>Ga0208370_100339_pt1 | contig 12745 bp, 13 predicted proteins | sample Subbio12Jun_QV11_FD_184822 | JGI IMG/M metagenome (GOLD analysis project Ga0208370, IMG submission 184822) | Serpentinite rock and fluid subsurface biosphere microbial communities from McLaughlin Reserve, California, USA -CR12Jun_QV11 (SPAdes) | ecosystem: Environmental > Terrestrial > Deep...
GGGCGGCGAATCGCTCGTCCGGCCCGGCACCGCCGAGCGTGCGCAGCCGCGCCCGTTCCTCGGGCGTGAGGCCGCCGGAAGAGGCACCGGAGCGCGCATCAAAGGGCTTGGCTTTCTCGAACATCATCGCCCCTCCTAACCCGAGTGCGTCAAAATCCGGTAAAACTGCCATTTACTCCGGCTTAGGATTAGTGCGGGCGGGGGCGGCAAGAGCGCTCATGCGCGGCGCACTGGCGAAGCGGGCGCGGCACCGCTATATGCGGCCCCGCTCATGAACGCCCCCGCCCTTCCCGAAACCGGCCTGCCGGCCGCGACCAAAGCCGCCGCGCTGTTCGATCTGCCGCGCCCTGCCGCCGATTGCCGGATTGTGGTGGCGATGAGCGGCGGGGTCGATAGCTCGGTTGTCGCAGCCCTCGCCCATGCAAGCGGCGCGGAGGTGATCGGCATCACCCTCCAGCTTTACGATTACGGCGCGGCGACGGGCCGCAAGGGCGCGTGCTGCGCGGGCGACGACATTCGCGACGCGCGCGCCGTAGCCGACCGGCTGGGGATCGCGCACTACGTGTTCGACCATGAAAGCGCCTTCCGCGAAGACGTGGTCGAGCAGTTCGCCGACGAATATCTCGCCGGGCGCACCCCCGTGCCCTGCATCCGCTGCAACATGGGGCCCAAGTTCACCGACCTGTTCCGCATGGCGCGCGAGCTTGGGGCAGATTGCCTTGCGACCGGGCACTATGTCCGCCGCGTCATGGGAGCGGACGGGGTGGAACTCCACCGCGCCCATGATCCGGCGCGCGACCAGTCCTATTTCCTCTATGGCACAACCGAGGCGCAGCTGGATTACCTGCGCTTTCCTCTGGGCGGGATGCCCAAGCAGGAGGTGCGCGCACTGGCCGAGGCGGCGGGGTTGCGCAATGCGGCCAAGCCGGATTCGCAGGACATCTGTTTCGTGCCGGAAGGCAACTATGCGAAGATCGTCACCAGGGTGCGGCCCGAGGGCGCAGCGCCCGGCGCAATCGTCCACGCCGCAACCGGCGAGCGGCTCGGCGAGCACAAGGGCATCGTCCACTTCACCGTCGGCCAGAGAAAGGGCCTCGAGATCGGCGGCCAGCCCGAGCCGCTCTACGTGATCGGGCTTGATGCTGCGGCGCGCGAGGTGCGGGTGGGGCCTAAGCGGATGCTGGCGGTAAGCGCCGCGCGGCTGACCGAGACCAACCGCATCGGCCCCGCCCCGGACGCGCCGCTCACCGCAAAGGTGCGCAGCCTCGCAAGGCCCGTGCCGGTGACGCTCGAAGGCCCGCTGGGCGCCAACGGTCTCGGGGGAGGCGCGGCAGTGACGATCCGCTTTGCCGAACCCGAATTTGGTGTCGCCCCGGGGCAGGCGGCGGTGATCTATGCAGGCGAGCGCGTGGTCGGCGGCGGCTGGATCGACACGACGGAGAGAGCCGCGGCCTAGCTCTCGAAAGGTTCCAGCACGCAGCCGTAGCCCTTGCGGTATGTCGCGGTCGCCCGCGCCACCAGCGGGAAACGGGCGGTGACGCTCCTGGTTTCAACGTCCTCGACCAGTGTCACGGCTTCCATGCCGGGCAGCTTGTCCTTGGCACAGTCCTCTAGGCTGCGCCCGGCGACGAAGCGGCACGAACAGGCGACCCGCGCCGAATAGGCCGAGGCGACGCTGCCGTAGCCGTTGATCGGCGCGCGGAAGGCCCAGGCCGTCCCGGCGATCCCGAGCGCGAAGAGCGCCAGCAGCCACAGGCCCCAGCGGCGGCGCGGACGAGTGATCGAGCGAGCGGGTGATTTCGCCATTGCCAAGCCTTGCTGCTTCGGGACATGAGGGCGCGATGACCCTGCCGTCCGCTTTCCTTAACCGCGCGACCTGCCTCGCGCCAGCCCTGCTGATGCTCGCCGGTTGCGGGGCCGCCCCGGCGGCCGATGCGCCCCTAACCAAGGCTGCGCTCGGGGCCGTCACCGCGGATGCGGGCGCGCCGCGAGACCAGCTCGCCCGGCAGATCGACGATCTCTTCACCGCCCCCGGCGTGGGCGAAACCCGCGCCGTGGTGCTGATGGCTGACGGGAAGATCGCCGCCGAACGCTACGCACCGGGCTACGACAAGGACACGCGTTTCGTCAGCTGGTCGATGGCCAAGACCGTTACCGGGGTGCTGATCGGGATGCTGGTGGCCGACGGGCTGCTGGCGCTCGATGCCCCCGCCCCGGTCCCGCTGTGGCAGCGCCCGGGCGATCCGCGCGCCGAGATCACCGTGCGCCAGCTGCTCCAGATGCGATCGGGCCTCAGGCATACCGAAAGCGGCGAGCCGCCTTACGAATCGAGCGAAGTGCGGATGCTGTTCCTTGACGGGCGCGACGATATGGCGCGCTGGGCCGCCGAACAGCCCCTCGAGGCCGAGCCGGGCAAGCAGTTCGAATATTCCAGCAACACCAGCGTGATCCTCGCCGACATCGCCGCGCGCACGCTGACGCCGCGCGACCAGCCCGAAGCGCGGCGCAAGGCGGTGGCGGACTATCTCCAGCAGCGCCTGTTCGCACCTCTGGGGATGACCAGCATGGTGCCCGAATTCGACGCCAGCGGCACGCTGATCGGCGGCAGTCTGATGCACGCCACCGCGCGCGACTGGGCGAAATTCGGCGAGATGCTGCGCCTCAAGGGCCGTGCTCCGGGCGGCGAACAGCTCGTGCCGCAACGCTGGGTCGAGGCGATGGTGACGCCCTCGCCGGTCAGTCCGCACTACGGTTTCCAGACCTGGCTCAATCGCCCCATTCCCGGCCGCGCGCCGGAGGATCATCCGCTGTTCCCCGACCGCGCGCCGAAAAGCATGTTCTCGCTGATCGGTCACATGGGCCAATATGTGCTGGTCTCGCCCGGCCAGCGCGTGACGCTGGTGCGCCTCGGGCATTCCGGCACCGAGGAGCGCAAGGCGATGCTCCAGCAGGCCGCCGACGTGCTGGAGCTCTACCCTCAGAGGTAGAAAGTGCCCTCGACCACGGTGACGCAGGCGCCGCCGAGCCATGCCCTGTCGCCATCGAGGCGCAGGGTCAGATCACCACCGCGCCGGCTCGCCTGATGCGCGGTGAAGCGTTCGCGCCCAAGCCGCTTCGCCCAGAACGGGGCCAGCACCGCATGGGCCGAGCCGGTAACGGAGTCCTCGTCCACCCCGCCGCCCGGCACGAAGACGCGGCTGACGATGTCGGTGCGGTCGCCCGGCGCAGTGCAAATGAACTGGTCGGTGCCCAGCATCCCCAGCCCGCGGATGTCGGGATCGAGCGCGCGGATCGCCGCCTCGTTCTCGAACAGGAAGATATTGTAGCGGCTGTCGTTGCCTCGCACCTCCAGCGGCTGCGCGCCGAGCAGGGCGACCGCCTCGGGATAGTCGCGCGGGGCGGTCGGGATCGCGGGCAGCGCCAATTCGTAGCCGTCACCGGCTGTGACTACCTCGAGAATACCTGACAGCCTCGTGCGGAAGGTGATCCGATCGCCGTGCCCAAAGCCATTGGCGCGCCCCAAGAGGATGTGCCCGCTCGCCAGCGTGGCATGGCCGCACAGGGCAATCTCATAGGTCGGGGTGCACCAGCGCAGTTCCCAGTCGGCTTCGCCTGTCTTGTCGCGCACCACGAAAGCGGTTTCGGCGAAGAGGTTCTCGCCCCCGATCTTCACCAGCACATCATCCGGCAGCCATTCGTCCAGCACCATCACCGCCGCCTGATTCCCGCCGAAGGGCTGCGCGCTGAAGGCATCGACGTGCCAGTAGGGGATTTTCTGGGGCATTGCCGGGTTCCTCAGGGGTAGAGCAGCGTATCCGACCACGGCGCGTCCACGCTGTCGCGGGTGAATTCGCGGCGGTCGTGCAGCCGGTTGTCGCGATCGATCCAGAATTCGATTCTTCGCGGGGACAAAGTGAAGCCTGTCCAGTGCGGCGGGCGCGGAACCTTGCCCTCGGCCTCGTGCGCGGCCCAGACCTGCTGCACCCGGTCGATATAGGCCTGCCGCTCGGGCAACGGGCGCGACTGGTCGCTGGCGGCGCTGCCGACCTGGCTCTTGTAAGGGCGCGAGTGGAAATAGGCGTCGGTACGTTCGGAACTAACCTCGGTCAGTGGCCCCTCGATGCGGATCTGGCGGCGCAGGCTCTTCCAGTGGAACAGCAGCGCGGCCTGCATATTGGCGCGGATCTGCCCGCCCTTGCGGCTCTCGGCATTAGTGAAGAAGGTGAACCCGCCCCCGGCGATCTCGCCCTTGCCGTGACCCTTCAGCAGCACCATCCGGACCGAGGGCGCGGAGTCGGCGCTTGCGGTGGCAAGCGCCATCGCGTTGGGATCGTTGATCTCGCCGACCTGCGCGGCGGCGAACCATTCCTCGAACAGCACGAAGGGATCCGCACCCGCCGGCAGCACGCTGTCGGCCAGCTGGGCATCATCGAGGGGAACGGGGTCGGACATCGCTGGATCCTCGGTTCGGTCTTGCAAGCGACCCATAGATACGCGCCTGCTATTGCGAAAGGCGCATATGGCTAACAGCGCATTTGCGCCGACGAGGGTCACCGCTTGCGCGCAGCCGCTGTCTCACCTAGCTAATACGCCATGCGCGATCCTTACAGAACTCTTGGCGTTCCCCGCACGGCGTCCGAGCAGGACATCAAGAGCGCCTATCGCAAGCTCGCCAAGGAGCTGCACCCCGATCGCAACAAGGACAATCCCAAGGCTGCGGAGAAGTTCTCCGAGGTGACGCGCGCCTATGATCTGCTCTCGGACAAGGCCAAGCGCGCGCAGTTCGACCGGGGCGAGATCGATGCCGAAGGCAACCCCGCCAACCCCTTCGCCGGCATGGGCGCGCGGCCCGGCTACAGCCGCGGCGGCTATGGCGGCGGCCCGGGCGGCGGCGATTTCGGCGGGTTCGGCGGCGACGATGTCGATCTCGGCGACCTGTTCGAAGGCCTGTTCGGCGGGCGCAACCGCCAGCAGCCGCCCCCGCGGCGCGGCTTCGGACGCCAGCCCCCGCCGCCCCCGCCCAAGCGCGGCGCGGATATCCAGTACCGGCTTGCGGTGCCTTTCGTCGATGCTGCCGCCGGCCGCGACCAGCGCATCACCCTCGCCGACGGCAAGGCGATAAGCCTCAAGCTGCCAGCCGGCGTCGAGGACGGCACGATGATGCGCCTGAAGGACAAGGGCCACCCTGGCCCGGGTGGCAATGGCGACGGACTCGTGATGGTCGAGGTCGGCTCCCACCCCTTCTTCCGGCGCGAGGGCGACAATATCCGCATGGACCTGCCGATCACCCTCGACGAGGCGGTGCGCGGGGCCAAGGTCAAGTGCCCCACGGTCGATGGCGCGGTGATGCTGACGATCCGGCCGGGCAGCTCGGGCGGCACGGTGCTGCGCCTCGCCGGCAAGGGCTGGACCAAGAAGAACGCCGGGCTCGTCGACGGCAAGCACGAACGCGGCGACCAGCTGGTGACGCTGGAAATCCAGCTTCCCGCGGACCTTGCGCCCTTGGAACAACGGCTCGACGGCTGGGTAGACACGGCCCGTCCCCGGGAGAAGTTCGGCCTCTGAGGCCGGAGCGAAGGAGCCTTGGATGAGCGCACACGACCTCCCGCCTCCCGAGCAGCGGGAAGTGCGCTCGCATTCGCCTGAGGCCCGCAAGCAGCGCGCACGGCGCGGCGAACAGACCCGGGAAAGCGGATTCAGGGCACGGCTGCGGCGGCTGCTGGGGCCGGGCACGCGGGTCTTCGAGGTCGGCGGGCGGGTGTTGACGGGCACCTACAACGAGGGATTCATCCACGCCGGCAATCTCGCCTATCTGGCGATGGTTGCGATCTTCCCCTTCTTCATTCTCGGCGCCGCCCTGTTCGAGCTGATCGGCGGGCGCGAGAGCGCCGACGGAATGATCGAGGCGATCGGTCTGGCCCTTCCGCCAAGCGTCGCCGAGACGATCGCTCCGGTCGCCGAAACCGTGATGAACGCGCGTTCGGGCTGGCTGCTGTGGGCGGGCGGACTTGTCGCGCTGTGGACCGTCTCGAGCCTCATCGAGACGATTCGCGACATCCTGCGCCGCGCCTACGGAACCAAGGCGCGGCTCGCCTTCTGGCGCTATCGTCTGCTTTCTGCGGGACTGATCCTCGGTGCGGTGGTGGTGCTGATGATCTCGCTCTTCGCGCAGGTGGTGATCGGCGCGGTGCAGCAGGTGATCGAGGCGCGCCTGCCGCAGCTGGGAGAGCTGATCGCTTGGCTGCGCTATTCGCGGATCGTGCCGGCGCTCGGCCTCGGCGGATCGCTGTGGGTGCTGTTCGTGACGCTGACGCCCCATTCTTATCGCGGCAAGTCCTTCCCCAAGTGGCCCGGCGCGCTGTTCACCACCGCGTGGTGGGTGGCGGTGACGAGCGCGCTGCCACTCGTGCTGCGCGGCTTCCTCACCTATGACCTGACCTATGGCAGCCTTGCCGGGACGATGGTGACGCTGTTCTTTTTCTGGCTCGTCGGGCTCGGTCTCGTTATCGGCGCCCAATTGAACGCGGCACTGGCCGAACCCGAGAAGCTCGCCGAAAACAGGCACGAGGAGACGACTGGATGACTGGAACCACCGGGACCGGCTTGATGCAGGGCAAGCGCGGTCTGATCATGGGGCTCGCCAACGACAAGTCGCTGGCTTGGGGCATCGCGAAGAAGCTGGCCGAACAGGGCGCCGAACTCGCCTTTTCCTACCAGGGCGAGGCACTCGCCAAGCGGGTGATACCGCTCGCCGCAGAACTGGGCAGCGATTTCACCTTTGAATGCGACGTGTCGAAGATGGATTCGCTCGACGCCGCCTTCGCCACGCTCAGGGAGCGGTGGGAGACGATCGACTTCGTCGTCCACGCGATCGGCTATTCCGACAAGAACGAGCTGCGCGGCAAGTATGTCGACACCAGCCTCGAGAATTTTCTCAACACCATGAACATCTCGGCATATTCGCTGGTCGCGATCGCCCAGCGTGCCGCGGCGATGATGCCCGAAAGCGGGGGCGCGATCCTCACGCTGTCCTACTACGGCGCCGAAAAGGTCGTGCCGCATTACAACGTCATGGGCGTCGCCAAGGCAGCGCTGGAGACCAGCGTCAAGTATCTCGCCAACGATCTCGGACCGCGCAACATCCGCGTGAACGCCATCAGCGCAGGGCCGATCAAGACGCTCGCCGCGAGCGGAATCGGCGATTTCCGCTACATCCTCAAGTGGAACGAATACAATGCGCCGCTGCGCCGCAACGTGACCATCGAGGATGTCGGCGGCGCGGGACTCTACCTGCTGTCCGACCTGTCGTCGGGCGTCACGGGCGAGACCCACCATGTCGATGCCGGCTATCACGTGGTCGGGATGAAGCAGGAAGACGCGCCGGATATCGCGCTAGGGTGAATCTTGCTTCGCTTGAGCAGGTCATGCCGCACTTCCTGACTCTGAACTCTTCAGTCTGCGCGAGGCCTGTTGGGTCAAGGTCTCCGACAGTCATCGGAGTGACGCTCCGGGCGCTCGCAGGAAGTTCCTATCGATGCCAAAAACCTCCATCGTCTGATAGGTTTAGTGACAATTGGGTTCGTTTGGTTCGTTAGCCGGTCCAATAGTCTTTGGGTCAGCCTTATGTTGCATAACGCTGTGGCCGGTTGGCGGCGAAGCTGCAGGGGCAAAGCGGACAAATCCCCAACAGATTGCAAATGCGAGTCGACGCAATTTCAACGGCGTGCTTGAAACGGGGGATGACAAGCAGACGACAGATAGAAGCCAATCGCCGAAATGCAGCACGAAGCACAGGACCATCTTCGCCGGAAGGGCGGGCTGCAAGTAGCGCCAATGCCTTGAGGCACGGCATACTGAGCAATCGTTTCATCGCTGACCACGAGAATTACGAGGTCTTTACCCGTCTCCTGACGGACCTCGTTGCAGAATACGAACCCGAGACTGCGTTGGAGTCGCTTTTGGTCGAACGGCTGGCCATGTTGTTCTGGCGGGAGCGTCGCCTAGCGACTGCAGAAGCTGAGCAAGCGAATCTGATTTACGCAAACTCGAGCAGTCCATTTGGCTCGGGCTCGCGCAACGTGCCGATAGCAAATCAATATCTGGTGGGGCGGTATCAAGGCATGCTCGGGAGGCAGATCAAAGAAACGCTCAGAGATCTTCGGGACGAGCGTGATCGACGCTTGAGGCAAATTGGACAGCCAGTAGCCGAAGAGACCAACGGCTTTGAAGACATTTGAAGGAATAGCCTTTAGCCTCAAGACACTTTGCGGCCGAGAGTCTATTTTGTAAAAAAAGACGATTACACCGTCTTCAGGGCTAAAGGCTATGCTCAGGCCTTAAATCGGCTTCTCTCAGCTATGCTAAAAGAGTCTTCAATCTGCCAAAATTTACGCAGCATCGTCTATGATTTGCCGCAAGCGGTTCTGGGCTCATCCGATTAGAGCGTTTTCCGTTCACTCCGGTTCATATCCGCATGATCTGAAGTAATTGGCGCATTCGTTGGGCTGGAAGATGTCGACGAGCCTGCCGATGAGATCCCACAGGCCGCGAACGGTGCGCTCTCCCGCCTTTCGGAGCATGGCCTTGAGCCGGGAGAACGCCTTCTCGATCGGGTTGAAGTCCGGGCTGTAGGGCGGGAGGAAGCGTAGGCTGGCACCGGCTGCTTCGATCCTCTCCTTCACAGCCGCCCGCTTGTGGCTCGACAGGTTGTCCATGATGACCACGTCGCCGGGACGCAGCTCTGGCACCAGCACCTTGGTGACATAGGCTTCGAACCAGTCGCCGTTGATCGGTCCGTCGAGCACCATTGGCGCGATCATGCCGGTCATGCGCAGGCCGGCCACCAGGGTGGTGGTTTTGCGGTGACCGCGCGGGAAGCCCATGCGCAGCCGCTCGCCTCTCGGGCAGCGGCCATGGCTGCGCGTCATGTTGGTGGCGGTCCACGTCTCATCGATGAAGACCAGACGCTCAGGATCGAGATCGAGCTGTCCGTCGAACCAGCGCTGGCGTTGCCTCAAGACGTCGGGTCGGTCCTGCTCGATCGCATGCCCGATCTTTTTTTACGCGTGATCCCATGACGCGCGAAGAAGCGATGCACGGTGCCGATGCCAACCGGCACACCGCGCTCATTCAGTCGCGCCTGGATCTCGGTCAGGGTGATGTCCCCCTGCTCGGCGAGCAGCGCCTTGATGAAGTCCGCATGCGCCTCGATCCTGCAAGAGTGACAGTCGCCCCCGCGGCGCTTGGCAACCGCTCGACCATGCTCCAGCGCTAGGCGTCGCCAGCGGATTGCGCTCGAAATGCTGACATCAAAATGGGCTGCTGCCGCTCGGCAACTCGTGCCGCCGTCAATCGCAGCAACGACCCGATCCCGAAGGTCCTGTGAAAGCGTCCGTGCCATCTATGCTGGCCTCCTGCATCCAGCATAAAGGATGAATCAGAACCGCGCACGCAAGGGAATCCTCGCCGAGTCAGAACGTGGGGAAAACGCTCTAATGAGCGAACGCCGCCCCCTAGAGCAGCGGGCGCCACCATGCTTCGTTGTCGAGGTACCAGCGCAGCGTTTGACGCAGGCCGTCCTCGAAACCGTGGGCCGGCGCATAGCCGAGTTCGGCCCGGGCCTTGGTCTCGTCGATGGCGTAGCGGCGGTCGTGGCCGGCGCGATCGGTGACGAAGGTCTTGAGGATGCGCGTGGGCTCGCCCCTCGCGGCCGGCGCGTCGGGGTAGCGCCCGGCGAGGCCCTCGATCTCGGTGAAGGCGCGGTCGACTTCGGCGCAGATGGTGTCGATCACGGTCATGTTGGGCAGTTCCGCCCCGCCGCCGATATTGTAGGTCTCGCCCGGTCGGCCCTTGAGCAGACAGGCCTCGATCCCGCGGCAGTGATCCTCGACGTGCAGCCAGTCGCGCACGTTCATCCCGTCGCCGTAGATCGGCAGATTGCGACCGTGGAGCGCGTTCAGGAGGAACAGCGGGATGAGCTTCTCGGGATACTGGTAGGGACCGTAGTTGTTCGAGCAGTTGCTCGTCGTCACCTCGAGCCCGAAGGTGTGGTGATAGGCGCGCACCAGGTGGTCCGAGGCTGCCTTCGAGGCCGAGTAGGGCGAGTTGGGCGCATAGGGCGTCATCTCGCTGAACGCCGGATCGCTGGGGCCCAGCGAGCCGAACACCTCGTCGGTCGAGATGTGGTGGAAGCGGTGCGGGATGCCGTCGCCCGCGAGCCAGACCGCGCGCGCGGCCTTCAAGAGGCTGTTGGTGCCAAGGATGTTGGTGTCGATGAAGGCATCGGGCCCGGTGATCGAGCGGTCCACATGGCTCTCGGCGGCAAAGTGCACCAGCGTGGTGATGGCGTGCTCGCGCAGCAGGCGCTCGACGAGGTCCGTGTCGCGGATGTCGCCCACCACCAGCTCGGCATTGGGTGCGCCTTCGATGGTCGAGCGGTTGCCGGCATAGGTCAGCGCATCGAGCACGATCACCCGGTCCTCGGGGTGCTTCGCGTTCCAGTAATGCACGAAATTGCCGCCGATGAAGCCGGCACCGCCGGTCACGAGTAGATTAGCCAAGCTTTGCTTCCTCTTTGAGCATCAGGCGCAGGTTGCTGCGCCAGTGAACCGCTTCCTCGCCAAGCGCCGCACGCGTCTTGCGGCAATCGAGCAGCGAGAAGGCCGGACGCCGCGCGGGCGTCGGGTAGTCGGCCGTGGTGAGCGGACGGATCAGGGGGATGCGCCTCAGCAGGCCGCGCGCATGCGCCTCCTCGGCGATCGCGACAGCAAAGTCGTACCAGCTCGCCACCCCGGCATCACTGTGGTGGAAGGTGCCGCTCGCGCCCTTCTCGACCAGGCCCCAGATGGTGGCGGCAAGGCTCGTCGCCCAGGTCGGCGCACCGATCTGGTCGGCAACCACGCCCAGTTCCTCGCGCTCCTTCATCAGGCGGATCATGGTGCGAACGAAGTTGGCTCCGCCCGCCTCGTAGACCCAGGCGGTGCGCACCAGGATGTCTTCGGCCCGCAAGGCATCCTCGCCTTCGGCCTTGGTGCGGCCATAGGCGGATTGCGGGTTGCGCGGCGCATCCGGCGCGTAGGGGGAAGAGGAAGTGCCGTCGAAGACGTAGTCGGTCGACACGTGCACGACCTTGCCGCCCGTCTCCGTCATCGCCTCGACCATCGCGGCGACCGCGCCGGCGTTGATCGCACGCGCGGTCTCCTCGTCGCTCTCGGCCTTGTCGACCGCGGTGTAGGCGGCAGCGTTGAGGATCAGCTCGGGCGCCTCGACAGTCAGCCGGGCGCGCAGCATCGGCACGTCGGTGAGGTCGCAATCGGCAACGTCGATCGCGCTGATCTCGGCCCACGCGGGCGCAAGCCGCTGCAGCGCCCCGCCAAGCTGGCCACCAGCCCCGGTGATCAGCACTCTCATGGGAACACCAGCACGTTGGGGAGCGACAGCCCGCGCGCGTCCTTGTCCGAGATGATCGGCGCCATGCCGATGGCGGGCCACTCGATCCCCACCGCAGGATCGTTCCACGCCAGCGTGTGCTCCGACTGAGGGGCATAGGGGGCGGTGCACTTGTAGAGGAAGTCGGTGTCGTCCTCGAGCGTCAGGAAGCCGTGGGCAAAACCCTCGGGCACCCAGAACATCCGCTTGTTGGCGGCGCTGAGTTCGACGCCCACCCACTTGCCGAAGGTCGGCGAGGAGGCGCGCAGATCGACCGCGACGTCGAACACCGCGCCCTGTGCCACCCGCACCAGCTTGCCCTGCGGGCTTGGGTTCTGGAAATGCAGGCCCCTCAGAACGCCCTTCTGTGAGCGGCTGTGGTTGTCCTGCACGAACTGCACATCGAGGCCCGCCTTGCGAAAGGCCTGTGCGTTCCAGGTCTCCATGAAGAAGCCGCGCGCATCACCGAATACCCGGGGCTCGATGATCAGCACCCCCGGCAGGGCGGTCTCGATAATCTTCATCCCGGCTCCTGTTCGGTCAGCAGGGCAAGGAGATACTCGCCATAGCCCGACTTGCGCAGCGGCTCGGCAATCTCGCGCAGCCGGTCGGCAGTGATGAAGCCTTGACGCCAGGCAATCTCCTCGGGGCAGGCAATCTTGAGCCCCTGCCGCTCCTCGGTGATGCGCACATAGGTCGCTGCATCGAGCAGCGAGGCATGGGTCCCGGTGTCGAGCCAAGTGAAGCCGCGCCCCATGATCTCGACCGCCATCGCCCCTTCATCAAGATAGAGGCGGTTGAGATCGGTGATCTCGAGCTCGCCGCGCGCTGAAGGCTTCATGTCCCGCGCGCGGTCGACCACGGTCTCGTCGTAGAAATAAAGGCCGGTTACCGCGTAGTTCGACTTGGGGACCTTGGGCTTCTCCTCGATCGAGATCGCCTTGCCGGCCGCGTCGAACTCGACAACCCCGAAGGCCTCAGGATCATTGACCCGGTAGGCGAACACCGTCGCGCCGGCGGGGCGGGCATTGGCGTTCTGCAGCAGCGTGGGAAGCCCGTGACCGTAGAAGATGTTGTCGCCGAGGATCAGCGCGCTCGGCCCACCGCGCACGAAATCCGCACCGATGTGGAACGCCTGCGCCAGGCCCTCCGGCCTGGGCTGCACCTCATACGACAGCGACACCCCGAAGTCCGACCCGTCGCCAAGCACGCGCTTGAACTGGTCGGCATCATCGGGCGTGGTGATGATCAGAATGTCGCGAATGCCGGCCAGCATGAGAGTGCTGAGAGGATAGTAGATCATCGGCTTGTCAAACAC
>Ga0208370_100340_pt1 | contig 12563 bp, 11 predicted proteins | sample Subbio12Jun_QV11_FD_184822 | JGI IMG/M metagenome (GOLD analysis project Ga0208370, IMG submission 184822) | Serpentinite rock and fluid subsurface biosphere microbial communities from McLaughlin Reserve, California, USA -CR12Jun_QV11 (SPAdes) | ecosystem: Environmental > Terrestrial > Deep...
GCCCATCCATGGGCTCACGCGCGGCGCTCGGCTCCTGCCTCGCTGCCGCAGGTCGGCCCTCACCGCCGCGGCTCGCCCGACAGGCACCGCGCTCGCGACTGCGGAGCGGGACGCGTAGCCGTCGCCGGCCGCGACCCCGTGGCCCACGAAGGCAGGCGCGCCCGGAACGATCGGCCCATGGGCCACGAAGGCAGGCGCGCCCGGGACGGCGGCTCAGCCGCCGCCGCGCGCCTTGGCGCCGTGGCGCCTCGCCAGCACGCCCTCGACATCGGCAAGGCCAAGGCCGCGGGCACGCAGGCCCACGAGGGCGTGGAAGAACAGGTCGGCGGCCTCGTCGAGCACCGCCCGCTCGTCCTGCGCGACCAGGGCGAGCGCGGTCTCCACCCCCTCCTCGCCGACCTTCTGGGCGATCGTGCGCAGGCCCGAATCGAACAGCGTGGTCGTGTAGCTGCCCGCGGGGCGCTCACGTTCGCGCTGCTTGATCGTGGCTTCCAGTTCGGCCAGCACGCTGCCCGGGGCGGAGGGAAAGCAGCTCACGCGCTTGAGGTGGCAGGTGGGCCCGTGCGGGAGGGCCTGCACCAGCAGCGCGTCGGCGTCGCAGTCGGTCCCGATGGCCACCAGCTCCAGCACGTCGCCCGAGGTCTCGCCCTTCGTCCACAGGCGCTGCTTGCTGCGGCTGAAGAACGTCACCTTGCCGCTGGCGAGCGTTGCCTCGACGGCGGCGCGGTCCATCCAGCCGAGCATCAGCACGCGGTGCGTGTGGGCGTCCTGGACCACCGCCGGCAGCAGGCCGCCCTGCTTGGCGAAATCCAGCAGGCCGGGGTCGAAGGCCGCGCCGGGCGGCGCGATCGGCGGGGTCGTCTCACTCATGGCGCACCTCGATGCCGGCCGCACGCAGCCGGGACTTGAGTTCGGGAATCGGCACGCTGCCGGAATGGAAGACCGAGGCGGCAAGCGCGGCGTCGACGTCGGCGACGCGGAACACCTCGATGAAGTGCGCGATGGTGCCGGCACCGCCGGAGGCCACCAGCGGGACCCGGCAGGCGGCGCGCACGGCAGCGAGCTGTTCGAGATCGAAGCCGCTCTTCGCGCCGTCGCTGCCCATGCAGTTGAGCACGATCTCGCCGGCACCGCGGTCCTGCACCTCGCGCACCCAGTCCAGCGTGCGGCGGCCGGGTGCCTTCGTCTTCGCCGGGTCGCCGGTGTACTGGCGTACCCGCCACTCGCCGTCCTCGTCCTTGAGCGAATCGACGCCCACCACCACGCACTGCACGCCGAAAGCCCCGGCCAGTTCGTCGATCAGGCCAGGGCGCTCCAGCGCCGGGGAGTTGATCGAGACCTTGTCGGCACCGGCGTTCAGCACGGCACGGGCGTCCTCGACGGAGCGGATGCCACCGGCGACGCAGAAGGGGATGTCGATGATCCGCGCCACGCGCTCGACCCAGCCGCGGTCGACACGACGCCCCTCCGGGCTGGCGGTGATGTCGTAGAACACCAGCTCGTCCGCGCCCTCGTCGCGGTAGCGCAAGGCCAGTTCCTCGATGCCGCCCATCACCACGTGGTCGCGGAAGCGCAGGCCCTTCACGACCTGGCCGTCGCGGACGTCGAGGCAGGGAACGATGCGACGGGCGAGCATCAGGGTTGCCCTCCTGATGCATCGGCCGACAGGCCTGCCGGCGGGACGGAAGCCGCGAGATCGGCGGCGGCGAGGGCCTCGGCCAGCGTGAAACGGCCCTCCAGCAGCGCCCTGCCGAGGATGGCGCCGGAAGCACCGGCCGTCCGCGCGCCGCGCAGGTCCTCGAGCGTTGCCACGCCGCCCGAGGCCTGCACCGCGACCGTGGGAAAACGCCGAGCGATCTCGCGGTAGAGCCCGAGGTTCAGGCCGGCCAGCATGCCGTCGCGGGCGATGTCGGTGCAGAGCAGATGCCGCAGGCCGGCATCGGCGTAGCGCCGGAGCAGGTCGAACAGCGCGAGGCCGGAGGCCTCGGTCCAGCCGTGTACCGGCAGGCGGAACACCCCGTCGGCATCGGCCCGTGCGTCGAGGGCGACGGTGAGGCGATCATTGCCGAAGCGCTCGAGCCAGCCCAGCACGCGCTGCGGCTGGCGGACCGCCAGCGAGCCGACGACCACGCGCGAGGCGCCCGCGTCGAGCATGGCGGCGACCTCGGCCTCCTCGCGCACGCCGCCCCCGGTCTGCACCTTCAGCGGGGTCTCGCGGCGGATCGCCTCGACGAGCGGGGCCAGCGACCAGCCACCCGACCTTGCGGCGTCGAGGTCGACGAGGTGCAGCCACTCCGCGCCGTCGTCGGCATGGCGCTTCGCCAGATCGAGCGGCGTGCCGGCGTAGCGGGTCTCGGCGGCGTAGTCGCCCTGGCGCAGGCGCACGACGCGACCTTCGCGGAGGTCGAGGGCGGGATAGAGGATGAACGCCACGGCGGGCCTCTACAGCGAAAGGAAATTGGCGAGCAGGCGCGCGCCGGTGGCCGCACTCCGCTCGGGATGGCACTGCGCGCCCATGACGTGGCCACGCGCGGCGATGGCGGTGAACGGCGCGCCGTGCGCGCAGGTGGCGAGCGCGTTCGCGTCGCCGTGGCAGGCGAAGCTGTGGACGAAGTAGGCATGCCGGCCGTCGAGACCGTCCATCAGCGGGTGTGCGGCCGCCTCGGGCGACGCGGCCTCGAGCCGGTTCCAGCCCATATGCGGCACGCGCAGGCCGGGTGACTCCGGCAGGCGCTCGACCCGGCCCGGCAGCAGACCGAGGCAGCCGGTATCGCCCTCGGCCGAATGCTCGAACAGCAGCTGCATGCCGACGCAGATGCCCATCAGCGGCTGCGTGAGCGTCGGGATCAGGCGATCGAGGCCGTTGGCGCGCAGGCGCGCCATCGCCGGGCCGGCCGCACCGACGCCGGGCAGGATCACGTGCGTCGCCGCGCGGATGCGCTGCGCGTCGTCGGTGACCGCTGCCTCGACGCCGAGTCGGGCGAAGGCCGCCTGCACCGAGCCGAGGTTGGCCCCGCCGGAGTCCAGCAGGACGAGGCGGATGCGCGAAGCGTCGAGGCGCGGGCCCGCGACGAGGCTGGCCTCGATCACAGCACGCCCTTGGTGCTGGGAAGCTCGGTGCCCTCGCGGCGGATCGCCTGCCGCAGCGCACGCGCCACGACCTTGAAGCAGGCCTCGACCATGTGGTGGGTGTTCTCGCCGCGCACCTGCAGGTGCAGGTTCAGGCCGGCGCTCTCGCAGAGCGAGCGGAAGAAGTGCGGCACCAGTTCGGTGGCGAGCCCGCCCACCTCGGTCCGCGGGAACGCGCCCTCGAAGACGAAGTACGGGCGGCCGGAGAAATCGATCGCCGCCGAGGCCAGGGTTTCGTCCATCGGCAGGGTGAAGCCGTAGCGGCCGATGCCGCGCTTGTCGCCGAGCGCCTGCTTCAGCGCCTGGCCGATGGCGAGGGCGCAATCCTCGACGGTGTGGTGCTCGTCGATGTGCAGGTCGCCGGCGCAGCGCACCGCCAGCCCGAAGCCGCCGTGCTTGCCGAGCTGCTCCAGCATGTGGTCGAAGAAGCCGTGGCCGGTGGCGACGGCGGGATCGGAAGCGCGGTCGAGATCGACCTGCACGCTGATCTTCGTTTCCTTCGTCGTGCGCTCGACGGCAGCCGTGCGCGGCGAGGCAGTGAGCGCCTGGGCGATGCCGGCCCAGTCGTGGTGTCCGTCCTTGAGCCGGAAGCCGCGCACGCCGAGGTTGCTGGCGAACTGCATGTCGGTCTCGCGGTCGCCGACCATCGCGCTGTTGGCGAGGTCGATGTCGCGATCGCGCAGGTAGTGCATCACCATGCCGAGGCCCGGCTTGCGGGTCGGCTTGTTCTCGTGGGCGAAGCTCTCGTCGATCAGCAGCTCGCGGAACACGATGCCCTGCGATTCGAGGACTTGCAGCAGCAGGCGCTGCGGGCCCTCGAAGGCCGCACGCGGGAAGGACGGCGTGCCAAGACCGTCCTGGTTGCTGACCATCACGAACTGGAAGCCGGCGTCGCGCAGCTTCTGCAGCGCGGCGATGCAGCCGGGCACCAGCCGGAACTTCTCGAAGGCGTCGATCTGCTGGTCGGCGGGCTCCTCGATGAGTACGCCGTCGCGGTCGATGAACAGGATCTTCTGGGGCATGGTCGATGGCTCAGGCAAGGGCGGCCAGCAGCGCGTCGTTCTCTTCCGGGCTGCCGATGGTGATGCGCAGCGCATCGGCGAGGCCGGGCTGCGCACGCTGGTCGCGCACCACGATGCCGGCCCCGAGCAGGGCCCGGAAGACGGCTTCGGCATCGAGGAAACGCACCAGCAGGTAGTTGGCGTCGGAGGCGTAGACGGCGCGCACGCCGTCGAGGCCGCGCAGGAGTTTCGCCACGCGTTCGCGCTCGGCGACGATGCGGCCGGCGCGCCGCTTCGCCTCGTCCGCCGCCGGCGGCGACACCGCATCCAGCGCCAGCGCCACCGACGGTGCGGACAGCGGGTACGGTGGCGCGATGGCGGCCAGCACGCGCACCAGCGCCGGATCGCCGAGGGTGATACCGAGCCGCGCGCCGGCCAGCGCATAGGCCTTCGACAGCGTGCGGAGCACGACGAGGTTCGGGTACCGCGGCCGCAGCGCCAGCGCGCCCGGGCCGTCGTGGTACTCGCCGTAGGCCTCGTCGACGACCACCAGCGCCCGCCCGGCCACGCCGCGCAGCAGGCGCTCGAGCTCGGCATTGGGCACCGCGCTTCCGGTCGGGTTCGAGGGCGAGCAGACGTACAGCAGCTTCACCGGCGCCTTGGCGATCGAGAGCTCCAGCGCGCGAAGCACGGCCTCGACATCGAAGCGGAAGGCGTCGCCGTCGTCCACCAGCGGCACTTCGACCACGGGGGCGCCCTGCACCCGCGCCGACACCGCGTACATGCCGAACACCGGCGGTGTGACCAGCACCGCCTCGCGCTCGGCGCGGCACAGGGTGCGGGTGAGCAGGTCGATGCCCTCGTCGCTGCCGCGGGTCATCAGCAGCGTGTCCTCGGGCACGCCGTACAGCGCCGCGAGTCGCGCCTTCAGCGACTTGGGCTGCGGCTCGGGATAGCGGTTCAGGCCCTGCCCCGGGTCGGCCGGTGAAGGCCAGGGGCTCTCGTTGGCATTGAGCCACACCGAGCCGGTGAGCCCGGTCTTGCGCGCCGAGCCGTAGCCGCCGAAATCGCGCAGGTCGGCGCGGACGAGGTCGAGCACGTTCATGCCGGGGCCTCCAGCCGCTGCAGCACCGCCTGCGCGTGCGCCTCCAGCGACTCGGCGCGGGCCAGCGTCACCGCGCAGGGGCCGATGGCGCGCAGGCCCTCGCGGCTGACCTGCTGCACGCTGATGCTGCGCTGGAAGCTCGCCACCGAGACCCCGCTCCAGGCCCGCGCCGCGCCGCCGGTCGGCAGCACGTGGTTGGTGCCGGAGCAGTAGTCGCCAAGCGACTCCGGGGCATGGTCGCCGAGGAAGATCGAGCCGGCGCAGCGGATTTCCGGCAGCCAGGCGCGCGGCTCGCGGAGCTGCACGATCAGGTGCTCGGGGCCGTAGGCATTGCTGAGGGCGAAGGCCTCGTCCAGCGTCGGCACGACGATCAGGCGAGCGAAGTCGAGCGCCTTGGTCGCGATCGCCTCGCGCGGCAGGCGCGCGAGCTGGACGCCCACTTCGGCCTCCACCGCCGCGGCGAGGGCCGGGCTGTCGGTCACCAGCAGCACCTGCGAATCGGGGCCGTGCTCGGCCTGCGCCAGCAGGTCGGCGGCGACGAAGGCCGGGTTGGCGCCGGCATCGGCGATCACCAGCACCTCCGAAGGGCCGGCGGGCATGTCGATGGCCGGGCCGTCGGGCAGCGCGCTGACCTGCGACTTCGCCAGCATCACCCAACTGCTGCCGGGGCCGAACAGCTTGTCGCAGCGCGGGATCGACGCGGTGCCGAAGGCCATCGCGGCGATCGCCTGCGCGCCGCCCACCTTGAACACGCGCGTGATGCCGCACAGCCGCGCCGCGACCAGCACGGCGGGGTCGGCGCTGCCGTCGGCACGCGGCGGCGTGCACACCACCACCTCACGGCAACCGGCGATCTGCGCCGGCACGCCCAGCATCAGCGCGGTCGAGGGCAGTGGCGCACTGCCCGCCGGCACGTACAGGCCGACCGTGTCGATGGCGCGCAGCACACGACCGCAGCGCACGCCCGGCGCGGTGTCGATCTCGAACTCGGCCGGGGCGCCGGCGCGGTGCCAGGCCTCGAGGCGCGATTTCGCCTCGACCATGGCCGCGCGCAGCGCCGGGTCGAGGCCGGCTTCGGCAGCGGCGAACTCGGCGGCCTCGACCGCCAGCGTCCCCACCTCCACGCCGTCGAAGCGGCGCGTCAGCGCGCGCAGCGCGCTGTCGCCGTCGGCGCGCACCTGCGCGAGGATGCGCTGCACGGCGGCGATCCGCTCTTCGCTGGCATTCGACGGCGGCCGCGCCAGCGCGGCGGCGCGCTCGTCGTTGGAAAGCGCGGCCCAGTCGAGCGTCTTCATACCAACATCTGCTCGACCGGCAGCACCATCAGAGCGCTGCCGCCGGCCTTCTTGAGGTCCTCCAGTCGCTGCCAGGTCAGCGCCGTGCGGCACAGCGCCTGCACCGAGACCCGCGAGGCCTGGCCGTCGATGGTGGTCACCAGCGGCGCCTCGACATCGGGCAGCAGCTTCAGGACCTCGGCCAGCGCGGCGCGCTCGGCCTGCAGCATCAGCAGCTTCGCGGCCTTCACCGAGAGCACGCCGTCGAGGCGGCGCAGCAGCAGGTCGGCCAGCACCTGGCGCTCGTCGTTGAAGGGCTTGGCGGGGCCGGCGATCACCGCCTCGCTCTCGAGCACCACCGCCACCTCCTTGAGCTGGTTCGCCACCAGCGTGCCGCCGGTGGAGACGAGGTCGCAGATGGTCTCGGCCTTGCCGAGGCGCGGCGCGATCTCGACCGAGCCCGAGAGCAGCACCGGCTCGGCGTCGACGCCGTGGTCCTTGAGCCACTTCGCCAGCAGGGCCGGGTAGCTGGTGGCGCAGCGCAGGCCGGCGAGGCGCTGCGGGCCCGGCCAATCCCAGTCCTGCGGCACCGCCACCGAGAGCCGGCAGCGGCCGAAGCCGAGCCGCCGCACCAGGCTGAACACCTCGCCCTCGCCCTTCGCACGCCACTCGTGGTCCTGCTCGGCCAGCACGTTGAGGCCGACGATGCCGAGGTCGCAGACGCCCTCGGCGATCAGGCCGGGGATGTCGTCGTCGCGCACCAACAGCAGGTCGATCGGCAGCGATTCGCCGTAGCAGAACAGGCGGTCGCGGCTCTCGCGGAAGCTCAGGCCCGCGCGCGCGAGCAGGTCGCGGGCGGGGTCGGACAGGCGTCCGGATTTCTGGATGGCGATGCGCAGGCGGTCGTGCGTCCGCATGGTGCGGGCTCCGTCGGTCGATGCTTCGGAAGGGTTCAGTGCGTGTCGTGCGCGGGCAGCCCGGCGCCGGGGGCCAGGTGGCCCAGGCGCTCGGCGGCCACGCGGTAGCCGCCGGCCCCGAAGGCCAGGCAGCGCGCGACCCGCCCCACCGTGGTGACGCTCACACCGGTGCGGTCGTGGATGTCGCGGTAGGGGCGGCCGGCGGCCAGTTCGGGAACCACGGCCCAGCGGTCGGCCAGGGCCTCGAGTTCGGCCGGGGTGCAGAGATCGGTGAGGAAGGCCCGCAGGCTGGCGGCGTCGCGCAGGCTGAGCAGGGCCGCCAGCAGGGCGTCCAGCCGGTCCGGGGTGGACGGCGGGGCGGGAGGGGGGATGCGGGCGGTGCGGCGTTTCATGGTTCCCATCGTAACAGCGCATTGTTACATTGGTCAATGCCGCCCCTGACGGCCGGACCGGATGCGGGCATGCTCGGGCGATGATCCATCGCCGCCGCCTGCCCGCCCGCTGGAGCGAACACTGGACCCTCGCGGACGGCCGGCACCTGCTGCTGCGGCCGATCGACCCGCGCGATGCCGAACCCCTGCGCGCCGCCTTCACGCTGCTGACCCCGGAGGAACGGCGGATGCGCTTCCTTTCGCCGATCAACGAGATGAGCCCGGCGATGGCGGAGCGGCTGACGCGGCTCGATCCGCGCCGCGAATTCGCGCTGGTGGTCGCCGAGCCGGAACCGCCCGGCGAGGCCCTGATCGGGGCCGTGGTGCGGGCCGCGCTCGATGCCGATGCCACGCGCGCCGAGTTCGCGCTGCTGGTGATCCACCTGCTGTCCCGGCAAGGCATCGGCAGCCTGTTGCTGCGGACCCTGCTGCGCTGGGCCCGGTTGAAGCGTCTGCAGGCGGTCTATGGCGACGTGCTGATCGAGAACACGGCGATGCTGGCCCTTTGCGACGGCCTCGGCTTCCGTCGCCGGCCGGCCCCGGAGCCGGGGCAGGTCCGGGTCGAATGGCGGCCGGAACGCCAGCCCTCCGCGCTACACTCCGCGCCCTGATGACGCATCCCGCCCTTCCCGCCGCGCCCCTACCTCGGCGCGGCCAGCAGCGCGCCGACTGGCGCCTCCCCGTCCACCCCACCGCCGCCGCCCTGGCCATCGCCGAGCGCGCCCGCGCCCACTCCGGCCCGGTGCTGGTGGTGGCCCGCGATCCGCAGGCGGCGCTGCGGCTGGAGGCCGACCTCCGAGCCCTCGCCCGCGGCCTGCCGGTGCTGCATTTCCCGGACTGGGAAACCCTGCCCTACGACCTGTTCTCGCCGCACCCGGACATCATCTCGGAGCGCGTCGCCGCCCTGTACCGGCTGCCGGCGCTGGAACGCGGCGTGCTGGTGGTGCCGGTCTCGACCCTGCTGCAGCGCCTCGCCCCGCCGGCGTGGATCGCCGGCAACGTGCTGGACCTGAAGCGCGGCCAGAAGCTCGACCTCGACGCCGAGAAGCGCCGCCTGCAGGCCGCCGGCTACCGCCACGTGCCGCAGGTGAACGACCCCGGCGACTTCAGCGTGCGCGGCGCCTTGCTGGATCTGTTCCCCACCGGATCGAGCGAGCCCTACCGCATCGAGCTGTTCGACGACACCATCGACTCGCTCCGCAGCTTCGACCCGGAGACGCAGCGCTCGCTGCACGCCATCGACACCATCGCGCTGTTGCCGGCGCGCGAGTTCCCGCTCGACGAGGCCTCGTGCCGGCGCGCCCGCGAGGCTCTGCTCGAGCGCTTCGACGTCAACCCGCGGCGCTGCCCGCTGGTGCAGGACCTGAAGGAGGGCGTGGCCCCGGCCGGCATCGAGTACTACCTGCCGCTGTTCTTCGAGCGCACCGCCAGCCTGTTCGAGCACCTGCCCGCCGACACCCTGCTGGTGCTGGACGCCGGCTGGGAACAGGCCGCCGAGCAGCAGCTCGCCGCCTGCGCGCAACGCTGGGAGCAGCGCCGCCACGACATCGAGCGGCCGGTGCTTCCGCCGGAGGAGCTCTGGCTGCGCCTCGACGAATTGCGCGCGGCGCTGAACCGCCATGTGCGCATCGAGCAGCTGCCGCCCGGGCATCCGCGCTGGGTCGAGGGCCTCGCGTTCGAGGCGCAGCCGGCGCCGGACCTGCCGCTCGCGGCCAAGGGCGAGCCGCCCGCCGCCGCCCTGCGCGCCTTCCTCGGCAGTTATCCGGGGCGCGTGCTGATCGCCGCCGATTCCCCGGGCCGCCGCGAAGCACTGATCGAGGTGCTGGCCGCCGCCGACCTGAAGCCGCCGACCGTTGCCGACTGGGCGGCCTTCCTCGACGGCGGGCAGCGCTACGCCATCGGCGTGGTGCCGATCGATGCCGGCTTCGCGCTGACCGAACCCGCGATCGCGGTGCTCACCGAGCGCCAGCTCTTCCCCGAGAAGGCCGAACAGTCGCGCCGCCGTACGCGCCGCGGTGTTCGCGACCCGGACACGATCCTCAAGGACCTCGCCGAGATCGCCCTCGACTCGCCCATCGTCCACGAGGAGCACGGTGTTGGTCGCTACCGCGGCCTCGAGGTGCTGGAGGCCGGCGGTGTCGCCGGCGAGTACCTGGTCATCGAGTACGCCAAGGGCGACAAGCTCTACGTGCCGGTCTCGCAGCTGGAGCGCGTCTCGCGCTATTCCGGTGCCTCGGCGGAGCACGCGCCCCTGCACAGCCTCGGCGGCGAGGCCTGGGAGAAGGCCCGCCGTCGCGCCGCCGACAAGGTGCGCGACGTCGCCGCCGAGTTGCTGGAGATCCAGGCGCGCCGGCAGGCCCGCGCCGGCCTCGCCCTGCCGCTCGACCGCGCCATGTACGAGCCCTTCGCGGCGACCTTCCCGTTCGAGGAAACTCCCGACCAGCTCAGCGCCATCGAGGCCGTGATCGCCGACCTCGGCAAGCCCTCGCCGATGGACCGCGTGGTCTGCGGCGACGTCGGCTTCGGCAAGACCGAGGTCGCCGTGCGCGCGGCCTTCGTCGCGGCCGTCGCCGGCAAGCAGGTGGCCGTGCTGGTGCCCACCACCCTGCTCGCCGAGCAGCACTACCGCAACTTCCGTGACCGCTTCGCCGACTGGCCGATCCGCGTCGAGGTGCTGTCGCGCTTCAAGTCCACCAAGGACATCAAGGCCGTGCTCGCCCAGGTGGCCGAAGGAAAGATCGACGTGATCGTCGGCACCCACCGGCTGCTGCAGGAGGACGTCAAGTTCAAGGACGTGGGCCTCGTCATCGTCGACGAGGAACAGCGCTTCGGCGTGCGGCAGAAGGAGCGGCTCAAGGCCCTGCGCGCCGAGGTGCACCTGCTCACGCTCACCGCCACGCCGATCCCGCGCACGCTGAACATGGCGATGAGTGGCCTGCGCGACCTCTCGATCATCGCGACACCGCCGGCGCACCGCCTCGCGGTCAAGACCTTCGTCGCGCCCTGGGAGAACGACACCATCGTCGAGGCCTTCCAGCGCGAGCTCGCCCGCGGCGGCCAGGTCTACTTCCTGCACAACGAGGTCGACAGCATCGAGAGGATGGCCCGCGACCTGCAGGCCCTCGTCCCCGAGGCCCGCATCCGCATCGCCCACGGGCAGATGGCCGAGCGCGAACTGGAGCAGGTGATGCTCGACTTCCACCGCCAGCGCTTCAACGTGCTGGTGTGCACGACCATCATCGAATCGGGCATCGACATCCCCAGCGCCAACACGATCGTCGTCAACCGCGCCGACAAGTTCGGCCTCGCCCAGCTGCACCAGCTGCGCGGCCGCGTCGGTCGCTCGCACCACCGCGCCTACTGCTACCTGATCGTGCCGCCCAAGCTCACCGGCGATGCCGAAAAACGCCTCGAGGCGCTGGCTGCGATCGAGGAACTCGGCGCCGGCTTCCTGCTGGCCACGCACGATCTGGAAATCCGCGGCGCTGGCGAACTGCTGGGCGAGGAACAGAGCGGCCAGATCGCCGAAGTCGGCTTCAGCCTCTACACCGAGCTGCTGGAGCGCGCGGTCAAGTCGATCAAGGCCGGCAAGATCCCCGACCTCGACGCCGGGGCGCCGATCGGGCCGGAAGTGAATCTCCATATTCCCGCCCTGCTGCCCGACGACTACCTGCCCGACGTGCACGCGCGGCTGACGCAGTACAAGCGCATCAGCGCGGCGAAGACCGCGGACCGCCTCAAGGAACTGCAGGTCGAGCTGGTGGATCGCTTCGGCGTGCTGCCCGAGCCGGCCAAGCACCTGTTCGCCATCAGCGAGCTGAAGCTCGACGCCGCGCGGCTCGGCATCCGCAAGCTCGACCTCGGCCCGCAGGGCGGGCGGCTGCTGTTCGAGGCCAGGCCGAGCATCGACCCGATGTCGGTGATCCGCATGATCCAGGGCCAGCCCAAGGTCTATTCGATGGACGGCCCGGACAAGCTGCGGATGAAGCTGGACCTCCCCGACCCTGCCAGCCGGCTGCGTGCGGCGCGGGCCCTGTTCACCACCCTGGCGCAGGCTTGAGCGTGGCGGCAAATCCTGGCCGCGACCCGGCAGGTCGATCCGCTTCCCGGCTCAGGCGCGGCGCTTCGCCGCCTCGCGGATGCCGGCGTACTCGTGCACGAACCAGCCGCTGCCGCCGGCACGCACCAGGGCCACGACGGCATCCGCCACCGTGGCCGCCTCGATCGCGCGGAAGCGTGCAAAGGGACCCGGCAGCAGTGGATGGAGCAGCGGCAGGAGGCGTTGCGCCAGCCGTTCGACGGGTCGATGCTCGCTGCGCTCGCCCAGCAGCAGACCGGGGCGCAGGATGTCGACACGCGGGAAGTTCTGCTCGGCGAGGCCGCGTTCGGCCTCGGCCTTGACCCGCAGGTAGAAGCTGCCGGCCCGCGGATGGGCACCGACCGAGGAAAGCAGCAGGGCGTGGCGGACGCCGATCCGGCGGGCGATGCCGGCGAAGCGCAGCACCAGGTCGCGGTCGATGGCGGCGAATGCCGCGGCGCCACCGGCCTTGGCGCGGGTGGTGCCCAGTGCGCAGATCCAGACGCCGGCGCGCTCGCCCTTGAGCAGGGTGTCGAGGCTGCGGTCGCCGGCGCGCAGCACGCGCCCGGCGTCGAACACCGGGTTGGCGAGCCGGTCGTGGCGGAGCGCGAGCGGGCGGCGGGTCGGA
>Ga0208370_100342_pt1 | contig 12559 bp, 18 predicted proteins | sample Subbio12Jun_QV11_FD_184822 | JGI IMG/M metagenome (GOLD analysis project Ga0208370, IMG submission 184822) | Serpentinite rock and fluid subsurface biosphere microbial communities from McLaughlin Reserve, California, USA -CR12Jun_QV11 (SPAdes) | ecosystem: Environmental > Terrestrial > Deep...
TTCGTCCGTAACGCCAATCCGCTCGCCCAAGGCTGCCTCCAAAAGACAGCCTTGAATCAAGGCCCGAGTCCACAGTCAAGCTTTGTCCACGAAGCCTAGGATCGGCGGCATCGTTTACTTGCGCGCGATGGGTTATCCAACCCACGAGCGGTGGGTCCCGCGCACGTATTTCGGCGGCTCCCATGAAGAGGCGCGCGCAACCTGCGAGAAATGGAACCCGGCGAACCCCGTGGACAGAGGCGAAACGCCGATGCTGGTCTGCCCCGACGAAAACCTCCGGGTGCCGGGCGCCAGGAACGCGCTGCCAGGGCACTACCGGGTATTCGCCTCGCGCGATGACTGGCTGAAGCGGGACGGCGCAAAGTGAGCCGCCAGGAACACGAATCCGCTCGCCATTCGCTCGCCAAGCATTTCGGCGATCCGGCGCAGGGCACCGGGATCGCCCGCCACATCATGCTTTGTGCCCTGTCGGAAAAGCAGAAGTGCTGCACGAGGACGCAGGGCGAGGAGGCGTGGGGTTACCTCAAGGGGCGGCTCAGGGAACTGGGACTGGTCGGCCCGCAGCGGCGCCAGCAGAGCACGCGGGGGCCGGGCGGCGGGGTGCAGCGCACCAAGGCCGATTGCCTCCAGATTTGTGCCGCAGGGCCGGTCGCGGTCGTGTGGCCGGACGGGGTGTGGTACCATTCGTGCCGCCCCGAGGTGCTTGAGCGGATCATCCAGGAACACCTGATCGGCGGCGTGCCGGTTGAGGATTATCGGCTGCGACCGGCAGCGGCGGCATCCGACGATTAAGGCGCGGGCGGGCCAAGCCGGGGGCCTAATCCTCTCTCGGGCACCACAATTCGTCCCGGCCCGGCATCTGGTTGTCGACCGCCTCGTCATGGCCGGTGCCGTTGGAGAGGAACACCAGCCCCATCAGCCCCCCGCCGAGCAGCATCGTCAGGCTGATACCCAGCGCCACCGCAATGTAGAAATGGACCGAGATCGCCCCGTTGAAGGCAAACAGCAGGCCCGTTGCGATGACCACGGTCAGCACCGTCGCGGCGAGCAGCAATTTCATGATCTGGCGATAACGCGCCCAGGCATGGGCGGCGGTCACCGGATCATCGAGCGGGGATTTGCGGGTCATTGTCCCGACATGGCGTGCGCGCGGCCGCAATGCAACGCGCGAAAGCCGCAAGCGAGGCTGCACGCAGCGCACGCCATGCCGAAACGCGCGATGCGACGGGCAGATTCGCCTTTCGCCCGCAAACGTGTCACCTTGGGTTGTGGAGAGTAGGGGAGTCGTCATGAACATTGCCCAGATCATCGCCCAGCGCAGCCCGTCCGACATCATCGCCTGCGATTGCCACACCCCGGTGGCCGAGGTCGTGCAGACCCTTGCCACCCGCCGCATCGGCGCCCTGCCGGTGATGCGCGATGGCCGCGTGGTCGGCATCGTCTCCGAACGCGACGTGATCTACCGCCTCGCCGATCGCGGCAAGGAATGTCTCGATGTGCCGGTGGAAGAGATCATGACCTCCCCGGCGGTCACGGTCGAGCCTTCGACCACCATCGACGAGGCTCTGGGCATGATGACCCGCCGCCGTTTCCGCCATTTCCCGGTGGTCGAGAGCGGCGAGCTCGTCGCCTTCATCTCGATCGGCGATCTTGTGAAGCACAAGATGGACGAGGTGCAGCACGAGGCCGAAGCGCTGCGCAACTACATCCAGGCGGTGTGACCCTTGAGTCGGGGCCGCACGCGCCTTAGATTGCAAGCATGAACGCCGTGCCCCTGATCCTCACCCCCGCCGCCGCCCGGCGGGTTGCCCTGATCGCGCAGAAACAGGCGCGCCCCGCGATCCTGCGCCTTGCGGTCGAGGGCGGGGGCTGTTCGGGCTTCCAGTACAGGTTCGATCTGGCAGAGGCACCGGAAGCCGATGACAGCATTTCCGAAACCGACGGCGTCAAGCTGGTGGTCGATCCCATGAGCCTCGATCTGATTGCAGGGAGCACCGTGGATTTCGTCGAATCGCTGGGCGGGGCGGCCTTCAAGGTCGAAAACCCGCAGGCCGCCGCTGGCTGCGGCTGCGGGGCGAGTTTCGGGATTTAGGTTAGACCCGCGCACGCCTTTCGGGCATCAGGGCGGCCATGAAGATCGCCACCTACAACATCAACGGCATCAAGGCCCGCCTGCCGCGCCTGTGCGAATGGCTTGAGGAAACCCGTCCGGCGGTCGCCTGCCTGCAAGAAATCAAGTCGCAGGACGAAAGCTTCCCCCGTGCCGAGATCGAGGCGCTGGGCTATGCGGTCATCACCCACGGGCAGAAGGCCTTCAACGGGGTCGCGATCCTCGTCGACACGGCGGCGGGCCATAGCTGCACCGAGGTGCGGCGCGGGCTCGGCATTGCCGGGCCGAACGCGGGGGACGAGGAACAGGCCCGCTACCTTGAGGCGAATGTCAGCGGCATCCGCATCGCGTGTCTTTACCTGCCCAACGGCAACCCGCATCCGGGGCCGAAGTTCACCTACAAGCTCGCCTGGATGGCGCGGCTGCGCGAACGAATGGCCGAACTGTGGGCCGAGGAAATCCCGGCGGTGGTGCTGGGCGATTTCAATGTCATCCCGCATGACGACGACGTGTGGTCGGTCAAGGCCATGGCAAGCGATGCGCTGATGCAGCCCGAAAGCCGCGCCGCCTATGCGCGGTTGCTGGCCGATGGCTGGATCGACGCGATCCGCACCCACAACCCGCGCGGCGGCGTGTGGACCTATTGGGACTATCAGGCCGGGGCCTGGCAGCGGGATCACGGCTTCCGGATCGACCACATCCTGCTCTCGCCCGAATGCGCCGACCGGCTGGAAGCCTGCGGCGTCGACAAGGCCTATCGCGGCCGCGATAAGGCGAGCGACCACACGCCGGTGTGGGTGCAGCTCAGCGCCTGAGCCAGTCGGCACAGAGCCCTCGGCCCGCAGCGCCGCAAGGGCAACCGCCCGCCCGCAGCCGCTCGCGCGAAACGCGAAACGCGAAACGCGGCGAGGATCAGCGATAAAAGATATGCGTGTCGATCTGGGCGAGGCGGGTCTTGGTGCGGCTCCAGCCGGGTTTCACGTAGCGGGCGTGGAAGAACACGGCGTTGCCCGCCCCCGATTCCCACAGGCCCCGATGCGCGATCTGCGCGACTGCGACAGCGCGCTCCCACGCGGGTGAGCCTTCGCGCACGGCCGGCATCCGGGTGCCGCGCATGAAGGAGAACTGTCCGGGCTGGGTGACGACCCCGCAATAGGAGCGCGGGAAGCGGCCGTCCTCGGTGCGGTTGATGATGACCTGTGCCACCGCCAGCTGGCCCGCCAGCGGCTCGCCGCGCGCCTCGAAATAGACCGCGCCCGCCAGACAGCGCATCTCGCTGTCCATCGGCACGTCGGTGTCGATCATGCCGACCAGCTCGTGGAGCGATCCGGCTTCGGTCAGGACGGGGGTTTCGTCGGGTTCTGCGGTGGGCAGCGGCTGCACCACTTCCCGGGCAACGAAGACGACCTGTTCCGGGACCAGTTCGGGTGCCTCGACAGGAGCGGCAGGCGCTCCGGTGATGGCTTCGGCGAGGGCAGCGGCATCGCGGCCGCCCGGGAACAGAAGGGTTGCGACAGCCACAGCGGCGATCGCGGCAAAAGCGGAAGTCTTGCGACTCATCAAATCTACAAACCGGGCGGTGAGCGCGCACAGGCGCAGGCGGGAACCTGATCCAGACCGTTACGGATGGGGGGTTCAAAGAAGCCTGCCGGCCGCTCCCCGTCTGCGTGCTGGTCGAAACGGCCGGATTGCCGCCCTGCCAGCCTGCGCGAGGAACCGGAGCGGGCCTTTGGCGACACCTGCCGTTTACGTCAACGCAATTCGTCGAGCCCTGCGACGAAGCGTTCCGCATCCGCGATATCAACCTCGATCAGCCAGATGTCCGCGTCCTGACGGCGGCGACGGTTCAGATAATCGGAAAATTCCTGAGGTTCCTCAGCATTCTCCCGCTTTGCAACAAGAAACTTGCGGGTTCCGTCGCGCTGCGGCATCCTTTCGTAAAGCACCGCCCCCGCACCGCGACAAAGGGTTACCAGAAGGATCGTCCCCGCATCGCGCTCGCCCTTGGCCAGCACCGTGGCGAAGCCGCCCTGCGCCCCGGCGAGGCGCAGGATCGCCCCTGCTTCCATGTGCGCGGGCAGGCGGGCGTCCACCGCTAGAGCCCCGAAGGCCCGCCCGCCGCATAGCCCGGCAGGCTCGACAGGGCGATGCGGCTGCGCATGAAGGTGCCGGTGCCGCGCCCGATCTCCTCACCCTCGGCATCGACCAGCCGCGCCTCGGCGACAAAGACGCGGCGCCGCCCGCTCACCCAGTGACCCTCGGCCGTGACCGTCCCGGCACGCACCGGCCTGGTGAAGAACAGGTTGAACCCGGTGGTCAGCAGGAACCGGTCGGTCACCAGCGAATTGGCGGCGTAGAAAGCTGCATCGTCAAGCATCTTGAAATAGATCGTCCCGTGCGCCGCGCCTGCCGCGTGGTAATCTGCGGGAGTGACGGTGAAGGACAACTGCGAGCGGCCCTCGCCCGGGATATGCAGCCGGCTCGCAAACTTGGCGTTGACGGGCGCGGAGGCGTAGAGCCGTTCGAGCGCCCGGTAATGCTGTTCGGCACCGCTCGCCGGAGGAAGTCCGTCACCAGGGGCCATCGTCACGCGTCGGAAGGATCAGGCCGCGTCGCGCAGGAACTGGTTGGTCAGCAGCGCATAGGCCGCCTCGGTATCGGGCGCGTCGGCAAGCATCTGGAGCATCGTCTCGTCGCGCGTCAGGCGCGAGATCGCGGCGAGCGCATGGAGATGCGTCGCCCCGGCATTCTCGGGCGAGACGAGGCCGCACACCAGCGTCACCGGCCGCGCATCGGCCGCAGCAAAATCGATCGGCGTCTCGAGCCGGATCAGCGCCAGCGAGGGGCGGCGGATGTCCCTCGATCGGCAATGCGGAATCGCCACCCCGCGCCCGAAGCCGGTGCTCCCCAGCGCCTCGCGCGCCTCGAGGTTCTCGAGCACCTCATTCTCGTCCAGCGCATAGGCGTGACTGAGCAGCCGGGCCGTTCGGGCCAGAACCTTGGGCTTGGTGTCCAGACGGGCGAAGGTGATGGCCTGCGGGGAAAGAGCGAGGTTGACGTCCATTGTCCCAGAAATCCCGATTGAAAAGCGCCCCCCGTTTGGCGCACTGGCGAATATCCGATCCGGTTCATGCCGCGCGGGGCATGGACGGATCGGGGCGGAGCCCCTCCTGCTTCCGCCGCCTGGGTCTTTCGGTCGGCATCCTTGCCGCTACGGCAAGGGGCGATCAGACCCTATCTCGGCTCGACCCAGCCGATCGAGCCATCGGCCCTTCTGTAGACCATATTATGCCGCCCGGTGCCAGCGTTTTTGAAGAACAGCGCGCCTGTGTTCCTGAGGTCGAGCATCATCACCGCGTCGGCGACGCTGGCGGTGGGGATATCGACGCGGGTTTCGGCGATCACCAGCGGGGCATCGGCGACCACTTCCTCCTCCTCGTCCTCCTCGATCGCAAAGATGGTGTAGGCGGCCTCTTCCTCGCCGCGCGCGTGATCGGCCTGTTCGTGGCGGTCGGTGAGGCGGCGCTTGTAGCGCCTGAGTTGCTTTTCGATCTTGCCGACCGCATCGTCGAAGGCGACGTGCGCGTCATGCGCGGTCCCTTGCGCTTTGAGGATCAGGCCCTGCATCACGTGGGTGACGATGTCGCAGGTAAAGGCCCCCGCAGGCGCCTTGCCGAAAGTCACCTGGCTGGACAGCGCGCGGTCGAAATACTTGTCGACAATCGCGCCGAGCCGCTCGCTCGCATGTTCCTGCAAGGCGGCGCCGGTATCCATCTGGTGGCCGGAAATCCGAATATCCATGAAGCATGTTCCTCCCGTCGATGATGAGGATCTCAGTGTGGTCGTGTGACGGCGCGATCGTGGCTTGGGGTGCGGGCTTCAACTGGCCCAGATCGCATCCGTGATCCCGGCGATGAATGCGCGGTGGCGTTCCAGCTCCTCCGGGCTGGCGGCATGAGGGCGGGGTTGGCGCCGGGGCCGGTCCGCAGACGGACGATGCCAGGGCACGTTGGCAAGGCTTGCCGCAGCGAGAGCGGGGGCGGCATCTGCGGGGGCGAGGCCGAGGCCGATCTGCCGCCCGCCGGTCAGCTCGACATAGACCTGCGCGAGCAGCTCGGCATCGAGCAGCGCGCCGTGCTTGACCCGGTGCGAGCGATCAATCCCGTAGCGGGTGCACAGCGCATCGAGGCTGAGTTTGGCACCGGGGTGCTTGCGGCGGGCGATGGCGACGGTATCAACCATCCGCTCCAGACTGATCGGCGCGCGGCCCGCCTGTTCCAGCTCGTTGTTGAGAAAGCCGAAATCGAACCCGGCATTGTGCGCCACCAGGGGCGCATCGCCAAGGAAGGCGAGCAATTCGTCCGCCAGTTCGGCAAAACGCGGCTTGGTGGCAAGAAAGGCGGCGCTGAGGCCATGAACCCGCTCGGCTTCGGCCGGCATGTCGCGATCCGGGTTGAAATAGGCGTGGAAGGTGCGCCCGGTCTCGACCCGGTCGATCATTTCGATGCAGCCTATTTCCACCATGCGATCCCCGGTCTTGGGGTCGAGCCCGGTGGTTTCGGTGTCGAAGATGACTTCACGCATTCGCAGGACTATCCTCTGATCCTCCGCGACTTGCAAGCGCTTGCTGCAATCAGAGTGACGCAATCAGCGCGGCGACCTGGGCACGGGTTTCCGCAAGGCTGGTGCCGGTGTCGATGACGTGATCGGCGCGCTGGCGCTTCTCGGAATCGGGGAGCTGGAGGCCCAAGATGTGCTCGAATTTCTGCGGGGTCATGCCCGGCCGGGCCAGCACCCGAGCGCGCTGGACGGGCGCGGGCGCGGAAACGACGACGATGGTATCGACCGAATCGTGCCCCCCGCGCTCGAACAGCAGGGGGATGTCGAACACCACCGCGCGCGTATCGGCGTGCGCCGCGAGGAAGGCGGCGCGTTTCGTGGCGACGGCGGGATGGACAATCGCCTCGAGCCGCGCGAGCGCGGTCTTGTCGGCAAAGACCAGATGGCCGAGCCGGTCGCGGTCGACGCCTTCGGGGCCGGTCGATCCGGGGAAAGCCGTTTCGATCGCCGCCACCAGTTCACCCCCCGGCCCCTGCATCACGCGCACCTCGGCATCGGCGTCGAATACCGGAATGCCGAGGTCGGCAAACATCGCCGCGACGGTCGACTTGCCCATGCCGATGGAGCCGGTGAGGCCGATGATCATGGGGCGGCTCATGCCTCAAGCAGCCTGCGCAGTTCGGCATCGTGGGCACGCGGGGCGGGCTGGCCGAAAAATCTCTCGAAAGCGGCCGCCGCCTGCCCGATCAGCATGGAAAGGCCATCGATGGTGCGGTGGCCCTTCGCGCGCGCGGCTTGCAGAAAGGGCGTGTCGCGCGGTGCGGTGACGATATCGTAGGCGATGGCGCGCGGCGGCGCGTGGCTCCAGTCGAAAGGCAGGGGCGGCTGGCCTGCCATGCCGAGGCTGGAGGCGTTGACGACAAGATCAAGACAGCCCTCGCGGTCGTCGAAGGCAAAGTCGGTGGGTGCGGCGAAATGGGCGAGGGGGGGCGTGTGGTGCTCGCCGCCGGGCGCAAGTTCGTCAAGCAGGGCGCGGGCCTTGGCCGGATCGCGTCCCGCGACCACCAGGGTAAAGCCATGACCCGCCAGCGCGGCGATGATCGCGCGGGCCGCACCCCCGGTGCCGATGATCCGGGCCATGCGGAAATAGTGCGTTTGCGCAAGATCGTCTGCCAGCGGCTCGAGAAAGCCCGCCGCGTCGGTATTGGTGCCGGTCATCGCGGTGCCGTTGTCACTTCGTTGCACGGTGTTCACCGCCCCGATGGCGTTCGCAGGCGGGTCGATGCGGTCGAGAAACGGCATCACCGCCTGCTTGTGCGGCATGGTGACATTGCACCCGCGCCAGTCCGGGTCTTCGCGCCGGGCCGCGAGATATGCGGGGAGCTGGTCGGGGGTTATATGACACGCGCGGTAGGCGGCTTCGATCCCCAACTTTGCAAGCCAGAAGTTGTGGATTATCGGGGACTTGGACAGGGCGATGGGATCGCCGATCACCTCGGCATAGGGACGGGTCATGCCAGCAAAACCCCTTCCTCGCGCAAAGCACCGAGCAAGGGCAGCAGCGGCATCCCGAGTACGGTGAACTGATCGCCCTCGATCCTCTCGAACAGCTGCACCCCCGGCCCCTCGATCCGGAAGGCTCCAACGGTATGGGCGATAGCGGGCCATTCAAGTGTCAGATAATATTCGATGAACTTGTCCGACAGGGCCCTGACATTCAGGCGCGCAAGGCTGGCATCGCTCCACAGGCATCCATCGTCCTGCACCAGCGCGGCGGCGGAATGCAGTTCCATCACCTTGCCCGAAAAGAACCGCAGGTGCGCCGCCGCCTCTTCCCGGCTGCGCGGCTTGTCGAACCGGCGACCGGCGCAAATCACAAGGGAATCGGAACCGATAACAAGAGCTTGCGGATGCATCCCCGCCACCGCCGCCGCCTTGGCGACGGCCAGCGCGTCGGCCACCTCGGCGGGGGAGGCACCTGCCAGCCCCGCTTCCACGGCCCGTTCGTCGATATCGGCGGGGATGCTCTCATAGGCCACCCCGGCGGCATCGAGCATCGCCCGCCGTGAAGCGGATTTACTGGCGAGAATCAGGGTCTTGCTCATATCGGCTTGCCTTCGCCGCCCTCGCCCGCAGGACGTCGGCCACGCTCCTGCACCAGACGGATGATGGCCGCCGCAGTTTCCTCGATCGAGCGGCGGGTGACGTCGATCACCGGCCAGCCATTATCCCCGAACATCCGCCGTGCAAATTGCAGCTCGGCCTTGACGCGGTCATTGTCGACATAGGCGGTTTCGGTCGCTTCGTTGAGCGATAACAGGCGGTTGCGGCGGATCTGGATGAGCCGTTCGGGCGATGTCGTCAGCCCCACTACCAGCGGATGCCTGAGGCCGAACAAGGCGGGCGGCGGCGGGCTTTCGACCACCAGCGGGATATTGGCGACCTTGTAGCCGCGGTTGGCGAGATAGATCGAAGTCGGCGTCTTGGACGATCGCGACACGCCCACCAGCACGATATCGGCCTGTTCCCACTCCTCGTGGGCAAGCCCGTCATCATGGGCAATGGTGTACTGGATCGCATCGACCCGCTTGAAATAGGTCTCGTCCATCATGTGCTGACGCCCCGGGCGGCCATGCGCCTCCTGGCCCAGTTGCGCCTCAAGCGCGGCAGTCACCTGATCGAGCACCGGCACCGCAGGCAGGCCGAGATGGCGGCAATGCTCTTCAAGCCGCTTGCGCGTCTCGGGGTTCACCAGCGTGTAGAGCACGAGGCCGGGATGCGCAGCGAGATCGGACACGATCCGATCAAGGTGCTGCAACGAGCGCACCATCGGCCAGAAATGGCGGTTCACCATCGGATTATCGAACTGCGCCAGCGCCGCCTTGGCGATCATCTCCAACGTCTCGCCGGTCGAATCCGATACAAGATGCAGGTTCAATCGGTTCATGATTCGCCGCTGGCTTGCGCCGCTGCGGGCGCCTGTGGACAGAGCGCCGCATAAACCACGGGAGGGATCGGCGGACAAGCGGGGGACGGATTTTCCTGCCCGCTCCCGGCCTTTTCGCAAGGCGATTTGCGCACACGGGACAAGTTTTGTCGACAGGCTGGGAAGAGTGGGGATAAGGCTGGCTTGACGTCCAACCGTTGCGGATTCGATGGGGGCTGAATCCACTGGGGCACTTCGGGCAAAACCGGGCAGAGACCGGTAATTCCCGCTTTCCACAGGGCCAACAGACTCCATCCATCCTTTTTAAAATTGAATTGATTTGCTCTAAGGAACCCTATGCCCGGTCCGCTTCTCGATACGCTCAAAGGTGTCCGTCAGGATGTCGCCCCCGTGTGGCTCATGCGTCAGGCGGGGCGCTATCTTCCTGAATATCGCGAGCTGCGGGCGGAAAAGGGCGGCTTTCTCGAACTGGTCTATGACAGCCATGCGGCGGCCGAAATTACCGTGCAGCCGATCCGGCGCTTCGGCTTCGACGGGGCGATCCTGTTTTCGGATATCCTGATCGTGCCGCACGCGATGGGACAGGGGCTGACCTTTGCCGCTGGCGAAGGCCCGCACCTCTCGCCGACGCTGATCGAGGTCGGGCTGGATTCCTTCACCCCCGCCTATGAGCGGTTCGATCCGGTCTATGAGACCGTGCGCCTAACCCGCCAGCAGATCGGCGAGGCCGTGACGATGCTGGGCTTCGCGGGGAGCCCCTGGACGGTTGCGACCTACATGATCGCGGGCGAAGGCTCCAAGGACCAGGGACCGGCGCGCCTCCTTGCCTATCGCGATCCGGCGCACATGCAGGCCATCATCGATGCGATTGTCGAGGTCTCGGTCACCTATCTGCGCGGCCAGATCGATGCGGGCGCGGAAGCCGTCCAACTGTTCGACAGCTGGGCCGGCAGCCTCGCGCCCGATCAGTTCGAGAAGTGGGTGATCGCGCCCAATGCGGCGATCACGGCGAAGCTCAAGCAAAGCCACCCCGATACCCCGGTGATCGGCTTTCCCAAGGGTGCGGGTGCCAAGCTTCCGGCCTATGCGCGCGAGACGGGGGTGGATGCGGTGGGCCTTGATGAGACGCTCGATCCGGCCTGGGCGCATGCCAGCCTGCCTGTGGGGATGCCCGTGCAGGGCAACCTCGATCCGCTGCTGGTCGAGGCCGGCGGTCCGGCGCTGCCCGAGCGGGTGCGCACGATCATCGCCGCCTTCGAGGATCGCCCGCATGTCTTCAACCTTGGCCACGGGATCGGGCAGTTCACACCGATCTCGCATGTCGAGGACCTTCTCGCCGCTTTGAGGGGCTGATGTGATGCAGGAACTGCTGTCCTCGATCTACCTGTTCCTCAAGTCGGGGCACGTGATCTTCATGGTGTTCTGGCTGGCGGGTCTGTTCATGCTGCCGCGCCAGTGCATCTATATGCTCGATCATGCGCCGGGTTCGCCGGGCGAGGCCAAGTGGGCGGAGCGGATGGGGAAACTCCGCAAGATCATTCTCACGCCTAGCCTGATCATCGTCTGGGTGCTGGGGCTCGCCATGGCATGGTCGGGCGGCTGGTTCAGCGAAGGCTGGCTTCATGCCAAGCTGACGCTGGTGCTGGTGCTGACCGGCTATCACGGCTGGCTCGTCGCCCAGACCAAGAAGATGGCGCGGGGGGAGCGACCGCTTTCGGAAAAGCGGCTCCGCATGATCGGAGAAGTGCCGGGCCTGCTCTTGGTGCTGATCGTGGCGCTGGTCTATCTCAAGCCGTTCTGAGCGTGCTGTCCGGCTGGCGCAATCGCTGATTGACCTCGCAGGCGCGCGCTCCTATTTCCCGATCACCTATCCGGTAATCGAAGCGCGAATTCGCTCCGCCAAGGTCTGCTTTCTCCAAGCCCAGCCCCTTTCATACCGGGGCACCGCCTGTCACCGGCGGTATTGACCAGCCGGCCACCCCTGACTTTCGGAATACACGCAAAATGCATTTGAAGGACCTCAAGCGAAAGACCCCGGCCGAACTGGTCGCGATGGCGGAAGAACTCGGCGTCGAGGGCGCCTCGACCATGCGCCGCCAGGACCTGCTGTTCAGCATCCTGCGCGAGCTTGCCGAAGACGAGGAATACGAAGAGAAAATCATGGGCATCGGCACCATCGAGGTGCTCCAGGACGGCTTCGGCTTCCTGCGCAGCCCGGAGGCGAACTACCTCGCCGGGCCGGACGACATCTATGTCTCGCCCAACCAGGTGCGCCGCTGGGGTCTGCGCACCGGCGACACGGTGGAGGGCGAGATCCGTGCGCCGCGCGATGGCGAGCGTTACTTTGCGCTGACCAGCCTCGCCAAGGTCAATTTCGATGATCCCGATGCGGTGCGCCTGCGCACCAATTTCGACAACCTGACCCCGCTCTACCCGGACCAGAAGCTCAATCTCGACACGCTCGATCCGACTGTGAAGGACAAGAGCGCGCGGGTGATCGACATCATCGCCCCGCAGGGCAAGGGCCAGCGCGCGCTGATCGTCGCGCCGCCGCGCACCGGCAAGACCGTGCTGCTCCAGAACATCGCCAAGGCGATCACCGACAATCATCCCGAGGTGTTCCTGATCGTCCTCTTGGTCGATGAACGGCCCGAGGAAGTCACCGACATGCAGCGCAGCGTGAAGGGCGAGGTTATCTCCTCGACCTTCGACGAGCCGGCGGGCCGCCACGTGCAGGTTGCGGAGATGGTGATCGAAAAGGCCAAGCGTCTGGTTGAACACAAGCATGATGTGGTGATCCTGCTCGATTCGATCACGCGTCTCGGCCGGGCCTACAACACCGTCGTTCCCTCCTCGGGCAAGGTGCTGACCGGTGGTGTTGACGCCAACGCGCTCCAGCGCCCCAAGCGCTTTTTCGGCGCCGCGCGCAATATCGAGGAAGG
>Ga0208370_100345_pt1 | contig 12487 bp, 15 predicted proteins | sample Subbio12Jun_QV11_FD_184822 | JGI IMG/M metagenome (GOLD analysis project Ga0208370, IMG submission 184822) | Serpentinite rock and fluid subsurface biosphere microbial communities from McLaughlin Reserve, California, USA -CR12Jun_QV11 (SPAdes) | ecosystem: Environmental > Terrestrial > Deep...
GCGTTGCGACCCGATACGACAAAACCAAGGAATCCTACCTCGGCTTCGTCGCTCTCGCCTCAGTCAAACTCTGGATACCCTTTGTCAACGAAGCCTAGTGTCGGTCGCGGTGGTGTGGCCGAGGATGTCCGCGGGGTCTTGGGCCGAAAGCGGGGCGGCGACGAGGGCGGGGGCGATGGCGACGACGTTGCCGGAAACAGGGACAATGGGCATGGCGGCAGGATTAGCCCGCCTTCCCGCGATGTGCCAGCCTCAGCGGCGCTTGCCGACGATCCGCGCGATTTCCGCCTGCACGAGGCTCTCGACCATTGTCGGCAGGTTCTTCTCGAGCCACGCGGCAAGCATCGGGCGCAACAGTTCGCGGGTCAGACCTTCGAGCGAGGTTTCGCCCTGGCGCACGATCTGCGGACGCGCCGGCGGTTCGGCCAGCATGGCGAGCGCGGCGAGATTCTCCTGCATCGCATCGCGCACCTCGGCGGCGATCAGCGGCGATTCTTCGCCTGCGGCGAGCGGCACGGCGGAGGGTTCTTCGGCCACCTCGAGATCGGCAAGGTCGAGCACCTCCTCGGCATCGCGCACCGTGTGGGTGCGGGCGAGCGGAGGGGGCGGGGCGTTGTCGTCCTCAGACACAAGCATCCGCCGCCGCCGCGCCTCCAGCGCACCGGCGCGATTGTCGCGCGCGATCACCTTCTTGATCGATTCGAGGATTTCCTCGACCGAAGCTTCGCCGTCCTGCGCCATAACCTGTCTCGTACCCTCAACCCCGGGCTCGTCCCGAATCGGGGCCGGATTCACTCGCCGGAGAGCATTTGCGGGCCGATCATTGCGTCGGCAGGAGGAATGTCAACGGTACGGGTCGATTTCGGTGTGGGTGCGGGATCATGGTCCCAGTCCCACATCTTGCTGTTCACCCGCTTCGCGTTGATGGCCGGATCGTAGAGCACCCCCCCGGTATCGAGGTTGAGATCGCGCGCCTCGGCCCGGCCCATCAGCGCAAGCAGGTTGAAGCCCGCGACATAGGCATTGCGCCGCGCGGTCACCAGCTGGGCCCGGGCGTTGAGCAATTCCTGCTTGGCGTTGAGCACATCGATGATGGTGCGATTGCCGATCGAGTTTTCCGCCTGAACGCCCTCCAGCGTAAGGGCAGCCGCCGCGACCGCTGCTTCGGAGCTGCGGATGATCGCGTTGGCGGCCTCGTAGTTCGACCAGGTCGAGCGGGTTTCGGCGATGATCTGGCGTTCGGAGGCGATCACGTCTTCCAGCGCCGCGCTTTCCCGAGCGCCAGCCTGGCGTTGCCGCGCGGCGGGCAGGCCCGCCTGAAACACCGGAATGGTCAGCCGGACCCCGGCGTTGGCGGTAAACTCGCGTTGCACCAGGCCGGGGAAGAAGCCGCGCAGCGTGCCGAAGAAGTCGGTATAATCGGCATTGGTGAACAGGCTGACATTGGGCAGCCGCCCTGCCCCTGCCACCTTGGTGTCAAACCCGGCCGCCGCGGCGCGCTCCTTGGCGGCGATGAGGTTGGGGTTGTTCTCTAGTGCGGAGATGATCGCTTCGCCGATGGTGCCGGGCAGCTGCGGCAGCGGCGGGGGCGCTTCCAGCTCGCCCGGCTCATGGCCGACCAGCCGGATATAGGTCTCCCGCGCGGCAATGAGATTGCCCTTGGCCTGCTCCAGATCGCCCTCGGCCACTGCCAGGCGTGAACGCGATTGGGCGACATCGGTGATGGTGACATCGCCGATCTCGAAGCGGTCGCTCGTCGCCTCGAGATTGGTCCGCAGCACCGCGACATTGTTGGTGGCGAGCCCCACCAGCGCCTCGGTGCGCAGAACGTCCATATAGGCGGCGACAACCTGGCTGAAGACCGAGCTTTCGGTGTTGCGCAGATCGGCCTGGCCTGCCTCGATCCGCTCCTTGGCCGCCGCGATCCCGTTGCGCACCGCGCCGCCCGAATAGACCGGCACAAGCAGGGCATTGTTGACGCTGAGGTTGCGCTCGGGCGGCGCGAAGGCGTTGGCCGATTGGCGGATGAACTCGATGTGCGTCGCGGTGGTGGTGAGCGTCGGCAGGCCTGCGGCGCGCTGGATCGGCACGCCTTCATCGGTTGCGCGCTGATTGGCGCGGGCGGCTTCGAGCGTGGGATTGCTGGTGTAGGCACCCACGAGGGCCTCGCGCAGGTTGTCGGCCGCAGCGGGCGCGGCCGGCGCCAGCAGCGCAAGCAGGCTCGCCGTGCCGGCCAGCCGCAGCGAGGCACCGCCGAAGATCACGCGAAGCTCCAGCCTTTCGGTGCGTCGAAGGCGTGGAGGACGGGAATGCCGAGATCCTCGACCGGCTGAAGGTTGACTTGCCCGGCGATCTTGCGCCCGCTTGCAAGGCGGGTGACCTGCCGCAGGAGCAGGCCGGTCACGATGGTGCCGCCCTCGGCCAGCTGCCCTGCCAGTGTGTCCGGCAGGCGCTCGATCGCCCCGTCGATGACGATCAGCGAATAGGAGCCCGACCTGCTGCCAGTAGCGGCCGCAGCGGCGTCGATCTCGGTCAGTTCGGCGACCAGCGGGCGCAGCAGCGCGGCGAGGTAGCCGGTGCCGCCGCTCACCACCAGCGCGCGGGCATCCGCTGCCGGGGCGGCCTCGGCCAGCAGCTTGCCGTAGAAAACCGGCGCAGCAAGGTGCCCAGCCGCACCCAGCATAACGGCGCGGTCGATATAGGCTTGCGCCTGCCTTTCGGCGGGCAGGAAATCCTCGCGCGGGACGGCCAGCATTCGGGCCAGCACATATTCCTCGTTGACGCCGCTGGTGCGCAGCTGGCTGTCGATCATCGCGCGGCGGGCAAGACTTGTGTCAGGAAGGGTCGTGGTCATGGCGGTCATATTCTTTCGGTGATACTGTATTAGATAAGCAATACAGTCCGTCAACCCTCTCCTTAAACGCCCGAGGCACCGGTTCCAAGGCCTTTGGACCACCGCACGCGACCTGAGCCGCAACGACTTTCCGCCTTTGACCAAACCACGCGCCGGTGCTTAGGGGAGCGCCGAACCCAGTGGGGTGCAAATCGACCTAGAGAGGGATGGCTTCGATGAGTGACATGGCGACGAACGGCGAAGACGTGCGGATCGAGACCGATTCGCTGGGCGAGGTGGCGGTTCCCGCCCACGTCCACTGGGGCGCGCAGACGCAGCGCAGCATCGTCAACTTTCCGATCGGCGGCGAAAAGATGCCCCCCGCTCTCGTCCGCGCGCTCGGCGTGCAGAAGCTTTCGGCGGCCAGGGCGAACATGAAGCTGGGCGTGCTCGATGCCGGGATCGGCCAGGCGATCGTCGAGGCCGCGCGCGAGGTGATCGACGGGACGCTCGCCGATCAGTTCCCGCTGGTGGTGTGGCAGACCGGTTCGGGCACGCAGTCGAACATGAACGCGAACGAGGTGATCGCCAGCCGCGCGAACGAGATTCTCACCGGCAAGAAAGGCGGCAAATCGCCCGTTCACCCCAACGACCACTGCAACATGGGCCAGTCGTCTAACGACACCTTCCCCACCGCCATGCACATCGCTGCGGCAGTCGAGGCGATGGATCATCTGCTGCCCGCCCTGAAGAAGCTCCACGGCGCGCTCGATGCCAAGGCAAACGAATTCGCCGACATCGTCAAGATCGGCCGCACCCACCTGCAGGACGCGACCCCGATGACGCTGGGGCAGGAGTTTTCGGGCTATGCCAAGCAGGTCGAATACGGCATCGCCCGGGTCGAAGCCGCGCTGCCGCGGGTGCTGGAACTGGCGCAGGGCGGCACGGCGGTCGGCACCGGGATCAACGCCAAGGTCGGTTTCGACACCGCCTTCGCCGCCGAGGTCGCGGCCGAGACCGGCCTCCCCTTCGTCACCGCCCCCAACAAGTTCGAGGCGCTCGCCGCGCATGACGCGATGGTCGAGATTTCAGGCGCATTGAACGTGCTTGCGGTCAGCCTGATGAAGATCGCCAACGATATCCGCCTGCTCGCCTCCGGCCCCCGCTCGGGGCTGGGCGAACTCAGCCTGCCCGCCAACGAGCCCGGTTCCTCGATCATGCCGGGCAAGGTCAACCCGACCCAGTGCGAGGCGATGACGATGGTCTGCGCGCAGGTGATGGGCAATCACATGGCGGTGACAGTCGCCGGATCGCATGGGCACCTTGAACTCAATGTGTTCAAGCCCGTCATCATCTACAACGTGCTGCAAGCGATGAAGCTGATCGGCGACGCGAGCCACGCTTTCACCGACAACTGTGTTGTCGGAATCGAGGCCAACACTGCCCGCATCACCCAGCTGCTGAACGAAAGCCTGATGCTGGTGACCGCCTTGAACCCCCACATCGGCTATGACAACGCCGCCCGGATCGCGAAGAAGGCCCACGCCGAGGGCACCACGCTGAAGGCCGCCGCGCTCGAACTCGGCCTGCTGACCGAAGAGCAGTTTGCCGCCTGGGTCGTGCCTTCGGACATGATCCGGCCCCGGGATTGAGGCCCGACGGTCGATCCTGAACGCGCGTTCATCAATCGACCAAAGCCCGAGTCGCGCCGACGACAAGCGCCCCGCCCGGTAGCAATCGCTCCGGCGGGGCGTTATCGCCTTTGGGCATAATGACGACGACCCTTACCAGCGACGCCGCCCACGGCGAACCCGCCGCCACCGTTTCGTTCCGCACGGTGCTGTTCTCGATGGTGGTTCTGTGGGCGACCTATTTCGTCCTCACCACCGCGCGCAGCGTGGTGATGGATTTCGGGCCGCAGCTCCAGTTCGAACTCAGCTGGCGGCGGCTGCTGGTCACGATAGTGGGCATCGCCTTCACGCTGGTGCTGTGGCTGCTGCTGCGGCTGTTCGACAAGCGGCCGCTGTGGATCAAGATCTCGGCCGCGATCATTTTCGCGTTGCCGGTGGCGCTCGGGATCGGTCAGGTCAATTATCTCGCCTTCAAGGACAAGTTCGCGGCGGTGGAGCAGGCCTATGCGCAGCGCAACAACCTCAGCGTGCGCCGCGATGAAAGCGGCAATCTGCTGATGGACGTTCCGGTGCGCCGCGAAGGTGCCGCCGGACCGAATGCCCCCGGTGCCACGCAGTCGGTAATCATCGAAGCTGCCGAGACCTACGGCGATTTCTGGCGCAAGCTCCTCGATGTGGCGCTCGGGCGCTACTTCCTGCTGCTTGCCTGGGCCTCGACCTATTTTGCCCTGCTCGCCGGTGTGCAGGCGCGCGCGGCGCAGCGGCGCGAGGAGCAGTTCCGCTCCGCCGCCAAGGCCGCCGAGCTGCGCTCGCTGCGCTATCAGGTGAACCCGCATTTCCTGTTCAACACCCTGAATTCGCTTTCTGCGCTGGTGATGACAGGCAAGGCCGCGACCGCCGAGAGGATGATCCAGACGATCAGCCGATTCTACCGCCACTCGCTCGCCACCGAGCCGACCGCCGATGTCTCCTTGCGCGACGAGTTCGACCTTCAGAAGCTCTATCTCGATATCGAGGCGGTGCGTTTTCCCACCCGGCTTGTCTGCGTCTTCGACCTGCCGCCCGATCTCGAGGAAGCGCGCGTGCCGGGGATGATCCTCCAGCCGCTGGTGGAGAACTCGGTCAAATATGCCGTCTCCCCGGTTTCGCGCCCGGTGACGATCACGCTTGCCGCGCGCGAGGAGTTCGATCGGCTGGTGATCACCGTCGGTGATGACGGGCCGGGCGTGCCGCAGGGCACCACCCATGGCTTCGGCATCGGCCTTGCCAATGTCCGCGACCGGCTGGAGGCGCGCTTCGGCCCGGACATCGGCTTTTCCTCGGCCCCCGTCCCGGGCGGCTATCGCACCGAGATCCGCATCCCCCTGTCGCGACCCCTGAGCCAGCAGACGAGCCGCCATGACTGACACGCACACCGAAACCACCGAACTGCGCACCCTGATCGTCGACGACGAGCCCCTCGCCGTCGAGCGCGTGCAGGTGATCTGCGCCGAGATCCCCGCCGTGCGCGTGGTCGGCACTGCCAGCGACGGGGCCGCCGCACTGCGGCTGGCCGAAAAGCTCCAGCCCGATCTGGTGCTGCTCGACATGACCATGCCCGAACTCGACGGGCTCGGCGTGGCGCGGCACTTCGCCGATCAGCCGCAGGCCCCGGTGGTGATCTTCGTTACCGCGCATGATCATTTCGCGGTCGAGGCCTTTGATCTGGAAGCGGTCGATTACGTGCTGAAGCCCGTTTCCGCCGACCGGCTGGCGCGCGCCATCGAACGCGCTGTCGCGCGCCGCGGGCAGCGCCGCCAGAAGGCGGGGCGCTATCTCGACGAGCTGTGGGTGCCGCACCGCTCCGAGCTGCTGCGCATCGCGGTGAGCGAGGTCCACCAGATAGACGCCGAGCGCGATTATGTGCGCCTCCATGTCGGGGGGGGCGAGAGCGGGCGCTCCTACCTCCTGCTCCAGACCATCGCGGGGCTGGAGGAACGGCTCGATCCCGAACAGTTCATCCGCATTCACCGCTCGACGATCCTGCGCCGCGATCACATCCGCGGCCTGCGGCACGACGGGCTCGGCGTGTGGTCGGCCGAGCTGGTGAACGGCGAGGCCCTGCGCATCGGCCGCACCTATCTCGCCCGCGTGAAGGCGATGGCCGGCCGTTGATGCGCGGCCGCGCTGGCGCATGATGCAAGACGGTTTGCGCCGTTTCGGGCAGTCGAAAACAGAAACGGCCCGAACCCCCGGGACTGGAAGGGTTCGGGCCGTAACGCCTGCACCGCAAGGTTGGCGCAGGAAAGAAGCACGCGGTTCAGCCGCCGCGTTGCTCGTTCGCGATCAGGGCGGCGACCTGCCGCGCGGCGTCGGCGCGTGCCTTGGCGAGGCATGCCTTCGCATCGTGGATCACGATCCGCGAGCCTGCGGCGAGGCCGGGGGTCCGGCACACCGTGCGCACCGCGTTGGACACACGGTTGTCCAGCGTGCGCTGGCCTTTGGCGGTGCCGAGCTCGAGATCCGAAGTCGGGACTGAAATCGTCATGCGCTGGACCTCGCCGGCCAGGGCGGGGCTGACGGCGGTGCCTGCCAGACCAAGCGAGGCCAGCGCGAGGGCGACATTTTTCGCAAGGGGTTTCATAAAGCTATCCTCCGTATCGCAGGGTCTCGGGAACGGCGGGGTCCGATCCGGGGGGGAGCCAAGCGCCCTGCTGAAACCCGTGATACGCCCCTGCCCGAGCCCCCGCATCCGGCCTTCGATCAACCCGAGCGCGCGTCTCGACCGGTGCAGGGGCATCAGGATCAATGGCGCGAAAGAGGCGACAAATGGCGGTTTCCAATCGACCGGCGCAGCGCCATACTGCGTCCATGGGTTTCGCCACCGCGATCATCTTCCTGCTGGGAATCGCCAACTTCGCCATCAACCGTGCGGTGTTTGAACGCGGACACCCGCTGTTCGCCCGCCTGCCGAGCGCGAGCCAGACACTCGGCCGCCGCGCCGCGCTGATCAGCGAGTTCGCGGTGCTGTTCTTCGCGCTGCTGCTCTCCACGCAAGGGTGGCCGGGCTATGCCTGGGCCTACGGGGTCTACACGATCGTCAATGGCGCGGCGGCGTGGCTTATTCTGAGCGGGCGGGTATAGCGGCCCGATGCCGACCCGCCTGTTCCACATCAGCGATGTCCACTTCGGCGTCGAGGATCGCGCCGCGCTCGGCAGCGTGGTTGCGGCCATCGCTGCGGAGCGCCCCGATGCGGTCGTCTGCACCGGCGATCTGACCCAGCGCGCGAAGCATTCCGAATATGCCGCCGCGCGCGAATGGTTCGCCTCGCTCGGGGTGCCGGTGGTGCTCGAACCGGGCAATCACGACATGCCCTATTACAACCCGTGGGAGCGCTTCACCGATCCTTTCCGCCGCTTCGAGGCCTTGCGCTCGGCGGTGAGCGGCGGTTTCGAATCGCCCGATGTGGTGCTGATCCCGCTCCGCACGACGGTGCGGGCGCAGACCCGCTTTCCGTGGTCCGACGGCGTGGTGAAGCCCGCCGCGCTGCGCCTTGCGGTCGATGCGATCGCAGCGCTCAAGGCGGCCGGCGATCCGCGCACCATCATCGTCATTGCCCACCACCCGCTGCTCGGCGACGAGGGCAGGCCCGGCAATCCCACCATCGGCGGCGATGCCGCCTTCGCGCAGATCGCGGCGGCGGGGGCCGATGCGGTGATCTCGGGCCATGTCCATGTCCCCTTCGACCAGCTGCGCACCAGCGGCGGCCACCAGCTCAGGATGATCGGGACGGGGACGCTCTCGACCCGGCTCAGGCACGAGGCCCCGGCAAGCTGGCGGGTGATCGATTGCGCGCCCGGCGGGGTGATCGAAACCGCGCTGCGGCTGGCCGGGGCGGGGGCGCTTCCGGTAATCTGACGGGGGCGGGGCTTAACCTTTTCCCTATGGTCGGGGTTAAGGTTTTGTTGGTGAAATTGCCTGCGGGGCGCGGACCCGGGCTGGCGTGCCCAATGGGGCTTTCGTTCCTGCCCCGTTCAACCGGCGGGCAGGCGCGAGGCGGCCCGATCCTTGTGGGGACACGGCAATGGACTTGATCAAGGCCCTGACGTTCGGCGCGATCCTTTCGGCCGCCGTGGCGCTGGTGATCGGCTCGCAGGGGACCAGCGCGGGGCCGCTGGCGATCCGCCTTGTCGATGTTGCCGATGTCAGCTTCTACTGGTCGTGGCCTGTGTTTTTTTCGGGCAGCGGCCTGTCTTTCGGGATGCTGCTGCTGCAACGCTGAGCTCCTGCGGCGTTGCCCGACAGAAAGGGCGGCTCCCTTGCGGGGGCCGCCCTTGATTTTTCCGGGTACCGGAACCGGAAGAAGTGCTTAGCGCTTCGAGAACTGGAAGCTGCGGCGGGCCTTGGCCTTGCCGTATTTCTTGCGCTCGACCACGCGGCTGTCGCGGGTGAGGAAACCGGCCGCCTTGACGGTGCTGCGCAGCTCGGGCTCGTACTTGCTGAGCGCCTGGGCGATCCCGTGCTTCACCGCGCCCGCCTGGCCCGACAGGCCGCCGCCGCACACGGTGGCGACCACGTCGTACTGGCCGGTGCGGTCAGTGATGGTGAAGGGCTGGTTGATCACCAGGCGCAATGTCGGACGCGCGAAATAGGTTTCCTGATCCCGGCCGTTGACCGTGATCTTGCCGGTGCCGGGCTTGACCCACACGCGCGCAACCGCGTCCTTGCGGCGACCGGTGGCATAGGCGCGGCCCTGGGCGTCGATCTCGCGTTCGCGCAGCGGCGCGGCGACGCGGGCGATTTCGGCAGCGTCGCCCTGCGGCACGCCGGCGGCGATGTCCTTCAGATCGGCGAGATCCGAGACGATCGTGGTTTCGCCAATATTTTCAGCGGTCATTATGCGGCCACCTTGTTCTTGCGGTTCATGGAAGCGACGTCGAGCACCTGCGGCTGCTGGCCGTTGTGGGGATGCTCGGTCCCGGCATAGAGGTGTAGCGCCTTCATCTGCTGGCGGCCGAGGGGGCCGCGCGGGATCATGCGTTCCACCGCCTTTTCGAGCACGCGCTCGGGGAAGCGCCCGCCCAGCACCTTGGCCGGGGTGGTTTCCTTGATGCCGCCCGGATGCCCGGTGTGCTTGTAATAGACCTTGTCGCCCATCTTGTTGCCGGTGAAGCGGACCTTCTCGACATTGATGACGATCACGTGATCGCCGCAATCGACGTGCGGGGTATAGCTCGGCTTGTGCTTGCCGCGCAGGATGTTGGCGATGATCGCGGCGAGGCGGCCGACGACGAGGCCTTCGGCGTCGATGATGTGCCAGTTCTTTTCGACCTCGGCCGGTTTGATCGACCGGGTCTGCTTGCTGAGCGCCTTCATGGCATGTGTCCTTGGTTCAAAACGGTTCTGCCGGGGCATATCCGGGAGAATCACCCGCCCCGGCTGCGGCCGGGGAAGCGAAGTGGCGCGCAAATGTCGTCAGGCACCCGCGAAGTCAAGCAAAAGCGCCATTTTCTGATAGGGTAAAATAATACCGCTACCCGGAAACGGTCGCGGTCAGCCACACCAAGGTGGCCGGATGCGCGGCATCGGCGTTCCAGCCGATGATCGCCGGGGTATCGTAGGGATGGAGTTCTCCGAGGCGTCCGACGAGATCGTCGAGACGCTCGGCGGTGGTCTTGAACAGCACGCCCACCTCGCTTCCCGTGGCGCGGGCTCCCTCCCAGACGAAGCGGCTCTCGACAGCACCGAGTATGTTGGCGCAGGCGATCAAGCGCTCATCGAGCAAAGCGTCGGCCACGACGCGGGCGCTTTGCGCATCAGGAAAAGGGCACCAGACGAGCGCGGCGGTCATGCCGCAGACCGGCGGGCAAGGCCGTCCGAATGCATCGCCCACACGGTCGCGGCAACGGTAAGCGCGCCGACCAACTGGTGCGCCGCAGCGATCCACAGGGAAACCTCGCTCATCACCGTGGCGATGCCGAGCAGCACCATCGTCCCGAAGGCGGTGTGGACGGCGACCGAGGCGAAGCGGTCGGTCCGGCGCACCCGCCGCGCCAGCCACACCAGTGCCGCGACCGCCACCCAGGCCCACCAGCGATGCATGAACTGGATCAGGAAGGGATCATGCGTCAGCGTCCACAGCACCCCGCCCGACCAGTCCACCTGCGGCACCAGACGCCCGTTCATCAGCGGCCAGTCATAGGCGGCGTGTCCGGCATTGAGCCCCGCGACCCAGGCGCCCAGCAGCAGCTGGACGAACAGCACCCCGCCCGCCACCGCCGCGCCCACCGTGAGCGGCGCGGGCCGCGCGGCAGGATCGCGGGCGAGCAGCCTGAGATCGCGCGCCGTCCAGACAAGGCCCGCCAACAGGAACAGCGCGGTCAGCAGGTGGGCCGCTAGGCGGAAATGGCTCACATCGGTAAGATCCGTCTCGCCCACGCCCGAGGACACCATATACCACCCCAGCGCCCCCTGCCCGCAGATCAGCGCGAACATCGCCACCAGCCGCCAGCCATAGCCCGCCGGAATCGTGCGGCGCACCGCAAAGACGATCAGCGGCAGCAGGAAGGCGAGCCCGATCACGCGCCCGAGAATGCGGTGGAACCATTCCCAGAAGAAGATGAACTTGAACGCGGCAAGGTCCATCCCCGCAGGTCCGCTCTCGATGCGGTATTCGGCGGTCAGGCGATATTTGGCAAACTCTGCCTGCCATGCCGCTTCGGTGAGCGGAGGCAGGATGCCGCTGACGACGTTCCACTCGGTAATCGAGAGACCGCTTTCGGTCAGCCGGGTGATCCCGCCGACGAGCACGATGAGCACCACCAGCCCCGCCACGAACTCGAGCCATCGCGCGACCGCCAGAGGCCGGACACGGCTGCCGGACGCGGGCCGGGACAGGTTCGACACGGAGATGGACGTAGCCATAATGGCTCGCTCTTTGTCCCGCCGCCGCTGCGGGCGCAAGTCCGTTTGCCGCAAACCGCAGTGCCGCTGGTGCAAGTCCAACTTGCAGAATGAGACACCATTACATATCTGCCGTGGGACATGACGCCCGATGCCCTGCCCCCCGCGAGTCGGAGCTCGCTGCGCCGCCGACTCGATACGCTCGGCATCACGCTTGCGGGCCTGTGCGCGCTGCATTGCGTGGCGACCCTGCTGCTGATCTCGGCACTCGGCTTCGGCGGACACTTCCTGTTCGACGAGAATATCCACCGGATCGGTCTTGTCCTGGCCTTCGGGGTGGCTGCGGTGGCGATCGGCTCGGGGCTGGTGCGGCACGGTCGCAGGCGGCCCTTGGTGCTGGCCTTTGCCGGGATGACGCTGATGGGGGCTGCGCTGCTGGTGCCGCACGGCACCAACGAGTTCCTGCTTACCCTTGCCGGGGTGGCGTTGGTCGGGCTCGGGCACCTTCTGAACCTTCGCGCCGCGCACTGAGGCCCCTTGCCAAACACGTGGTTGCACGCTGCCTGCAAGGGCCTATGTCACCGCGCATGACCAAGAGCATTACCCTAAACGGTGCCCCCCACCGCTCGGCCGCTGTCACCATCGCCGATCTGGTGCGCGAACTGGAACTTGCGCCCGAGAAGGTCGCGGTGGAGCGCAACGGCGAGATCGTACCCCGCTCGACGCTGGCCGATGCGCCGCTAGCCGAAGGCGACAGGCTGGAAATCGTCCATTTCGTCGGCGGGGGCGATCACGCAAGCGATGACACCTGGACCGTCGCGGGCCGCACCTTCCGCAGCCGCCTGATCGTCGGCACGGGCAAGTACAAGAGCTTCGAGCAGAACGCCGCGGCGGTGGACGCGTCCGGTGCCGAGATCGTCACGGTCGCGGTGCGGCGGGTCAACGTCTCCGACCCCAAGGCCCCTATGCTGACCGACTTCATCGATCCCAAAAGGATCACCTATCTCCCCAACACCGCCGGCTGTTTCACCGGCGAGGAAGCGGTGCGCACGCTGCGGCTGGCGCGCGAGGCGGGAGGCTGGGATCTCGTCAAGCTCGAGGTGCTGGGCGAGGCACGCACGCTCTACCCCGACATGCGCG
>Ga0208370_100346_pt1 | contig 12486 bp, 8 predicted proteins | sample Subbio12Jun_QV11_FD_184822 | JGI IMG/M metagenome (GOLD analysis project Ga0208370, IMG submission 184822) | Serpentinite rock and fluid subsurface biosphere microbial communities from McLaughlin Reserve, California, USA -CR12Jun_QV11 (SPAdes) | ecosystem: Environmental > Terrestrial > Deep...
GGGCGAGCCGCGGCGGTGAGGGCCGACCTGCGGCAGCGAGGCAGGAGCCGAGCGCCGCGCGTGAGGGCAGGACGCCCGATCGCGCGGGAAGCAGATGGCCCGATCCGCCGACAGGCTCGCCCTGCCGAGGCCGAACGACCCGATCCGCCGACAGGCTCGCCACCTCCACGAGCGCGCCTGCCTTCGTGGCCCATGGAGTCGCGGCCGGCGATCGCCCGCGCGGACGCTAGGACAGGTCGATCGGGTCGACGTCGAGCGACCAGTGCACGCGGCGCGCCTCCGGCAGCGCGTACCAGCCGGGCACCGCCGCCGCCAGCGCCGCCTGCAGCACCCGCCGTTCGCCGGCCCGCAGCAGCAGCTGGCTGCGTGCCCGTCCGGCGCGGCGCGGCATCGGTGCCGGCACCGGGCCGGCCCAGTCGAGCCCACGTCCGCCGCTGTCCAGCGCCCGCAGGTGGTCGCGGGCGGCGGCGAGGAAGGCATCGGCCTCGCCCACTTCCTTCGCCTCGGCGCGCAGCAAGGCCCAGTGCGCGAACGGCGGCAGGGCCGCCGCCTCGCGCTCGGCGAGCAGGGCGGCGGCCAGCGCCGGGTAGCCGCCCTCCAGCAGCAGGGCGAGCCATGGGTGGTCCGGATGGTGGGTCTGCAACCACAGCTCGCCCGGCCGCCCGGCCCGCCCGGCCCGCCCGGCGACCTGCACCAGCAGCTGCCCCAGCCGCTCGCCGGCGCGGAAGTCGACCGAATACAGGCCCTCGTCCAGCGAGACCACGGCCGCCAGGGTCAGGCCCGGCAGGTCGTGGCCCTTGGCCAGCATCTGGGTGCCGACCAGCACGCCCGGTGCCGTGCCGAGCTCGGCGAGCCGCTTGGCGAGGCCGTCCTTGACCGCCGTGGTGTCGCGGTCGACCCGGATCACCGGGTGGCCGGGCAGGGCGGCGGCCAGCGCCGCCTCGACCCGCTCGGTGCCCTGGCCCTGGGGCTGCAGGGCGAGGCTGCCGCAGTCCGGGCAGGCCGGCGGCACCGGTGCACGGAAGCCGCAGTGGTGGCAGATCAGCCGCCGTCCGCCGGCATGCACCGTCAGGTGGGCGTCGCAGCGCCGGCATGGCGCGCTCCAGCCGCAGTCGTGGCAGAGCAGCACCGGGGCGTAGCCGCGGCGGTTGCGGAACACCAGGGCCTGCTCGCCGCGCGCCAGGGCTTCGGCCAGCGCCTGCAGCAGTTCCGGGCTCAGGCCGGCCTCCAGCCGGCGCTTGCGGACATCGAGCACGCGCACCCCCGGCGGCCGCGCTTCCGGATGCGCCCGGCGCGGCAGGGACAGCCGCTGCAGGCGGCCGGCCAGCACCTGCCGCAGCGATTCCAGCGAGGGCGTGGCGCTGCCCAGCAGCACCGGCACGCCCAGCCGCTGGCCGCGCCAGAGCGCCAGGTCGCGGGCGTGGTAGCGCACGCCCTCCTGCTGCTTGTAGCTGGGGTCGTGCTCCTCGTCGACGACGATCAGCCCGGCTTCCGGCAGCGGGGTGAACACCGCTGAACGGGTGCCGACCAGCACCCGGGCCCGGCCCTCGGCCATCGCCAGGAAGGCGCGGGCGCGTTGCCCGTCGCTGCAGCCGGAGTGGGCGGCGTGGATCTCGACCGCCAGCCCGGCCTGCAGGCGCGCGAGGGTGGGCGCGACCAGGCCGATCTCCGGGACCAGCAGCAGCGCCTGGCGGCCGCGCTCGAGGGTGTGGCGGATGGCTTCGAGATAGACCTCGGTCTTGCCGGAGCCGGTCACCCCCTCGAGCAGGAAACCGCCGCCGCTGCTGCCGGCCACGGCCGCCACCGCGGCCTGCTGCTCGGGATGCAGCGGTGGGGTCGGGATCGGGGAGCGATCGGTCGGTGTCCGCCGCCGGGCCTGCCGCGCCGCGGGCACCGGCCCGCCCTCGCGCAGCGGGCCGGGCAGGGCGGTGGCCCAGACCTCGCCGAAGGGCGCGTGGTAGTAGCGGGCCACGAAACCGAGCAGGTCCCAGGCCTCGGGGTGCAGCAGGGGCCGGGCGTCGAGGCGCTCGAGCACGACTTTCAGCGCCGCCGGGGAGGCTGCCGGCGCGCAGCCGACCACCACCCCGACCAGGGTCGAGCGGCCGAACGGCACCCGCACCCGGCAGCCCAGCCAATCCGGCCCGGCGGCCTGCCCGGCCGGCGGCGCATAGTCGAAGGCCTGTGGCAGGGGGCGCGGCAGGGCGACCTGCAGGACGGGCGGCGGCATGCGGCCAGTGTAGCGGCCTCGGCACCTGCGGGATTCTCGAAGAAGTGCAGGCAAGCGATTGATTCCCGAACGCCGCGCGGCTTATCCACACAGCCTGTGGGCAAGTCTGTGGAAGGCACTGGGACCGGAGCTGCGCAGGCCCGCTCCGTGGCGGCTCCCACCCGCCTTGATGATTTTTTCGTCAAACCGAAATAATCCAGAAAAATCAATTGCTTGAGCGGTTACGGTGGGATGTCGGCCGGGTGTCCGGGCGGCTGAACGGTGGCCGAACGCGGCTCCGCCGGGGTGTGCACAACCCCCGCCGCCGGCAGCCCGCGGAATTGGCGGTGGAGCCGGGTTTGTGACCGCTGTCAACTCTGCGCGCCGATCGCCCGGGCGAGGGTGGCGGCGGGAGGTGCGTGACGCCCCGGGGGCGGCTGCCTAGACTCCGTCCGTGTCCGAGATTCCGCCCCCCACCCTCGCCGCCTTCCTGCGCGGCATCGAACCGCGCGCCGACGTGCTGCTGCGGGCCTTCGCCGGTCCCGAGCTGGACAGCGCCGCGCTGCTGGCGCGGATCCGCGGGGACTTCGCCGCGCTTTCGGCGCGACTGCCGCTGGCCGAGTGGCCGCTGCGCTACTGGGGCCTGTTGCTGGCGGCCCCGGAGTTGCAGTCGCCGGCCCGCGGCCTGCCGCGGCATCCGCTCTACGACCTCACCCCGACCCGCCGCCTGGCCCTGCTGCTGCGCCTGGTGGTGGGCCTGGAGCCGGTCGGGGCGGCGCGCCTGCTCGGTCTTTCGGAAGCCGCCTTCCGGGCACTCTGGCGCGATGCCGAAGACAAGCTTGCCGAAGCCGGGGTCGGCCCGGCGGTGCTGCTGCGCTGGCAGGAAAGCTTCCAGCAGCAGGTCCGCGCCACCGCCTCGGCCCGCCCGGATGCTGCGCTGGCGGCGTCCGCCACCGCCTCGGCCCGCCCGGATGCCGCGCTGGCGGCGTCCACCACCACCCCGGGCCGAGTCGGGGCGTCCGCCGCCATCGGCACCCCTCGTCCGCCCGCCCGCCGCTCCTGGCCGCCGCAGCGCGTCGCGCTGGGCCTGCTGCTGGGGGTCCTGCTGCTGGCCCTGGCGGCGACCTTCCTGTGGCCGCCGGGGCGAGGATCCGTGCCCGCCGCGGACGGCCCGCCGCAGCCGCTGGCGGCGCCGGCACCGCCGCCGCGCGAGGCGGGGTTGGAGGAGCGGCTGCTGGTCGATCCCGACCTCGAGATGCTGCTGGCGCCCGAGGACGCTCCGTGGCGCCTCGGGGTGGGCCTGCTGAGCTGGTGGTCGGCGCAGCGCGGCGATGCCCTGCCGGCGCTCGGGCCCGCGGCACCGGTGCCCGTGGCGGTCGACTGGGCCGCCCTGCCGGCATCGCTGCGGGCGCGCTTGGCCGGGGTCGAGGCGGCCTGGCCGGCGCTGACGGCGGCCGAGCAGGCCGCCCTGCGGGCCCGTGCCGAGGCCTGGCAAGCATTGACACCGGAACGCCGCGCCGCCCTGCGGGCCGCCTATGCCGAATGGCTGACCCGACCCGCCCTCAAGCGTTCCGCCCTGCGTGCGGCCCATGCCGAATGGCGGGCGCTGGAGGCCGGCGAGCAGCAGGCGCTCACGGCCCTCGCGGCGGACTGGCGGGCCCTGCCCGAGGCCGACCGGCAGGCCCTGGCCGCGGCCTTCGCTGCCCTGCCGGCCGCCGAGCGCGAGGACTGGGGCCTCGGGCCGCGCCTCGGCCGCCAGTTGCCCGGCCTGCGGCCGCTGCTCGCCTTCGTGCCGGCCGACCAGCAGGTGGCCCTGATCGAGGCGCTGGAGGGCCTGGACGACGCCCAACGGGCGGCGCTGGCCGAGCGCCTTGCGCGGATGGGCACGGCGCAGCGCGCGGCGCTGCGCGCCGAGGTGCTGGCGGCGGAGCCGGCGGCCCGCGACGCCCTGCTGCGCGCGGCGGCCGCCCGCTAGGATGGGGGCAGCCGTCCCCGCCGCGACCCCGGGGCGCTGGGCCCGCGAGCTGCGCGCCACCGCCCTGCTGTCGGCCCCGCTGGTGGTCGGCCAGCTCGCCTCGATGGGCATGAACGTGGTGGTCACGGTGCTGGCCGGCCGCGACGACACCGCCACCCTCGCGGCCATCGGCGTCGGCGCGCCGGCCTGGTCGGTGGTGATCCTGCTCTGCATCGGCGTGCTGATGGCGGTGCCGCCGACGGTGGCGCAGCTGGTCGGCGGCGGCCGCCGGGCCGAGGTCGGCGCGGTGGCGCGACAGGGCCTGTGGCTGGCGCTGGGCCTCGGCCTCGGACTGTTTCTGCTGATCCGCGCCGCTCCGGGACTGCTCGCCCAGTTCATCGACCCGGCGCTGATGCCGGGGGTGCGCGCCTACCTCTGGGGCATCGGCTGGGGCGCGCCGGCGCTGGCCCTGTACTTCGCCCTGCGCTACGTCGCCGAGGGTGTCGCCTGGACCGTGCCGACCATGCTGGTCGGGGCCGGCGGCCTCGCCCTGCTGCCCTTCCTCGGCCAGGCCCTGATGCTGGGCAGCGGGCCGCTGCCGGCGCTGGGGGCCGGCGGCCTCGGGCTGGCGGTGGCGCTGGTGCTCTGGCTGCAGGTGCTGGCCATGGCCCTGACCCTGTGGCGTTCGCGGCGCTGCGCCGACCTCGGCCTGTTCACCCGCTTCGACCTGCCGCGGCCGCGGGTGATCGGCCGCCTGCTGCGGCTCGGCGTGCCGATGGGGCTTGCCATCTTCATGGAGGGCAGCCTGTTCGTCGCCACCGCCCTGCTGATCGCCACCCTGGGCCCCTTGCCGATCGCCGCCCACCAGGTCGCCATCCTCGCCGCCTCGGTGGCCTTCATGGTGCCGCTCGGGGTGGCGATGGGCACCACCGTGCGGGTGGGGCTGGCCGCCGGTGCCGGCGACGCCGAAGGGGTGCGCTGGGCGGCCCGCGCCGGCTGGGGGCTGGGGCTCGCCACCCAGACCGCCTCGGCCCTGTTGCTGGCCTCCGGCGGGGCGGCGATCGCCGGCCTCATCAGCCGCGACCCGGCGGTGGTCGCCCTGGCCGCCCCCTTGATGCTGCTGGCCGCCGTGTTCCAGTACGCCGACGGCCTGCAGGCGATCTCCGGCGGCGCCCTGCGCGGCCTCAAGGACACCCGCATCCCCGCCCTGGTCACGGTGTTCAGCTACTGGGGCGTGGGCCTGCCGACCGGGGTGCTGCTGGGCGGCGTCGGCGGGGCCGGCGGCGCCCTGCTGTTCGGCCTCGGCTGGGGACCGACGGGCTACTGGATCGGCCTCATCCTCGGCCTCTCCGTGGCCGCCGTGCTGCTGACCTGGCGTTTCCTGTCGCGCTCCTCTCGTGACCTTCGGCCGGTGACCGCAAGGCCCGGAACCGGCTAAGGTCGGCAAATCCCCCCGCGGAGCCTCCGATGAACACCAGCGCCCCCCGTCCCGGCCCGGTCCGCCGCATCCTCGGCGGCTTCTGGCGCGGCCTCACCTTCACCCGCCAGCTGGTGTTCAACCTGCTGTTCCTGGCCCTCGTCCTGCTGCTGCTCGTGGCCCTGCTGCGCGGCCCGGGCATCGCCCCGGTGCAGCCGCAGTCGGCGCTGGTGCTCGACCTCGACGGCCGCCTGGTCGAGCAGTTCACGCGCTCGCCGATCGACCGCTTCCTCGCCCAGGCGGGTGGCGACGACCCCGACATCGAATTGCAGCTGCGCGACTTGCTTCGGGCGCTGGAAGCGGCCGCGACCGACCCCAAGATCGAGCGCGTGGTGCTGAAGACCGACGGCCTCTCGGCCTCCGGCTTCGCCGCCCTGCGCGAGCTGGGTGCGGCCATCGACGCCGTGCGCGCCAGCGGCAAGGAAGTCGTCGCCTGGGGCGTCGGCTTCGACCAGGTCGGCTACTACCTCGCCGCCCGCGCCGACGAGGTGTTCATGGACCCGGAAGGCCTGGTGCTGATCGAGGGCATCGGCCGCTACCGCCCCTACTACCGCGAGCTGCTGGCCGAGAAGCTCGGCATCGACGTGCACCTGTTCCGGGTCGGCGAGTACAAGAGTGCTGCCGAACCCTTCGTGCTCGACGGCAGCTCGCCGGAGGCGCGCGAGGCCGACCGCTACTGGCTGGGCGACCTCTGGCAGCGCTACCTCGCCGAGGTCTCGGCCGCGCGCGGCTTCGCCGAAGGCGAGCTGGCCGGGTTGATCGCCGGGTTCCCCGGCCGTCTCGAGGCGGCCGGGGGCGACTTCGCCCGGCTGGCACTGGAGGCGCGGCTGATCGACGCCACCAAGACCGCCGAGCAGATGGAGACCCTGCTCGCCGAGCGCGGTGCCGCCGACGACGAACAGGGCTTCCGCCAAGTCGGCCTGAAGCGCTTCCTCGCCCACGCCGGCCCCGCCCCGCGGCCCAGCGTGGCCGCGCCGGGCATCGGCGTCGTGGTCGCCCAGGGCGTCATCACCGACGGCGAGCAGCCGCCCGGCACGGTCGGCGGCGACAGCACCTCGACCCTGCTGCGGCAGGCCCGCGAGGACGAATCCATCCGCGCCGTGGTGCTGCGCGTCGATTCCCCGGGCGGTGGCGTCTACCCCTCCGAGCAGATCCGCCGCGAGGTGGTGAAGCTGCGCGAGGCCGGCAAGCCGGTGGTGGTGTCGATGGGCAATGTGGCCGCCTCTGGCGGCTACTGGATCTCGATGAACGCCGACGCCATCCTCGCCGACCCCTCCACCATCACCGGTTCGATCGGTATCTTCGGCCTGTTCCTGAGCGGGCCGCGGGCGCTGGAGAAGATCGGGGTGCGCACCGACGGCGTCGGCACCACCCCGCTGGCCGGGGCCTTCGACCCGACCCGGCCGCTGGCGCCGGAGGTCGGCGCGCTGATCCAGTCCTTCGTGGACCACGGCTACCGGCAGTTCGTCGGCAAGATCGCCGAGGCCCGCGAGGCCGAGTTCGCCGCCATCGACGCGGTCGCCCGCGGCCGGGTCTGGAGCGGGGCGCAGGCCAAGGAGCGCGGCCTGGTCGATGCCTTGGGCGGCCTCGGCGACGCGATCCATCGCGCCCGTGAGCTGGCCGGGCTGGAAGCCGGGGCCGGTGTGGCCTACATCGAGCCGCCGCTGACGCCCTTCCAGCAGGTACTGGCCGACATGGACCGCAGCGCCCGGCTGCAGGGGCTGGCGCCGCTGCTCGCCCCGGCCGCGGCGGTGCTGGGCGAGGCCGGGAGCCGGCAGGTGGTCGACGACCTCGCCTTCCTCCAGGACGCCCAGGGCCGGCCGTTCCGCGAGATCGCGCACTGCTTCTGCGGGCCCTGACCGGGCCCTCGGCCGATGCCCGACGCCGCCCGCTGGCGACTGGATGGCCGGGTCGCGCTGGTCACCGGTGCCAGCGCCGGCATCGGCCGCGCCACCGCCGCCGAGCTGCTGGGGCTCGGCGCCACCGTGCTGGCCTGCGCCCGCGACGAGGCCACGCTCGCCGCCGCCGCCGCCGAGTGGGCCGAGGACCACCCGCGGGCCGAGGCCCATGTGCTGGCCTGCGACGTCGCCGACCCGACCGGCCGCGAGCGCCTGTTCGACTGGATCGAGGGCCTCGGCCTCGGCCTGTCGATCCTCGTCAACAACGTCGGCAGCAACCGCCCGCGCGCCGCCATGGACTACGACGAGGCCGAGTGGCGTTCGATCTTCGAGACCAACCTGTTCTCCGCCTTCGAGCTCTGCCGCGGTGCCTACCCGCTGCTGCGGCAGCAGGCCGGGGCCGCCATCGTCAACGTCGGCTCGGTCTCGGGTGCCACCCATGTCCGCACCGGCGCACCCTACGGCATGAGCAAGGCCGCGCTGCACCAGCTCACCCGCAACCTCGCCGCCGAATGGGCACCCGAGGGCATCCGCGTCAACGCCGTGCTGCCCTGGTACATCCGCACCCGCCGCACCTCGCCGGCGCTCGCCGACCCCGATTACCTGGAGGCGGTGCTGGAGCGCACGCCGATGGCGCGGATCGGCGAACCCGAGGAGGTCGCCGCCGCCATCGCCTTCCTCTGCCTGCCGGCGGCGGGCTACGTCACCGGCCAGTGCCTCGCGGTGGACGGCGGCTTCCTCCACCACGGTTTCTGAGCCTCCCTCATCGCGCCGGTGGCCACCGACGGGCGGTATGCACCAGGGCCAGCACCCAAACCGTGCCGCCGTCGATCTCATACACCAGCCTGTAGCTTTCGTGCGGTGTCAGCTCGCGGGTGCCTGCGATCTTGCCGGCCTTGCCCATCTCCGGATGCGCGGCCAGTCGGGCGGCCGCATCGCTGAAAAGCTCATCCATGCGAACGGCCGCGGCGGGATTGTCGGCCGCGATGTAGTCCCAGATGTCGGCGCGGTCTTGTTCCGCTTCCGGCGTCCAGACGACGATCACGCCTGGCCAGCCGCCACCTGCTTGCGCTTTTCGGTGAACGCGGCCTCGACTTCATCATTCGACCGGCCCCGTCCGGCACGCATCGAGGCGCGGCCGGCTTCGACCTTGCGCCGCAGGTATTCGTCGTATTCGCGGGCCTGGCGGCGCTGCTTGATGTAGCCGCGCATCAGTTCGCGCATGACCTGGGAGGCCGGCCGATCTTCGCTGGCCACCTCGGCCATGAAGTCGGCGCGCAACTCCGGTTCCAGCTTCATCGTGAAAACGGCCTCTTTCGACATGGCACGCTACTCATGTGAAGGTGCTGACGCAGTATAGATCTTGTCAGTATCTGGCGCACATGGCCTTACGGGGAGACGCAAGAAAGCGAAACCCGCCCGGCTCATTGCAGCCGCGTCAGCGTGACCGTGCGGTTGGCGGCACCGTCGTTGAACTGCAGGGTGGCCTGCGTCGCCGAGGTGAAGGTGAGGGTGGCCGAGCCGACCGGCGTGAAGCTGACCGCGTTCGGGTTGAAGCTGTTGCCCCAGGCCCCGGCCAGGTTCGGCCGCTCCAGCGCCAGGCTGGCGGTGTCGGGCCCGCTCCAGGGACCCTGCATGCGGTACCAGGCCGGGCGGCCGGCGCTGTCGTAGACGAAGAACAGCACGAAGATCTGCCCCGGGAAGGGGAAGACCTGGAGGCCCCAGCCGGATTCGGCCGGCACGAACCAGTTGCCGGTGTAGTCGCGGGTCGGGCCGGCCACGGGCTGGCCGCTGCCCAGCCAGGGTTGCAGGTGGGGGAACACCAGGTCGAGGCGCGAGTAGAAATCGCGGTTGCCGCCCGGCACGTCGGCGCCGCCGCTGTTGGCGCAGCTGGCATCGCCGCCGTAGAGGCCGCCGCGCAGCAGGTACTGGTCGCCCACCAGGGTGAACAGGCCGGAGCCGGAACTGCCGCCCTCGGTCGTGCCCTCGGCCCAGGTCGCCCGGGCGAAGCTGCCGGTGGTGGTGCCGAGGTTGAGGGTGTTGAAGCCGGGGTGGCTGCCGCGGCTGAATTTCTTGTTGTCGCCGCTCGGGTGGTGGATGCCGATCACCGGCGTGCCGGGGCCGAGCGTGCTGGCGTCCCAGCCGGCGAAGAACACGCCGGCGGGCAGCGGATTGGTGCTGCCGACACGCAGGCGCAGCAACAGGGCGTCGCTGGCGAGGCTGCTCCAGAGCAGGTCGGCACCGCCGGTCCATTGCTGATTGGGGCCGGCGCTGCGCAGGCCGCAGGTCGGCGTCTCGTACTCCCAGAACGTGACCAGGGTGTTGGCCACCGCCTGGGTGTCGATGCAATGGTGCGCCGAGAAGAAGTAGGGCACCTGGGTGGCCGGCACGCTGTCGTTGAGCAGGGTGCCGGTGCAGGTGAAGCTGCCCGTGGATTCGGTGAAGACCATGCGAGCGACGGCGTTCTCGGCATCGACGAAGGCCTGGCCGAGGCTCGCCGCCCGGCACACCACGTCGATGTTGCAGGCCCCCGAGCTGCCGAGGGACTTGGTGAAGCCACCGCCCCGCAGGGGCGAATCGACGAAGTGGCTGATCGCCACGACCCGCGGTGCCGCCGCCGCCGTGCCGGGCACCCAGACCTCGAGCTCGGCCAGCGCGCCGTCGCTGACCGGGGTCCAGTAGCGACCCTCGCCGTCGAGCTGCTGGCGCGCCGCGGCCACCGTCACCGCCTGCACGCCGCCGAAGCCGCCGCCGATCCGCAGTTCGGCGGCCTCCGGCAGGCCGTCGAGGTCCAGCGCCAGGCGCAGGGCGGCGGCACCGCTGGCATGCACCTGCAGCCGGCCGACCCGGCCGCCGTCGAGGGCCTGCCAGTCGAGCGTGGCCGGTGCAGCCTGAAGCGCTTCGTCGGCCACGTTGCGGTGCACCGCGATCTGCAGGCGCTTGCCGCCCATGGCCTGGTTGTGGCGCTGCAGGGCCTCGACCCGGCTCGCCGGCAGGGCATCGAACGCCAGCTGGCGCGCTGGCAGTCGCTCGAAGGCCGGGGCGCGGAAATCGGCCGCCGGCAGGGCCTGCGCGACCGGTGCCCGGCCGGGTTCGCCGAACACGCGCATCGCCGCGGCGCCGGAGGGGGGCGCGGCCAGGGCCAGCGCGAGGACGAGGACGAGGGGGCGGTGCTGCGGCATGGCCGGTTCCGGGGCGATCGTGGGGACGACTCGATCCTACTCCGTCGTCCCTCCACCGCCGTCAAGACCGGCCGGAATCGCCGTTCAGCCGGCGGCGCGTTTCGCGACCTTCTTCGTCGCTGCCTTCTTCGTTGCGGCTTTCTTGGCCGGTGCTTTCTTCGCCGGGGTTTTCGTCGCCGTGGCCTTCTTGGCCGGGGCTTTCTTCGCCACGGCCTTCTTGGCCGGGGCCTTGGTCGCGGCTTTCTTCACCGGCACCTTCTTCGCCGCGGTCTTCTTCGCGGCCGCCTTCTTGGCCGCCGCCTTTTTCCCGAAGCGGCCCTTGGCCTCGGGCGCCGCTTCGAGGATCGCCTTGCACTCCTCCAGCGTCAGCGAGGTCGGCTCGCGGTCCTTCGGCACCTTGCCGTTCTTCGTGCCGTCGGTGATGTAGGGGCCGTACTTGCCGTTCAGCACCTCGATGCCGGCCTCGTCCCATTTCTTGATGATGCGGTTGGCGATGGCGAGCTCTTTCGCCTCGATCAGCTCGACCGCGCGCTCGAAGCTGATCGTGTACGGGTCGTCCTCCTTGCCCAGCGAAGCGTAGGTGCCACCGCGCTTGGCGAAGGGCCCGAAGCGGCCCACCGCCACCGTCACCGTCTCGCCGTTCGACACACCCAGCGTGCGTGGCAGATCGAAGAGCCGGATGGCTTCTTCCAGCGTGATCGTGTGCAGGCTCTGGCCGCCGCGCAGCGAGGCGAACTTCGGCTTGTCCTCGTCCTCGGCGGTACCGATCTGCGCGAACGGCCCGTAGCGCCCGAGCCGCACCGAGACCGGCTTGCCGCTCGTCGGGTCGATGCCGAGCACGCGCGAACCCGAGGCCTCGCTGCGCTCGACGCTCTCGCCCTTCTCCTCCACCGTCTTCGAGAACGGCTTCCAGAACTTCTCGAGCAGGGGCACCCACTCGGCCTCGCCGCGCGAGACCTCGTCGAGTTCGTCCTCGAGCCGGGCGGTGAAGTCGTAGTCGACGTACTGCGTGAAGTGCGCCGAGAGGAACTTCGCCACCGCGCGGCCGACGTCGGTCGGCCGGAAGCGGCGCGCGTCGAGGTGGACGTACTCGCGGTTGAGCAGGGTCTGGATGATGCTGGCGTAGGTCGAGGGGCGGCCGATGCCGTACTCCTCCAGCGCCTTCACCAGCGAGGCCTCGGAGAAGCGCGGCGGCGGCTCGGTGAAGTGCTGCGTCGTCGTCACTTCGATGAGCGGCACGCGGTCGCCGGGCTTCATGTCGGGCAGCTTGCGGCCCTCCTCGTCGTCCTCCTCGCCCTTGGCGTCCTTGCCTTCCTCGTAGACGGCGAGGAAACCCGGATCGACCACGGTGGTGCCGCTGACGCGGAAGCCGTGCTGGCTGCCAGCGGCGAGGTCGACCGAGACGGTGTTGAGCGTGGCCGGCACCATCTGCGAGGCCAGGGTGCGCTTCCAGACGAGTTCGTAGAGGCGGCGCTCGTCGTCGGCGAGGAAGCGTGCGACGGAAGCCGGCGTGCGCAGCGCCGAGGTCGGGCGCACGGCCTCGTGGGCCTCCTGCGCGTTCTTCGATTTCGACTGGTAGAAGTTCGGCTTGTCCGGCAGGGCCTGGGTGCCGAAGTCGCGGGCGATCACGTCGCGGATCTCGGACAGGGCATCCATCGACAGGCTGACCCCGTCGGTACGCATGTAGGTGATCAGGCCCACCGTACCCTCCTCGCCGAGGGCCACGCCCTCGTAGAGTTTCTGCGCGACGCGCATGGTGCGGCTGGGGG
>Ga0208370_100347_pt1 | contig 12482 bp, 13 predicted proteins | sample Subbio12Jun_QV11_FD_184822 | JGI IMG/M metagenome (GOLD analysis project Ga0208370, IMG submission 184822) | Serpentinite rock and fluid subsurface biosphere microbial communities from McLaughlin Reserve, California, USA -CR12Jun_QV11 (SPAdes) | ecosystem: Environmental > Terrestrial > Deep...
ACCTCAGCGGCCACTCGCAGCTGCAGCGCAGCCACTACGTGGGCGAGGTGCTGGGCGTGCGCGCCGACGGCTGGGCCGAAGTCGAGACCAAAAACCGCTTCGCCGTGGGCGACCAGATCGAGGTCATCCATCCCAGCGGCAACCGCATCGTGCAGCTCGAAGCCATGCACAACCCCGACGGCGTGCCGGTGCAGGTGGCCCAAGGCAACCCGGTGCGCGTGTTCGTGCCGCTGGGCGCGCCGGTGCAAGGCGCCTTGCTGGCGCGGCTGCTGGGAGCGCCAGCGTAATTGCATTGCCTCGAGCGTGCGGCTTGCCATTCATTCGCCAGCCGCAAGCCGATGTGCGCGCAGTGCCCAGGCCGCGACCATGCTCGCAGCATTTGTCAGGTACAGCGTGGTCTGGTTGGCATGGCTGGCGGCCTTGCCCACTGCGGCCCGGTCACGGTAGAGTTGGGCGATAGATTCCAGCGGGTAGTCCACATCGGTGACATACACCGCGTACTCCCAGAGCTTGCCGCACTCGTGCACGCTCGGGCTGGCCAGATCCAGCCGCATCTGCTTGCTGTCCAGGGGCCGCTCGCGCGCGAGCAGGTTGGCCACCAAGAGCGCTCGGCGCAGGGCGTCTTCGCTCACGACTTTGTTCATGCCCAATGCCTGTGCGGCCAGCGCGCCGCCGCGCAGCGCGAAACTGGCCGTGCGGCGTGGCCGCCGCACCCGTGTCCCAGCGCACGTGCATGCGCCCGCCCAGCGTGTCGACGATTTGCGGCTCGCAAGGCTCTTGGCCTGCCCCCTGGGCGCGCCGCCAGCGCCTTGCTTCTTGATTCACCCATCGGGTGAGTGTGCCAAAATCAAGAAACTCTCTGCCAGTCAGGGCTCTGCGTGCGATCTTGGGGGGGTGACTGCCGGATTTAGGTTGATCTGCAAACAAATCAGTCCTGGTGCCTGCCCCTCATCAAAATGGCAGCGCAGCGCGTCGTTTAGCATCGCATGCAAACCGGACAACGTGTCGGCTTCGGTGTAGATGTCGTACCCCGCGGCGCGAGCGGTGTAGCCGCCAGAGGGCGCGGCTTGGGCGAGGAAGAGGATCTCGGTCATGGTGTGCATAGCATACGATCAGCACATTATCTTGGTCGAATGCTAAAGTGTGTCACTAGAGGCCTACAGCCCGCACACTGCTGGGAGTGTCTTTGTAGGGTTTCCCTTGGTGCAACCTGATTTTTCACCAGATCGATGTGCAGCGAAAGGCCTTCAGGGAGAAAACAGACGTGGCGAATCTAGAGAATCCGGCGATTGGACCTATGCCGACCGCGCACACCAAGCAAGTAGCTTGGGGTAAGTTGTCGCGAGATGAGGCCGATCGTCTGACCGGTACGCATTCATTGCTCGACCACATGACCGATGTTGCCGCGTGCTTTTTGGCCTTGGCTGAGTGCGCGGGCATCCGACGATCTCTGGAGTTGGCTGCGGGCCGACCCCTTGACGAAGCAGATTTACAGCGACTGGCTGTCTTGGTTTTTCTGCACGATGTAGGCAAAGCCAACGCTGGCTTTCAGTCTCGGCGATGGAAAACACCCGAACGTCCGCCAGCGCTTTGGCCCACTACCCCACTTGGACATGGATCCGAAGGCTGGGAACTGATTGCCGGGCGCGTACCGAACGCCGAACACTACGCGTCAGGGTTGCCCATAGCGGAAATTGTGCTTTGGGGTGATGGCGCTGTCAGCGAGTTGCTCCAGGCAAGCATCAGCCACCATGGTCGCCCTCTGGGCGTAAGCCCCGGAAACCAAACAGAGTGCATCTGGAAACCTGTATTGGATCAGCGCGGGGCTGTGCTCTACGATCCAGCAGCTACCCTGACCAGCATGGGCGAGCGCTTGAAGAAAGACTATCCGCTGGCCTTCGGAGAATGCCAGCAGCCTCTACCAGATGAGCACGCGTTTGTTCATCTATTTGCCGGGCTGGTTCAGATGGCTGACTGGCTGGGTTCTGACACCCGTGAGAAATTCTTCCCGTACACAGCACCCGGTGAGGATCGAACCCAGACGGCTGCCGCTCGTGCGGCTTACGCAGTGAAATCCATTGGTCTGGATGTATCTGTTTGGAAGAATGCCCTGCACGGTCAACCGCCCACTTTCAGCGCCGCATTTGATGTGCCCGAAGCACGCCCTATGCAGGTGGCCGCTGCTGACCTGTCTTTGGGCAACATCGTCGTGCTGGAAGCAGAAACCGGCAGTGGCAAGACCGAGGCAGCGTTGTGGCGCTTTGTCCAGTTGTTCGAGGCCGATAAGGTCGATAGCCCCGACATCATTGAGCAGTTCATGGCGGGCAAGCAGCCGCGCCGGTTGACGCTGATGTGGTTTCAGCGAAACCGCCTGATGGTCGACTGGCAGGCCCAGCGCCAGCTCATGGCCAGTTTTGAGGAGGATGTGTGAGCAAGAAGCATCGCGGCCACGCCAAGGGCGACCCTGTGACGTATCAGACGCCGCTGCCCGCTGGCGGCGTGCAGATGGAGACCTTTCTGCCCTGGACGCTGGTGCGCCGGGGCCTGAAAAAGCAGATCATCACGCCACTGGACGCGCCGCAAGAATTCCTGGACGAGGCCCGCCGCGAGCGGCAGGCGCGCGAGATGGCGCAGGACACCCCGTTGATGCGGGCGCTGGGCCTCGCGCACCACTGGCAGCGGCTGCTGGACGAGGGGCGGTTCAGCTCCATGACCGAGATCGCGGAGGCTGAAGGCATCGACCTTGGCCAAGCCAGCAAGATGAGTCGATTGGCGCAACTGGCCCCCGACCTGATCGAAGGCATTGCCCTGGGCCACCTCGAGGTCGGTGTCAGCCAACTGCTGCGCGGCAGGATGTCGCCTTCCTGGATGGCGCAACGTGAGGCGCTGACGGCGGTCAGTCGCAGACGTTGACGCCAGACCTGGACGCCGCCGCAAGGCGGTTTTTTTACGTCTTTTGCTGTCTCGGTCGCGCCATCCCAAGCAGGCGAAAAAGCAAACAGATGGCCCGTAAGTCCGCGTCAATAAACGACTTCGGGCCTTGAATACTCAAGAGGGCAGCAGAGAACAGAGAGAGAAAAGTGGCGGAATGCGGACCTGAAAGGGGCGTTTTGGAGGGGGTGTGCTCAAGAGGCCAGCCCCGGAATCCGCGCCAACACAGGGGGAAACGGGCGAAAAAAAACCAACCGATAACGGTTGGTTTTTTGAATAGTGGTGGCGGAACACGGAACCGAACCCGCGTCCAATTTCTGAACAAAAGTCCGTCCGTAAGAACACAGTCCTTGTTTTGAATCATTTGGCCGTTTTGGCAGACATCGGCCGGAACAGATGGACAGGAAGGCTCGCGGAGTTCGATGTGGCCACTGGTAGCCAGTCGCCCTGGCCGACACGGCGCGCTACGACAGCCTGCGCACAGACATAGTCGTGCAGGAGGCCGTTCATACGTGAGTTGGACAAAGAGCTCAAAGAGCTGCGCCTGTATGGCATGGCGGGGGCCTGGGAGGATCTGGTCAAGCAAGGCGGTCATGCGACATTGGAGAGCTCGCGCTGGTTGCTGAAGGCGAATTGCAGTAGGCCGCGCGGGGGCTAGAGCAGCGGATGCGGGCGCGCATGCACTTCGTCCACGGCCGCGGCCCGGTCGGCCGGCATGCCGTACACAGTGGTGGTCTCTGGCGTGCTTCCAATGGTGGTCATGCGGCGGCTTCCCGGTCGTTGCACAAGGGCGGGTTGTGCCCGCCCGTTGTGGCTCAACTTACTGCTTTCGCACCGGGGGCAGGGTCACCTTGTCCTCGGTTCCACCACAAAGCGGATGCTTGAAGCCATTGGCCTGCTCGGTCTTGTCGAGATAGACGATGTTGTCGTCCTTCGCGGGACTGACGCCGGCCGGCACGTAGTCCAGCGCGAGCGCGTGGCGGGCCTTCCACGCGATGTTGTGGTCGGCGCAAGAGGAATCGCCGCTGACGCCGAGCGCGCCCACCCGCGTTCCCTTCGCGTCGTAAAGCGCAAGGCCGCCGCCGAACACGTTCACGCCGCCGATCCGCGCGCCCACCAGCGGATCCTTCGCCGTGCCGAAGTCCGCGGCACTGCCGGCGTAGGCCACCTGCGTATCGACCGGGTTGGAAAACTGCAGGCCGAACAGGCTGCCGCCCGGCTGCGTGGGCGAATATAGGTTGGCGGTGGACAGGGCGAGGCCCGGCAGGCTGAAGGCGTTCGCGGTGTTCGCCTTCTGCGCGGAAATCACCCGGCTGCCGAGCCACTGGTCGCCGACCTTGGCGCCGGTATGGGCCACGGCGCAGACCGTGCCGTCGGTCGCCACCACGGTGCCCCACATGTCGAGGTTGAAGCCGCCGTTGGCGTCTTTGCGGGCATTGGTGAGGGCCTGCTTGAGCTGCTGCCAGTTCGGCAGGCCGTCGCATCCATCGCCGGCATGCGCGGCGAGGGGCAGCAACAGCGAAGAGCACAGCAGGGCGAGTACGGGGAGTTTTGTCATGGTCATGTCTCGGGTTGGAGTGAACCTGGCGGCGGGCATTCCGCTTCGGGTTCGGGGTGGTGTGCGGGGTGAAAGGAATTGCCGGTCACGAATGCCGGGCCTGCCGGAATGCCGGCGCCTTCTGGCCATCCCAATCGAGGTCGACGGCCACCTGGGCCTGCGCGCGGTGGCGTTCGAGCGCGTCGATGTCGAGATCGGCGAGCGCCCAGGCTTGCGCGCCGCGGGTCGTCTACCATACGAAAGACCCACCCGAGGCTATTGAGAAACTCATTCGCCATCACACGAGTGAGGGATCGCACGTAGGGCTGTGTGACCCCCATCCTGCAGCGTGACCTGATTGGGTCAAGGCCGGGTTGTCATGCAGGCAGTTTGGCTGCAAGCAGTTCGACCTTCTCGATATTGGGCGGAGAACTGAGCAAGGTCGCGGCGTTGGCCATCAAGGCCGCGGCGATCTGGCCGTTCAGATGTGCTTGGCGACCTGCCTCATCGGCAAAGGCATCGAACACACCGAACGTCGAAGGGCCAAACTTCAATGCGAACCAGGCAGTGGTGCCGGACTCGGCGTTGGCGAGCGGCAGTGCGCTGGCCAGGAAGTCGGCTAGCGCAGCCTCCTGGCCGGGTTTGGCTTCGAGGCGAACAAACAGGGCGAGCTTGGTCATACTGTAATCCTTTGGGTAAATGGGAAAGTGGGTGAAGGGATCGACGAGACTGCAGTCTAAGTCTTCATGACAGCCATCTCTATAGACAATAATGACAACATTGATATCATTGTTGCCATGAAACTCCACCTCCTTGTTTGTGATGGCGTGTTTGATCTGGGGCTTGCGGCGCTCACCGACACAGTGGGCTTGGCCAATGCGATGTCGGGCTCGCTGCCACAGGCTCCCGCGCCCATCGAGATCACGCTGGTGGGCGTGCGGCGTCGCATCCGAACTGCGCAAGGCTTGACGGTCCCCGTGGTCACTGCGCGTGGTGTGCCGGAACCAGACGTCGTGCTCGTGCCCGCGTTTGGTGAAAAGATGCCTGACACGCTCTCGGCTCGGCTCACACGCCCCGACGTGCCCGATGCGGTCGCCGTGCTACAGCAGTGGTCCACCGCTGGCGCGCACCTTGGTGCCGCCTGCTCCGGTAGTTTCTTGCTTGCAGAGAGTGGCCTGCTTGATGGGCATCGTGCGACGACGTCATGGTGGCTGGGGCCGATGTTTCGGCAGCGCTATCCGAACGTCACGCTGGACGAGTCACGCATGATCGTGAACTCGACACACTTCACTACCGCGGGTGCCGCTTTGGCCCACGTCGACTTGGCCTTGCGCATCATCCGGGGGCGCAGTCCGGCGCTGGCGGCCTTAGTAGCACGCTATCTGCTGGTCGAGGCACGCAGTTCGCAAGCCGAGTTCGTGATTCCCGACCACCTTGCGCATGCCGACCCGATGCTGGAGCGCTTCGAGTGCTGGGCCAGAAGTCGGCTCGCGAAGGGGTTCTCGCTGGCCGAGGCGGCGAGCGCCGCGGGCACAAGCGAGCGCACCTTGGCGCGGCGGCTGCAAAGCGTTTTGGGTAAGACACCGCTGTCGTATTTCCAGGACCTGCGCGTGGAACATGCCGTCCATCTCTTGCGCACCGGAAACGCGAGCGTCGACCAGGTCGCCGCGCAGGTCGGGTACTCGGATGGGGTGACCCTGCGGGCCCTGTTGCGCCGCAAGCTGGGCCGGGGTGTCAGAGAGTTGCGACGCGGTGGATGACCAGAGGCGTTTGGTGTATGTACAGCTGGAGACCGCCGGGAAACTGACGCAGGCCAAACGGCGCATTTGGACCTGACAAAACTACTGCCCGCAACGGCACGCAAGCTCCAGTTTGACCCCGGACACCGTTTTGCTGGCAACGCCGTGGTTGAGCAAATCAATACCTTGATTGAACAACGCTGTGCCCTGACGATTCGACGGTTCACCGACCCCGCCGCCGACAATGACGCAGCCGACGAAACCTCGGTCTGAACCGTCATGCGGACGCGGGTTCGATTCCGGGTTTGGGATTTGAACTGGCACTGGAACGCAGACGGGTTTGATGCCCGCTCCCGGCGACCAGCCCAGCTAGAAAACCCGCTTGCAGGTCTACAATCGGGCAGGCTTTTGGATGGGGTTCGCACTGGTTCGCGGCAGCCCGCAGCGCTTCGATTGCGTACTTTCAATAGTCGTTTGGTGCGGGATTCCACCCCACCACCATAACGTGAAATCCCAACCCTTATCCGGTTGGGATTTTTTTTGATAATTTCCAAATAGGGTCAACCTCTTACACGTGTTGCCTCGAGTGCGCCCAGCGCCGAAAACGCCCTCATTTCCCCCCGAAAACCGCCCTGGAAACAGAGAATTCTCCGTTTCTCCCCCGAGGTCTCGCGAGCGTTCGCGAGGCCAGATCTATACAAATCAATAACTTACGCTGGCCGAGTTGTAGCCGGCAAGTGCTCTCCATTCGGGATTTGAAATATGAAAAACGCCTCTGCACGAGAAGGCGGCGCTCCGGCGGAATGGGCATCGTGCTCGATCACCACGAGACGTTGCTGCTGCATGGCGTGGCCTGTCACCGGCAGCGCTCACCCCTTGACCACACTCTATGAGGGCATGGGCTCGGTTGGGTGCATGCGCTGAATTTTGCGTACGGTGGGGGGTGTAGTGTGGTTTTGGTGGCAATGGGGGCTTGGGGGGCTCGGCTCAGCTGCGGGCACTGCTTGCGGGTTGTTGCGCGGTGGCAGCGCGGCTTCGGGCACGGCTACAGGCTTGGATGGGTAAAATTTTCCTTGCCAGCGCATGAGCGATGCGTTAAGATTTTCACGCAGGTGGGTTGTGGCTGCGCGGGTGGCGTCGAGATGTTGGCAGAAAATCATGGCATGACTCTGATTTTGACTTCTGATTTCAGGATCCTGATCTCTAGCCAACAACATCGCGAAAAGCGACGTTATGGAACTCTTGCTCGTAGTGCCGCCAATCCTTGAACAACGACGAATCGTGGAAGACCTTGATCGCGCTATCAGCAGCAGCAAGGTGCTTTGCGGCTCACTTGGTGAGTCGATCACGCTCGCCAAGGAACGCCGCTCCGCCCTCATCACCGCCGCCGTCACCGGCCAGATCCCGCTGGAGGAGATGCGCGCATGAAATTCGAAACCTTCAAGGCCGGCCGCTGGCAGCCGCGCTACCAGTACAAGAGCTTCGAGCCGGTGCCGGTCAACCACGAATGGACTTGGGAAAACGCCACGATCAACGCCTTGCTGGAGCAGGCCACCCGGGCGCTGGGGGAGCTGAACGCGTTTTCGCTGATCGTTCCCGACATCGATCTGTTTATCGAAATGCACGTGGTCAAGGAGGCGCAGACCTCCAGCAAGATTGAGGGCACGCAAACCGCCATCGACGAGGCCTTGATGCCCGAGGACCAGATTCGCCCCGAAAAGCGCAACGACTGGCGCGAGGTGCGCAACTACATCGACGCCGTCAACTTGGCCATCGACGAATTGCAGCGCCTGCCCCTGTCGAACCGGCTGCTTAAGCAGACGCACGCGACGCTGATGCGCGGGGTGCGGGGCGAGCACAAGCTGCCGGGCGAGTTTCGCACCAGCCAGAACTGGATCGGCGGCTCCGGGCTGACCGACGCGGCCTTCGTGCCGCCGCATCACGAGGCGGTGCCCGAACTGATGGGAGACCTAGAGAAGTTCTGGCACAACGCGGCGGTGGTGGTGCCGCACCTGGTGCGCGTCGCGATCAGCCACTACCAGTTCGAGACCATTCACCCCTTTCTGGACGGCAATGGCCGCATCGGGCGCCTGATGATTCCGCTCTACCTCATCAGCCACGGGCTGCTAGCCAAGCCGTCGCTGTACCTATCGGATTTTTTCGAGCGCAACCGGGCCAGCTATTACGACGCGCTGATGCGGGTGCGTACCAGCAACGACCTGATTCACTGGGTGCAGTTTTTCCTCAATGGGGTGACGCAGACCGCGGTCAAGGGGCGCGACACCTTTAGGCAGATTTTGTTGCTGCGCACCGAAGTGGAGCACGCGGCGCTGGACATGGGCCGCCGCGCGGCCATGGCCCGGGATGCGCTGAACCTGCTGTACCGGCGCCCCATCGTGGCCGCAGCCGACTTGGAGCGGGCGCTGGGCGTGTCCACTCCCACGGCCAATACGCTGATCAAGGCACTGATCGAGCGGCACGTCCTGGTGGAGATTACCGGCCAGCAGCGAGGCCGGGTGTATGCCTTCGAGCGTTACCTTAAGCTGTTCACAAGTTAAAGTTCGGGCTTAAAATTTAACCAAGACCCCGCGCTGATAAAGGAAACGAGCGATGAAGACCACCAGCGAAGCCGCGTTCGAAACCGCCATCGAGGCGGTCTTGCTGGGCGGGGGCTACGCGCGGGTCGAGGGCAAGGGCTTCGACCGCGAGCGCGCGATCTTCCCCGACGAGGCACTGGCCTTCATCCGCGCCACCCAAGGCAAGGTATGGGAAAAGCTGGAGGCGCTGCATGGCGAGCAGACCGGCGCCCGCGTGCTGGAGTCGCTGTGCAAATGGCTGGACACCCATGGGGCGCTGGCCACATTGCGCCATGGCTTCAAGTGTTTCGGCAAAACGCTGCGGATCGCTTTCTTTCGTCCCGCCCACGGCTTGAACCCTGAACTGGAAGCCCGCTATCAGGCCAACCGGCTGGGGCTGACGCGCCAGTTGCACTACAGCCCTAGGTCGGAAAAATCGCTGGACGTGGTGCTGTCGGTCAATGGCATCCCCGTGGTGACGCTGGAACTCAAGAACCCGCTCAGCGGCCAGACCGCCGCCAACGCCATCCACCAGTACCGCCACGACCGCGACCCGCGTGAACCGATCTTCGTGTTTACCAAGCGGGCGCTGGTGCACTTCGCGGTGGACACCGAAGAGGCGCACATGGCCACGCGCTTGGCCGGTTCATCCACCTATTTCCTGCCCTTCAACCGCGGCATGGACGGCGGCGCCGGCAACCCGCCCGACCGCGAGGGACGCAACTACAAGACCGCCTACGTGTGGAAAGAGGTGCTGGAGCGCGACAGCCTGCTCGACCTGCTCGCCCGCTTTCTGCATCTCGATGTGCAAGAGAAGACCGCAGACGACGGCAAGAAGCTGCGCAAGGAGACCCTAATCTTTCCGCGCCACCACCAGTTGCAGGCAGTGCGCCAGATGGTGGCGGCTGCGGCCAGCGAGGGCGTGGGTCATAACTATCTCGTCGAACACTCGGCCGGAAGCGGCAAGAGCAACACCATCGTTTGGTTGGCGCATCGCCTGTCCAGCCTGCACAACGAACGCGACGAGCGGTTGTTCGACAGCGTGGTGGTCATCACCGACCGCGTGGTGCTCGACCGCCAGTTGCAAAACACCATCTACCAGTTCGACCACCGCCAAGGCGTGGTGCAAAAGATCGAGGAGGATTCGCGCCAGCTCGCCGAGGCGTTGGAGGCTGGCGTCCCAATCATCATCACCACGCTGCAGAAGTTTCCGTTTGTCTCCGGGCAACTGGCAAAACTGAGCGAGGAGCGCGGCGAAGGCGGCAAGAGTCATCTGCCAGCGCGCAAGTACGCCGTGATCATCGACGAGGCGCACAGCTCGCAGTCGGGCGAGACGGCGACCGAGCTCAAGGGAGTGCTGGGCGGCGCGCAGTTGCGTCGCAAAGCACAGGAGATGGCCGAGGAGGAAGGCGAAATTGAGCTGGAGCGTCTGTTCCGGTCCATGGCCAAGCGTGGCCATCAGCCGAACATGAGCTTCTTCGCTTTCACCGCAACGCCCAAGCACAAGACGCTGGCGATCTTCGGCCGCAACGGCGCACCCTTCCACCGCTACACCATGCGCCAAGCCATCGAGGAAGGCTTTATCGAGGACGTGCTGAAGAGCTACGTCACTTACAAGACCTACTACAAGCTGATCAAGAAGGCCGAGGACGACCCCAACGTCGAACGCAAGAAGGCGGCCAAGGCGCTGGCCCGTTTCATGCGGCTGCACCCGCACAATATCGGCCAGAAGACCGAGGTAATTGTCGAGCATTTCCAGCACTTCACTCGGCACAAGATCGGCGGTCACGCCAAGGCGATGCTGGTCACCGGCTCGCGGCTGGAGGCTGTGCGCTACAAGCAGGAGTTCGACCGCTTCATCCAAGACAAGGGCTACCCGATCAAGAGCCTGGTGGCGTTCTCGGGCACGGTGGAAGACGACAAGATCCCGGAGAAGTCGTACACCGAGGTCGAGATGAATGGTGGCATCAAGGAAAAGGAATTGCCCGACACCTTGGCCAAACCAGAATTCCGCGTGCTGCTGGTGGCCGAGAAATACCAGACCGGCTTCGACCAGCCACTGCTGCACACCCTGTACGTGGACAAGCGTCTGGCGGGCATTCAGGCCGTGCAGACGCTCTCGCGCCTGAATCGCACCCACCCGCTCAAGGACGACACCTTCGTACTGGACTTCGTCAATGATCCGGCCGAGATCCTAGAGGCCTTCCGCCAGTACTACGAAGGCTCGGTCATGGGCGAGCAGGTCGATCCCGATAAGCTCTACGAGGTCAAAGCCGCGATCGACGCTTCGGGCATCTACCTGCAGACCGAGGTCGCCGACTTCGCGCGTGTGTTTTTCGCGCCCAAGCGCCGCCAGAGCCCCAGTGACCACAAGACGATGAACGCGATTCTGGACCAAGCCGTTGCGCGTTTCGTGCAATTGCAGAACACGGCTGAGGAGGATGCCGAGCTGTGGCGCGGCAAACTGCAGGCCTTCCTCAATCTGTACAGCTTTCTGAGCCAAGTGATCCCTTATCAGGACAGTGACTTGGAGAAACTGTACTCGTACCTGCGCCACCTCGCGTTGAAGCTGCCCAAGCGCCGGCACGGGCCGGGCTACCAGTTCGACGAGGAGGTCGAGCTCGACTACTACCGGTTGCAAAAGATCAGTGAAGGCTCGATCAGCCTAAACGACGGGTATGCCAAGCCGCTAGACGGCCAGCGCGAAGTGGGGTCGGGCATGGTGCGCGAGGAGCACGTTTCGTTGTCGCGCCTGATCGACCTCATCAACGAACGTTTCGGCGGCGAACTCAACGAAGCGGATCAGCTGTTCTTTGATCAGATCGCCGAGGCGGCCAGCCAGAGCGAAGCTCTGCAGAGGGCAGCTGGGGTCAACTCCCGCGACAAGTTCCAGTTGGTGTTCCGGCAGGTGCTGGAATCGCTGCTCATCGAGCGGATGGAGTTGAACGAGGGACTGTTTACCAATTACATGGGCAAACCGGAGATGCAGGAGTTGGTCTCGAAATGGCTTGGCAGCCAAGTTTACGACCGGCTCTCTGCGGCAAACAAGGGATAACGCTTGGAGTCTATACGCTCATCTGGGATGCATAAAAAATGCATGACAAAACAACAGATTTGGAAAAATGACCAACAGAAATCAGCGGCAGGTGCCCACTAAGCGCGAAGTCTCCATCGTCCGCTCTTCGGCGGCCGAGTACTTGACCTTCGTCGCCACCAGCGGCCAAGGTGGCGTAGAGGCTGTCCATGCCGATGAAAGCATCTGGCTGACACAGAAAATGATGGCCCTGCTCTACGATGTCAACGTGCGCACGGTCAACGGGCACCTGAAAACAATCTTTGCCGACAGCGAGTTGCAGGAAGATGCAGTTATCCGGAAATTCCGGATAACTGCCGCCGACGGCAAAACCTACAACACCCAGCATTACAAGCTACCCGCCATCATCGCGGTGGGCTACAAGGTGAACTCCGAGCGTGCGGTGCAGTTTCGCAAGTGGGCCACGGGCATCATCGAGCAGTTCACCATCAAGGCCTACGTGATGGACGATGAGCGCATCAAGGCCGGCGGCTCCGTCCTCACCGATCAGTACTTCGAAGAGCAGCTGCAGCGCATCCGCGAAATTCGCCTCTCGGAACGCAAGTTCTACCAAAAAATCACCGACATCTACGCCACGGCGATCGACTACGACTTGACGGCGCAGG
>Ga0208370_100348_pt1 | contig 12467 bp, 20 predicted proteins | sample Subbio12Jun_QV11_FD_184822 | JGI IMG/M metagenome (GOLD analysis project Ga0208370, IMG submission 184822) | Serpentinite rock and fluid subsurface biosphere microbial communities from McLaughlin Reserve, California, USA -CR12Jun_QV11 (SPAdes) | ecosystem: Environmental > Terrestrial > Deep...
TAAAGTATAATATGTGAAGGGAATACGAATGCGGACACGTCGAAGCCCATAATGATAGCGTTATCACAAAGTGACTGGTTGATTCGCTGCCCTCGCGTCGGTTTACCCCCGTGCGACTGTCTCCAGCAGCTCGCCCGTCACCGGATAGCCGGCATCGGCGAGGATCGTCAGCCAGGGCTTGCCGTCCTGTTCGACGATCTGGGGCATAATGGTGCGCACCGGGATCGCTTCGGCCTGCGCCTTGGCCTCGGCGAAGCTGGAAAACAGGGCGAGACGTTCAAGGTTGCGGCGGGTGGGGAAGATCAGCTTGATGTCACCCTCGGCTGCGGCATCGAGCGCGCCTTGCGCTGTGGTCCAGAACAGGCGGGTGTTCTCCGACGCGTCGATCGACACCTCGACCGCTCCGGTGCCGAGATCGGCGAGGTAGAAGCGCGTGTCGTAAACGCGCGGGATGTCCTCGTTCTTGGGAAACCAGCGCGCGAAAGGGACGATCTGTGCAAGGTCGAGCCGCCAGTCGAAGGCCTCCAGGACCGGGGCGAGCGCGCCGGTTTCGGCCAGCATCGCCCGGGCGGCGGCGGCGCTGGCGGCGTCGATTGTGCCCGCAAGGCCAAGCGCGAGGCCGGTCTCCTCCAGCGTTTCGCGCACGGCGGCAATCTGGTGGGCGGCCTCGTCGGGCGCGAGGCCGTGTTCGGCGGCGACGGTTTCGGCAAGAGCATAGTCTGCCGGGTCCACCCGGCCACCGGGGAACACCGCCATGCCGCCTGCGAAAGTCATTGCGCGCGAACGCACCGTCATCAGCACCTCCGGCGCGCCACCGTCGCTGGCGTTGCGGAAAATGATGATGGTCGCGGCGGGGATGCCCTGGGGCGCGGAATCATGGGTCATTGCGGCAAAGGATGGCCGTGCGGCAGGCGCTTGCCAAGGGGGAAGGCGCATCCCTGCCGTTTTGCACGGGGGTGTCGGCGCGCTTTACAACTGCTCCGTTCGCTTGTCCTGTGGATGCTGGAAAAATACCTGATTTCTGTGCTTTTTCGGATTTGGCACGGACTATGCAGGGTTTCGAGCGGTCCCAATGGTCTTCGATACGAGGCGCGACCCTTCCTGGTCTCCGGGTTGCGCCTCCCCGAAAATCAAAAAGCGCTCCGCACTGGTCCTGCGGGGCGCTTTTTTGTTGCGCCTCAGGCACCAGTGCGGGCCGTCCGGCCCGCTTGGCTAGCCTCCGGGGACCCGGCCCCTTGCGGGGGCCACCCCTTCGGGCGCGCGTTGGCGCTTGCGGCCCATCGGGCCGATCAGTGCCAGTCTGCTAAGCAGTGCTGATATCGGTCGCACCAGCGACCGCAAGGCCGAACGGCCACCTGCAAGCGCCCCGCAGCGAAGCGAAGGGGATCAGCGCCAAGGACGCACCGGCGCAAGGCGGGTGCGGAACACAGAAAATCAGCCGACCTTGGCGACGCCCTGCTGGTCGAGCAGTTGCTGCAATTCGCCCGCCTCGAACATCTCGGTCATGATGTCGCTGCCGCCGACAAACTCACCCTTTACGTAAAGCTGGGGGATCGTCGGCCAGTCGGAGAAGCTCTTGATCCCCTGGCGGATTTCCATGTCTTGCAGCACGTCAACGCTTTCGTAGGCGACACCGCAATGATCGAGGATCGCCACCGCGCGGCTGGAGAATCCGCATTGCGGGAACAGCGGCGTGCCCTTCATGAACAATACCACATCGTTGGCGGCGACGAGATCGGCAATGCGGGCGTTGACGTCGGACATTGGTTGGGTGCCCCTGAAGCTGGGTTGATCGTTGCTGGCTACTTGGGGACCACGGTGGTGACTTGCAAGGCGTGCAGCACGCCCCCCATGCGTCCACCGAGCGCGGCATAGACCAGCTTGTGCTGCGCGACCCGGCTGAGGCCCGCGAATTGCGGCGCGGTGACGGTTGCCGCCCAGTGGTCGTCGTCGCCGGCGAGATCGGTGAGTTCGACGCGCGCGCCCGGCAGCGCGGCGAGGATCGCTGCTTCGATGTCGGTGGCGGTCATCGGCATGAGGTCAGACCCCGCCGAGCAGCTGGCGGCGCGCCTCGATGGTCAGTTCCTCGAGCTTCGTGCGGATGTCGGCTTCGCTGACACTCGTCTGCGCGGCGGTGAGATCCCCCAGCAGCTTGCGCACCACGTCCTCGTCGCCCGATTCCTCGAAGTCGGCCTGCACCACCGCCTTGCGATAGGCGTCGGTTTCTTCCGGGGTGAGCTTCATCAGCCCGGCCGCCCATTCGCCCAGCAGCTTGTTGCGGCGCGCGGCGATGCGGAAGGCGGTTTCTTCCTCGAGCGCGAAATTGGCCTCTTCGGCGCGTTCGCGGTCCTTGAAATCGGTCATGCGATATGTGTCCCTTCGGATACGATCCGCGAGATTCGATAAAGCGGGCAGCGCGCGGCTTCAAGCACGAAGCCGCGCGCTTTGCGCACATTTGCAAGACACTATTCCATCGTCACCACAAGCTTGCCCACCGCCTCGCGCGCTTCGAGCTTGGCGATGGCGTCGCCGGCGCGGGCGAGGGGGAAGGTCTCGGACACGAGCGGGTCGATCTTGCCGGCCTGCATCAGGTCGAACAGTTCGGCGACCTGCGCGCGGAACGCCTCGGGCTCGCGCGCGGTAAAGGCACCCCAGAAAACGCCGCAGATGTCGCAGGATTTGAGCAGGGTGAGGTTGAGCGGCATCCTGGCGATCCCCGCCGGGAAGCCGACCACGAGGAAGCGGCCCTCCCAAGCGATGGCGCGAAGGGCAGGCTCGGAATACTGCCCCCCGACGATGTCGTAGACGATGTTCGCGCCGTCCGGCCCGCAGGCCCGCTTGAAGGCATCGGCAAGCGCCTTGGAGGCATCCTTGTCCATCGCATCGCGCGGGTAGATCACCACATCGTCCGCTCCGGCCTTGCGGGCAACCTCGCCCTTTGCCTCGGAGGAGACCGCCGCGACCACGCGCGCGCCGAAGGCCTTGGAAAGCTCGATGGCCGAAAGCCCCACGCCGCCTGCTGCGCCGAGGATCAGCACGGTATCGCCCGCCTTGATGCGGCCGCGGTCCTTGAGACCGTGGATGGTGGTGCCGTAGGTCATCAGCAGCGATGCGGCCTTCTCGAACGGCACGCCGTCCGGCATCTTGAACATCCTGCCTGCGGGCACGACGACCTTTTCGGCGAGGCCGCCATTGCCGATCCCGGCGAGCACCCTGTCACCCAGTGCGAAGCCTTCGACCCCTTCGCCCACCGCTTCGATCACGCCGCTGATCTCGCCGCCGGGCGAGAAAGGGCGCGCGGGCTTGAACTGGTACATGTCGCGGATGATGAGGCCATCGGGATAGTTGATCGCGCAGGCCTTGACCGCGACCAGCACCTCGCCCGGACCGGGGACGGGATCGGCTATCTCGTCGAGCGTCAGGGTTTCGGGCCCGCCGGTCTGGTGGGTGCGAATGGCTTTCATGATGGTCCTCTCCCTTGTGTGCAATCAGATCGCGGTGCCGCGCATCAGCCAGGGCTGGGCGGCGGCGCGCTGCGCCTCGAAAGCGCCGATCGCCTCGCCCCGCGCCATCGTCAGGCCGACCTCGTCGAGCCCGTTCAGCAAGCAGTGCCGCCGGAAGGGATCGATGTCGAAGGTGAAGCGGTCCTGATAGGGGGTGGTGACGGTCTGCTGTTCGAGATCGACGGTGATCTCCAGACCCTCGCGCGCCACGTCAAGCAGGCGGTCCACCGCCTCCTGCGGCAGCACCACGGGCAGGATGCCGTTCTTCACGGCGTTGCCCGAATGGATGTCGGAAAAGCTCGGCGCGATCACCACCCGGATGCCGAGGTCGAGCATCGCCCAGGCGGCGTGCTCGCGGCTGGAACCGCAGCCGTAATTGTCGCCCGCGATCAGGATCGGCGCGCCCTTGTAGGCGGGATCGTCGAAGACATTGCCCGGTTCCGCACGCAGCACCTCGAATGCGCCCGCGCCGAGCCCCTCGCGACTGATGGTCTTGAGCCACTTCGCCGGGATGATGATGTCGGTGTCGACATTCTTGAGGCCAAGCGGAATGGCGCGGCCTTGGACGCGGTTGAGGGGCTGCATCGCGGTCCTTCGGTCAATCGGCCTGAATCAATCGGTTTGCGGCGGCTCGCCCGAGGGGATCGGGCCGGGCTGGGTCGGCGTGTTAGGCTTCTTCTTGCGCTTGCCGGCATAGAGCAGCGCGGCGGCGATCGCCGCCGATCCGATGGCACCCGCCGCCGCGAGCGCGGCGTTGCGGGCGTTGTTGTTCTTGGGCTTGTCGGTCATCGACTCTTCATGCGCTTCGTGTGCGGCGGATTCAAGGCGTTCTCGTCAAACCAGTGTCCTGACATCCGCCAGCCGCCCCGTGACCGCCGCTGCTGCCGCCATGGCGGGCGAGACAAGATGCGTGCGCGCGCCCGGCCCCTGCCGCCCGACGAAGTTGCGGTTGCTGGTCGAGGCGCAGCGTTCGCCCGGCGGAACCTTGTCGGGGTTCATGCCGAGGCAGGCCGAGCAGCCCGGCTCGCGCCATTCGAACCCGGCTTCGGTGAAGATCCGGTCGAGGCCCTCTTCCTCAGCCTGCGCCTTGACCAGGCCCGATCCGGGGACGACGATGGCCCAGCGCACGTTTTCGGCCTTGCGGCGGCCTTTCAGGATGGCGGCGGCGGCGCGCAGGTCCTCGATGCGGCTGTTGGTGCAACTGCCGATGAACACGTTCTCGATGGCGACTTCGGTCATCGGGGTGCCGGGTGCGAGGCCCATGTAGTCGAGCGATTTCCGGGCGGCCACGCGCTTGCTCTCGTCGGCGAAGTCCTCAGGCGCAGGCACCCGCCCGCCGATCGGCACCACGTCCTCGGGGCTGGTGCCCCAGGTGACGCTGGGCTCGACATCGGCGGCGTCGAGTCGCACCGTCTTGGCGAAGACCGCTCCCTCGTCCGAATGGAGCGTGCGCCACCAGGCCACCGCCGCGTCCCACTCCGCGCCGTTCGGGGCCATCGGGCGGCCCTTGAGGTAGGCGAAGGTGGTGTCGTCCGGCGCGATCAGCCCGGCGCGCGCGCCCGCCTCGATGCTCATGTTGCAGACGGTGAGGCGCTCTTCGACGGTCATGGCGGAAAACACCTTGCCGCGATATTCGATCACGTAGCCGCTGCCGCCCGCAGCGCCGACGCGGCCGATGATGTGGAGGATCAGGTCCTTGGCGGAGACCCCGGGGCCTAGATCACCGTCTACCCGCACTTCCATCGGCTTGGACTGCTGGAGCAGCAGGGTCTGGGTGGCGAGCACATGCTCCACCTCGCTCGTCCCGATGCCGAAGGCGAGGGCCCCCAGGCCCCCGTGGCAGGCGGTGTGCGAATCGCCGCAGACGATGGTGGTGCCCGGCAGAGAGAACCCCTGTTCCGGGCCGACCACATGGACGATCCCCTGCTCTTTCGCGGTCGCAGGAATGTAGCGGATGCCGAATGCGGGAGCGTTGGCTTCCAGCGCAGCAAGCTGGGCTGCGCTTTCGGGGTCGGCAATGGGTATCGGCCTGCCGTCGGCATCCCGTCGCGCTGTCGTCGGCAGGTTGTGATCGGGTACTGCGAGGGTCAATTCGGGCCGCCGCACCCCGCGCCCCGCCACCTTCAGCGCCTCGAAGGCCTGCGGGCTCGTCACCTCGTGGACCAGATGGCGGTCGATATAGATGAGCGCCGTCCCGTCCTCGCGCGTCTCGACGACATGCGCATCCCAGATCTTCTCATAGAGGGTGCGGGGGCGACTGGCCATGAGCGGTTCCATCGGTTTGGGGGGGCAAGGGTGCGCCCCGAAAAGCCACGCCCATAATGCCGTTCCGCAAGGCGTGGCAAGATTGCGGCGTTTTACCCCCAGAGAGTGATGGAATTTGTCATAATCTTGCGCTAGTTGACAACCATGTCAGCAATCGAACCCGTCTCGCCCGCCTTCAACCATCCGATCAAGGTCGAACCGGCGGACATCGACTTCATGGGCCACGTCAACAACGCGCGCTACCTGAACTGGGTGCAGGATGCGGTCCTGGCGCACTGGAACAAGCTCGCGCCGGCCGAGGATGTGGCGACAAAGGCGTGGGTCGCGCTCAAGCACGAAATCACCTATCGCAAGCCCGCCTTCCTGGAGGATGACGTGATCGCGCAGACCGTGCTCGAACGCTTCAACGGCGCGCGCGCCTTCTATTCCACGCTGATCAAGCGCGGCGAGGAGGTGCTCGCGGAGGTGCAGTCCTCGTGGTGCTGCATCGACGCCGAAACCCTGCGGCCTGCGCGCATCGGCGAACACCTGCGCGAATTCTTCTTCCCCAAGGGCGAGTGAGCGCAGGGGCCGCGCATCCCTCTCTCGTGATCGTGAACAGGGTGCCGGGCGCCTCGGGACTGATCCCGGCCGGGATCGTCTCGCCCCGAAGCGGCGCGGGATGGATGTCTGCGGCGCCGCCCGCGAGATGAATCCGCGTGAGCGTCGCCAGCGCGCGGCGCAGCGCGGCAAGGTCGTCTCCTTCGGCACCGACATCCCGGTGCCGAACAGGGTGCGCCCTTCGACATTGCCGAACGTCGCAGGGAGGTTGCCGATCACTTGCTGCGGGGTGATCGCCATCCGCTCAGGCTCGGCGAGCATGGTCTCGGCGAGCCCGCGCCAGATGGCGGCGATAAACGGCCCGAACAGCTTGGTCGGCATGGCGCATTGCCCCCCTTGTGTGCCAGCGCGCCGGAGGAATGCACCCCCCCGCGCACCGGCGATGCATGCAAACGCAATTGCCGTTTCGCTTCTGCGCTCTATACGCATCCCTATGACTGCCGCGCGCGTATTCCTTCGCCGATGACCCCGCATTTTGTCTTGCCCGCGCGCGGCATCCAGCGTGCTGTCGGCCTTGCCCTCGCGCTGGTGATCGCCGGCGGCTGGCTTGGGCTTCATGCCTATGCGATGTTCGTGTTCGAGCTTGGCTGGACCAATTGGCCCTTCGCGCTCGCGATGGCGGCGGTGCAGTGCTGGCTATCGGTCGGCGTCTTCATCGTCTGCCACGATGCGATGCACGGCACGCTGGTGCCGGGCCACCCCCGTTTCAACGGCGCGGTGGGGACGGTGCTGCTGGCGCTTTACGCGGGCTTTGCGTGGAAGCACCTGCGCGATGCCCATCTCGCCCATCACCGGCTGGCGGGCCACGCCGGCGATCCCGATTTCGACGAGAACAACCCGGCCGATTTCCTCCGCTGGTATGGGACTTTCTTCCGGCGCTATTTCGGCTGGCGCTCGATCCTCTATGTGCACACTGTCGTGGGCATCTACTGGATCGTGCTGGGCATTCCGATGGCGCAGATCGTGCTGCTTTATGGCCTTCCGGCGCTGGGTTCGTCGCTCCAGTTGTTCTATTTCGGCACCTTCCGTCCGCATTGCCACCGCGAGGATCAGCCCTTCGCGGATCGCCACAATGCCCGCAGCAATGATTTCGGCACGCTCGCCAGCCTCGCCACATGCTTCCATTTCGGTTATCATCTCGAACATCACCACCGGCCGGATGTGCCCTGGTGGGCCCTGCCTGCCGCCAAACGCGCCGGGGTGGGCGAGGTTGAACTGGCTGCAAAGGTGCCCGCATGAGCTGGCTCGAGATTGTCCTCACGGTGCTCTCCTCCTTGATCGGGATGGAGATTTTCGCCTGGGTCGCGCACAAATACATCATGCACGGCTGGGGCTGGGATTGGCACCGCGACCATCACGAGCCGCATGACAAGGTGCTGGAAAAGAACGATCTTTTCGCGGTGGTGTTCGGCACGATCAACGCCGCGATGTATATCTACGGCGCGCTTTACTGGGATTGGCTGTGGTGGTTCGCGGTGGGAATCACGCTCTATGGGGTGATCTACACGCTGATCCACGACGGGCTGGTGCACCAGCGCTACTGGAAGTGGGTGCCGCGCAAGGGCTACGCCAAGCGGCTGGTGCAGGCGCACAAGCTCCACCACGCGACGATCGGCAAGGAAGGCGGGGTCAGCTTCGGCTTCGTCTTCGCGCGGGATCCGGCGAAGCTGAAGGCTGAACTCAAGGCGCAGAAGGAAGCCGGGATCGCCGTGGTGCGCGAAGCGGTGGGCGCGGGCGGTGACGAATTCGACGTAGTGGGGCGCAATATCCAGGGAGGGTCAGCCTCTCCGTAACGCCCCGTGCATCACGCCTCCGCCAGCCGTGCGGCGTGTTGTTTCACCAGCGCGATCATGTTCGGCACCCCTTGCGTGCGGTTGCTCGACAGCTGGCTCTTGAGGTCGAAGGGGCCGAGGGCGGCTATCACGTCCATCCCGGCGACCTCGGCGGCGGGACGATCCTGCACCGCCGCGATCACGAGCGCGACAATGCCCTTGGTGATCGCGGCATTGCTGTCGGCGAGGAAATGCAGCCGCGCCGCATCCGTCCCCGCCGGATAGACCCACACCGCCGCCGAACAGCCGCGCACCAGCGTGGCATCGGTCTTGAGCGCCTCGGGCATGGGTTCAAGACTGCGACCAAGCTCGATCAGCAGACCATAGCGTTCGTCGCCTTCGAGGAACTGGTATTCTTCGAGAATGTCGGAAAGGCTGCGCATGGCCCGCCTTTAGACGGGGCGGCGCGCCAAGGCAAAGGCGGTGTTTCGGGCGGCGCTCAAAGCTCGACCCCGCTGGCGATGGCTTCGAGCTTGCGGATGCGCTCCTTGAGATCGGACAGCTCGATCCGCGCCGTGCCGAGGCCCGAACCTTCCTCGCTTGGCGCACGCAGTCCGGCGCGGTCGAGTTCGCGGCGCTTCAGATCGAGCCAGCCGGCCCAGGCGTGCAGCAGGGCGGCTGCGACCAGCGCGAGGCCGATCAGGCTGCCGATGGTGAGCACCAGCACGGGATCGAGAAGAAGCGTGGTCATTCGCTCTGTTCCTTCCTCATGGCGGAATCCGGCGTCGGCAGGCCCCGCAAGGCTTCGATTTCGGCAGCGATCCGCGCCCGCTCGCGCGCGTCGCTGGTGTTGCCGTCGGTCGCGATGCGTTCGAGCACCTTGACCCGCTCCTTGAGCTCGGCAAGTTCGCGCCTCGCGGCCTCGATCTCGGCCGCAGTCCGGCTATCGTCGCGGGCGGCGAGCATCTGGTTGCCGTCCTCGTCGCTGATGATTCCGGCGCGGGCGCGGGCGATCTGGACGATCCCCCAGATGACAATGGCAACCAACGCTACCAGAGGCCAGCCGCTCAGCATCATGCCGTCCCCTTGTCGTTCTGGCCGATCAGGGCCCGGTCGCGCAGGGCGTCGATCTCGGCGCCCAGATGATAGCCGCCGTCGGTGACGATCCGCTCGACATTGGCGAGCCGGTCCTTGATCGCGCCAAGCTCGGCGCGCAGTTGGGCGTTTTCCTGGGTGAGCAGCACCACCCGTTCGGCGGTCTGCTTGTCGGAGCCGGGTTTCAGGGATTGGCCCCACATGCCTTCGAGCGGGTAGCCGTTCTTGATCTTCATCCGGGTGGTTTCATAGGAGGCAAAAATGCCCGCCGCGCCCAGCGTGAAGCCGCCCGCGATGATCCAGCCGAGATAGGGGAGGAGATCGGTAAAGTTCATCACACGCGCTCCTTATTGCCAAGGCCGAGCGGCACGCCTGCATCCGCCTCATCCACCCGGCGCGTGTCGCGCAGCGCCTCGATCTGGGTGGCGATATCGTAGCCCCGGTCGGTGACGATGCGTTCGAGCACCTGCACCCGGTCTTCGAGCCGCTGGATGTGGCTGGCATATTGCGCCGCCTTTTCGGCGGTGTGCTGGGCGGTGGCACCGATCTGGAGTTCTGCCAGCTTCTGCTGATGCTTCGTCCACAGCGCCACAATCGGGATCGAGAGCGCAATGATCGGGATCATCAGGGCAAGATAGCCTTCCATTGTTCGTTCCCCTGTTGCGGCTAGTCGGCGGCGCTCAGCGCAGCCGTTCGATTTCGGCGGTCAGCCGCGGGTTGCTGCTGACATAGTGGCTCTCCACCGCCGCCAGCCGCCGGTCGATGTCGCGGAAAGCGGCGCGGATTTCGCGGGCGGTGCGGCGCGGGCTCTGGCGCACGCCCTGCCAGTATTTCTGCTCGCGCTCGTCGCGATAGAGATGGGGCGGCTTCTTGCTGAGGAGGAAGCCGATCACGAAATAGGCGAGGATCGGCCAGCCCATCGACACCGCCAGAACCACCACCCCGAGCCGCACCCAGAAGGCGTCGATCCCGGTGTAATCGGCGACCCCGGCGCACACGCCCAAGAGCTTGCCATTGTGCTTGTCGCGGTAGAGCGTGGTGCGGGGGCTGTTCATCGCAGAGTTCCTTTCTTTTCGGCCATCAGCGCTTCCAATTCGCGCAGCTGCTGATCGTCCTTTTCGTGATCGGCGATCAGGCGGCGGGCGGGGGTGAACGCGGGATCGTCGGCGGCGACCAGCCGCTCGACCGTGTCCATCCGCTCGTTAAGGCGCTTGGCGAGGTTGTAGAGCTCCTCGAGCAGCACCTCGTCATCGGCGGTGATCGTCGGCGCGGTCTTCCACTTGGTCAAGTAGTGCAGCACCAGCCAGGGCAGACCGATGAAAATCGCCGGGACGATGAAAATTTCACTGCCAAAATCCATAACCTATTCCCCCTGCTTGTCGTCAGGCTTGCCGAGCGCCTTCTTCATGGCAGCCAGTTCGTCGTCGATCGCGTCCGAACCGGCCAGCGCAGCGATTTCATCGGCGAGCGACGGCGGGCCGTCCTCGGCGATGCGCAGCGCGTCCGCCCGGCCTTCGGCGTAGTCCACCCGGCGTTCGAGCTGGTCGAAGCGGGCGAGCGCCTCGTCGGTGCGCTCGGTGCTCATCAGGGTGCGCAGCTTGACGCGGTTCTCGGCGCTTTCGAGGCGCGCGGCGATCGCGGTCTGGCGGCTCCTCGCCTCGCGCAGGCGGTGCTGGAGCTTGGCGATGTCCTCCTCGTAGGCGCGCAGCGCATCGTCGAGCACGGCGATCTCGCTCTTGAGCTGATCGGCCGTGTCGGCGGCCTTCTTCTTCTCGACCAGCGCGGCCCGGGCGAGGTCTTCGCGGTCCTTGGAAAGGGCAAGCTGCGCCTTCTCCGCCCAGTCGGCCTGAAGCCGGTCAAGCTTCACGCAGTGCCGGTGCATCTCCTTCTGGTCGGCAATGGTGCGCGCGGCGCTGGCGCGGACTTCGACGAGGGTTTCCTCCATTTCGAGGATGATCATCCGGATCATCTTGGCCGGATCGTCCGCCTTGTCGAGCATGTCGTTGAAATTGGCGGCGATGATGTCACGGGTGCGGCTGAAAATGCCCATGAAGGCTACTCCATCGAGAAACGAATTGACCCGGTCGGCAGGCGCGACTCGCGCGTCCTGCGGCGGGGGGGTGCGGCTCTGAGACTGCGCCTTGCCGGGGCTGCGGCGCAAGGCCTCGATTTCCTCGTCGAGCCGCGAGAGTCGGCCTGCCGAAAGCAGGCGCGAGGGGTGGGCCGGAGCGTCACTGCCCGGTTTGGCGCGCGTGGGGCTGGCGCCATTGGCAGCATCTGCGGGGGGGACTTCCCGCTTGGGGGCGCGCTCCGGCCCGAGGGGGTCGAAAGGATCGCCCACGTCAGGCGATCTCGATCAGGGTGCCGGCCTCGGCGGCAGGATGGACGACGGGGGCGGCGCTGGCGGTGACCGGCTGAAGCTGCGAGGACAGCGCGATCATCATCACCATCGCGGCGATGCTGGCCATCGCGGCCTGTCCGAGCCTGGAATTCCAGAAGCTGCTGGCGCGGGCGTTGCGGTGGATCATTGTGGGCCTCCCGTAGGTGTTCGCGGTCTTGCCCGGTTTACTGCAACCCGCGTGCCAATCCAGACGAATGGCGGATTTGCGCGGACTCCGGCGTTGACGGGCGGTGAGGCGTTGGCCTATATCACCAAGCATTGGGGGATTTCACTATAGTTTGGACATGAAGCTCGAGAGCCAGTTCATCGGCCAGTCCGGGGCCTTCCTCGATGCGGTCGAGCGTGCCAGCCGCGCGGCGGCGATGAACCGCCCCGTGCTTGTGATCGGCGAGCGCGGCACGGGCAAGGAGCTGATCGCCGAACGCCTTCACCGCCTGTCGAGCCGCTGGGACGAGCCGCTGGTGACGATGAATTGCGCGGCGCTGCCTGAAACCCTGATCGAGGCCGAGCTGTTCGGCCACGAGGCGGGCGCCTTCACCGGCGCCACCAAGGCGCGCGCGGGCCGCTTCGAGGAGGCGGATCGCGGGACGCTGTTCCTCGACGAGCTCGGCACGCTGTCGATGGGCGCGCAGGAACGGCTGCTGCGGGCGGTCGAATATGGCGAGGTCACGCGCATCGGTGCCTCGCGCCCGATGCGCGTCGATGTGCGGATCGTCGCCGCGACCAACGATGATCTGCCCGCGCTGGCGGCGGCGGGCGAGTTCCGCGCCGACCTGCTCGATCGCCTCAGTTTCGAGGTCATCACGCTCCCCCCGCTGCGGGTGCGCGAAG
>Ga0208370_100349_pt1 | contig 12451 bp, 8 predicted proteins | sample Subbio12Jun_QV11_FD_184822 | JGI IMG/M metagenome (GOLD analysis project Ga0208370, IMG submission 184822) | Serpentinite rock and fluid subsurface biosphere microbial communities from McLaughlin Reserve, California, USA -CR12Jun_QV11 (SPAdes) | ecosystem: Environmental > Terrestrial > Deep...
CGTCGCTCAACTCCCCCAGCGCCGCCGCCTGCACCGAATCCGCCTGCACCGAATCCGCCTGAGCTGCCGCTGCAGGGCGGCTGGCCAGAATCTGGTCTTCGGCCCATTCGAGGGCGTGGTCGAGGTCGGTGTAGATGTGCAACCGGGCCATGCGTTGCGCCGCCAAACCGCGCACGCCGCACAGCAGCAGCGCCACGTTTTGCGTCTGCAGCTCGTGCGCCAAGGCGATCAGGTGCAGGCAGCCGGTTTCGTCCCAAGAGGGCGCGCGCGAGGCATCCAGTATCACGCAGCGGTGGCCATTCAGATGGGAGCGCACCTGCTCCACCACTTGGGCTGCAACCCCAAAGGAGACGATGCCTTGCAGTTCAAACACCGCCACCGTGGCCATGCGTGGCGCCAGCCAGCCTTCATCCTGCGGCCCACGCACGTGGCGCGAACGCAGTTTGCCTTGCAAGTGAATGCGCCGGATAGCGTGCTCCCCCGAGGCGCGCAGCAGATCCAAAGTGGCCACCAGCAGACCCGCCAGCAACGCCAAGGCACCGCTGGAGCCCACGAACACCAAGGCCACCACCCAAGCCTGCAGGCGCGCCCCACGGCCCTCGCGGGTCTGGAGCAGCCCCCACAGAGGAGGCGGAATCATGCGCACACCGGTGATCAGCAGCGCCCCCATCAAAACCGCCATCGGCACCCAAGGCAGCCACAAGTAGCCGCTGACACCCACGGCGATCATGGCCAGCGCGTGCCACTGCCCAGCCCGCAGGCTCGGTTTGCCCGTGTAAAAGAGCGCGGTGAGCGAGCGCGACAAGCTGGTCGAGGCTGGAATCATGCCCAGCAGCGCACAGCCCACCCCCACCCACCCCTCGCGCCCCAACACCGGCCCATGCGCAGTGCGTTGTCCGTGCTCAACCTCCAGATGCTGGTGATAGACCAACACCTCGAGCGAGTTCACCACCGCCATCAACAAAGCCAGCGATGCAAGTTGAAAACCCACCCGGTCGATCACCAACCACCACGGCGCAGCCCACCAGTCGGGCACCACGGGCAGCATAAAAACCGCTTGCTCGGCCGCCATGCGCAGCTCGACTCCGGGGGCCCAGAACAGCCACGGCAAGGCGACTAGGGTGACGGCGATCAGCAGCGTGGGAAAACGCGGCCACAGACGCTGCAACACATGGCTGAGGGCCACCACAGCCATTGCGATCCCTACGTGCCAGCCCAGCAACGCGCCCCAGTGCGCGCCGCTGATGAAGTACAACCCCTTGACCTGCGCCAAAATGAGCGACAAGCCCACCCCGGCCGCGAAACCTTGCGTCACCGCAACCGGAATGAAGCGCGCCATGCGGGCCAAGCCACTCCAAGCAATCAGGCTTTGCAACAAAAAACCCAACGCTGCGAAAACGCCGGTGATCGCCAGCGCCTGTGCGGCAGTTATGGACGCCGCTGCGCCGGCATCGATCACCAAGGCCAACATGCCGCCAAAGAGCAGCGCCACGGCCGTCGAGGGCCCATAGACCACCCCCTTGCTGCGCGCCAGCAGCGTGAGCAAGGCCCCAGGCACAGCTGCCGACCACAGAGCGAGAAAACTAAACGAGCCCAGGGTGGCCAACGGCGCAAAAGCCAGCAGCCCGACGCCTATGGCATGGGGAATCGAGATCGACAGCGCCGCCGCCGCGCCGACAATGGGTCGGCTGGCCCGTTGGGTGCTGATTTTTTTGGCTGGAAGCTCGAATGTTATCTGTTCGGGTGCGTGGTTCACGCGGCCATTATCGCTTGAGAAAATGACACAATTGGGGCAATTTCAGGCGGGGCGTTGTGTTGCCCCATCCCTTACCCCGAGGGCCTGCGCCGGAGGGTGAACTCGGGGTCAGCCGGCTCGGATTTCTAGCGGCAAGTCCGCAAGAATTGCCTGAGCACCGGCAGGTTATGCAAACCCAACGCATTGACACCATTGTTTTTTTCACAAAAACAGCCCAAAGGCGTTAAAATTGACGGATGGGTTCTACGATGAAGCTTGCAGACCGGATGCGCCAGTCCATTCGGCGCCGCTCCGGCCACGTTGTACTGCGCGCCGAACTCGCGCGGCTGGGCAGCGCATCGCAGATTTCGGAAGCGCTCAAGACGCTTCAGCGCGACGGGGAATTGCTCCGCTTGGGCGCAGGCGTTTACGCCAAGGCCCGCCGGGACGAATCCACGCACGAGGTGACGCCAGTCGTGGATGTCGAGACGCTGGCGCGTGAGGTGGCGCTAAAGCTAAAGGCTCATGTAACCACCGGCGCAAGGGGCACGCTGGTGCTGGACACAGGCGACCGCCGTGTTTCCCGCAAGCTGGCCCTAGGCCAGAGCGCCGTGCAATACGTCAACAATCGCAATCGCAGGGCCTTCACGGCATTAAGAATCAAGCCTTGGGACACAACGACGTTCCCAACCACCGATGTGGGCAACTATGTGCGCTGGCTTGCGGGCTCTTATGGGGTTCGGTATGAGCCGACTGCCGCCGATCAATGGGCCGAGACGGTAACCCGCCTAGCCGGAGACGAAGTTCGCTCCGGCCCGGTGCAGGATCTGCTGGTCGCCCTCAAGCGTGCAGGTAGGCTGACCAAGGATGACATGGCGAGATTGCTCGTGAACTACCTGCGGGAGTGCAAGCAGGGTGTTTGATCCGTTCAAGGATTTCGAGACCTCCGGCTACCTGCGAAACAAGTTCGCCGAGAAGGATCCGCAGATCGTCCAGGAACTGGAACACCAGATGTTCCGGGTCAGCTTGGACGAAGCCATCGCATACTTGGCGAAACGGCGAAGTGCCTTGCGCTATGAAGACTTCCTCGCCGTCTGGATGGCAACGGCCGCACCATGCTGGTGGTCCACAGCGAGTTATGCCATCGAGCCGGCTTCTGCATCGAATGGCACCGCACGAGTAAGTCAGACTACCTGACCGCATTGAGCACCGAGATCGCTACGCCGGGCAAAGGCATCCTGGACGCCTACCTGCTGCCCTTCGTTGGTGAGAACCAGGAACGCGAAGCCTGGGGCGGCATGCTCGGCGGTTTGCCGGGCCTCGACGGCAAAGGGGGGGGCGGACGATGCCGTCGCAGGCAACTACACGGACGCTGAAGTCTCCCGTCAGTACCGCGAATTCGAGCGGCGGCGCGGATACCACATCGATCCTTCAGCGGACAACAGCAATGGATCTGATTAAGGATCGCCCCTCAAACGAAACGAGTACCGTAAGGTCCTCGTTTTTACAGGAATTTTTTGGGGTGGCTGATGGGAAACCACTGGCCACCACCAAAATCCTATTCAAATCAAGCACTTAGCTTGAGCTGTTACACAGCCGGCAGATACGTCTTGTGTGACAGTTTCAGACGCTCCACGCTGTATAGCTTAGCTCATTTCGGCATTGGTCCAAAGCCTCTGTGCGCCCTGCTCCCTCCGCCTCGCTTCCGGGTTCATAGGGCGTCGCCTAATAGCCCAAACCCGGCCACCTGCAGTTCGGCGGGGTACCCAAAGACGCCCCCTCCTAAGCCCGCTCAACGGCTGTCGACCTGGACCCGCCTTCATCACCTTGGCTACACGTTGTGCGCACTTGCGCGCGACATAGGACAAGAAGATGAAAGAGAACTTTGAGCAGGCGACCAGACTGCGCGCCCTTCGCAGAATGCGCGACAACGGCCAGTTCGTGGTCGCAACGCTGCTGCGCGAGACCGCGGATGGCTTCTGTGCGCCTGACGCATCACGCAGCGGGTTGACCGTCTTACATGGCATCGTGCCAACCAAGTTCCTCCGACGGATGGAAAGCGGCCGATGGCAACACAGTGGTGAACTGATGACGACCTCTGACCTCTGCAGCGCCTTGGTCGCTGGCTTTGAGCTCGGAGGCGTGCAACTCCGGCTCGTGCTTCCCCTGTTGGGTCGTGAACTGCGAGACGCACTGTCCTCTTTGCCTCCCGAGGAGCCATTGCGGCTATGCATGACCGCTGAAGAAAACGGCAGCCAGTCAACCCTCAAGATTCCGATGGGCCCTGGCAGTGCCAAGGCGCTTGCGGAACTGGTCGAGGATGACCACGAGGACTCCGCGTACACGCTGGGCACGCTGCTTGAGTTGACCCAGGACGTCGCCTGCCTGCGGATGGGACAACCCGACAGTCGCCAATGGCCTCCGCTCAGCCCTGACGTTGTGGTCATGACGGTGATGCCCACATCGCTGGTTCGCGCCACCGCCGAGTTGATGGAACAAGGACAAGCGCTGGCGCATTGATTCCCGAAGGGCCGACCACCGCGTCGGCCCTTTTGCTTGGGCCGTCGCTACACGTCCCGAGCAGACCACGCGGGGTGGGCTGCAAAGACAACGCCCCGCATCCTGAAAGCTTGGCGGCAGATGGATGCAGGGCGCTTGGGAGTACCAGTGAGACGTATAGCAACCGACTTATGCCGGCCGGGCTCCCCATCGGGAGGCCCAAATGGCACAACTTCAACTCGCGCTCAAACATGACGAGCGCTTCGACGCCGCGGTCGACGAACCGCTGCTGTACCACGACACCGAACGCTCCGGCTTCACTGCATTGCTGAGGCCTGGCGGCATGCCGCGCCAACTCGCGGTACGCCTTCATGAGTTGCCTTCGGCCCTTCGGGACCAGCGCCTGCACAACCACGACCTGTACATCGCACAGAACGAGTTTTTTCGGCCGAATCGGCGGGTCGTCAACTGCAGCCGTCTCACATCCTGCTATGTCGACCTCGACACCTACAAGCTCGACTCGCTCTATGGCCAGCCGGCCGAGGCGTTGACAGACCGGCTGCTGCGCCAGTGCGACGACGCACACCTACCGCCCCCCAGCATCGTTGTGTACTCAGGCAGGGGCCTGCAAGCGAAGTGGCTTCTGGAGCAGCCCATCCCCGCACGCGCTCTGCCCCGCTGGCAGGCGCTGCAAGCGGAGCTTGGACGGCGATTGCTGCCCATGGGCGCCGACGTACGGGCTCTCGATGCGTCGCGCGTGCTGCGTCTCGTGGGCTCTGTGAACAGCCGGAGTGGCGAAATCGTTCGGGTCGTTCATCTCCAGCGACTACCGACCCACGGGAGCACCGTCGGCCCGGACGGTGTCGCGGTCTATCCGTTCGACAGTTTTTTCGATGACGTGCTCCCTCTGACCCGACAGGAACTTGCCACCCAACGTTCTGAATATCTTGAGCGAATCGAGTACGAACAGCGAGTCGGCCCGCCGCTACCGGCGCCGTACAAGCCCAGAGGTTGGCTTCAGCTGGTCGACGCGGGTCGACTGGTCTCTGCGCGCCGCATCATCCCCAGCGAGCTGGCCGGGGACCGGCTCGACGACCTGCGCAGGCTCGCGCGCCTGCGTCACGGCGCCGACGGGCTGCCGAGCGGCCAGCGTAACCTCTTCGTGTTCCTCGGCGCCTGCTTCCTTTCGTCTGCGTACGTCACACCGCGCTTTCGGGCTGAAGTGAGGGAACTCGCTCGTGAGTTCGCCCCCAGCTGGACGCCGCAGGAACTGGAATCTTGCGTTTCATCCGTCCTGCGACGTCTGGAAGCAGCTGCGCGCGGAGAAACCGTCGAGTTCCATGGCCAGCCCGTCGACCCTCGCTACCGGTTCAAGAACAGCACGCTCATCGACTGGCTCGGCATCAGCAACGAGGAGATGAAGCAGCTGCGCACCCTTGTCTCAGCCGATGAGAAGCGCAGCCGCGACCGAGAGCGCAAAGAAGCAGAACGCCGGTCGGCCGGGAGTGTGCCGCGCGCCGAGTACGAGAAGGCGGCGCAGCAGAAGGCTGAAATGGCGCGCGCACTGCGCGAGCAGGGACACAGTCTCGGGGAGATTGCCCAAAAACTGGGCATCAGCCGGGCGAGTGCTCATGGCTACTGCAGGTCCCTGAGCTGACGGCGGGCGCAGGTGTTCAAAGTCCGTCCATACATATGCGAGAGATTGGCGAAGCCTCGGCTCAGAAATGCTCCAGTCCTGGCCAGAACTCCTGACCAACCCACAAATCCGGGCTCCTGCCCCTGGCCCGGACGCCCATCCCCCCAACGAATGAGGCCGGGGTAGGTAGTAACTCGGCACTTTTCGGTTACGCTTTGCAAAACGCTAGCGTTTTGCTAGGAGAGCCCGTATGGCCATCACCAAGACCGAAGTCATCAGTGTTCGCGTGCCGCCGGATATCAAGGCGGCCTTGGCGTCGGCCGCGGAAGCCGAGCGACGAAGCCTGGCCTCCATGTTGGAAGTGATGGTGCTGGAGTACTGCCGCGCCCATGGGCATGCGCCTTCACCGGCCGCGTCGGTGGGCAAAAGCAAGATAGGCCGGCGCTGACCCCGCAGGCAACGGATAGGGAGAACGATGAACCAAGACCTGAAGAAGACACTCTGGGCCGCCGCTGACAAGCTGCGTTCGTCGATGGACGCGGCCGAGTACAAGCACATCGTCCTGGGCCTGATTTTTTTGAAGTACATCAGCGATGCGTTCGACGAGCGCCGCGCCGAGCTGGAAGCCGCGTTCGCCGACGAGTCGCACGACCTCTACCTGCCGGACGCCGAGGACCGCGCGCTGGCCACCGAGGAGCGCGACTACTACACGATGGTCAACTGCTTCTGGGTGCCGGGGCCGGCGCGCTGGGAGACCATCCGGGCCAATGCCAAGCAGGCCGATATCGGCACCCGCATCGACGGGGCGCTGGACGCCATCGAGGCCGACAACCCGCGCCTCAAAGGCATCCTCGACAAGCGCTTCGGCCGGGCCCAGCTCGAGCCGGGCAAGCTGGGTGAGTTGGTGGACCTCATCTCCACCATCGGCTTCACGTCCAGCGAGGGGCACCACGCCAAGGACCTGCTGGGCGAGGTGTACGAGTATTTTTTGGGCCAGTTCGCCAGCGCCGAGGGCAAGAAGGGTGGTCAGTTCTACACGCCTGCCAGCGTGGTGAAGGTGCTGGTGGAGGTGCTGGCCCCGCACAAGGGCAAGGTGTACGACCCCTGCTGCGGCTCGGGCGGCATGTTCGTGCAGAGCGAGAAGTTCATCGAGAGCCACGGCGGCAAGTTCGGCGATATCTCCATCTACGGGCAGGAAGCCAACCCGACCACCTGGCGGCTGGTGGCCATGAACCTGGCCATCCGCGGCATGGACTTCAACCTCGGCAAGGAGCCGGCCGACACCTTCCACCGAGACCAGCATCCGGACCTGAAGGCCGATTTTTCGTTGGCTAACCCGCCGTTCAACTTAAGCGATTGGGGAGCCGACCGGCTTTTGGAGGACAAGCGGTGGGTGTATGGCACTCCGTCGGCGGGCAACGCCAACTACGCCTGGCTGCAGCACATCCTCCATCACCTGAGCCCGCGCGGGCAGGCCGGCGTGGTTCTCTCCAATGGCAGCATGTCGTCCAACCAGAACAGCGAGGGCGAGATTCGCCGCGCCATGGTCGAAGCGGATGTAGTCGAAGTGATGGTCGCCCTGCCGCCACAACTTTTTTTCAACACGCAGATTCCGGCCTGCCTGTGGTTCCTGGCCAAGGACAAGAGCAAGGGTGGACGCGACCGGCGCGGTGAGGTGCTGTTCATCGACGCCCGCAAGTTAGGGCGCATGGACACCCGGGTGACCCGCGTGTTCGACGATGAGGACGTCCAGCGAATTGCCAGCACCGTGCATCGTTGGCGGCAGAGCAGTGAGGCGGGCTCCGACGAGCCGTATGCCGACGTGCCCGGCTTCTGCCGTGCGGTGAAGCTGGCTGAGATTGCCGAGCATGGGTACGTGCTGACCCCGGGCCGCTATGTCGGCGCCGAGGCCACGGACGATGACGACGAGGCGTTCAACGAAAAGATGGAGCGTCTGACGGCGCAACTGGCTGAGCAGATGGCCAAGGGGGCTGAGCTGGATGCCGTGATTCGGGAAAAGCTGGGGAGGCTCGGCTATGCGGTCTGAACGGGCCCTGGTTCGCCTGGGTGACCATGTAGAGCTGGCAACTGGGTATCCGTTCAAGAGCAATGGATACACGACCGAGTCAGGAGCCATCAAGCTGCTCAGAGGCGACAACGTAGCTCAAGGAGTGCTGCGGTGGGAGGACGCGAAACGTTGGCCTGCGTCCGATACACAGACCGTCCAGATGTACGTCCTAAGGGAAGACGACGTGGTTCTCGCGATGGACCGGCCTTGGATTTCAGCCGGACTCAAGTTCGCGCACGTTCGTCGTACTGACCTGCCATGTTTGTTGGTGCAGCGCGTGGCAAGGCTACGGGCGAAGCAGGGACTCGACAGCCGATTCCTCAGATACATAGTAGGCAGCAAAGAATTTACCGACTACATCCTGAGCGTGCAGACTGGTACAGCGGTCCCTCACATCAGCGCCAATCAAATCGCGGCATTCAGGTTTGTTTTGCCACCTATCGAGGAGCAGCAGGAGGTCGGCGAGTTGCTCGGTGCCCTCGACGACCGCATCGACTTCCTGCGCCAAACCAATTCCACCCTCGAATCCATCGCCCAAGCCCTGTTCAAGAGCTGGTTCATCGACTTCGACCCGGTGCGCGCCAAGGCTGAAGGCCGCGAGCCCGAGGGCATGGATACGGCCACGGCAGCGCTGTTTCCTGCGGGGTTCGAGGAGTCGGCGCTGGGGTTGATTCCGAAGGGGTGGACCGTCCGCTCCTTGGACTCGTTCGCGACCTACCTCAACGGCCTTGCTCTTCAGAAATACCCAGCGGAAAGCGAGGACGAGTACCTTCCTGTTATCAAGATTGCTCAACTTCGGGCCGGGCATACGAACGGCTCTGATAGAGCCAGCGCCCGACTGAAGCCAGAGTACGTCGTCCGAGATGGCGACGTTCTCTTTTCGTGGTCCGGCTCCCTTGAGGTTGAGTTATGGTGTGGCGGTGAGGGTGCCCTGAATCAGCACCTTTTCAAGGTCACTTCGTCTGAAGTGCCGAAGTGGTTCTACTACCTTGCCACGAAGCATTTCCTGCCTGGCTTCCGTGAGACTGCGGCACACAAGGCGACGACGATGGGCCACATACAACGTGGGCACCTCACCGCGTCCAGACTCGCGCTGCCGCCTGCGCCAGTGATGAGAGCGCTCTCGTCAGTGATGGGTCCACTGCTGGAACGACGCATCAGCGGTGCGCTTCAGGCAAGAGAGCTTGCCGCGGTTCGCGACTCCCTACTGCCCCGCCTCGTCTCTGGCAGGCTGCGCCTGCCTGAGGCAGTCGAAGCAGCAGAGGCGGCTGCCGCGTAAGGAACGAACAGCGTCATGAAGGTCTCCGAATACACCATCGATTTTTTGGGCAACTTGATTGCCGGTGACCTCGACGGCGCGCCGTACCGCAGTGGCCCACAACTGGTGAAGTTCTTCAACCAGTTCGGCGCGCGGGACGTGTATCCCACCGGCGGTGGCTTTCCCACCCGACGCATCTACGCCCAGGACAAGCTCCGTGAGCTGAACGGGCACGAGGCATTGAGGCGCGCGGTGCTAGAAGCCCTGGACCCCAGGGCTTATCTGAAGGCCGGCTTGGCGGCTGATGCGATGGTCGCCAAGGTCAACGAGCAGCTGAAGTACGACGGCTACGAAGTCGTTCAGGACGGGCTGGCCTTCAAGATTCGGGACCTGGGTGTTGCCAGCGTGAAGCTCACTGCGCCGGCCGTGGTGTCGCATGAACTGACCCAGCTGGCTATCGACGAGAACATTCGGAAGTGCGAGGAGAAGTTGGCCGCTGGCGATTACACGGGAGCCATCACCAACGCGCGTTCCCTCGTGGAGAGCGTGCTGGTCGGCATCGAGAAGGACATGGACCCTTCCGCACCTGAATACGACGGCAACCTTCTGCCGCTCTACAAGCGGGTGCAGAAGCAACTGAACCTGGAGCCGGACCGCAAGGACATTTCGGACTCCCTCCGGCAAATTCTTTCCGGTCTCGTCAGTGTTGTTGGTGGCCTTGCAAGCATTCGAAACAAGATGGGCGACGCGCATGCCTTGTCGTATCGCCCGAGCCGGCATCACGCCAAGCTTGCGGTCTACACGGCAGTGACGCTGGCCGACTTTCTCTTCGAGACAAAAAACTACCAACAGAGCCGAAAGACGAATGGGCCGTCGGCGGCCAAGGAGGACGCTGCATGAAGGGAGTGACTGAAGACCACGTCGAACAAGCCACGCTCGAATGGCTGTCGGCGCTGGGCTGGGAGGTCGGTCATGGGCCGGACGTGTCGCCGCCCGATGCCAAGACGCCGGGCACTGAGCGTGACACCTATCGCGAGGTGGCGCTGCGGCACCGCCTGCGCGATGCCATCCGCCAACTGAATCCGCACATCCCGGCCGGCGCGCAGGACGAGGCTTGCCGCATGGTGTTGAACCCCAACATCCCCGGCCAGGTGCAAGCCAACCGGCAGATGCACCGTTGGCTGGTAGAGGGGGTGCCCGTTCAGTATCAGAAGGACGGCGAGACCCGCGGCGACCGGGTCAAGCTGGTGGACTGGACCAACACCGCGCGCAACGACTGGCTCGCGCTCAACCAGTTCAGCATCCAGGGGCCAAAGCTGACCCGGAGACCAGACGTCGTGCTGTTCTTGAACGGCCTGCCCGTGGTGGTGGTCGAGCTCAAGAACCCGGGCGACGAGAACGCCGACCTCTGGGCCGCATTCAACCAACTACAGGCCTACAAGGAAGACATTCCCGACCTGTTCCAGAGCAACGCCCTGCTGGTCATCAGCGACGGCATCGAAGCGCGCGTGGGTTCGCTCACGGCCGACCAGGAGCGCTTCATGGCCTGGCGCACCATTGACGGGGTCACCGTGGACCCGCTGGGCGCCATGAAGGAGCTGGAAACGCTGGTGCACGGCCTGTTCCAACGCGACCTGCTGCTGGACTACCTGCGGCACTTCATCCTGTTCGAGGACGAAGGCAAGCTGGTCAAGAAGGTGGCGGGCTACCACCAGTTCCATGCCGTGCGCGCCGTGGTTGAGAGCGTGCTCGAGGCCTCCAACCCCAAGGCCGATGCATCCCGCCGTGGCAAGGGCGGCGTGGTTTGGCACACCCAGGGCGCGGGCAAGAGCATCGAGATGACGTGCCTGGGCGGCAAGCTGATGCAGCACCCCCAGATGGGCAATCCAACCCTGGTGGTGGTGACCGACCGCAACGACCTGGACAACCAGCTGTTCGGCGTTTTTGCCGGTGCGGCCGAGCTGCTGCGTGAGACCCCGGTGCAGGCCGACACCCGACCCAAGCTGCGCGAGCTGTTGGCCAACCGGCCATCGGGCGGAATTATTTTTACGACCATCCAGAAATTCACGCCAGGCGAGGACGAGGACAGCTTTCCCGTGCTCTCAGACCGGCACAACATCGTCGTCATCTGCGACGAGGCGCATCGCAGCCAGTATGGCTTCCAGGCCAGCATGCCCAAGCTGCAGAAGCAGCTGAAGGACGCCCGCAAGGCCTCGGCGGCCAACGAGCCCATGGCGCTTCAGGCGGCAGAGCCCGCTGCGAACTACGGTGGCCTGCGCAACGTGCGCTACGGCTACGCCCAGCACCTGCGTGATGGCCTGCCCAACGCCACCTTCGTGGCGTTCACGGGCACGCCCGTGTCCCTGGAAGACCGGGACACCCGGGCCGTGTTCGGCGACTACGTGCACATCTACGACGTGGAGCAGGCGGTCAAGGATGGCGCCACGGTGCCCATCTACTACGAAAGCAGGCTCGCCCGTCTGGAGCTGCAGGAAGCCGACGCGCCGCTGCTCGACGACGAGGTCGAGGAACTGACCGAGGACGAAGAGGATGACACCGCCAAGGCGGCGCAGCTTCGCCGCTGGGCCGCCCTGGAGAAACTGGTGGGCGCACCGCCCCGCATCCAGAAGGTGGCGGCCGACCTGGTCGAGCACTTCGAGAACCGTCTGGCCAGCCTGGACGGCAAGGCCATGGTGGTGGCCATGAGCCGCGAAATCTGCGTGCATCTGTACGACGCCATCGTCGCCTTGCGCCCGAGCTGGCACGACCCGGACCCCGAGAAAGGGGCCATCAAGGTCATCATGACCGGCTCGGCCTCGGACAAGGCGCTGCTCAAGCCGCACATCTACAGCAAGGACGTCAAGAAGCGCCTGGAGCGCCGGTACAAGGACCCGGCCGACCCCTTCAAGCTGGTCATCGTGCGCGACATGTGGCTCACGGGCTTCGACGCGCCGTGCATGCACACGATGTACGTCGACAAGCCGATGAAGGGCCACAACCTGATGCAGGCGATTGCGCGCGTGAATCGGGTGTTCAAGGACAAGCCCGGCGGCCTGGTGGTGGACTACATCGGCATTGCCAACGAGCTGAAGGCCGCGCTGAAGGACTACACGCAGGCCAAGGGCAAGGGCAAGCCGACCATCGCCGCCGAGGACGCGCTAGCCGTGCTGCTGGAAAAGATGGACGTGCTGCACGGCATGCTACACGGCTTTGACTACACCGACTTTCGCACGAAGGCCTGGCAGCTGCTGCCCG
>Ga0208370_100351_pt1 | contig 12418 bp, 10 predicted proteins | sample Subbio12Jun_QV11_FD_184822 | JGI IMG/M metagenome (GOLD analysis project Ga0208370, IMG submission 184822) | Serpentinite rock and fluid subsurface biosphere microbial communities from McLaughlin Reserve, California, USA -CR12Jun_QV11 (SPAdes) | ecosystem: Environmental > Terrestrial > Deep...
TGCGCCAGAAACCATCTCCCCCATCCGTCGCCGCACGCGCGAGGAGGCCGAAGAAGCCGTCCGCTGCCTGATCGAATGGGCAGGCGATGATCCCGCCCGCGAAGGTCTGATCGGGACGCCAGAACGGGTCGTGCGCTCCTACGAGGAATTCTTCGGCGGCTATGACGAGGATCCGCGGCTGATGCTGGAGACCACCTTCGAGGAAACCAACCATTACGACGAGATCGTGATGCTGCGCGACATCCGGCTCGAATCCCACTGCGAACATCACATGGTGCCGATCATTGGCAAGGTGCATGTCGCCTATCTTCCGGCCGGGCGCGTCGTCGGCATCTCCAAGCTGGCGCGGGTGGTGGAGGCCTATGCCAAGCGGCTCCAGATCCAAGAGACGCTGACCGGCCAGATCGCCGATGCCATAAATGACGCTCTTCAGCCGCGCGGGGTGGCCGTGGTGATCCAGGCCGCACATCAGTGCATGACCACGCGAGGGATCAAGAAGCCGGGGGTGCAGATGACGACCAGCCGGATGCTGGGCGAATTCCGCGACAATCCGGTGACCCGCGCCGAATTTCTTCAGTTACTCGCGATGCCTGGCTGATGTTATGCTTCGCTTGGGAATTGCCACGTCACCGGTGGCAATTCTTGTGATACTTCCGGGCGCTGTCCCGGTCCCGGTCGAGATGCACCCCGCAGCAGGACAGCTCATCCCGCCATCCACCGCTGCCAACGGCCGGATACGCAAATCCATAGCAAGAGGCTGACCCATCCACGCTGGGCTTCTTCACCAGCACAGGTCCTGAAACAGAAATTGCGAAGGAGGGGAAACCGTCCTCGATCAAGAACGGTCGGAAACCGGGCTCACACGATGTCTCTTGCGCGTCTGGCGCACCGTCAGGCAGCATCCGGCCCGAATGGCGCGGGCGGGCGCTGCGGCGAAGTCCAGCGCCAGAACGCCACTGCGCCGAACACCGCGGCCAGCAGCGCGAGGTTCACGAGCGCTCCCGCATGATCGGTCAAAGTCCCGCCCATCTGGTTGAGCCCCACCATCACCTCCAAGCCGGGCGTGGTCGGGAATAGGCGGGCGAACCACACAACGGGTTCGGGCGTAGCGGCGGCGGGCCATGTCAGGCCAGAGAGAAAGAACAGCGGCAGGGAGATGCCAAGTCCCAGTTGCAGGGGCCGCTCGCGGGTGCGGAACAGGCTGGCGAGTAGCAGCACCAACGCGGCGGTGGCAGCGACAAACAGGCTTGCGCCCATCAGAACCTGCCACAGGGGTGCCGCACCGCGCGGGTAATCCTGCCACCAGAACACAAAGCCGACAAACCAGCACACCTGCGCCATGGCAATCGTGCCTGCCGCCAGCCACAGTCCGGCAAACTGGGCCGCTGTCACGCTGAGCGGCGCGCCGAGCTTTTCCCTTGCGGTGCCCGCCAACAGGGCAAGGCCAAGCAGCAGCGATTGGTGGACGATGATGAAGGCGACCCCCGGAAACACGGCCGCGCCGTAGCCTTCTCGGGTGTTGAACAGCGGGCGGGTGATAAGGGCGAGCGCAGGCGGTGCGGCCGGGCCCGCAGCACGCGCCTGCTCGAACGCAGCCTCGCGCGCCGTGCTGGCGAGCGCCGCGCCAATCCCGCTGAGCGCGGTGGACGAGCGCAGCAGATGCGCCCCGCTCCCCGCCAGCATCACCTCGCCGCTGCGCCCCTGGGCGATAGCGCGGCCATAGCCTTCGGGAATGATGATCGCAGCACTTGCCTTGTCGGCTGCAAGCCAATCCTGCACCTCGCGCGGGGAGGCGAGGCTCGCCACCAGCTGCACCTGACTGACGGCGGCTGCGCGGCGCACCAGATCGCGGCTCGCCGCGCTGCGATCGAGATCGACCACCACCACCGGCGCATCGACCACAAGCTCGCCTGAATAGGCGCTGGGGTAGAGCACGGCGTAGAGGATTGGCGCACCGAAAAGCAGCAGGGCCGCAGCGCGATCAGCGATGATTGCGGCAAACACCGCGCGAAACGCCGCCCACATCAGCGCTTCCCCCAGTCCTGCGGACGCTGCGCAGCGCGCATGTAAAGCCACACACCCGGCACCGCCGTGACGAGCGCGATCAGGGCGAGCGGCAGCAGCGGCGCTGCGGCGACCGCAGCGGGCGCGCCTGTGATCCAATTGAGCGCCAGCAACCGCGCGAAGTGGGTGAAGGGCAGCACCTCAGCCCACACCTTCGCAAAGCCGCTCGCCTGATCGACCGGAAAGATAGCCCCTGCAAAAGCGAAGGAAGCGCCCGCATAGAGCCCGGTGAGCGACAGGCTCTGGCTCATGCAACGGGTGAGGCCGACCAGCAGCAGCGAGACGCCTGCATAGGCGGTAAACATGGCGAAATAGCCCGCCATCAGCAGCACCGGCGCACTCGCCAGCGCCCAGCCGCGAAAGCCTGCCAGATAGGCGGTCACGCCTGCTCCCCACGCCATGAAGGCGAGCACATAAAGCGCCGCCTTTCCCGCCAGTGCCGCGCCATCGGGCCGCCATTCTGCCACTGTGGCATCGCGCAATTCCCGCCCGAAGGCGCTCACCACCGCCAGCATGAACAACAGGTGCAGCAGCGCCGGATGCAGCAGGCTGACCAGTTGCTGTTCCTGACTTGCGGGCGCGTTGAACGCGATCACCGAGCTTACCTTCAACGGCGCAGGTCGCACGGTGCCGGGCTGCGAGACAGCGGCGATCTGCTCCACTGCCTCGCGCGCATTGGCGGCGGCGATGATCGCGGCCATGTCGCGCTGGATGGTCGAGGAAGCCGCCGAATGGGCTGCATTGACATAGAGCATGATCTGGCCGCGCCCCGCGAAGGCGCGCTGCGTGGCCTCTGCCGGGACCAGCACGATCGCCTCGACCGTGCCCGCGCGGGCAAGAGCTTCGGCCTCTCCCATGTCGGTGACAGTGAAGGCGAGCCGCAGCCCCGGCGCGCCTTCGATGCGGATCGCGATGTCGCGCGACAGGGCGCTGCGCTCGGCATCGACCAGTGCGACCGGGAGATCCCGCACCACACCGCCCGACAATTGCCACGCAATCAGGGCGCACAACACCAGCGGCAACCACGTCAGCAGCGCCAGGTCCCACGGGTTGCGCGCCAGAAATGCGGCCTCGCGCCGGAAACTCGCCCCGAACCGTCCGGCAAAGTTCATTGCGGCCAGTCGAACAGGACCGACATGCCGGGACGCAGGCCCGCGACCGGCTTGACCGGCTTGAGGCGCACTTCGAAGCCCTTGATGTCGAACCCGCTCGATTGGCGGGTCGCGCGCCATGTCGCGTAATCGCCCGCAGGCGCCATGAAGGTGACGCGGAAGCGTGCGCTCGCACCCTTGAGCGCCGGGATGGTGCCGGTTACCTCTCTGCCGCGCGCGATCCCGTTCAGCTGGTCCTCGCGCAAGGTCAGCGTGACCCACGGGCTTTGCGTCTCGGTCACATACATGATCGGAAAGCCCGCACCGACGATTTCGCCCGGCTGGGCCAGCCTGCGCCCGACTTCGCCCTCGGCAGGCGCGAGCACGGCTGTTTCGGCGAGCGCCACCGCGACTTCGTCGGCGGCACCGCGCGCTTGATTGGCCTGGGCTTCGGCAGCGCGCCTGTCCTCGCGCCGGGCTCCCTCGCGTGCGGTGTCATATTGCGCGCGCGCCGCGCGGGCGGCTTGATCGGCGGCAATCATGTTGGTGCGCGCTTCGTCGCGCTTCTGGCCGGGCACCACGCCTTCATCGGCAAGCCGGTTGACCCGTTCGAAGGTCACCCGCGCCAGATCAGCCGCCGCCGCCGCGCGCCGCCACTGCGCTTCGGCAGCAGCAATCTCGGTCGCCCGCGCGCCCGCTTCGGCCTTGCTGGCCTGCGCCTCGGCTGCGTCCACGACTGCGCTGACCTGCGCTTTCTTGGCCCGCGCTTCGGGGCTGTCGATGGTGGCGAGCAATTGCCCGGCCTTTACCATTTGTCCTTCCTCGACATGCACCTGCGCCAATCTACCCGTGACCTTGCTGGCCACCCGCAATTCACGCGCGTCGACAAGGCCCTGAAGCTGATCGGGCGCAGGCCGCCATGCAAGCCACAGGCCAAGCGCCAGGACCGTCGCCACTGCCAGCCCCATGCCCACCATGAGGGAAATCCTGCGGCCCTGATGACCCGATGCCTCGTTCATTGGCCGCCTCCCGCCACCCGGAGATAGTCGGGCAATCGCTCGACCTGCCCGCTGACTTCCATCAGATTGATCAGGGCGTCGACATATTCGTAGGCCGCGAGCGCCTGTTCGACCCGCGCGCTTGCGGCGACGAGTTCGGCATCGGTAACGTCGCGGCTGGTCCCCTGCAATTCGCGGAAGGATAGCCGCGCAACCCGCAAGGATTCGTCCGCAGCCGCAATGCTGCGGGCATAGAGTGCGTGACGGCGGCGTGCCGTTTCGGCCCGGCTGTGCGCAATCATTACGGCGGTTTCGATCTGGCTCCGCGCCTCGCGCGCACCGGCGCTGGCCTGCGCCTCGGTTTCGCGCGCGGCGGCCAGCTGGCTGCGGCGACCAAGTCCGCTGGCGATCTTGAACTTGACCCCCATTCCGAAAATGAAATCAGGGTCGGTCAGCAGCGTGTTCTGCCGATCAAGATTATACTGTGCGAGCGCATAAACCGTGGGGCGCAGCTGGGCGGCTTCCGCGTCCACCCCTGCGCCTGCCAGCGTGACGCTCGCATCCAGCCGCTTGATCGCGGGGTGGTTGGTAAGCGCCAAACCGACAAACGCCTCGGCCGAAGGCAGCGGAGCCTCGCGCACGGACAGCGGCGTTGCCAGCTGTGCCGGTGCATCCAGCCGCAAAAGGCCCATGACGCCAATTTCGGCGGCGGCAAGGTCGCCTTCGGCCTTTTCATGTTCGCGCTTCGCCTGTTCGAGCGCAGCTTCGGCCTGGAGGCGCTGGGCGCGGGCGATCTGCTGTTCGCGTTCAAGCGCGCGGGCATCGGCGACGAGCTGCTCCATCCGGCTCACCACATCGCGCCGCACATCGCGCGCCTCGACAGCGAGTTGCCGCGCGAAATAGGCGCGTGCCATTTGCGCCAGCCCCTTGGCGGTGGTCTCGGTCCGGGTAGCCTCTTCGATGGCAAGCTGGCTTGCCGCGCCGGTGCGGGCGGCGTCCATCTGGCCACCGGCGTAGAGTGGCATGGTTGCGGTAATGATCGGGCGGCGCACGAACTCACGGATGCGGAATTGCAACGGATCATCGAGCCCGAAGGCCGCACCGACATCGGCGAGCGGGCCGAGGGGGAGGAACAGCGTCTTCTGGAAGTCGAGCAACTGGGCTTCGACTTCGACTTCAGGCCGCCCGATGGTGCGCCTGGCCTTATAGCGCAAGGCCGCCGCGCGCACGGCGGCATCGGCGGCGTCAATCGCATCGGATTGTTCAAGATAGCGCTGCTGGGCCGCCTCGTAGCTGAGCGCGTCCGAACTGTCGGCCAAGGCTGGCGGGCCTGCCGCGCAAGCACCAGCCACAAACGCCAGTCGCCACCACCACCCCATTGCACACCCCTGTTTTATCCCAAAGATCGGGATAGCAAAAACGCACCCACAAAGACCTCAAGCTCTGCATTCGTTTATCACACGAACATCAGCGCGCTGCGGTTTGAGTGTCTGCGGCTATCGCACGCCCGTGCCATATCAGACTCTGCTTTCGAATGCACAGCGCGGCGCGGGCTGGCCGCGAGGTCCGATCCGGCGCTGGCTGAGGCGGTTCACCCACCGGGCCCGTGGCGGTTTTGTGTCGGCCAGATGATCTGGCGTCAGCGCCGTAGGCCGGTCTGGCTCACGATTCCAAACGGTTTCGCCTTGAGAACCGCGTAGTCGGGGAAATGACTTGCCGGGTGATGCAGATCAGCCCGCGAGGCTATCGCCCATGTCAGTCACGACCCGTCGTTCCGCATCCCCGCACAAGCATGAAGGTGTCGGCCCACATGCAGCAGCAGCATTGCCTGAGCCGCAGCGGCGTCAACGGCTTCTGCGGCACCCGCAGGCATTAATCACAGATGAACACCATAAGCCCGCTCGCATTCAAAGCCAGAGTGGCGTAGTGAAATCGGTGATCGGCGCAGAACATGTACAGGCCCACAATATTCACTGCGCCGATGGTGGAACCCGGTTCAGGGGTGGCCTGACCGACCCTATGCTCGGAGCAATGCAGAGGTTCTGAAACGAGGGAGATTTGGATGGAAGCGTTGCGGAAGGAGGTCGATCAGACGCAGTCTGAAGCAGGCTTCGGCCCGCATGTTTGGACCAGCGTCGTCCCCTTCCTTGCGCTTTTCGTCGGAAGCATTGGCGAGTTCATTCTTCACGGCGAGATCGCCGCCTGGATGGTGCTTGTCGCTTTGCCGACCCTGTTCGGCGCAGTTTTCGCTGCGGTTCACCAAGCCGAAATCATCGCGCACCGCGTCGGCCAGCCGTTCGGTGCGATCATCTTGGCGCTGGCGGTCACAATCATCGAAGTCGCGCTGATAGTTTCGGTGTTGCTGACTGCGCCCGCTGGGGAAAGCGCGGTCGCACGCGACACCGTATTTGCCGCGATCATGATCGTCCTCAACGGTATCGTCGGCCTATCATTGTTCGTCGGCGGGATGGCGCATCACACGCAGAGCTTCAGGGCGGCCAGCGCGAGCGGCGCTCTGGGCGTGCTCGGCACGCTTGCGGTGCTTTGTCTGATCCTGCCCAATTACACCATCGCCGTGCCCGGGCCGGTCTACGCGCCGGTCCAGCTCGCCTTCGTCGCCGTAGTCTCGCTGTTGCTTTACGGCATGTTCCTTTATGTCCAACTCGCCCGGCACAAGGAGGATTTTCTCGAGCTGGCGGAAGGGGATGACCATGGCCAAGCAGTCGACGGGCGCAGCTTCGCGCGAGCCTGCGCGGTGCTGCCGGTGGCGCTTCTCGGTGTGGTGCTGCTGGCGGATACGCTCGCCCCTACAGTCGAATACGCGATAGAGCAGGCGGGTTTGCCGGTGGCGCTGGTCGGGGTGGCGATAGCGCTCGTCGTGCTTTTGACCGAAGGTGTCGCGGCGCTGCGTGCTGCGCGGGCGAACCGCTTGCAGACCAGCCTCAACCTCGCGCTGGGATCGGCGCTCGCCAGCCTGTGCCTCACCATCCCGACGGTCGCTATCATCGCGCTCGCAACGGGACAGACGCTGGTGCTTGGGCTCGATGGGGAGTTGACGGCGCTGCTCGTTTTGACGCTGTTTATGGCCTCGCTCACGCTCGCGATGGGCCGAACCACCGTGTTGCAGGGCGGCATTCACCTCGTGATCTTTGCAGCCTTCCTCATCCTTGCGGCGGTCCCGTGATGAGGATGATTGCGATCATCCTCGCCATACCGGCGCTTGCGGCATGTGTCTCCTATCCCGCTGACAGAGCGGCCCTCGCCCACGCAGGGACCGCTACGCCGCCAGCAACCCTGAGCGTGATGACCTACATTATCGAAGGCCTCACCTGGCCGACGCGGAGCGGACGAGGGCCCTTTCTCAAGGCAATCCGCACTGGGTTCGAGCAGATGGAGCGCGCGGGCATCCTGCCCGACGTGATCGTGTTTCAGGAGGCCTTCAGCAGCAGCGCCCTGCGCACCGCGGCATCGACCGCGCATCCCGCCTTCGCGCTCGGCCCGCGCGCGCCGACGCGTTCGGGGCTGCCGAAGACACGCGGCGCGGTGCGCCAGTCGGACGATCCACGCGTCGCTGCAGCCGCCGTGTTCAGCGTAATCCGCAATGTCTCCGTTCCCTACGGCGTCAGCATGGCTGACGCGCCCAACCGTTCGACCACGCGCTGGAGGGTCGTCGCCGATCACAAAGGGCGGCGTTTCTACGTCGAACCTGCCGAATGAAGTTGCCGACCACAAAAAAGGGGAAAAAGTGATGATGAAGACCACGATAGCCGCCGCGCTCGGCGCGGTCCTGCTTGCAGGCTGCGCCACCACCACCCGGGATGCGGGCAAGCCGCTGTCCGGCACGAGCTGGCGACTTGTCGAGCTGCAGTCGATGGACGATACGCAGGGCACGACCCGCGCCAACGGTCCTGACCGCTACACCATCACCTTCGGAGCGGAAGGCACTGCCTATATGAAGCTCGACTGTAACCGAGGACGCAGTTCCTACGAGACCAAGATAACGGGCGCAGACCAAGGTTCGCTGCAATTCGGCAACATTGCCTCGACGATGGCGATGTGCCCTCCGGATTCGCTGAGCGAGAAACTGAGCCAGCAGCTCGGCTTCGTTCGCAGCTATGTCTTGCGCGACGGGCGACTGAACATGTCGCTCATGGCAGACGGCGGCATTCTGGTATGGGAGCCGACGACGGCTGAGGGCTCTTGACGGGCTTGCCGAAGCTTCATCCGCACTGACATCGCTTCTTTGCGAGCAAAAGCCTTCTGGCGATATCGGTCGTTCCATGAAGCAGCGCAGCCCATCCGGCGGATCGGCGCGCACGGAGCCATACGCAGCCGCTCGCCCTTCGGGCAGCGGTCGGTCACGCGAAACTGCGCCCGCAAGCGTATCCCATCCGAGCCAGAACGAGAGAAAACGCGTAAAACCCATGCCTCTACGACCCGATTTCTGGCGGGAGACAAGCTGTTTCAGGTGGGCTGGCACCTTCCGCGATGGTGCAAGGGGGCCATTCTGGACAGCATCGGGACCAGGTCCCGATCAGCGGTTTCTTGCCGATGGCCCGCCTTACTCCGCCTCGCTCCCTGCCGTGGGGACGATCTCGACCACCACGTCGCCGGGCTGGAGGGTCTGACACTCGGGCTCCCAGAAGCCGATCGCGCGGCCCTGGCGATAGACGCGCAGGCCCTGCCCGCCGCTGGTAAGATCGGTGATCGAACGCCCGCATTCCTCGGCCGTCACGACCCGCTCGACCAGCTGCACCCGGCCTTCGACGCTCGCGAGGTCGGCGAGGTAATCGGCAATATGCGCGCCCTTGACGCTGCCGGCCAGCAGCAGCCCGGTAAAGCGCACCGGGTTGATGACATTGTTCGCGCCCGCCTGATGCGCCAGCACCTCGTTGTCCTCGGCGCGCACCACCACGCTGATCGGCACCTGCGGGGCGAGGTGGCGCACGGTCAGCACGATCAGGATCGAAGTGTCGTCCCGCCCGGCCGAGACCAGCACGCTGGAGGCCTCGGCGATCCGCACCGCCTTCAGGGTCTCGTCGCGGGTGGCATCGCCCGCCATCACGTTGACCCCAAGCTTCTCGGCTTCGGCCAGCCGTTCCTCGTAGGGGTCGATCACGACGATGCAGCGCGGATCGACCCCGCGCTCGATCAGTTCGCCGACGCTCTGCGCGCCTGACACGCCGTAGCCCAGCACCACGACATGATCGGTCAGCTGTTCCTGAATGCGGGCCATGCGCCATTTCTCCCAGCTGCGCTTGATGACGAAATCGTAGGCCGTGCCCACGAAGATGAACAGCACCGCGATGCGCACCGGGGTGACGATCACCGCCTCGATCAGCCGCGCCCGGTCCGAAATCGGCGCGATGTCGCCGAAGCCGGTGGTGGTGATGCTGATCATGGTGAAGTAGACGACATCAAGGAAGCTGATGACGCCGTCGTGGCCGTCTTTCAGCCCATCTCGGTCGAACCAGTGGACGAGGATCACGAAGGCGATCAGCAGGAAGGCGGCGCTCATGCGAATGCCGAGGTCGCCCCACACCGGGATCTTCACCTGCCGCCGCAGCGGGCGGAATTCGGCCAGCCGCGTCTTGCGCCTGAACGGGTTGCGGCGCACCGGCTGACCCGTTCCCCGCGCCATCAATCCATGAACCTTTCGGCGAGGATGCCGATGGTGGAATAGTGGGTGAGATCAAGCTGGAGCGGGGTCACCGCGACATAGCCCGCTTCGATTGCTTCAAGGTCGGTGCCGTGGTCCAGCGTGTGCTCGATCGGGTCGATCCCGAACCAGAAATAGCGATAGCCGCGCGGGTCGCGGCCCTCGACGAGGGTGCCGCGCGAATAATCGTGGAAGCCCTGGCGCACGACACGGATGCCCCTGACCTCTTCCGGCGGCAGGGCGGGGAAGTTGACGTTGATGAGCGTGCGGTCGGCGAGCGGCACGTCGATCAGCTTTTCGAGCACCCTGGCGCCCCATTCGCGCGCCGCGCCGAAGGGCACCTCGTCACCCATTCCCTCGCGGGCATAGACCTGGCTGAAGGCGACCGACCGGACCCCCGCCAGCGCGCCTTCTATGGCGGCCGAGACAGTGCCGGAATAGGTGATATCGTCGGCAAGATTGGCACCGCGGTTGACGCCCGACAGGATGATGTCGGGGGCCTCGGGCATGACTTCGCGCAGCGCCATCATCACGGAGTCGGTCGGCGTGCCGGTGACCGCAAAGCGCCGCTCGCCATGCTTCTGGAGGCGCACGGGCCGGGTCAGCGTGAGCGAGTGGCCCGCGCCCGACTGTTCCTCCGAAGGGGCGCAGACCCAGATGTCGTCGGAAAACTGGCAGGCGATGCCCTCCAGCACCTTGAGGCCGGGGGCGTGGATGCCGTCGTCATTGGTGAGAAGGATTCTCAGCGGTCTTCTCCAGTCTCGTCATGCTGAACTTGTTTCAGCGTCCATGTGTCTGCCGGGTTCCGTGCAGTGATTGATTGGGGCACCATGGATCCTGAAACAAGTTCAGGATGACGAAGTAATTATTGCGGCGCGATGATTTCCAGCCCGCCCATGTAGGGCAGCAATGCCTCAGGCACCGTCACCGAACCGTCGGCGTTCTGGTAGTTCTCGATCACCGCCACCAGCGTGCGCCCGACCGCGAGGCCGGAGCCGTTGAGGGTGTGGACGAACTCGGTCCGCTTCTCGCCCGTAACCCGGTAGCGGGTGTTCATGCGGCGGGCCTGGAAGTCGCCGGTGTTGGAGCAGGAGCTGATCTCGCGGTAAGCGCCTTGCCCCGGGAGCCACACTTCAAGGTCATAGGTCTTGCGCGCGCCGAAGCCCATGTCGCCGGTGCACAGCAGCAGCTTGCGGTAGGGGAGGGCGAGGCGCTCGAGGATTGTCTCGGCGGCGCGGGTCATGCGCTGGTGTTCGTCTTCGCTGTCCTCCGGGCGCACGATGCTGACCAGCTCGCACTTCTCGAACTGGTGCTGGCGGATGAACCCCCGCGTATCGCGCCCCGCTGCCCCGGCTTCCGAGCGGAAGCACAGGGTGAGCGCGGTGAGGCGCATGGGGAGGGTGCTCTCGTCGAGCAGTTCGCCCATGACGCTGGCGGTGAGGGAGACTTCGCTGGTGGGGATGAGCCACTGACGGGTGAAGCCCTGAATGAAAAGAAGGCGATTGAACTCGTTGAAAAGCCCCGGCCCTATTCCCACGCCCTCCTTGTTTGCTTCCAGCTTCTGACGCAAGAAATCGTTGAAGAGCCTCTGATTTTCGTCTTTCTCAAGATTAACCTCGACTGCGTAGCTATCTTCAGAAAACTTCGGAAGTTTGTCTGTCCCGTACATCGCTCCGTCATTGACCAGCACCGGCGGGTTGCACTCGGCATAACCGTGCTCGCCCGTCTGCACGTCGAGCATGAACTGGCCGAGCGCCCTGTGCAGCCTCGCCATCCCCCCGCGCAGGAAGGTGAAGCGCGCGCCCGATAGCCTTGCGCCAGTCTCGAAATCCATGCCGAGCGCCGGGGCGATGTCGGCGTGTTCCCTGGGCGCGAAGTCGAAGGCGCGCTTGTCTCCCCATTCCTTCTCGACCCGGTTGTCGGCCTCGTCCGCACCGTCGGGCACGTCGGCGGCGGGGAGGTTGGGGATGATCTCCAGTGCCGCCTTGAGCTGCCCCGCCAGCGCCTCGGCGCGGGCTTCGAGCGCGGGCATCTGGTCCTTCAGTGCGGCAACCTCAGCCTTGATCGCCTCGGCCCCTTCCTTGTCGCCCTTGGCCATGGCCGCGCCGATCAGCTTGGAGGCCTCGTTGCGGCGGCTTTGCGCTACCTGCACCGCCGTCGTTGCAGCGCGGCGATCCTCGTCGAGCGCGATCAGGGCGGCGGCCTGGGCGGGCAGGCCGCGTCGGGCGAGGCCGGCGTCAAAGGCCTCGGGATTCTCTCGGATCAACCGGATATCGTGCATGGCTCGCGCCTATGCCCGCTCGGGCGGGGCAAGGGAAGGGGGCTTGGCGAACGCGTCGGGGCGCAAGCCCCATGCGATTTGCGCCGGAACAGTCGGCCTCCCTCGCCAGTTTAAAGGCGGAGGAGAATGATCAATGCTGAAGAGAATAATCGGCGCCGCAATCGGTGCGAGCGTCGCGAAGAAGAACCCTGCGGCAGGGGGCGTGACCGGCGCGCTGCTGGCGAGCGCTGTGCCGTTCGTGCTCTCGCGCATCAGCCTGCCTGCGATGATCCTGCTGGGCGTCGGCGGCTATGCCGCGAGGCGCTACATCGAACGGCGGGGGCAG
>Ga0208370_100352_pt1 | contig 12406 bp, 12 predicted proteins | sample Subbio12Jun_QV11_FD_184822 | JGI IMG/M metagenome (GOLD analysis project Ga0208370, IMG submission 184822) | Serpentinite rock and fluid subsurface biosphere microbial communities from McLaughlin Reserve, California, USA -CR12Jun_QV11 (SPAdes) | ecosystem: Environmental > Terrestrial > Deep...
TAGGCGTTGGAGCCGAGGTCGGTGATCGAATCCGAATGGGTCATGATCGGCTGCTGGTTGTTCGAGACCATGTAGGGCACGAGGTCACGCGCCAGGCTGCGGGTCCAGGGCATCTTTGGATCCCATTCGTAGCCTGCAACCGAATCGAGGAAGGAGTTGATCCCCTCGTCCATCCAGGTCCACTGACGCTCGTCGGAATTGACCGTCATCGGGAAGTAGATGTGCCCGATCTCATGGATCACCACGCCGACGAGGAACATCTTCTCGGCCAGCGAATAGGTGCGGCTGCCATCCTTGTTGAGCGTGGTTCGCGGGCCGTTGAAGGTGATCATCGGATATTCCATCCCGCCCACGGGTCCGTTGACCGACTGCGCGGTGGGATAGGGATAATCGAAGCTGAAGCGCGAATAGACCTTCATGGTGTGGACCACCGCGGCGGTCGAATATTTGCGCCACAGCTCGCCGCCTTCCTTGGGCCAGAAGCTCATCGCCATCACCGTCTCGTGCTCGGCACCGGGCTGCTTGTGGCCTTGCGCGTCCCACATGAACTTGCGGCTGGAAGCCCAGGCGAAATCGCGCACGTTGGTGGCGGCGAACTTCCACGTCTTCTTGCCCCGGGGGTTGCCGGCTTCGGCGGCGGCGGCTTCCTGCGGGGTGACGATGAAGACCGGGGCGGCGGCGTTCCTGGCGGTTTCGAGCCGCTGGCGCTGGGCGGCGGTGAGCACGGTTTCCGGGTTCTGGAGCGTGCCGGTGGAAGCGACGATGTGATCGTCGGGCACGGTCATCTCGACCTCGTAATCGCCGAATTCCAGCGTGAACTCGCCGCGCCCCAGAAACTCCTTGTTGTGCCAGCCTTCATAGTCCGAATAGACCACCATGCGCGGGAACCACTGCGCCATCAGGAAGATGTCGTTGCCGCCTTTCCTCGGATCATCGGGGAAATGCTCGTAGCCCGAGCGCGCGACCACCGCGTCCTCCTCGACGATGTTGAAGGCCCATTCGATCGCGAATTCTGTCGTCGCTCCCGGCGCGAGCGGTTCGGGCAGGTCGATGCGCATGAGGGTGCCGACGATGGTGAACGGCAGCCGCGCGCCCGTGATCGTGGTCACCGCGCCGATATCGTAGCCGTAGTCGTTGTCGGCCATTGCCTGCTGGCGGCGCAGTTCGTCCATCGACAGCTTGGTCGGTTCATCGCCGGAACCCAGCGCGACCTTCGGCCCGCGGCGGCCCGCACCGCCGAACACGTCGGTCAGTTCGGCCATCGAATCGCGCTTGAAGATGTTCTGGTCGAGCTGCATCCACAGCCACGGCAGGGCATCGGGCGAATTGTTGGTGTAGCGCACGGTGGCGCGCGCGGTCAGGCGGCGCCGGCCCTCGTCGAGCTCGGCGGTGATCTTGTAATCAACCTTCTGCTGCCAGTATTCGTGCCCCGGCGCGCCGCTGGCGTTGCGGTAGGTGTTGGGATCGGGCAACACCTCGTCGAGCTGGCGGAACTTGTCCTCGAAGCCGCCCCTGGTCTGCTGCACGCCCTGGGCGTGAACGGGAAGGGCGATGAACAGGGCGGCAACAAACAGCAGCAGACGCAAGGGGCGCTCTCCGGGTGTGATGGCAGGCTGCTGAGAAAGCCCAAAAGCAGGCACGGCGCAAGCGGCTATCGGCGAGCGACAATGATATTTTGTATCATGCGGCGTCTCCGTCACGCTTGGCCCTGTCACGCTTGGCGACACCCGCTTTGCGTCCTATGGCTGCGCCGCGATGACACTCCCCGCCTGGCACGCCCTGCACGAAGCCGCCTGCGCGCACGGGCAGAACACCTATCGCGATCCCGAAACAGGCTACACTGTCTTCACCCGGCTGGCGCATTTGAAGCGCGGCAAGTGCTGCGGATCGGGATGTCGCCATTGCCCCTACGGACACGAGGCCGTGCCGGATCGGGACTGAGGCGGCATAGCTGCACACCTGCGGAAACAGGCGCAAGCCAAGGCGTTACACCCCTCGGGCAAAGCCCTTGGTTAACCGGGTGGTTACGCCCGCTTGCTATGGCCTGTGCCTGACGCCCGCGGGCGAGGCAGGTGAGACATGTACGAGAGCAGGATTGCAGCCGATCACCTGACGGTCGCGGCGGTCGAGGGCTTCTGCCCCGAGATCGACGCGCTGGCGGCGTGCAACCTTTCGGGACACGGCTTCCTGCGCGCGGCGTGGTATGGCGCGGGGCGGGCCGCCAAGGGCCGCACGCTGGTGCTGCGCGGCGCACAGGGCGTGCTGCTCGCCGCCATTCCCACCATCATCTTCGGCCCTGCGCTATTGGGCGCGCGCAAGGTGCCCGGAAGCTACTGGCCCTTGCGCGCGCCGCTGATCGCGCCCGGCTGCGGCGTCTCCGACCTTTCCCATGCGCTCGGCCATGCGGCCGCATCCAGCCTCGGCCCGGTGTGGCGCATCGGCCCGACGCGCGCCGACGACGAGGCGATCATGCGGGTGATCGAGGCGGCGCAGCTTGCCAACTGGACGATCCTCGCCCGCCCGGCCGGCATCAGCTGGGTGGTCGATCTCGATGCCGCGAAGGCGAAAGGCTGGCCCCGCCCCTCGGTCGGCAAGAAGCTGCGCGCGGCTTGGCGCAAGCTCGGGGAGCTCGGCCCGCTGCGCTGGCACCATGTGCGCGGGAGCGGGTGGAACGCGGCGGTGCTTGAGGACATGGGCCGGATCGAGGCCGAAAGCTGGATCGCGCGCACCACCGACGGGCGCGGCGCGAAGTTCATGACCCCCGCCCAGCGCGCCACGTGGCAGAGTGTCCTGCACGATCCCGCCCTTGCCGAACGCCTTTCGGCCGCGATCCTGATGCTCGGCGACCGCCCGATCACCTTCTGCTTCGACCTCGACGACGGGCCGGTGCGCTACGGCATTGCCAGCAGCTATGTCGAGGACATGAAGCGGTTCAACATCGGCAAGCTCGCCAATTACCGATCGATGGACGATGCCATCGCTGCAGGGCAGCGCGTGCTCGATCTCGGGGTGGGCGACAGCGGCTACAAGGAAGAAATGGGCGCGGTGCAAGGCTATGCCATGACCGATCTGCTGTTCGTGCGCAGCCGCACCGCAGCGCTGCTGCTCGCCCGCCTGTGGGGCAAGCCGCTGTTGCCCGCACGCCTCTCGCGGCTCGAACAGCCCGGGGCCGAGCGTGGCTGACGCCGATCCGGCAGCCCCCGGCCCCGGCCCCTCGCTCGCCTCGCAGGTGCGCACCGCAGTGATCTGGCGGTCGGGCAGCCAGGTGCTGACCCAGCTCGTCTCCTGGGCCTCGACCCTGATCGTCATCCGTCTGCTCGCGCCGCAGGATTACGGCCTGTTCGCGATGGCGCAGGTGATGCTGACCCTGCTCAACACGATGAACGGCTGGGGCCTCGCCTCGGCGCTGATCCGCGAGGAGTCCGTCAGCGAGGAACGGCTGCGCCAGACACTGGGGATGCTGATCCTGCTCAACGGCGGGCTGGCGCTGGTCCAGTTCCTCGCCGCGCCGCTGGTGGCGCTGTGGTTTGAACAGCCGATGGTGGCGGACCTGCTGCGGGTGCAGGCGGCGCTCTATCTCGCGGTGCCGTTCTGTGCCCTGCCCCACGCGATGCTCTCGCGCCGGATGGACTTCCGCCGCCCGGCCCAGGTGCGCCTTGCTGCGGCGGTGATCGGTGCGGTGACGGCGCTTGCCGGCGGGCTGGCGGGCTGGGGGGTGTGGACGCTGGTCGCCGCACCGATGGCGATGCTGCTGACCGAGGCAATCGGCATGACATGGGCCGCCGGTGCCCCGATCCGCCCGATTTTCCGCTTTGGCGGGGCGGGCCACATCGCCGGCTTCGGCGGGGTGATGACCGCGACCCAGCTGTTCTGGTTCGTCCAGAGCCAGGCCGACATCGTGATCGCCGGACGCGTGCTCGATCCGCACGAACTGGGCGTCTATACCACCGGCCTGTTCCTCGCCCAGCTGCTCGCCGCCAAGTTCGTGCCGCCGATCAACGAGGTCGCCTATGCCGCCTATTCGCGCCAGCTGGCCGAAAGCGGGGCGGACATGATCGCCCCCGCCCTGATCGCCACGATCCGGCTGGTTATGCTGGTGGCGCTGCCCGCCTATGCCGGACTGGCGGTGGTCGCCCCCGTGCTGGTGCCGGTGCTGCTCGGAGAAAAGTGGATCGAGATCGCCCCGCTGCTGCCGATCCTGGCCGGCGCGATGGCGATGCTGACGCTGCAAATCCTGTTCTCTCCCGCCACCAACGCTCGCGGCTTTCCGGGCATTGCACTCAGGGTGACGATCATCGGCAGCGTGGTGATGCCGATCGCCTTCTTCACCGGATCGTGGTGGGGCCTGACGGGCTTTGCCTGGGGCTGGGTCGGGGGCATGGCGGTGCTGACAGGGGCGACGATCCTGCTGTCGCGCCCGGTGATCGGCTTCAGCCTCGCCGGCCTCGCCCGCGCGATCCTGCCGCCGCTCGCCGCCGCGCTGGCGATGGCGGCGGGCGTGGCGCTGGTGCTGCGGGGCCTTGCCTGGGCACCCGATCTTGCCGTGCTCGCCATCGCGGTGCCGATCGGCGTTGCGCTCTATCTCGGCTTGCTCAACCGGCTCGCGCCCGATCGCCTGACCGAGGCGCTGCACTTCATCCGCAACCGGGGCGATAGCGGCCGCGCCGCCGTGCCCGCCCCGGCAGAGTGAACGCACCGCGCACGACTGGCAAAAGCGCGCGATTGACTCGGGGCAGGCGATGCTCTTGGGCGGCGGCATGACCACCGCGCGCCCTGCCCCCGTCACCCGCCTCTATCGCGTCAACGGCATCGAACTTGCGGTTCACGAATGGGCCGTTCCGGGAAGCCGCGCGGTGCCGCTGGTCTTTGCCCATGCGACAGGCTTTCACGGCCGCGTGTGGGACGCGATCATCGCGCATTTTCCGGCGCACCCCGCCTACGCGCTCGACCTGCGCGGGCATGGCCGCTCGCGCGCCGGGCCGATCACCGACTGGTGCCTGCTGGCGAGCGACGTCGCCGGTTTCCTCGATCAGGCCGCCATCACCGGCGCGGTCGGCATCGGCCATTCGATGGGGGCGCACACGCTGCTCCAGGTCGCCGCCGACCGCCCGGGGGCCTTCGCCCGCCTTGTGCTGTTCGACCCGGTGATCCTCGCGCCCGAATTCTACGGCGCGGGCGAGGCGCTCTACACCGCCGACAACCCCCACCCCGCGATCCGCCGCAAGCGCGACTTTGCGTCCGCCGAGGCGATGATCGAACGCTTTGCGCAGCGCGATCCCTATGACCTGTTCGACGCGAGGGTGTTCGAGGATTACTGCCGCCACGGGCTTGTTCCTGCCGCATCGGGCGAGGGTCTGGAACTGGCCTGCGCGCCCGAGGTCGAAGCCAGCGTCTATGCCTCGAGCCGCAGCAATGGCGGGATCCTCGAAGCGGCACGGCGCGTCGACATTCCGGCGCTGGTGGTGCGCGCGCGGCACACGACGCTCAACGATTTCAAGAGTTCGCCGACCTGGCCCGGGCTGGCCCATGTCCTGCCGCAGGGAGTTGATCTCCACCGGCCGGACATGACCCATTTCCACCCCTTTCAGGACCCGGCCGATGCAGCGCGGATCATCGGGGAATTTATCGCCCGCTAACGGTGTTCGCTGAATGTTTCACGTGAAACATCGCCGCCCGATCAGCCCGCAGCCTCAAGCAACTCTCTGATATCCTGTCGGATTTCCGCCAGCCCCCGACCATCCACCTGTAGGATTTGCGCCCCGATCTGCGCGGCGAGCCCGCCATAGAACGCCCTGAGGCTGGCCCCCAGCGGATGCCCGGGCGCGACCGATTTCGCCAGCCACAGCATGATCGTCTGGGCGCGCACCAGCGGCTCATGACCTGCCGACGACCCGCGCATGACCGCACCATGCGCCTGCCCGATCGCGGCATGGGCCTCCTCCAGACAGATCCGCGTTAGCTCCGCGCCGCCCGAAGCCTCGATCCGCGCCTCCAGCGCGACGCGGCGATAGGCGGCGGCGGGGTTGCGGGCCAGATGCTGCATCCTCGTGCCTCCCGCCTAACGCTCGCGCGCCGACCAGATGTCGACCTGCTGGCGGATGAAGGCGAGGGTCGATTGCGAGGCTGCCACGCGCCGTTCAGAGGCGGTGAATTCGCGGGTCAGGCGCTCGCGCAGCGCCTCCTGCTGCTCGGCGATCCGCGCGAGGCGCTCGTCGCTCACCTCAAGCTGGCGCTGGAAGCGCCGCTGCGAGCCGCCCAGCGAACCCGGATCGGCGGAAATCCCGGTGTCGCGCGCCAGCCGGTCGATCGCCGCGAACACGCCCGTCGCCCCGGTGGTGAACATCGCTGCGGCCGCATCGGGGCTGGTCTCGAGCGTGCGGTTGAGCCGCGCAGTGTCGAGCCGGAAGGTGCCGTCGCGATTGAGCGCAACCCCGAGATCGCCCAGGGTGCGCGGTGCCGCCCCGGTGGCCGAGGGCACCAGCACCTGCCCGGCAAGCGCGGCCAGATCGCGGCGCAGCTCGCGCGCGCCGGGATCGTTTGCCAGCTCGCCCCCGACCGGCGCGGCAAGATCATTGAGCTGCCTGACGATATCGTTGAGCGCCGCGACCAGATCGGTCATCACGCCCGACACGGCGGCGGCATTGCCCGCAAAGGCGAGCGCGGTGGGCGCGCCCGGGTTGGTGCCGGTCAGCATCAGGCCGAAGCCGCCCGGAAGGCCGGTGACGCGGTTGGCGGGGCTGGCCATCGCCACCCCGTCGAGCCGGAAGGCGGCATCGCGCGCGGTGCTGGTGCGCAGGGTATCGGCCGCGGTGGGCATCCAGCCGAGATAGGCGAGATCGCCAGGCGCATCGGTGGGCGGAACGGCGGCACTGGCCGCCTCGATCACGAAGCCGTTGGCGGCCCCTTCCTGGCCCTTCATCACCAGCTGCGCGCCGCCGGTGCCAAGCGCGACATAGGCCTGCACACTGCCCCCGCTGGCCTGCGTGATCTTCGTGGCGAGGCTGGCGAGCGTATCGGCGGCGGTGACGGTGATGTCGATCGGGGTGCGGGCAGCGTCAGGGGCGAAGCTGCTCGCGCCCGCCGTCCCGAAGCGCAGGCTCAGCGTGCCTTCCCCCACCAGCGCGTCGCGGCTGGCGAAGGGGCGGCTCAGCAGCGTCTGGGCGGCGGCAAGCTGCGTCACCTCCAGCGCGAAACTCCCGCGCGGGGCACTGCCCGGCGGCACGCTGACCGTGGCGACGGCGGCATTGGCAAGCGTCCCGCGCGGGGCGAGGTCGCCGTTCCTGATCCTCTCGCCGAGCGCGCTCGCAAGCTCGGTGAGCGATCCGCGCAGCTGCCCCGCAGCAGAGATCCGGGATTCCAGCGCGGTCCTGCGCGCGGTCAACTGGTCACGCTGCGCGGCGAAGCTGGCGGCGGAGATATCCTGCGCCAGCCTCGTGAAATCGACGCCGCTGCCTGCGCCGAGAGCCGAGATGATCGAGGAGCCGGAGGTCGTGGTCATGGTGGTCAGGACGTCGGGTTGGCGGGAGGTTTAAGGCGCAGCCCCATCCGCCCCGTGCCGGGGAGGATCACTTTTCCGCCCTCCCCTCGCCGTCGAAGCGCAGGGCTGCGGGCACCTCGACCACCGGGCGGCGCGGGCGCTGGCCCCGCTTCAGCGCCATGACGAAGGCGACCAGCGAAGCGAGCGCGACATACAGCTCCTCGCGCACCATCTGGTTCGGGCGGGTGGTGAAATAGACCGCGCGGGCGAGCTGCGGGTATTCGAGCACCGGCAGACCCTCTTCCGCCGCGATCTCGCGGATCGCCAGCGCGGTTTCGCCCCGGCCTTTTGCCAGCAGCAGCGGGGCGGGCGCGCGGGCCGGATCATAGGTCAGGGCGACGGCGAAATGCTGCGGGTTGACGATCACGAATTGCGCCTCCTTCATCGCGCGGGCCACGCCGCCGCGCGCCAGATCGCGCTGGCGCTGGCGGCGTGCTGCGCGCATTTCGGGCGAGCCTTCGGACTGCCTGTTCTCCTCGCGCATGTCCTGAAAGCTCATCTTCAGCCGCTTGTCGCGCTGGAAGTGTTGCAGCGGGTAATCGATCGCGGCGATCGCCACGAGGCCGATCAGCAGCGCGCCCACCAGGCTGGTGATCGCCTCAGTGGCCTGCGCCAGCTGCGCCTCCAGCGGCAGGGTGCCGAGCAGCAGCAGCGCCGCCACCCGGTCCTTCGCCCACCACCACGCGATCCCGCCCAGAAGGGCAAGCTTGGCAAGGCCCTTGCCCAGTTCGATCAGGCCCTGCCAGCCGAGAATGCGCTTGAGGCCGGAAAGCGGGTTGATGCGCGAAGGCTTGAAGGCGGTATTGCCCATCACGAAGCGCCCCTCGGCACCGCCCAGCAGCACTTGCGAGGCAGTGGTGACGGCGGCGACGACCAGCCCCAGCGCCATCACCGGCGGCAGCGCGGCAAGCGCGGCATCACCCATCGCCGCGCCCGGGGTGAAGCCTTCGAGCGCGCGGCGGTCGAAAACGAAGCCCGCGCGCGCGATCCGCGCCATGCCGTCATTGAGCCACGCCCCCAGCCCCCACAGCGCCAGCGCGCCCGCGCCCGTGGCGACCGCAACGCCAAGCTCCTTGGAGCGCAGCACATCGCCCTTCTTCGCCGCATCCTGCCGCCGCCTGGGGGTGGGCGCGAAGGTCTTTTCGCCCGGCGTTTCCTCGGCCATGTCAGCGCAGGCCCGCGAGCGCGGCGGACTGGTCCAGCGCCGCCTCGATCACCCGGCGCATCTGTCCGGCCATCACCGGCATGGCGACGATCAGCGCCGCGATCCCGGCGAGCACACCGGCCGGCAGGCCGAGCGCGAAGAGGTTCAATGCCGGGGCCGAGCGGGCAACGAGGCCGGTGACGATCTGCACCAGCAGCAGCACCAGCACCACCGGCAGGGCGATGGCGGCGGCGGCGGCAAGGCCATAGCCGAAGAACATCACCACCGCCTCGGCCCGCCAGACACCGAAGGCGAACTGTCCGGGAGGCAGCAGGCGGTAGCTTTCGATCAGCAGCTCGAACCACAAGAGGTGCGCGCCGGTGGCGAAGAACATGAGGCTCATGACCAGCCCGAAGAAAGTGCCGAGCGCGCCTGCCTGCGCGCCGCTCGCCGGGTCGATCGAGGTGGCGATGGCAAGGCCCATGGTGCCCGAAATCTGCTCGGCGGCGACCAGCGGGACGGCGAAGGCGAGTTGCAGCACGAAGCCGAGCATCACTCCGACCGCGATCTCGTGCAGCACGGCGAGGATCGCGGCGATGCCGAGCATGGCGGGCGGCGGGGCGAGCGGCACGAAGGCGGCGATGAAGTGGCCAAGGACGAAGGCAAGCAGGATGCGCAATTGCACCGGCACCGCTGTCCCCCCCACCATCGGCGCCGCCATCAGCGCCGCGCCGCATCGGATCGAGAGGAACAGGATCTGCCACAGCTGCGCCTCAAGGCTGCCGAGACCGAAATCGAGGGCGTTCACGCCGCCCTCCTCACGCCGAAAGGTCCGCGATCTGCGCCATGATCTCGGCCGTGAAATCCGCCAGCAGCCCCATCATCGCTGCCCCCAGCACGACAAACACCAGCGCGGTGATCGCCAGCTTGGGGATGAAGGAGAGGGTCTGCTCGTTGACCGAGGTTGCGGCCTGGACGATCCCGACCACGAGGCCAACCACCAGCGTCGCGATCAGCACCGGCCCCGCAATCAGCGCCGTCACCCACAAGGTCCGGTCAGCGAGCGCGAGAAGGGCGGCGTCCTCGGTCATGGCGAGAAGCTCATCGCGAGGCTGCCCATCAACAGCGCCCAGCCATCGACCAGCACGAACAGCAGCAGCTTGAAGGGCAGCGAGATGATGGTGGGCGAAAGCATCATCATGCCAAGGCTCATCAGCACGCTCGCCACGACGAGGTCGATCACGAGGAAGGGCAGGAAGATCATGAAGCCGATCTGGAAGGCGGTTTCGAGCTCGCTCGTCACGAAGGCCGGAAGCAGGATCGAGAAGGGCACGTCCGCCCCGCTGCGGAAGGTGCCGAGCCCTGCAATGTCGGTGAACATCACGAGGTTCGCCTCGCGCGTCTGGGCGAGCATGAAGGCGTGGAACGCCTCGCCCGCCTTGAGAATCGCGGCATCGGCGGACAGCGCGCCGCTGGCATAGGGGGCGATGGCCTGCGCGTTCACGATGTCGAGCGTGGGGGCCATGACGAACAGCGAAAGGAACAGCGCGAGGCCCGCCAGCACCTGCCCCGGGGGCGATCCCTGCAACCCCAGCGCCTGCCGCAATATCGCCAGCACCACGAGGATGCGCAGGAAGCTCGTCATCATCAGCACCAGCGCAGGCAGGATGGTGAGCAGCCCCATCACCACCAGCAGCTGGAGCGAAAGGCTCAAGGGGCTGTCATCGCCTGCGCCCTGATCGCCGAGCGCGCGCTCGATGGCGGTGCCGACGCCTGCCGCGACCGGATCGGGCACAGGCGCGGCGGCGAGCGCCATCTGGGGCGCGCAGAACATGGTTAACGCGGCAAGGCACAGCAGGCTCGCGCGGACAAGCGGCAGGCTGCGCATCACGCGGGCTCCGCTTGCGTGTCGGCGGCGTCAGGGGCTTCGCGCAGTCCGGCCTCGCCCAGCCGCACCATGCCCTGCCGGGTGCAGCCAAGCAGAATCTCGCGGTCATGGAAGCGCACCACGGCGAGCTTGATGCCGGGCGCGATCAGGCTGGTCTCGACCAGCTGGAGCTGCCGCCCGCCCGCTGCGGCCCCGCCCGGCATCTGGCCGAGCCGGGTCTGGAGCCAGCGGGTCAGCCACAGGCTCCCCCAGATCAGCCCCGCCAGAATCGGCAGCAGCAGCGCGAGGCGCAGGAGATATTCGAGCATCGGCCCTGCTCCGGCCGCTTACAGCGCGTCGCCGGGCGCGCCCGGCGCCGGATCGGCGGCGGCATCAGGTGCGGCAGACTCGTCCGCGGGCGGAAGTTCCTCGCCCTCCTCGCCCAGCAGGCTCACGATCCTGAGGGCGAAGCGCCCCTTTTCGGCCACCACCTCGCCGCGCGCGATCACGTGGCCATTGGCGGTGACGTCGAGCAGCTCGTCGGTCATCCGGTCGAGCGGCACGGTGCTGCCCTCGCCCAGCATCAGGACATCGCGCAAGGGCATCTCGGCGCGGCCGAGCTCGACCGAAAGGCGCACGGCGACATCCCCGAAGCGGGCGAAAGCGGCGGAGTTGTGGGCGGTCATGAGGCGATCCCTTCGGCGGGGGTGGAAACGGCAGGCGGAATGCGGGTCAGGCGGATCGCCATGCGATCCTCGGCGGTGCCGACGCTGCCGTGGCCGACCAGCGTGTCGCCCGCCATCAGCGGCACCTGCCGGCCGATCGAAAGCGGGATCGTGTCGCCCGGCCGCAGCGTCTGGAGCCGCGCCAGCGAGAGGTCGAACGCGGCCAATACCACGTGGAGCGGCACCGGCACGGCGGCAAAGGGCGCGGCAAGGCCGGTTGCGGGCGCGCGGGGGGCACGGGCGCGCGGCGGCTTGCCGCCGCCGGGCAGCAGCCGCGTCATGCGCTCCTCCCCCACCGCCAGCACCGCGCGCCAGATGCAGCCCTGACGGTTGGCGATCTCGAGCGTGAAGACCAGCGCCCGGGCATCGAGCGCGAAGGGCTTGAGGCGTGCCGCGCTCTCGCTGCGCACGATCACCTCGCCGCGGCTCGCCATGGCCGCAGGCGGCGGCAGGTCGCCGAACCCGGCGACGGTGATGGCCCCGGCGATCTTCGTCGCCGCCTCCTCGATCAGCAGCGCGGCCGAACGCGGGAGCGCCTCGGGCACGCTGCCTGTGATGCGCCCGTCGCCGCCGAAGCTCTTGTCGGTAAGGGCGATGGCGGTGGCGAAGTCGAAGCTGACCAGCGCGGTCTCCCCGCTCGCCCCGCAGCGGATCAGGGCATTGGCGGCAAGCGGCCCGATGCGGCGCAGCGCGTCGGCGCCGGTCAGCATTTCGGGCTCGGCAATGGTCACGTCCAGCCGGTCGCCCGAAAGCAGGGCCGACAGGTCATCCGCCAGCAGCCGCGCCAGATCGCGCCGCCAGGCCGCCATCAGTGCAGCGTTTTCCGCCGGGTTTGGCCCGCGCGTGGTAAGCTCGGCGCAATGCAGCGCGGCGGCGCGCGCGGACGCGAAGGCGTGTGTCATCCTCATTGGACCAGAAACCCCCGGAAGTGCACGGCGTCGATCCCGCCGAAGCCTTCATTCTCCTCAAGCACCTGGTTGACCGCCTTGGTCAGCCGTGCAGCGAGGCGCTGCTTGCCCTCAACATCATAGGCCTCGGCCTCGGTGGTGGCGGCAAGCTGGGCGAGGATGGCCGAACGGATCGCCAGCTCGTGAGTCTTGACCCATTGCAGCACCCGCCCGTCGCGGCGGGTC
>Ga0208370_100353_pt1 | contig 12369 bp, 7 predicted proteins | sample Subbio12Jun_QV11_FD_184822 | JGI IMG/M metagenome (GOLD analysis project Ga0208370, IMG submission 184822) | Serpentinite rock and fluid subsurface biosphere microbial communities from McLaughlin Reserve, California, USA -CR12Jun_QV11 (SPAdes) | ecosystem: Environmental > Terrestrial > Deep...
CCCCCCAGCCGCTGCGGCGGGCCGGGCGCGGGTGGGACGGGGGCCGCCACGGCGTTCATGCCAGGTCGCGCTCCAGCGCGTCGAACAGCAGGCCGGCGATGTTGAGGCCGGCGCCGGCGTCGATCTCGCGGATGCAGGTCGGGCTGGTGACGTTGACCTCGGTCAGCCAGTCGCCGATCACGTCGAGCCCGACGAAGCGCATGCCGCGCGCCTTCAGCTCGGGGCCGACCTGGGCGGCGATCCAGCGGTCGCGGTCGCTGAGCGGGCGCACCTCGCCGCGGCCGCCGGCGGCGAGGTTGCCGCGGAACTCGTCGCCCTGCGGGATGCGGGCGAGGCAGTAGGGCACCGGCTCGCCGTCGACCAGCAGGATGCGCTTGTCGCCTTGGTTGATTTCCGGCAGGAAGCGTTGCGCCATGGCGAGCTGGCGGCCGTCGGCGGTCAGGGTCTCCAGGATGACGTTGAGGTTGGGGTCGCCGTGCCGGCTGCGGAAGATCGAGCGCCCGCCCATGCCGTCGAGGGTCTTGAGCACGATCTCGCCCTGCTCGGCGGCGAACTCGCGGAAGCCGGCGGCCTCGCGGCTGACCAGGGTCGGCGGGGTGCACTGCGGGAAGAGCAGGGCGGCGAGCTTCTCGTTCAGGTCGCGCAACCCGGCGGGGTCGTTGCAGACCCGCGCCCCGGCCCGGGCCGCCGCGCTCAGGATCTGAGTGTCGTGCAGGTAGTCGGCATCCACCGGCGGGTCGCGGCGCATCAGCACGAGGTCCATGGCCGCGAGCGGGGTCCAGGCGGCCCCGCCGAGCCGGTACCAGCCGGCCGGGTCGTCGGCCACCGCCAGTGCCGCCAGCCGGCCGCCGGCCTCGCCGCCGCGCATCCCGAGGCTGCCGGGCAGCACGTAGTGCAGCGTCCAGTCGCGCCGCTGGGCCTCCAGCAGCATGGCGAAGCTGGAGTCCTTGGCGATCTTGATCGACCCGATCGGGTCCATCACGATGGCGAGCTTGCGGGTCATCCGCGGGGGTCCGGGCCTTGGGGCGGACAGCGTAACAGGCCGCCCCTGCCGCATCGGCGCGCCGAAGTCCAGTTGCAACGTGGACTTGACACATTTTCTTGACACTGGGATATAGGTTCGGACGCTGGCGTGGCGGGTCTTCCGGCCCGGCACCGGCGAAACGCACGTCGCGGGGTGAGCGCAATGACAGACAGCAACGAGGCCGGCACCCTGGCGGGCCTGCGGGTGATGGTGATCGACGATTCGCGCACCATCCGCCGCACCGCGGAGACCCTGCTCAGGAAGGAGGGTGCCGAGGTGGTGACCGCCGACGACGGGTTCCAGGCCCTCGGGCGCATCGCCGAGGCGCAGCCGCACCTCATCTTCGTCGACATCATGATGCCGCGCCTGGACGGCTACCAGACCTGCGCGCTGATCAAGTCGAACCAGCTCCTCAAGGGCATCCCGGTGATCATGCTCTCCTCCAAGGACGGCCTGTTCGACAAGGCCCGCGGCCGCATCGTCGGTTCCGAGGACTACCTCACCAAGCCCTTCACCCGCGACGAGTTGCTCGACGCCGTCCGCCGCTACGTGCCCGCCCCATGAGCCAGAGCGCCTTCGACCTGCTGCTCGACTACGAACGCCGCTCGCTGGCCCACCAGCCGGGCCGCCCGGAGCTGGTCGAGGCGCCGGGCCACTGGCGCGGCGTCGGTTTCCGCATCGGCCGGCACCGGCTGGTCGGCGCCTTCGGCGACGTGGTCGAGATCCTCAACCTGCCGGCGCTCACCCCGGTGCCCGGTGCGCAGCCCTGGATGCTCGGCCTCGCCAACGTCCGCGGCAGCCTGTACGGCGTGGTCGACCTCAAGCAGTTCCTCGAGGGCGAGCGCAGCGCCGTCAACGAGGGGCAGCGCTGCCTGCTGGTCCGCCAGCCCGGCGGCAACGTGATCCTGCTGGTCGACGAGCTCTACGGCCAGCGCGCCTTCAACGATGCCCAGGCCGTCGAGCGCCCCGAGGCCTTCGACGGCCGTTATGCCAGCGTCATCCCCCGCGCCTACCGGCTGGGCGAGGTGGTCTGGGGGGTGCTCGACATCCCGCTGCTGTCCCGTACGCCCGAGTTCCGCCAGGCGGCCGCCTGAATCCCCTGATTCCGATCCGAGGTTCCGTGCAATGAGCAGTTCGAAAGTCAATTTCCAGGACCGGCTGACCCGCGTCGGCGTCCGCGCATGGGCCTTCGTGCTGGCCGTTTCGGCGCTGGTGTTCGCGGCCAACTTCCTCGCCGCCACCTACTACGCCAACCAGGTCGGCAACGCCTCGGCCCTGGCCTTCGGCCTGCAGGTGGACGCGCAGAAGCTCGGCCGCTTCGCCGGCGAGGCGGTCGCCGGCCGCGAGGAGGCCTTCGCCGAACTGCAGGCCACCCGCGACGCGGTCACCACGGCGATCACCGCGCTCAACGAGGGCAGCGCCGAGAAGGGCGTGCCGGCCTACCAGGGCAGCCTGATGCTGCCGCAGGTTTCCGCCGCCCTGGGCGAGGTCAGCGAGACCTGGGCCCGGATGGCGGTCGACGTCGACCGGATCCTCGCCGCCGAGGACGAGATCCTCTCGCTGGCGCAGACCGCCGACGCCTTCACCGGCCGCATCCCGCGGATCACCGCCCGGCTCGACGAGGTGGTGCGCTCGATGTCCGACGCCGGCGCCCCGGCCTCGCAGATCAACATCGCCAACCGCCAGATCGTGCTCGCCAACCGCATGGCGCAGCGCGTCGCCGAGATCCGCGCCGGTTCCGACCAGTCCGACGCGCTCTCGCGCGACGCCGCCCTGTTCAGCCAGGTGCTGATCGGCTTGAAGGAAGGCAACCCCGACCTCGGCGTGCAGGCGGTCGGCACCGCCGCGGCCCGCAACGCGGTGCAGATCGTCGAGACCCAGTTCGCCGAGGCCCAGGCCGAACTCGACGCCCTGCTCACCGCCGCGCCCAACCTGTTCGCGGTGCAGGCCGCGAGCGGCGTGCTTTCCGGCGAGAGCGAGGTGCTGACCGAGGACAGCGCGGCCCTCGCCGAGGCCTTCGGCGACGTCGGCATCGCCCGCGTGTTCCCGAACAACTGGTGGGCGATCGGTTCCGGCCTCGGCCTGGCCCTCGGCCTGTTCGGCCTGCTCTACACCATCTTCGCCGAGGGCCGCCGCCGCGAGCGCAGCGCCACCGAGCTCAACCAGCGCAACCAGGAGGCGATCCTGCGCCTGCTGGACGAGATGGGATCGCTCGCCGAGGGCGACCTGACCGCCAAGGCGACGGTGACCGAGGACATCACCGGCGCGATCGCCGACTCGATCAACTTCGCCATCGACCAGCTGCGCACCCTCGTCGGCACCATCAACGAGACCGCCGTGCAGGTGGCCGCCGCCGCCCAGGAGACGCAGGCCACGGCGATGCACCTCGCCGACGCCGCCGAGCACCAGGCGCAGCAGATCACCTCGGCCTCCGCGAAGATCAACGAGATCGCGGCGAGCATCGACGAGGTGTCGAAGAACTCCGCCGAATCGGCCGACGTGGCCCAGCGCTCCGTGCAGATCGCCGCCAAGGGCGCCGAGGTGGTGCGGCAGACGATCCAGGGCATGGACAACATCCGCGACCAGATCCAGGAGACCTCGAAGCGCATCAAGCGCCTCGGCGAAAGCTCGCAGGAGATCGGCTCGATCATCGAGCTCATCAACGATATCTCGGAGCAGACCAACATCCTCGCGCTGAACGCCGCCATCCAGGCGGCCTCGGCAGGCGAGGCGGGCCGCGGCTTCGCGGTCGTGGCCGACGAGGTGCAGCGGCTCGCCGAGCGCGCCTCGAACGCGACCAAGCGCATCGAGACCCTGGTCGCCACCATCCAGAGCGACACCAACGAGGCGGTGTCCTCGATGGAGCAGACCACCGCGGAAGTGGTCGCCGGTGCCCGCCTCGCCGAGGACGCCGGCCTCGCCCTGGTCGAGATCGAGAAGGTGTCGAACGACCTCGCCGGCCTCATCGAAGGCATCTCCGCGGCCTCGCGCCAGCAGTCGGCCGCCGCGACCAACATCACCGCGACCATGACCGTCATCCAGGAGATCACCACGCAGACCTCGCAGGGTGCCAGCCAGACCGCCGAGTCGATCGGCAACCTGGCCCAGCTCGCCGCCGACCTGCGCCGCTCGGTCGCCGACTTCAAGCTGCCGGACTGACCCGCGCTCCCGCGGCCGCGTACCGCGGCGTGACCCCGAACCCCGAGAGCGCACGATGCGTCTGCACGATCGAAACGACTACACCACGCTGACCTGGGTCAAGCCGGAGATCGACGAGATCCTCAAGCAGGCCCGCCTGGCCCTTGAGGACCATGTCGAGAACGGCCTCGACCCGGCCCGGCTCGCCGCCTGCACCAACGGCCTGGCCCAGGTCCACGGCGCGCTGCGCATGGTCGAGCTGTACGGCGCGGCGATGGTCGCCGAGGAGATGCACGCGCTGTCCGGGGCGCTGGTGGCCGGTACCGTCGGTGACCGCGACGGGGCGTTCTCGGCGCTGATGCGCGGCATCATGCAGCTGCCCGACTACCTCGAGCGCCTGCAGAGCGGTTTCCGCGACATCCCGCTGGTGCTCCTGCCCCTGCTCAACGAGCTGCGCGCCGCGCGCGGCGAGAAGGGCGTGCCGGAATCCATGCTGTTCTCCCCCGACCTGGCGGTCGAGCTGCCGGCGCAGGCGCGCGGCCCGGCGCTGCCGCTGCCGCCGGAGCAGGTGCGGCGGCGCGCCGAGGTGGCCAGCCAGCTGTTCCAGAGCGCGTTGCTGCGCTGGCTGAAGGACGGTGACCCGGCCGCCGCCCGCGACCTCGCCGACGTCTGCCAGCAACTGGTCGAGTTCACCAGCGCCGAGCCGGCGCGCCGCCTGTTCTGGGTCGCCTCGGCCCTGCTCGACGGCGCCGCCCGCGGCGTGTTCCCGGTCGAGCGCAGCCACCAGCAGGCGCTGGCCCGCACCGAACGCGAGATCCGCCGCCTCGCCCAGGAGGGCGATGCCGCCTTCCGCACCCAGCCGCCGCTCGAACTGACCCGGCAGCTGCTGTTCTTCGTCGCCCATGCGCCGCTCGCTTCGGGTCGGCTCGCCGAGGTGGCGGAAACCTTCCAGCTCCGTGCCTACCTGCCGAGCGAGCGCGAGGTCGAGCACGCCCGCAACGCCATGGCCGGGCACAACCGCGCCCTGCTGGCGACCGTCACCAACGCCATCAAGGACGACCTGCTGCGGGTCAAGGACGCCCTCGACCTGCACATGCGCTCCCCGGGCGGGGTGCTGGACGAACTCGGCGCGCAGATCGAGACCCTCGATCGCGTCAAGGAGACCCTCGGCATGCTCGGCCTCGGCGTGCCGCAGCGGGTCATCCGCGACCAACTCGCCACCCTGCACGCCATCGCCGGCGGCCACCGCGGGCCGGACGAATCGGCACTACTCGACATCGCCGGCGCGCTGCTCTACGTCGAGGCCCTGCTCGACGACCAGGTCGCCCGCCTCGGCGAAGGCGAGGCCGTCACCGAGGCCCCGCCTTCCCCGCTGCCCGCCGCCGAAGCGCGTGCCGTGCTCGATGGCGTCGCCCGCGAGGCGCTGGCCAACTTCGTCGCCGCGCGCGCCTGTTTCGTCGCCTTCGTCGAGACCCACTGGGACCACGCCCGCCTGCGGCCGGTGGCCGGCCTGCTGGCCGAAGTCGCCGGCGCCGTGCGGATGCTCGAGATCCCGGCGATGGCCGACCTGCTCACCGCCACCGCGCGCTACACCGAGGAGGAGCTGATCGGGCGCCGCCGGGTGCCGAGCGGCGCGCAGCTCGACCGCCTGGCCGATGCTCTGGCCTCGCTGGAGTATTTCCTGGAGGCGGTGCGCGACCGTCGCCCCGACCCGGAGCAGATCCTCGACATCGCCCGCGACAGCCTGGCGGCGATCGGCTACTGGCCCTTGCCGGAGACCCCGGTCGCCGCCAAGCCGATGGTCTCGGAGGCCGTCCCCGAGCCGGAGCCGGTGGCTTTCGAGGCCGCCCCCGAACCGGAGGCGATGGTCTCCGAGGCCGACTCCGAGCCGGAGCCGGTGGCCTCCGAGGCCGCCCCCGAGCCGGAGCCGGTGGCTTTCGAGGCCCCGCCGAGGCCCGTGGCGGAAGAAACCCGGGCGGCGACGCCGCCGGCCTCCGGGGAGCGCCTGCCGGGCTTCGATGCCGCTTCCAGCGAGGGCATCGACGCCGAGATCCAGGAGGTCTTCCTCGAAGAGTTCGGCGAGGAGATCGAGAACCTCGGCCGCCTGCTGCCGGCCTGGGCCGAGCGGCTGGAGCAGCCGGAGCTCCTGCGCCCCATCCGCCGCGTCTTCCACACCCTCAAGGGCAGCGGCCGGCTGGTCGGTGCCAAGGGGCTGGGCGAGTTCGCCTGGCGGGTCGAGAACATGCTCAACCGCGTGCTCGACGGCACCCGTCCGGCCACGCCGGCGGTCTTCGCGCTGGTCGAGGCGGCCACCGCCCTGCTGCCGGACCTGCGCGCCGCCCTGGCCGGCGAGGTCCGCCACGGCGACCTCGAGGGCTTGAAGGCGGTGGCCGATCGCATCGCCGCCGGCGAGGAGGCCGCGTATGTCGCCCCCGCTCCGGCGGAAGCGGCGCCGGCGGTGGTGCCGATGGAGGCGGAACCGGCGGAGGCCGACCCGATCGAAGCCGTCCCGGTGGAGGCCGCGGCGCCGGTCGAGGCCGTGCCGCCATCCGCCGTACCCGTGGACCTGCCCGTCGCGGCACCGGGGCCACCGGCCACCGCTTCGCGCTGGCCGATGCGCCCCGAGTTCGAGCCGGTCGGGGAGGGCGTCGAATTCGCGCTCGATCCGGTGCTGCTGGAAATCCTGCGCCCCGAGGTCGAGGGCCATCTCGAGGTCGTCGAGGAATGGCTGGCCGGCCTGCGCGACCACGGGCCGCAGCGCGTCGAGGAGCGCCTGCTGCGCTCGGTCCACACCATGAACGGCGCTTTCGCGATGACCGAGGTCAGCGCGATCACCGGCGTCACCGCGCCCCTCGAGGGCTTCCTGAAGCGCGCCATGGCGGCGCAGCAGCCGGTCGGTGACGATGCCGCGATGCTGGTCGGCCAAGCCGTGCAGGCGGTGCGCCGGACCCTCGATGCGTTGGCCGGCGAAGGCGCCCGGCTGCCGCAGTTCCCGGCCCTGGCCCTGGCCCTGCAGGGGTTGCGCGACGCCCTGCCGGAGCCGGGGATCCCGCTGTCGCTGGGCGAGGAATCCCCGCTGGTCGCGGTCGACATCGGCGGCTTCGACACCGCCGCCCTCCCGGATTTCCAGGAGGAGGAAGCCGCTTCGCCTCCCCCGGCCACGACGCAGCTGCCCCTCGAGGTGCTGGCCGAGATGCCGCTGCTGCCGAGCATCGAGGTCGCCGGGTCGAGCGACCCGCTTCCGCCCGCCCCGCCGCCGCAGGACGACCGCGAGGCCGAGGCCGCCTACGCCCGCGAGCAGGCCGACTTGGCCGCGGAAGCACGGGCCGAGCGCGAAGCCGCCGAGCAGGCCGAGCGCGAAGCCGCCGAGCAGGCCGAACGCGAAGCCGCCGAGCAGGCCGAACGCGAAGCCGCCGAGCAGGCCGAACGCGAAGCCGCGGAAGCGCAGGCCGAGCGCGAGCGTATCGCCGGCGAACTCGCGCGCCGCGAGGCCGCACGCCGCGAGGCCGAGGCCGTCGCCGCGGCGGATGCCGCGGAGGCGAGGCCCGAACTGGTGTTCGACCCGGCCGCCGTGCCCGATGCCGGCGACCCGGCCGATCCCGACGTGGCGATGGACACGACCGACCTCGACATCGACCTGCTGGAGATCTTCCTCGAGGAGTCGGGCGACCTGCTCGACCACAGCGACGGCCTGATGGCCCGCCTGCGCGACGCCCACCAGGACCGTGAGCTGATCACCGGCCTGCAACGCGACCTGCACACCCTGAAGGGCGGTGCGCGCATGGCCGGCGTCTGGGCCATCGGCGAACTCGGCCATGCGATGGAATCGCTGCTCGAGGCCGTCGCCGACGGCAAGCGCAGCCTCGACGCCAGCGGCATCATCGTGCTCGAGCGCTGCTTCGACCGCCTGCAGGCCATGATCTCGCGGGTCACCGAGCGCAAGGCGATCGTCCAGCCGAACCGCCTGATCGCGCAGGTGAACGCCCTGGCCCAGGGCCTGCCCCTGCCGGATGCGATCGCGGACGGAGCCGGTGCCGGAGCGGCGGCCGCGCCGGTCGCCGCCGAGGCCCCGCGCAAGCCGAAGCTCGCCGAGCTCTCGCGCCCGATCGAGGACACGCTCGACGACGACGACGGCGGTGCCCTGCGCGCCGCGCAGGAGCAGGTGCGCATCCGCGCCGACCTGCTCGACAAGCTCGTCAACTACGCCGGCGAGGTGGCGATCTACCGCGCCCGCCTCGAGCAGCAGCTCGGTGCCTTCCGCGGCAACCTGAACGAGCTCGAGCAGACCACCTCGCGCATCCGCGACCAGCTGCGCCGCCTCGAGATCGAGACCGAGGCCCAGATCGCCTCGCGCTACCAGCGCGAGGAGGACGAGGCCAAGACCTTCGATCCGCTGGAGCTCGACCGCTTCTCCAACCAGCAGCAGCTGACCCGCTCGCTGGCCGAGTCGACCAACGACCTCGGCAACCTCTACGACTCGCTCGACGAGCTGACCCGCGGCTACGAGGCCCTGCTGCTGCAGCAGTCGCGGGTGAGCTCGGACCTGCAGGAAGGCCTCATGCGCACGCGCATGCTGCCCTTCGAGTCGCTGGTGCCGCGCCTGCGCCGGGTGCTGCGCCAGGCCTGCACCGACACCGGCAAGCAGGCCCTGCTCAAGGTCGACGGCGCCAGCGGCGAAATGGACCGCTCGGTGCTCGACCGCATGACGGCACCCATCGAGCACATGCTGCGCAACGCCGTCGCGCACGGCCTGGAGGCGCCGGACGAGCGCCGCAAGGCCGGCAAGGAGCAGGAAGGCTCGGTCCGCATCGCGGTCGCCCGCGAAGGCTCGGAAGTGGTGCTGCGGATCAGCGACGACGGCCGTGGCCTCGACCGCGAGCGCATCTTCGCCAAGGCGGTCGAGCGCGGCCTCACCACCGCCGACGCCCAGCTCAGCGACGAGCAGGTGCACGCCTTCATCCTCGAGTCCGGCTTCTCCACCGCCGACGAGGTCAGCAAGCTGGCCGGCCGCGGCGTCGGCATGGACGTGGTCCACAGCGAGATCCGCCAGCTCGGCGGCACGCTGCAGATCCGCTCCACGCCCGGCAAGGGCAGCGAGTTCACGGTGCGCCTGCCGTTCACCCTCGCGGTCACGCAGGCGGTGTTCGTCAAGATCGGCGAGACCCGCTTCGCGGTGCCGATCGCCTCCGTGCAGGGCGTGGCCCGCATCGGCCGGCAGGAACTCGCCGAGCAGGAGGCCGGCGACCGCCCGCTGTTCCGCTACGCCGGCGAGGACTACGGCATCTACGACCTCGGCCGCCTGGTCGGCCACGCCCCGGCCAGCGCCGAGGGCAGCCTGCAGATGCCGCTGTTGCTGGCCCGCTCGGGCGAGCTGCGCGCCGCCATCTGCGTCGACCAGGTGCTGGGCAGCCGCGAGATCGTGGTCAAGCCGGTCGGCCCGCAGGTGAGTTCGGTCACCGGCATTTTCGGCGCCACCATCATGGGCGATGGCTCGGTGGTGGTGATCCTCGACGTCGCGCCGCTGGCGCGCCGCTTCAACGCCCTCGCCGCCGAGCGGGTGGCCGAGGAGCGCCCGGTCGCGCCGGCCGCCGCGCCGCTGGCCGAGCGCCGCGTGCCCTACGTGATGGTGGTCGACGACTCCATCACCATGCGCAAGGTCACCGGCCGCGTGCTGGAGCGCCACAGCTTCGAGGTCGGCACCGCGAAGGATGGCGTCGACGCCATCGAGAAGATGGCCGAGCGCGTGCCCGACCTGATGCTGCTCGACATCGAGATGCCGCGCATGGACGGCTACGAGCTGGCGCAGATGATGCGCGGCGACCCGCGCCTGCGCGACGTGCCGATCATCATGATCACCTCGCGCACCGGCGAGAAGCACCGCCAGCGCGCCTTCGAGATCGGCGTCAACCGCTACCTCGGCAAGCCCTACCAGGAGCCGGAACTGGTCCGCAACGTGTTCGAGCTGCTTTCCGAGGTCGCCGCCCGTGACTGACCCGGCACTCAAGGTCGCCCTGCTCGCCCGCGAGGGCGAGGCGCGGGACCTGCTGCGGCGGGCCCTCGCCGAGCTCGGCGCCGAACTGGTGCTCGAGGCCGACCCGGACGCGGTGGACGCCGGGATGCTGGCCGAAGCCCGCGCCGGCGCGGTGCTGTTCTCCGTCGAACCGGCCACCGAGGCGGCGCTCGAGCGTCTCGACGGCGTGCTCGCCGACCCGGCGCTGGGCGTGGTCTTCGACGAGGCCGAGACCACCGCCCGCCTGAGCGGCTGGGACCGCAACCGCTGGGCGCGGCACCTGGCCGCCAAGCTGCTCGGCCGCGACCCGCTGCCGCCCGGCACCTCCGCCGAAGCCCACCCCGAGGCGGCGTTGCACCTCGAACCCGGCATCGCCCAGGCCGCGGTCGTGGCCGACGAGGCGGCCCTCGCCGGTTTCACCGCCGAGGCCGATGCCTCGGCACTGGCGGTGCCCAGCGCGACGCGCTTCGAAACCCCCGAGCCGCCATCGCCCGAGGTGTTCGATCTCGGCGAACTGGACCTGAGCGAGGCCGAGCGTGCCGCCTTCGGCGAGTTCGAGGCGCGCCAGCACGATCGCCCCGGCGGCTTCGCCGCCGTGCCCCTCGCCGATGCCGACGCTGTTGCCGAATTCGACGTCGATGCCGAGCTCGATGCCGATCTCGCCCGCCTGGCGGCCGAACTCGATGCCCGCGACGACACGGGCGCACTCCCGACCGGGCCGTCGCCCGGATCGCCCGCCGCGCTTTCGCTCGAACTCCCGGTCGATTTGCCATTGGAATCCCCCGCCCAACCGGACCCGCTGTCGCCGTCGCCGCCCCGGCACTTCGACCTCTCGGCCCTCGAACTCGCCCCGCTCGATGCACCCCTGCCGGCCGCGGCCGCGGCCGCGGCCGCGGCCACGACGTCGCGCGTGCCGGTGCCGCCGGCGCTGGACGGAAGCCACCTCGCGCTGGCGCCGATCGAGGGCGAGGAGGTCGCCGCCGCCGGCCGCCTGGTGCTGGTGCTTTCCGGGATGGGCGGCCCGGACGCCGTGCGCCAGTTGCTGCGCGCCCTGCCCACCGGCTTCCCGGCCGCGGTGCTGCTGCGCCAGGCCCTCGATGGCGGCCGCCACGACCGTTTCGTCGAACAGCTGGCCAAGGTCAGCCGCCTGCCGGTGGCCCTGGCGGCGGCGCAGGAAACGCCTCCGCCGCGCGAGGTCCGGGTGCTGCCCGGCGCCCTGCCGGCCGCCGGTGCCCTGCGCCTCGGCGACGGGCCGGAGGCCCTGATCGCCGCGGTCGCCGCCAGCGATGGCGCGGTGGTCGTGCTGAGCGGCGCCGAACCGGCGCTGGTCGCGCCGCTGGCCGCCGCCCTCGCCGCCGGCCTGCGGGTGATCGTCCAGGACCCGGACAGCTGCTTCGAGCCGACCGCCGCCGAAGCCCTGCGCACCGCGGGCGCCCCGGCGGTCGGCGCCAGCGAGTTGGCGGCGCGCCTCGATGCCTGTTTCCCCACCTGAGGGCGGACGACCGATGAATGCCGAAACCACTGACCTCCGGGGCGTGCTGATTGCCGTGGGCGGCGGCGGGCGCCTGCTGCTGCCCAACGCCAACATCGCCGAGGTGATCTCCTATTCGCCGCCCGAGGCCCTGCCGGGGGTGCCCGCGTGGTTGCGCGGCAACCTGCGCTGGCGCGGCTGGCGGCTGCCGGTGCTCAGTTTCCCCGGACTGGTCGGCTGGCCGGCCGAGGATGGCGGCCTGGGGGCCAAGCTGGTCGTGCTCAAGGCCCTGGGCGGCAACCCCCGGCTCCCCTATTTCGCCGTGGTCTCGCAGGGCTTCCCGCGGCTGGTCAGCGTCGGCCGCGAGCGCCTGCTCGCCCTCGAGGAGGCCGGCGAACAGCCGCTCGGCGTGCTGGCCCGCGTGCAGGTCGGCGAGGACGTGGCGGTGGTTCCCGACCTGCTGACGCTCGAACTGCTGATCGACGAAGCCCTCGCCAAGGCGGCCTGAGCCGCCGGCAGGCCCGCTTGCCGAGCGCGCCTGCCTTCGTGGTCCATGGGGTCGCGGCCGGCGACGGCTACGCGCACGCGACGATCGTGGCGAGCCGCAGTCGCGAGCGCGATGCCTGGCGGCGAGCCGCGGCGGTGAGGGCCGACCTGCGGCAGCGAGGCAGGAGCCGAGCGCCGCGCGTGAGGGCAGGACGCCCGATCGCGCGGAAAGCAGGTGGC
>Ga0208370_100354_pt1 | contig 12305 bp, 12 predicted proteins | sample Subbio12Jun_QV11_FD_184822 | JGI IMG/M metagenome (GOLD analysis project Ga0208370, IMG submission 184822) | Serpentinite rock and fluid subsurface biosphere microbial communities from McLaughlin Reserve, California, USA -CR12Jun_QV11 (SPAdes) | ecosystem: Environmental > Terrestrial > Deep...
CGATCGCTGCCGTGCTAGGCCTGCCGCACTGGTTCTGGGCAGGCGCGATCCTGCTCGTCTCGGGCACGATGGTCGGGGCGGCGCTCAAATATGCGCTGGCCGAAAAGCGCCTGCGCCCGCCGCCGCGCAAGCGCCCTGCCAATGTGCTCCAGTTCAAGCGCGATCCGCGCCGCTGACGCTTTCGGCAGTCCCGCACCGCCCCGCCGCGCGGTAATCTGCGACGCATGGACACGACCGAACTTGCCGACCGGCTGGCTATTGCCGAAACCCTTGCGCTCTATTGCCGCGGCATCGACCGCTGCGATGCCGACCAGCTCGCCGCCGCCTTCACCCCCGATGCGACAATCGACTACGGCGACGGCTCGCGACCGGTCGCCGAGGTGATCCCGGGTCTGATGGCAGGTCTCGGCGCGATGCGGCTGACCCAGCACAATATCGGCAACACGTTGATGCGGGTGATCGGCGACACCGCCCGCGCGGAAACCAATTGCGTCGCGTTACACATCATCCCAGCCGCCGATGGCGAGGTCGAACTGGTCGTCGGCGGCCGCTATCTCGACCGGCTGGAGAAGCAAGAGGGCCGTTGGCGCATCGCCGAGCGGATTTATGTAATGGACTGGAACAGCACGCGGCCCGCGACGATGCAGCTGGAAGGCGGGCTGTTCGATGGCCTCCAGCGTCGCGGTGCACGGGGCAAGGATGACCCGGCCAGCGCGTGGTGGAGCGGAGTTTAGGACGCCACCTTGAGCGCGTTCATCCCCGAGGCGTAAGCGCCAGCCTCGCCCGACAGGCCGATGAACATCGTGTCGACGATACGGGCCAGCTTCTGCTCCGAAAGCTTGTCGCCGAGGTGGATCAGCGAATCGGGCAGGGTGTAATTCGAGATCATCTGATTGATCAGCGACAGCGCCTCGTCGATCCCGAGCCCGGCGAAGAAACCCTCGGCCTGGGCCTCGGCGATCAGCTCGCACAGATAGTGGTCGGCAAGGTCGACATAGGAGCGCACCCGCTCGAAATTGGCCGCGCCCATCTCGCACAGGATCGTGAAGAAATGCGGATCCTCGCGGAATCGCGCCTGTGAGATCAGGAAGCGGCGCCGGAAGAACTCGAACATCTTGCGCTGGGGCGGAAGATTGCTCGCCAGAACCTCCTCCATCACCGCCATATGCGGGGCGAGCCAGGTCTGGGCGACGGCATCGAACAGGTCATCGTAATCGGCGAAAAGCGCCTCGAAACGCGCGCGGGTCAGGCCGCTTTCAGCCATAGCCACGGTCCAGGGCACCTCTGCCCCGCGTTCTTTCACGAGGTCGAGGACATGGCGCGCGATGCGCTCGCGCTCGGCGGCCCGGGCGGTGTCGGTCAATGGCATCTCGCTCGCGCCTCCTCACGCACGGCTTAACATAGGCCAAGCGCGGACGGGATTGAAGGGCCGCTCGTCGATTTTTGTGCGACGCAGCAAGGAAAAGGCCATCGGCACCCCCTGCGCTCAGTAGCGTGGCGGTAGCGGGAAGAAGGCCGATGTCTTGCGTTCATAGACCGCGTATTTGTTGCCCTTGGTCTTGTGGAGGCCCTTCTCCAGCAGCGGCACACCCGACCAGCGGGTCAGCGTGAAGGTGAGGAACAGCGGCCCGATCACCGTTGCGGCGGCATAGCCCCAGCCCGCTGCGGCGCAGGTCAGCCAGATGCCCCACCATGCGCAGAAATCGCCGAAATAATTGGGGTGGCGGGTGTAGCGCCACAAGCCGGTGTCGAGCACATGGCCCTTGTTCCCGGGATCGGCCTTGAAGCGGGCGAGCTGCCAGTCGCCCACCCATTCGAAGAACACGCCCACGCACCACAGGCCGAAACCGACCCAGGCGATGAGGGTGACGGGCGCGGGCTCGGGGCTGGCGAGGATGCCGACCTGCGCCGGGCTCGATACCATGAACAGCAGCACCGCCTGCGTCAGCCACACGCGGGTCAGCGCGGCGCTGGCGAACCGGCCCTTCTCGCGCGCGTCCTTCATGATGCGCTTGTAGCGCCGGTCCTCGCCTTCCTTGCGCCAGCGCAGAAACAGATAGATGCCGAGGCGGAAGCCCCAGGCAGCCGTCATCGCCATGATCAGCGTGGCAAGATCGCCCGGACCGCCCGGCACGCTGAGCCAGCTTGCCACGGCAAGGATGCCCATGCCTGCGCCCCAGAAGGCATCGATGAAGCTCACATCATCGATCTTGACGCTGATCGCCCACTGGATCAGCACCAGCACGATCAGGATCGCGGCATTCAGGGCGAGCAGTTCAAACATCGTTCTTTCCGGCGATAATGTCGCGCGCCTGTTGCTCCAGCACCTTGAAGCGTTCGTAATCGGGCAGCTTGGAGCGGAACCACTGGGCGATCCTGAGCAGATCCTCGCCGTAATTGCCGGTGGGGATCATCGGCGGACCGAAGCTGATAACCAGCCTCGCATTGTCGGCAAAGGCCGGGACGATCGGGACATTGGCGGCGCGCGCAATGTGGTAGAAGCCCGATTTCCACCTGCCGTCGGTCTTGCGCGTGCCCTCGCAGGCGATCACCAGCGCCAATTCGTCGCGGGCGGCGAATTCGGCGGCGATCTGTTCGGTCGCGTTGGCGCTTTTGCGGCGATCGACCGGGATACCGCCCATGTCGAGCATGAAGTTCCTCATCACGCCCTGGAACAGGGTGTGCTTGCCCATGAAATTGGGGCGGATGCCCTCTTCATGGGTGGCACCGGTGAAGAACACGAAATCCCAGTTGGTGGTGTGGGGCGCTCCGGCGATGACATATTTCTTGAGATGCGGTGGCAGATGGCCGTCGATCTTCCAGCCCCGGAAATACCAGATCGCAAGGATGATCCGGCCCACGATGCGCGATAGCAGCGTGGGCTTGCGAGTATGGTCTTGCGGCAATCTGTGATCCCTCTCTCGCGCTTACGTGTGCCCGCAATCGGGGGAGTTACGCAAGAGGGCGTGTGGGGGTTTCAGGCCAAACCGGCATCCCGGGCCTGCCCCCGGGAACCCTCCATTTCTCGATGTTCGGCGGCCCAGGGTCGCGGCACGCCGGATCAAGTCCGGGGCAACGATACTCGGCTCACATCCGGAATACGCCGAAGGCCGGGCGCTCGGCGATGGGCGCTTCGAGGCAGGCGGCAAAGGCCAGCCCCAGCACATCGCGGGTCTGCACAGGATCGATCACCCCGTCGTCCCACAGGCGGGCGGTGGCGTAATAGGGGTTGCCTTCATCCTCGTATTTCTGGCGGATCGGCACCTTGAAGGCCTCGGCCTCTTCCGGCGTCCAGCTGTCGGCGTCGCGGTGGACGGTGGCGAGCACGGATGCCGCCTGCTCGCCGCCCATCACCGAGATGCGCGCATTGGGCCAGGTGAACAGGAAGCGGGGCGAATAGGCGCGCCCGCACATGCCGTAATTGCCCGCGCCAAAACTGCCGCCGATCACCACCGTGACCTTGGGCACCTGCGCCGTCGCCACCGCCGTCACCAGCTTCGCGCCATGCTTGGCGATCCCTTCCGCCTCGTATTTGCCGCCGACCATGAAGCCGCTGATATTCTGGAGGAACAGCAGCGGGATGCGTCTCTGGCAGGCCAGCTCGATGAAATGCGCGCCCTTCTGCGCGCTTTCGGAGAACAGCACGCCATTGTTGGCGAGGATCGCCACCGGCATTCCCCAGATATGGCTAAAGCCACACACGAGGGTGGAGCCGTAGAGCGCCTTGAACTCGTGGAACTCGGATGCGTCGACCAGCCGCGCGATCACTTCGTGCACATCATAGGGCGCGCGCACGTCCTCGGGGATGAGGGCGTAGAGATCCTCGGCGTCGTATTTCGGCTGGCGCGGCTCCCTGATACCAGGGTGGAACCCCGCAGAGGCGGGGATCTCGTGCAACCCGCGTGAGGCTCCCGCCTGCGCGGGGGCGCAGTGAGACATGATATCGCGCACGATGGTGAGCGCGTGCTCGTCGTTCTCCGCGAGGTGATCGACCACGCCCGATTTTCTGGCGTGCAGATCGCCGCCGCCCAAGTCTTCGGCGCTGATTTCCTCGCCCGTCGCCGCCTTCACCAGCGGCGGGCCGGCGAGGAAGATCGTGCCCTGATTGCGCACGATCACGGTCTCGTCGGACATGGCGGGCACGTATGCGCCCCCGGCAGTGCAAGAGCCCATGACGCAGGCTACCTGGGGGATGCCGAGGGCGGACATGTTGGCCTGATTGAAGAAGATGCGCCCGAAATGGTCGCGGTCCGGGAAGACTTCGGCCTGATGCGGCAGGTTGGCCCCGCCTGAGTCCACCAGATAGATGCACGGCAGGCGGTTTTCCTGCGCGATCTCCTGCGCGCGCAGATGCTTCTTGACCGTCATTGGGTAATAGGTGCCGCCCTTTACGGTGGCATCGTTGCACACGATCATGCACTGGCGGCCCGAGACGCGCCCGATGCCGCAGATCAGCGAAGCGCCGTTGACGTCGCCCTCGTACATCCCGTTGGCGGCCAATTGCCCGATTTCGAGGAAGGGCGAACCCGGATCGAGCAGCCGCTCCACCCGCTCGCGCGGCAGCAGCTTGCCGCGCGACACATGGCGTTCGCGATGCTTTTCCGGCCCGCCCAAGGCAGCTTCGGCCACCCGGGCGCGGAGTTCCTGCGCAAGCGCGTGGTTATGCGCGAAGCGAGCCTTGGCCTCAGGTGCCTCGCGGTCGAGTTTGGTGGTGAGGGTGGGGGCGGTCATTTGCGTGCGACTTCCAGAAGAGACCAGACAAGGCCGACGAGTGCGGTCGCGAAGGCCAATCCGATCAGGATGGTGAGAAAGCCGAGGTCGAAATTGCCGGGATCGGAACCGCCCGGATCATAGACCTTGCCGAAGAAGCTGCCGAACAGCATGCCGAGACAAGCTGCCCAACCAGCGATGAACACATGGCTGCGCAGCGGTGTCGGGCGGGCCATCAGCACGGCCCCGGCCAGCAGCAGCCCGCCGCTCCAATAGTCATCGAACCAGAACGGCCAGAGCCGCCCGGTGCCCCAGGTGCGGACCGCCTCGCCGATCATCAGCGAAAGCGCGAGCCCGCCGCCTAGGACTTGCAGAACCGCAAGCGGCAGTCCCGGACGGATCACCCCGCCGCCCCGATCAGCTCGCGCCCAATCAGCATCCGGCGAATTTCGTTCGTGCCAGCGCCGATGTCGAGCAGCTTCGCATCCCTCATGTAGCGCTCCACCGGCCAGTCGGTGGTGTAGCCCGCGCCGCCCAGCGCCTGCACGCTCTCGGCGGCGACCTTGAAGGCGTTTTCCGACGCCAGCAGGATCACCCCCGCCGCATCGAAGCGCGTTGTCTGCCCCGCGTCGCAGGCCTTGGCGACTGCATAGGTGTAGGCGCGGGCCGATTGCAGCGCGACATACATGTCGGCGACCTTGGCCTGCATCAGCTGGAACGAGCCGATGGGTTTGCCGAACTGCTTCCTCTCGCGCAGGTAGGGGATCACCGTGTCGAGGCACGCCTGCATGATGCCCAATTGCAATCCCGCAAGCACCACGCGTTCGTAGTCCAGCCCGCTCATCAGCACGCCCACGCCGCCGTTGACGGGGCCCATCACGCGGTCTTCGGGGATGAAGCAATCCGAAAACACCAGCTCGGCGGTGGGCGAGCCCTTCATGCCGACCTTGCTGATCTTCTGGCCGATCGCAAACCCCTCGTCGCCCTTCTCGATCAAGAAGGCGGTGATGCCCCGCGATCCGGCGCTGCCATCGGTCTTGGCATAGACCACCAGCGTATCGGCCTCGGGCGCGTTGGTGATCCAGAACTTGGTGCCGTTGAGCACGTATCCACCCTGCACGGCATCGGCCTTCAGCTTCATCGAAACAACGTCCGAGCCCGCGCCAGCTTCCGACATGGCGAGGCTGCCCACATGTTCGCCGCTGATAAGCTTGGGAAGGTATTTCGCCTTCTGCTCATCATCCCCCCAGCGGCGGATCTGGTTGAGGCACAGATTGGAATGCGCGCCATAGCTGAGGCCGACACTGGCGCTCGCCCGGCTCACTTCCTCGACCGCGATCACATGCTCGAGATAGCCCAACCCAAGCCCGCCCCACTCCTCCTCGACCGTGATGCCGTGCAGCCCCAGCGCGCCCATCGGCTCCCACAACTCGCGCGGGAAGCGATCCTCGCGGTCGGTGCGTTCCGCCAAGGGCGCGATCTGCTCGTCGGCGAAGCGCGCGGTGCTTTCACGGATCATCTCGGCGGCCTCGCCAAGGTAGAAATCGAAATCGGGGGTGGCGCGCATTTTATGTCCTGCGAGTGAAATGATGTTCTGTGCACCCGCATAGCAAGACCTCGGGCAAACGCCAATCGGGCAAGGCTGGCGCCGTGCCCCGGACACCGCTAATCGGGCAGGCGATGGCAACGCCGCAACCCCTGCTCCGCTTCGAGGCGGTCACCTGCCGTTTCGGCGAGATCGTGGCGGTCGGCGGGGTCACCTGCGACATCGCGCCCGGCGGCTTCGTCGCGCTGGTGGGTGCTTCGGGATCGGGCAAGTCGACGCTGCTCAAGACCGTCAACACGCTGGTCGCGCCGACGGGGGGGCGGGTGCTGTTCGGCGGCGAGGACGTGACCACGCTCGCGCCCGCCCGCCTGCGCCGCCGGGTAGGCTATGTCTTTCAGGGCATCGGCCTGTTCCCGCATTTTTCGGTGGCCGAGAATGTCGGGATCGGGCCGCGCCTCGCGGGCGAAAAGCTGCCGCCGGAGCGCATCGCCGAACTGTTGCGGCTGGTCGAACTCGACCCCGCGCTCGCCGCCCGGATGCCCGATGAGCTCAGCGGCGGGCAGCGCCAGCGCGTCGGTGTGGCGCGGGCCCTGGCGGGCGGGCCGGAACTGCTCATCATGGACGAGCCTTTCGGCGCGCTCGACCCGCTCACCCGCGACGCGCTCGGTCGCAAGGTGCGCGAGTTGCACGAGACGCTCGGCCTGACCACCGTGATGGTGACGCACGACATGGCCGAGGCGCTGCTGCTGGCGGACCGCGTGCTGGTGATGGACGCAGGCGCTCTTGTCGCCGACGCGGCCCCGCGCGCGCTGCTGGCAGGGGAGGGCGGGCCGGTCGCGCAGCGTCTCGCCAGCGTCCCGCGCGAACAGGCCGAGCGGCTGGCGGCAATGGAAACGCCCGGGGCGCGCCGGGCCTGATGCGGGCAATCTGGGACATCCTCCCCGGCCTCGGCGATAAGCTGGCCGCCCATGTCGCGCTCTCGGCCAGCGCGATCGGGCTCGCGATGCTGATCGCCCTGCCGCTGGCGGTGTGGGCCGGCCGCTCGCCGGTGGTCTCGCGGCTCGCCCTGAGCCTCGCCAGCCTTGTCCAGACCATCCCCGCGCTGGCGCTGCTGGCGCTGTTCTTCCCGCTGCTGCTGTCGCTGCGCGCCGTGTTCGGCGAGGGGTTGCCGACCCTCGGCTTCCTCCCGGCGCTGATGGCGCTGACGCTCTATGCGCTGCTGCCGATCCTCAGGAACGCAGTGACCGCGCAGGCCAATCTCGATCCCGGCGTGCTGGAGGCCGCCGACGGGGTGGGCATGACCAAGTGGCAGAGGCTGACGCTGGTCGAGGCCCCGCTTGCCGCGCCCTTCATCATGGCCGGGATCCGCACTGCGAGCGTCTGGACGATCGGCGCGGCCACGCTTGCCACCACCATCGGCCAGCCGAGCCTGGGCGATCCGATCTTCGCGGGCCTACAGACCCAGAACTGGGCGCTGGTGCTGGCCGGGTGCCTCGCCAGCGCGGGGCTGGCGCTGGCGGCGGACAATCTGCTGTGGGTGATCGAGGTCGGTCTTTCCCGCCGTGCGCGGTGGATGACCTTCGGCGGGATGGCTGTCGTCGCCCTCGGGATCGCTGCCGCGCTCTGGGGGCAGGGCGCGCCCGGCGACGCGAAGCGCCCGGTCGTCATCGCTGCCAAGCAGTTCTCCGAGCAATACATCCTCGCCAAGCTGATCGGATCGCGGCTGGAGGCGGCTGGCTACGCGGTCGAATATCGCGACGGGCTGGGGAGCGCTGTGGTGCACTCGGCTCTGGCGAGTTCGAGCGTCGACATCGCGGTCGATTACACCGGCACGATCTGGGCGAATTACCTAAAGCGCACCGACAACCCGGGACGCGAGGCGATGTATGCCACGATCCGCGACTGGGAGATGCGCGAGAACGGCGTGCGAGTGCTGGGTCGCCTCGGCTTCGAAAACGCCTATGCCTTCGCGATGCGGCAGGATCGCGCCGCCGCGCTCGGCGTCGCCAGCCTTGCCGATCTGGTTGCGGTCGCCCCGCGCCTGACCGTGGGCGGCGATCCCGAATTCTTCGAGCGGCCCGAGTGGATTGCGGTGCGCGATGCCTATGGGCTTTCCTTCGGGCGCACGCGCAACTTCGCACCGACTTTCATGTACAACGCGCTGGCCTCGGGCGAGGCCGACGTGATCAGCGCCTATACCTCTGACGGGCGGATCGCGGCAGACCGGCTGCTGGTGCTCGCCGACCCGGAGGGCGCGCTGCCGAGTTACGATGCGCTGCTGATGCTCAGCCCCCGGATCGCCGGGGATGCCGGTGTCATCGCGGCGCTCCGCCCGCTGATCGGGGCGATCGGCGTGGAGGCGATGCGCGAGGCGAACTTCGCCGTTGACCGCGAGGATGCGGGCAAGCGCACGCCGCGGCAGGCAGCGCAGGAGCTGGCGCGCAAGTCGGGGCTCTGACCGGGCCTGCCATCGGGGGCCGAGCCGGTCGCGCCGCGACGGCAAGGACAAGGGGTCGCCCGCAGCGCTGCGATCGGCCCGCGCGAATCAGGTCGCCTTTTTCCACACCTGGGTCTGGCACAGCGGGCCGAAACAGCCCTTCACCTCCAGCGTGCCGCCGTCCTTGCGGCGCACTTCGGAGGTGTAGGTGCGCCCGCTCTTGGGATCGTAGACCTGCCCGCGCCACACCCCGGCATCCTCGGTTAGGCCGTAGAGGATCGCGGTGCCGACGAGCTTGCGGCTTCGCTTGTCGGGATCGGCGTTGTTGACGTCGCGCTGATCGGCGCCGCCGACGGGCATCACCAGAAAGCGTTCGATCCGCCCGCACAGCGTTTTGCCGCACTTGGCGATCGCCACCACTGCGTCCTTCTCGCCCGTCACCCATCGCCCGGTGATCGGCCCGTTCGCCAGCGCGGGCGAAGCCATGGCGGCGAGGCCCAAGGCCAGCCCCCACACATGTCCCTTTGTCGTTGTCATCATCCTCACCCTCACCCTCACCCTCATGCGAACCCGACCCCGAACGGCCAGCGCCGCCCGCAAATCCCGAGCACCTTGAACAGGGTGCCCATCTGGTTGTCCTCCACCAGCCGATCGCGCTGACGCTGAATCTTCTGGCCTTCCTTCGGATTGCGCCGCTGAAGCGCCTCCATGCGCGTGTCGATGCCCATCTGGCGCAGCCATTCGCCCTGGTAGGTCAGCCCCATCACGTCGGCGCCGTTATCCTCGGCGACCTGCCGCAGCAGCTCGAAATCGACATGGGCGGTGATGTCGGCCTCGCCGGGGTGCGCGAAGACATCGACCTTCTGATGCGCCTTCAGGGCCTGCAAGGTGGAGCCCGAGCGCAGCTCGAGATGGCCGTAATCGATCACCAGCGCCGCCCCGCCCTGCTCCTTGAGGCGGCGCGCGATCTCGGCCATCAGCGCGACCGCCGCAGGGCTGGTCTCGATCATCGCGCCCTGCGCGGCGCTGGTCCAGCTGGGCGGGACGATGTGGTCCATCCGCTCCTTGCCCGCCACAAAGGTAAAGTCCTCGCCCTCGAGCGCGACCATCCGGTCGAACCAGCCATCGGCCGAGCGCACCAGCTGGTGGATCGGCAGGGCATCGAAGAACTCGTTGGCGACGATCAGCAGAGGGGCATCGTCGGGCAGGGTCGAAACATCGTGGTGGTGGCGGCAATCGGGAAACGCTTCGCGCTGAAGCTTGCGCAAGGACGCCGAGGTTTCGACGAAATGCACCTCGGGCGCGAATTCATAGCGCGCCGCTGCCCCCAACGCGTCCTTTGCCAGGGTGCCGCGCCCGGGGCCGAGCTCGACATAGTGGATGCGCTTGCGGCTCCCCATGCGCACCCACAGGTCAGCAAGCCACAGGCCGATCAACTCGCCGAACATCTGGCTGATTTCGGGCGCGGTAATGAAATCGCCCTGTTCGCCAAGGGGATCGCGGCTGGCGTAGTAGCGCGCGTTGCTTTCGCCCATAAACTGCGCGAGGCTGACGGGGCCGGTCTCGCGGATCAGGCGCTTCATGGTGGCAGGGACATCGACCTGCGCGCGGGCGAGCATTTCCGCCTCGAGCCGCGCCTGTTCGGCTGCGATCGCCTCGGCGGCGGCGCGTTCGGCGGCGGCGGCTTCCTCGGCCGCGCGGCGGGCCTCTGCTTCGGCGGCAAGGCGGGCCGCTTCCTCGGCTTCCTTGCGAGCCTGTTCCTCGGCCTCGGCCCTTGCTTTCGCCTCGGCTTCGGCCTTCGCTTTTGCTTCGGCCTCGCGGCGGGCCTTCGCCTCGGCAGCGCGGCGCGCCTTTTCCTCGGCCTCGGCCCTGGCCCGCGCCTTGGCCTCGGCCCTGGCGCGCGATTCGGCTTCCTTCTTCAGCCGGGCTTCCTCGGCGGCGCGGGCCTTGGCTTCGGCCTCGGCTCTGGCGCGGGCCTCGGCGATGCGGCGCGCTTCTTCTTCGGCGCGGGCGCGCTCGGCGGCTTCGGCGGCCTCGGCTTCGCGCCGGACGCGCTCCTCGGCCTCGCGGCGGGCCTTTTCCTCGGCGGCGGCGCGGGCCTTGGCCTCCTTCCTCGCCTGAGCCTCGGCGGCAGCCCTCTCGCGCGCCGCTTCTTCGGCGCGGGCACGGGCTTCGGTCTCGGCCCGCTTGCGCGCGCGGGCCTCGGCGGCGGCTTTCTCGCGCGCTTCGCGCTCGGCATGGGCGCGCGCTTCGGCTTCGGCTTTCTCCCGGGCGCGGGCTTCCCTGAGAGCGGACGCGCGTTCCTCGGCCTCGGCCTTGGCGCGGGCGAGGCTTTGCGCCTGCGCGCGTGCGGCAGCCTCGGCACGGGCCTTGGCGGCGGTGCGGGAGTCATCGCGCGGCGTCGCAGCTTCGGGCGCAGGGTCGATCAGCCGGAGCGCGCCCTTCCAGACGCGCGCCGCCCCTTCTGCCCCGGGCTTCAGGCCGGTGCCGCCGTCCCGGTGCCCGTGCCCGTGCCCGTGCCCAGCGGCTTCTTCCGCAGCGCGTAGATCACGACAATCAATCCAGTCAGGATAAGCGGTATGGTCAGCCATTGGCCCATCGATAGCCCTGTCCGAGCGGCAAAGTCAGCCAGTTGTTGATCCGGCTCGCGGAAAAATTCGTTGACGAAGCGGGCAGTTCCCATGCCGAGGGTGAACACCCCCGCCAGCAGACCCGGGCGATAGCGGGCGCGGGTGAACCAGAACAGAACCATCATGATGACCAGCATCGCAAGCCCTTCGAGCCCGGCCTGGTAGAGCTGGCTGGGATGGCGCGGCAGTTCGGCAGGATCGCTCGGGAACACCATCGCCCAGGGCACATCGGTGGCGCGGCCATAAAGCTCGCCGTTGATAAAGTTCGCCAGCCGCCCCAGCAGCATCCCCATCGGCACCCCGACGCTGACGTAATCGACCACGCGGATGAAATTGAGTTTGCCCTGCCATGACACCCAGGCCATCGCCACGGTCACGCCGATCAGGCCGCCGTGGAAGCTCATCCCCCCGTCCCACAGGCGCAGCAGCTTCCACGTTATAAGGCCCTCGCCCGAGAAATCGGTGAAGGCCGAAGGGATGCCGGTTTCCCCCCCGGTATAGAACAGCGCATAGCCCAGCCGCCCGCCGAGGATCACACCGAGCGTGCAGTAGAAGAACAGGTCGTCGGCATGGCGCTGGGCCATCGGCGCGCCGGGAGCCTTCAGCATCTTCGAGGTGTGCCAATAGGCGAAGATCACCCCGAAGAGATAGGCGAGCGAGTAGAACCGCAGGGTGAAGAACCCCAGTTCGATGCCGGGCTTCAGCCCCAGATCGGTCCAGTAGATCGGATCGGCAGCGGCGCTGCTTGCGGCAAGTAGTGACAGCACGGGGCGAACCTCTTATTGCAAGGACATGCCGTAACGGTGGTCCCGAAACGGCTCCGGTTGCGCTGGCGCTTCTGGCACAGCATCCGGGGCAGGGGAAGGGGCGCGGGATCGCCATAACGGAATGGGACAGGCATTCGGGACGGGGCGCACCCCACGCCCGGGCGCCGCAACAACAAGAGAGAGGAACCACCCCGATGCCCACTCAGCTGGACAAT
>Ga0208370_100355_pt1 | contig 12281 bp, 12 predicted proteins | sample Subbio12Jun_QV11_FD_184822 | JGI IMG/M metagenome (GOLD analysis project Ga0208370, IMG submission 184822) | Serpentinite rock and fluid subsurface biosphere microbial communities from McLaughlin Reserve, California, USA -CR12Jun_QV11 (SPAdes) | ecosystem: Environmental > Terrestrial > Deep...
TCAATTATACCATACCGAGGGGGTTTTCTGTAGTTTTAATGTCAATTAATATATGGGTTTTTTAAGGTTTAGGTTTGATTTTGGGTGGGAAAGTTGAGTCAATTATAATTTGTCGAAAAATCATGATAACAACCCTCCGAAAACTTGAGCAAATGATTGACACGAATTTGCTTTTCCCTGGAGCAAGTTAGCAATATTCAGATCACCTGCTGCTTCGCAAAGCCGTAGTAAATTAAATATATGGTTACGGCAGATATTAGCAGAAAGAGAAAATACGTCGCATGCAAATAAAGGACAGGCATTCCGAAGAGATTAATAACTTGGAAATTGCTAAACAGTTCTTCCACCATTATGAGTTGGCTATAGCTGAAATCCATAAGTCTTTGGATCAATTCATGCTCAATGTTTAAGACGCGGGTTAGAAAAAAGGGGCCTGCATAGATTGCCCCTCCGGTAAAAAACGGGATCAGCGCATTGCGGCTGAAAACCGATAGCAAAAGGACAAGAAGGCTGAACGCGGCGGCGCCAAAGAGATGCGTGGCCTGCTGGATGAAAAAATATTGGGAAACGTAAAGATTAAATGGAGAATGTCGATATAAAAACAGCTCCTGTAAAGCAACCCGGCTGCCATCCATGCTAAACAGCACGCTGTTTACAGCCACGTTTATGATGAACAGAATAACCGCATAGCTGAATACTGCAAACAGTGACGCTACGATTTTTGCTGTGACAACCTTTTTTCTGCCATGACGGCTGGAAAGAATCAAGCTATCCATCTTGACTGCATATTCATCCGCAAAGACCGGCGCCAATGTCAGCAAGATCAGGGCGCCTAGAATAACAAAGCCAAAGGTCTTCGCAAAATCTATTAGTTGCCCCCAGCCTCGGAAATAATCTCCTGAAGGGGGCTTAAGGCCGCTTAACATATTATAATGCATTAAGTTTTTCGAATAATCAAAATCCCTTAAACCGGCGGCTTCCGCAGTGCGAATTTCTGCTCGCAGATCAGCGAGGAGGGCGTTGCGGTTCTCAAAACGCTCCCACCGGTTTACAAGATCAAAACGCACATCAAGTTTAGAGCCTGAAGTTTCATCCCATTCAAAAATGACTCCGTTTTGATTTTGGTGTTCTGCTCTATATTTTTCCCAGTCTTCCTCCCGCTGTGCTTCCAACTCACGCAGTTCCTGCCGGGCGATAGCAACCCTCTCTTCGGTAAGGGGACCATTCCACTCAATATGCATGTTCCTAAAGTGTTGAATATATTCCAAGTTAAATTGAGAAATAGAAAAGAAATACAGCAGGATAAATACTGACAAGGCAAGGATATTAAACTTTCTGGATACAATTTTATATAGCTCAAACTTTACAAGCTCAAACATGCTTCCGCCTCCTCAAGCTCAAAGTAGCTTAGATACAATTCTTCCAGTGTCGGTTGTACCAACAGCGCGTCAGGAAAGGGTTTTTCATCACTGATGACTTTTACCTCCAAATTGCCGTTTTTGCGGTTCATATTGCCCACTTTATAAAGTTTTCGTAAACTTATCAGCGCAGAGTCAGGAACGGTAACTGACCATACTTTCCCAACTAATTCCTTAACAAGCGCTTCCGGCGAACCGCTCTTTAATATGCTGCCTTCCTTCATAAATAAGACCTGCGTCGCTGTGTTTTCCACATCGGAAACAATATGGGTGGACAGCAAAACAATACGATCGCCGGAGATTTGGGTGATTAAGTTGCGGAAGCGAACGCGTTCGTTCGGATCAAGCCCTGCCGTAGGCTCATCTAATATAAGCACTCGAGGATTATTTAAGAGGGCCTGTGCAATTCCCAACCGTTGTTTCATCCCTCCGGAAAAAGTGCCTATTTGTTTCTTTTTTACATCTTTAAGATTGAGCAGTTCCAGCAGTTCATCCGTTTTTTTCCGGGCCTGCTCAGTTGGTAAACCTTTAAGAGCAGCCATATAATAAAGAAACTTTTCGGCGGAGAAGTTGCGGTACATGCCGAAATGCTGGGGAAGGTAGCCCAAAGCATCCCGGTAACGTTCATCGAGAATCGCAATATCCGTACCATTGAAAAGAACCCGGCCGCTTGTGGGCCTTAAAATATCTACCAGCATCCGCATCAACGTGGTTTTCCCTGAACCGTTTGGTCCAATCAAGCCACATACTCCCTCTGTAAACGTAAACGAGAAATCTTTTACCGCATGAAAAGAGCCAAATTTTTTGCCGAGATTTTCAGATGCCAGATTCACAATGACTCCACCTTTCTGTGGTTGATAAAAACTTGTCTGTCATTTTAAGGGTTTCATAAATCAGAACAATCGTAGAAAAGATGATGATTAACAAATACGCCAATGTATTAACTGTTTGCAGATAAATTGCATATCCTGTCGTCTGCATGATGAATACAGCTGCTGTCCAGGTTGCCAGGAAGAAAGCCACAGCGTATCCGCTTCTAACCTTCTGGGCGATATATAAGGCGATAGCTGATATAAAAGTAAACGGAGTCAGCCAAATCAAAGTCAGCTGCCAAAAATAAGCACCGGGCTGTGAATAATAAATGAAAACGGACAGCAACGTATTTAGCAAAATACTGTATGCCCCAATGACTACCATGCGGGCCAAAATCAGTTCGCGGATGGAAAGCTTGCAGGACATTTCCATCTCTGTCATTCCGGCGTCCCGTCCCTTAAACAGTTCCAGCAGGCCTAAAATAAAAGGAATCGGCGCCATCAGGAGCACAGTTGCATACGCATTGTCTTTAGCGATAGCTATAACCCAATACCCCATAGCAAAGAAAGCTAGACAGGCCAGCCAGTATCCCCAACTAAAGAAAGGAGCGTCATGGCGCGCCGTAGTTAAAACATCCGCCAATCTCTCCGCCTGTCTGTTCCATAAACTTTGCTTTTTAGGAACATATTGACGCAAACTTTCTACGGTTCTCTCGATTTGTTGATGCGGAACAGCGGGAATGTTGTAACGGATAAGCAGATTTTCCAGCCGCGTCATTTCACTGTCAGTAATTATTTTTTTATGGTTTGAACCTGTTTTTTTTGTTTGCACTTAACTCACCTTCTCCCGCCAATAGGCGTTTTTTCAATTTTTCCAGAGCCTGGTAAAGACGTGACTTGACTGTTGCCTCCCCGCTCCCTGTTATACCGGCGATCTCTTTTAGCTTTAGATCGTGGTAAAACCGAAGAAGCACTACTTCTTTCTGAAACTCAGGCAGAAAGTCCAGTGCCTCTTGGATATTCTCTCTTTCCGCGCTCTTGCTGAAAATATCCCACGTGTTACTCTGACCGCCCAGGGAGTCTGCATCCAGTTCCACTTCACGGGCAGTTCTGGCAGAAGCGCAACGATAACTATCACGGCAGCAGTTTACGGCAATCCTGAAGAGCCAGCTTTTGAATTTTTCGCGCTCGCGGTATGTGTAAAGCCCTTTCATCATTTTTATAAAAATGTCTTGCGTTACGTCTGAGGCCGTATGGTAGTCCCCGGTCTGTCTATATACGTAGGCAAAAACAGCTTCATAATGCCGACGCGCTAAAATTTCCATAGCAGCCTGACTGCCATTTAGTATTTCTGTAATCAGCTCACTATCAGTCTGCAATTTATTGCTCACCACCATTTCATATATTATAACGAACAAAAAGAGATAAAAGTTTTAGTCAGGCCAGGATTTCGATTAGGATAATATTTCCCGCACCGCGCCTGGCATGCGCAGGCAAGTTTGCTCTTGTTATTTTAGTCTTATAAGGGTATAATTTCGGCATATATTTGGTTATCGGCCGACCGCATTGTCGTTATGGCCCACGATTACGGACCAAAGCCTGAACCGCTAAACCGGGTGGTGCGGGCAGTGGAGATGGCGCTGGCCGTTGTCCCCCGGGAGAAGCTTGTTCTGGCCATCTCGGCTCCGAGCGAAACAGCGGAAAGCATTATCCCCAAAATTGGTATTGCTAAGCGCTATAGTCTGCAGGGTATCTCCCTCTGGCGGCTGGGTTTGGTGACAAGCGACATGTGGACTGCAATGAGGCAAACGATTACAGGGAGGTAACGATTATGGAGTCATTGTTTAAGTTTAGGAAGACTTGGTTAGTGATGACAATAGTGCTGGTGCTTGCGTTCGTATCCGGCTGTTCGGAGCAGGAGCAGACTGCGCAAGCACAACAGCAAAGAATTAAGCAGGACGCACAGGGTAGGGTCAAAATTGTATCAGCCTCCGGTTATGCCATAGACTATCTTGAAAACACCGCCCTGATTTACGATGAGAAGCAACAAATATTCAGACTCGACCATGATTTTATAAATAAGCTTCCCCAAGAACTGCACCCTGCGTACAATAGAACTGTTCAGTTACCGGGCTTTGTTTATGACGAAGAAAACGACCGGTTTATACACAGAGAATCAGGCCTTTGGTATATCGTAAAAAATGGAAAACGTATGTTCCCGGCGGAATACTATATAGAACCAGGCAAATACGAGATCGCCTACGTCGAGATGGAAAACAGACCCGATGAAGTATGGGTACACGCAAGCACTACAGAAATTGTTGTTCAACCGGGAGATAACTTGGCTCGGACCGTCACTGCGCTACCTCAGCCGTTCAGAATGAGTGATAGTTTTTGGCTAACTAAGCATGGACGCTTCCTTGAGCGCAATAACATCAAGAACCCGGATCTGATATCCCCCGGGCAGGTTCTTATATACTACAATTACGTTGACCGAGAAGCCTCGGAGGCGATACTCGAATATGTGAGGTCCTTCGTTGGCCGTTTCTACGTAGGAAGGGATCGGTTCGGCTATGCACAGTTAATCAGAATCGAATAGGATCAGGGGGCACGAATGTCTTCGTGCCCCCTTTGCCTGAATTTAAGTTGGGCCGCCAGTTGGCATCGTTGCGATGTTATACCATGTCCAGTCCTGAGTTCCGGTCGGAAAATTAAGGTCTGCGTCAATAAATCGAGTACCAATAGTCAATATGTCTGTGCGGGAAACACTCCATGCCTGAACTCGTATATGGTCATGTAAGGTTGCACCGGTTGTTCCCCGCACACGCGGGGGTGATCCTTTCTCATTACATCTTTGATACAGTCGTGCTACTGCTCGCTGTCGTGCAATAATGCAGTACAAAAGTATAAAAGGGTGAGTAGGGCAAAAATTAAAATTTGATATGGTGTCCCTCGAAGCACAAGCATTTTGACAACCGTAGCACATATGTGTACAATATATATAACACGAGGGAGGTGTTTATAGTGAAGTTTGTTTCAGTTCGCGACTTAAGGCAGCGTTCGTCTGAAATCTGGGGTCTTTTGCGGGAAAAAGGCGAATTGGTTATTACTTCTAACGGCAACCCTATTGCACTGCTTTCTGATGTAAACGAAAGCAATCTGGAGGATTACTTGCGCAATGTGCGCCGAATTCGTGGCACATTGGCAGTCAACTCTATTCAAGAACGCTCTCGTCAATTAGGTCTGGATCAAATACCTGCAGACGAGATCGATGCTGAAATAAAAGAAGTGAGACGGCATCGCCCGCGATGAACATTGTGCTTGATACGAATGTATTGGTTTCCGCGCTACTTAAAGCGCATAGCGATGCCGGAGCTATTGTAAGGCTGGTAATGTCGGGAACTGTAAACGTTGTTTATGATTCCCGGATTCTGTCGGAGTATCGTGATGTGCTTTGTCGTCCAAAGTTCAGATTTGAGAAGTTTGAAGTCGAGGCGATCTTAACTCAGATCGAGGCCGAGGGAATCCTGGCTGTAGCCATACCCTTACAAGTGGAATTGCCGGACAGGGATGATGAGCCCTTTCTCGAGGCGGCTCTTGCCGTTAATGATACGGTCCTTGTCAAAGGCAACAAAAGAGATTTCCCTTTGCCTTCCGGCAGCCGAATTTCTGTTTTCGGCCCAGGGGAGTTTATAGTTTATTGGCGAAAGAAACAAGGTGTTATTTAGCGTTTGTCATGTTAAGTTGTCCTCTGCGCGTGGCGTGGATTCGCAATTTATTGATGTTGACAGTGCCTGCGGGCACAGGTAAAATGTTACTAGATGTCGTAGCCAACTATTGACCGACTGGTCGGTCGGCAGTTGGCGGAGGAGGAAGATGATGAGGAAGAGGATATTTTGCTGGGCTGCGGTGGGTTTGTTGATGCTGTTTGCTAGCGGTTGCGGACGCAGCGGAGCAGAGCCGGTGATGGAAGAGGAAGCTGTGGCGGTGCAGGTTGAACAGGCGACTTTAGGTTCTATCCGCGAGACAGTTGCTTTTAGCGGTGAAGTTGCTGCCGGCAGTGAGGTGCAAGTGATGCCTAAGGCGGGGGGCAGGATTATCCGAGTGACAGCGGCGGTAGGCCAGGAAGTGCGCAAGGGAGAGTTGCTTGTAGAGCTGGAGGCACGGGAGCTGACGATGGCCGTTAGGCAGGCCGAGGCGGCTGTGGAGATGGCCAGGGCCAATCTGCAAAACGCTAAGACCGGGGGAGCGCTTGCGCAACTGCAGGCGGCTGTTCGTCAGACGGAGGCGAGCTATAATAATGCTCAAACTATACTTAGACGGATGGAAATGCTTTATTCTGAGGGAGCTATTGCCCTTCAACAGTTGGAGAGCGCACGCCTGCAGGTAGAGGTGGCGGGAAGTCAGGATATCTTGGCACGAGAGCAGTTGGCCATTTTTGAACGTGGCGAGGGTCAGGCACAGGTTTTAGAGGCTCAGGTTCGTCAGGCGGAAGTGGGGCTGGAAATGGCGCAGTTGAATTTGAGTAATGCGCGGATTTTATCGCCGGTGTCTGGCTTAGTTGTGGCGATTACAGCCGAGCCTGGCAATTTGGCTTCACCCGGTTTGCCGGTTGTGACGCTGGCTGGTTTGGACGGCGTAACGGTGACGGCTAGATTGACAGAGCAGGCTGTTGGGCTATTCTCGCTTGGTATGCCTGTAGAGGCGGAAGTGCCGGCAATAGGAGTGACGCTGCAGGGAGAGGTGCGAGAGGTTGCACCGGGGGCTGTGGCCGGCAACAGGTCTTTTTTGGTTAAGGCACAGGTGCCTGCGGCCGATGGTCTGCGGGCAGGAATGTTTGCACGTCTGCGGCTGGTGGCGGCGGAAAGCGCTGAGGCGGTGCTGTTGCCACGAATGGCGGTGCTGGAGCAGGAGGGACGCCATTTTGTCTTTACGGTGAAAGACGGGAAAGCGGTGCGCCGTGAAGTAACGGTAGGTTTGCAGGATGAGCAATTTACTGAAATCCTTACTGGTTTTGCTGCCGGAGAGAAAGTTATTACTGCCGGGCAGCAGTTCCTGGAGGACGGCACAATGGTGCGGTTTGAAGAGGGGGGAGAAATTTGAGTATCCCTTCTCTAGCGATCAAACGGCCGGTTGCCGTTTTGATGGTGATTTGTATTGTGCTGGTACTGGGCGCTTTTGCTTTTGTTAATTTACCGGTCGATTTGCTGCCGGAGATGAGCTTTCCCATGATGGCTGTCTTTACCGCTTATGAGGGCGCGGCGCCGGAGGAGGTGGAGGCCATGGTGACAAGGCCTCTGGAGGAGGTGTTGGCTACCGTGCCGGGGATTGAGCGGATTACTTCCACCTCCGGGCAGGGGTCGGCAACGGTGATGCTGGAGTTTTCTTGGGGTGCGGATTTGGACCTGTTGGCGCTGGATGTGCGCGAAAAAATAGATCAGGTTAAAGGTATGCTGCCGGATGAGGTGCAAACACCGACGGTTTTCAAGTTTGATCCTTCCATGATGCCGCTGCTTTGGCTCTCGGTGGCGGGAGACGTTTCTCCTGTCGAGCTTAAACGCGTGGCTGATGAACTGGTGAAACCGCGCTTGGAGCGGATTGAAGGCGTGGCTTCGGCGGCAGTGACTGGTGGTGTGGAACGAGAAATTCGCGTACTTGCCGATCCTTCGCTATTGGCGCATCACGGTTTGACATTGGAGCAACTTGGCCAATTATTGCGCATGGAAAACCTGAACGTTTCAGCCGGCCGGCTGGCAGAGGGCGGCAGAGAGCTGCAGGTTCGCTCGCTCGGCGAGTTTGCCAGTCCTGCTGAGTTGGAAAATTTGGTGCTGAGGACGACTCCCGCCGGGACGCTGTATCTGCGGGATGTGGCAGAGGTAAAGGACGGCTTTACTGAAGAGCAGCAGTTGACGCGCTTAAATGGTAAACCAGGTATTTCTGTCGCCATCTATAAGCAGTCGGGGGCTAATACGGTCATGGTCTCCGCAGCCGTGAACGAGGCGCTGCAGAATCTGGCAGGCGACCTGCCGCCGGGAACAAAGATCGGCGTTATCTTTGACCAGGCTGAGTTTATCAACAGTTCGATAGGCAATATGTTGAATATGGGTCTGTCCGGGGCGGCGTTGGCACTGCTCGTGCTGTTCCTTTTTCTGCGCAATTTGCGCAGTACGCTGGTGATCGGTTTGGCGATGCCAGTCTCGATAGTGGCTACTTTTGTGCTGATGTTTTTTAATGGTCTGACGCTGAATCTGATTACCTTGGGCGGACTTGCGCTCGGTATCGGCATGATGGTTGATAACGCCATCGTTATTTTGGAGAATGTTTTTCGTTTTCGGCAGCAGGGGCTTAGCGGCAAGGAGGCGGCTATTGCCGGCAGCAATGAGGTGGCTGGCGCCATTGTGGCAGCTACGTTGACTACGGTAGTCGTTTTTTTGCCGGTTATTTTTGTGGAGGGTATTGCCTCGCAGATTTTCAGCTCGATGGCTTGGACGGTTAGTTTTTCTCTGCTGGCTTCTTTGGTTGTGGCGTTAAGCGTGGTGCCAGTGCTTTCTTCTCGGCTGTTGAAGATAGCTGGAAACGGCGGTGGGCTTTCGCTGCGCTTTGCCAACTTTTTTGACGGAGTCGACGCCTTTTATGGACGAATGTTGCGTTTTTCGCTTCGGCGTCGCAAGCTAGTGGTCGGCGTACTCGTCAGCTCGTTTATAGGCAGTCTGGCGCTTGTGCCACTGGTGGGGACGGAATTTATCCCCGGGATGGATGATAATTGGCTGATGGTCAATGTCAGGCTGCCTGACGGTGCTTCCCTGACAGAAACAAAGCAGATCGCACTTCGGTTGGAAGATCAGTTGTCCCAGGTGGAGGAAGTACGCGACACCTTTGTGACTATTGGCGCTTCTTCCGGGATGGGTGGAGGAAGCGGAGGAGCACAGCTTAATCGTGCTACTTTGGAAGTGCGCTTGAAAGAGCGGGGAGAACGAAAATTTGACAATAATCAGATGGCCGATAAAATTAGGGCTCTGACTGGGACGGTGGCAGGAGCGGAAATCAGTGTGCGCCCTTCGCAGAATATGAGCATGGGTGGCGGCGGCGCACCAGTCGACATTTTACTCAAAGGAGATTCCCTGCCGCTGCTAAAGCAACTGGCTGACCAGGTTAAAAGTATTGTGGCGCAGGTAGAGGGGACACGGGAAGTGGCTACCAGCTTTGACCGCGCCTGGCCTGAATTGCAGGTGAGGGTAGATCGCGAACAGGCTGCCGCTCTGGGTATTCAGTCGGCTGCTGTGAACAACACTCTGCGGACAGCGCTAAGCGGCCAGGTGGTTACTAGGCTGCGCGGCGAAGGGCAGGAGGTGGACGTGCGTCTACAAGTGCCGGCAGGGCTACGAGAGAATATTGCTGACCTGCAAAGTTTAGAGGTGTTCTCGCCGACCGGCCTGCGTGTCCCGCTTGGCGAGGTAGCCGAATTTAGTCAGGCGCTTGGCGCAGTAAGTATCGCCCGCAATGACCAGGTGCGGAGTGCAAGCGTTACGGCTCAGCTATCCGGCCGCTCGCTAGGGCCTGTGGTGGCCGACATTAACAGGGAACTGGCGCTGTTAAGCCTGCCAAGTGGCTATTCAGTGGAATTTGTGGGCGAACAGCAGCAGATGGCAGAGTCGTTCGCTTCGCTGGGGATGGCGTTGGTGCTGGCTATTTTGCTGGTCTATATGATTATGGCGGCGCAATTTGAGTCTTTGCTCCATCCGTTTATTATTATGTTTGCTCTGCCTCCTACATTTGTGGGTGTGGTGCTGGCTCTTGCTCTCACCGGTCGGACGTTGAACGTGCCGGCGTTTATCGGGGTAATAATGCTGGCGGGCATCGTAGTTAACAACGCGATCGTATTAGTCGATTATATTAATCAACTGCGGGAGCGTGGAAATTCCTGCCGGGAGGCCATTCTTCTGGCTGGGCCGGTGCGTCTGCGGCCGATTTTAATGACTACGCTGACTACCGTGCTCGGTATGCTGCCCATGGCGCTTGGGATTGGTGCCGGCGCCGAAACGCAAGCACCACTGGCTACGGCAGTCATCGGCGGGCTCTCGGTCTCAACCTTGCTAACGCTGCTGGTGGTACCGGTGATTTACAGTATTTTGGATGAACTGGGCGAGCGTTTGCGTAGTAAACGGCAGAAAACGGTGATGGGGGAGGCAGGAATATGAAGCTGAAGCACTTGGTAGCAAAAAATGTAAGGATAGTTGCAGTTGTAGTAGCTATGTTGCTCGTTGTCGGCGGCGTTGTCTTAGCGGCGGGTGAGGAGATCTTTCTAAAACAGGCAATTGAATTTGCTTTAAGGGATAACCCGGCAGCACGCTTAGCGGAGGTGCGGGCGGGGCGGGCGCGAGTTGGTGCGGAGCAGTTGCGCCAAAGCGTGGACGGTGCCGTTTACCTGTTAATCACTACCGGCAAACTGCCGCATGAACAGATGTTACTGGTTTATACAGGGTCGCTGCGGGCTGAGCAGTTGGAGACGCTGGCTCCGCATAGGAAGCAGGACGAGCGTAATTTACTTTTGCTGGAGACGCAGAGCAATTACCTAGAACTGTATCGTTCCTTTGACCGACTGAAGTTGGCTAGGCAGGCTGAAAGGCGGGCCAGGGAACAACAAAGGTTGGCTGAAGTCGCTTTTGGGGCGGGAACTGTAGCAAGGAGCGATATTCTGACAGCCCAGGCACACGTGGCGGCTGCCCAGGCGCAAGTTTTTGCTGCTGAAAGTAACGTGCAGGCGGCACGGGCCACTCTTAATAAGTCCCTTGGACGGCCGCTCGCAACTGCAATAGAGCTGCCGGGAGGGTTTAGCGTACCGGAGCAAGAAACTCTTGATTTAGCAAAGGGGCTTGCCGGAGCGGAAGCCGGGCGGCTGGAAGTAATTGTGGCCAGAGAAACATTGCGGCTCGAGGAAAGAGAGCTTGAATACGCTCGGCATAGTCTTGACGATGCCGCTCAGCGTGGAGCAGAACTGGAGGCTGAGGGGGCGCGCCTGCAGCTACGGATGGAGGTAGAGGCAGTCCGTTTGGAGGTCTTTCAACTATATCACCGCTTAGCGGGCTTGGAAAAACAGTTGATCGCCCTGGAGCAGGGAGTTCGTGCTGCAGCCGAGGCACATCGCTTGGCAGTCTTACGTTACCAGGCGGGAGCAGGGACACAGTTTGAGGTGACTGTTGCCGAAGATGCTCTGGCAGAGCGGGAGCAGGACTTGTTACATGCCCGTTACGAAAGTTACCTGGGTTATCTCAGTTGGCGGCTGGCTACCGGCCAGTCGCTGGAATGAAGGTGCGATGATGCAAGAAATAAGCGAAAAGAAAGCCCGTATTTTAGCGGCGGCTATGGATATTTTTGGTGAACGTCCCTATGACCAGGTAAAAATAGAAGATATCGCCGAGCGCGCAGGCGTGGGCAAAGGGACGATCTACGAGTATTTTGCCAGTAAAGAAGATCTGTTTGCCGCTGTTTTAGAGGCAGGCTTCAATGAATATTTTATGGCTCTGGTAGCAGCAGCAGTGCCGTCTTTGCCGGCCACCGCTAAGTTGCAGGCTGTCTTTGGGCGACACTTGTCGTTTATTAGTCAACATGCGGCAGCAACTCGGATTATTATTGGCGAGCGACCTGGGTCGCGGCCAGAGATGCGGGAGGCCATGGTTGGCCGTTACATGCGGCTAGGCCGCTTTTTAGAGGAGCTTTTGCAGGAGGGGATAGCTGCCGGGGATTTCCGTCCCGTAGATACTGCTGTTGTAGCTCAGGCCATCATCGGGATGTTTTCAACCTTGCTGGTTTTTGTCCTCTTTGCGGGGCAGGCAGCGGATGCCATGGAAAAACAAGCGGAAAAACTGCTTGATTTTTGCCTCTTGGGCCTGGCGTCGTAGCGAGGTTAGACTATTTTTATTGTGTAGGAAATTATATGATTTCCTACACAATGGGGGGGTCGTAGGGGGGATTCACCCTTACGCTCGCGGGGTGCTCAGAGCCCGCAGGCTCGCCGAAGGGGCGGCAGCCCCTAGCGGACAAGAAAAACGCA
>Ga0208370_100356_pt1 | contig 12242 bp, 7 predicted proteins | sample Subbio12Jun_QV11_FD_184822 | JGI IMG/M metagenome (GOLD analysis project Ga0208370, IMG submission 184822) | Serpentinite rock and fluid subsurface biosphere microbial communities from McLaughlin Reserve, California, USA -CR12Jun_QV11 (SPAdes) | ecosystem: Environmental > Terrestrial > Deep...
CGCGACAGACGTTCTTCGCCGGCCAGCGCCTCGCCAGCCGCAACCCGATCGGCACCGACGAGACCCTGAAGGCCGCGAACGGCAAGGCGGTCAAGGCCTTCTACGACCGCTGGTACCGGCCGGAGAATACCGTGATCGTGGTCGCCGGGGATGCCGACCCGATGGTGCTCGCAGGGCTTGTCGAACAGTGGTTCGGCAATTGGAAGGGCACCGGCAAGCCCGGCGTGCCGCCCGCTTTCGGCGATCCGGTCGCCCCGGCAGGCGTGGTCGATCCCGTCGGCCCCGCCACGCCGATCGGCGAAATCGCAGTCGGCATCGAGCCCGATCTGCCGCGCAGCCTGACCTATGCGATCATGCGCCCATGGCGGCAGGTCGAGGACACCATCGTCTATAACGAGGGCCTGCTCACCGATGCCGTCGCGCAGGCGATCATCAACCGGCGGCTTGAAAGCCGTGCGCGCGGGGGCGGGAGCTTCCTGTATGCGCAGGTCCAGCAGGACGACGTCTCGCGTTCGGCCGATGCGACCTTTGTGACCTTCGCGCCGCTCAGTGCCGACTGGCAGGCCGCGCTTGCCGACGTGCGCAGCGTCATCGCTGATGCGCTCGCCACGCCGCCCACGCAAGAAGAGATCGACCGCGAGGTTGCGCAGTTCGACGTGGTCTTCGCCAACGAGGTCGAGCAGGAGAGCGTCCAGTCCGGCAGCGATCTTGCCAATAACATCGTCAACGCGGTGGACATCCGCGAGACGGTGGCCGCGCCCAAGGTGGTGCTTGAGGTGTTCCGCAACATGAAGTCGCGCCTGACGCCCGCATTCGTGCTGGAGCGCACCCGCGGCCTGTTCGAGGGCACCGTCACCCGCTCGGTCTATGTCACCCCGCAGGCCGGCGAGGCCGATGTCGCCGCCCTGCGGCTCGCGCTGGCGAGCGAGGCGGCGGTCGACAGCACCGCGCGGCTGGCGGCGCAGACCATCTCCTTCGACGAATTGCCGCCCCTCGGCCCCCCCGGCACGATCGCGCAGCAGGCCCCGCTCGGCGTGCTCGAGATCGAACAGGTCGACTTCGCCAATGGCGTGAAGGCGCTGGTGTGGGCCAATGATGCCGAACCGGGCCGGGTCACGGTGCGCGTGCGCTTTGGCGCGGGCTGGCGCGCCTTCGATGCCTCGAACGCGGTCTATGCCTCGCTCGGGCAGGCCGCGCTGGTCGGCTCAGGGCTTGGCGAACTGGGCCAGAACGAGATCGATCGCCTCGCGACGGGCCGCAAGCTCGGCTTCGATTTCGCCATCGACGATGCAGTATTCACCCTGACCGCGCAGACCCGGTCGGAGGATGTCAACGACCAGCTTTACCTCTTCGCCGCCAAGCTCGGCATGCCGCGCTGGGACAAGGAGCCGGTGCTGCGCGCCAAGGCCGGGGCAGAGCTGGCCTACAACACCTATTCGACCAGTCCCGGCGGCGTGCTCAGCCGCGATCTCGAGTATCTGGTGACCGGCGGCGAAAAGCGTTTCGCCACGCCTGATCCCGCCATGCTGAGAGGCGCGACGCCCGAGGAATTCCGGGCCGTGTGGGAGCCGCTGCTGATGCAGGGCCCGGTCGAAGTGCTGGTGTTCGGCGAGTTCGACCAGGCCCGAGTGATCGAGCAACTGCGCCTCACCTTCGGCGCGTTGCCCGCGCGCACGCCGATCGCGCCCGATGTCGCCGCGCGCGTGCCGGCCTTCGCCCCGGCCACAGCCGAGCCGGTGGTCGTCACCCATCGCGGCGATGCCAACCAGGCCGCCGCCGTGGTGGCGTGGAAAAGCGGCGGCGGGGTCGCTTCCCTGCGTGAAAGCCGCCAGCTGGAAATCCTCACCCAGCTGTTCAGCAACCGCCTGCTCGAGGCATTGCGCGAACGCGCCGGGGCGAGCTATTCGCCGCAGGCCTTCTCGAACTGGCCGTCCGATCTCGCCAGCGGGGGCCGGATCACCGCCTTGGCGCAGCTCGAGCCCGAATTCGTGCCGGTGTTCTTCGCCGAGGCCCAGCGCATCGCCAAGGACCTTGCCGCCAACCCGCCCACCGCCGACGAACTGGCGCGGGTCACCGAACCGCTCTCACAGCTGATCCGCCGGGCTTCGACCGGCAACCAGTTCTGGCTCTACAATCTCGAAGGCGCGACGCAGGATCCGCAGCGCGTCGCATTGCTGCGCACGCTGCTGGCGGACTATTCGCAAACCAGCCCGGAGGCGATGCAGTTCCTCGCCGAACGCTATCTCGCCAATGGCGATGCCTTCCGGCTGGCGATCATTCCCGAAGGCCAGAGCCTTGCCGAAGCGCCGCCCGCAGGGAAGGGCACGAATGCTGCGCGGGCGGTGACGACAGGGCGCTGATCGACCCTCCCGCTGACAGTGGCCGGGAAATAAAATTGTCGCCCAGGCCATTGTTGCTTTACACTTCGTGCCTCGCTCGGTTAGCGGGCGCCCCCGCGCCTTGCGATCCCGGCGCAGACAGGACAAAGAAAGAGTAGTGACCGTGCCCGAGACCTGGAACCCGGATAGCTGGAAGGCCTTCGAAGCGCGCCACCTGCCGCATTACGAGGATGCGGCCGAGCTGGCCGAAGCGGAAAAGACCCTGTCCTCCTATCCGCCGCTGGTCTTTGCGGGCGAGGCACGTGCGCTCAAGGCCGATCTCGCGCAGGTCGCGAACGGCCACGCCTTCCTGCTCCAGGGCGGAGACTGCGCGGAAAGCTTCGCCGAGTTCCACCCCAACAACATCCGCGATACCTTCCGCGTGCTGCTCCAGATGGCGGTGGTGATGACCTTCGCCAGCAAGCGCCCGGTGGTGAAGGTGGGGCGTATGGCGGGCCAGTTCGCCAAGCCGCGCTCCTCTCCGACCGAGACGATCGGGGATGTCACCCTGCCGAGCTACCTTGGCGACAATATCAACGGGATCGAGTTCGACCCGGTCAGCCGGCGCAACGATCCGCAGCGGATGGTGCGTGCCTATTCGCAGGCCGCCGCGACATTGAACCTGCTGCGCGCTTTTGCGGGCGGGGGCTATGCCAATCTGCGGCAAGTCCACCAATGGACGCTCGACTTCATGGGCCGCACCCCCTGGACCGAGAAGTTCAGCGAGATGGCCGACCGGATCGGCGAGGCGCTCGATTTCATGGAAGCCTGCGGGATCGATCCGGGCACCGTGCCGCAATTGCAGGGCACCAGTTTCTACACCAGCCACGAGGCGCTGCTGCTGCCCTATGAGCAGGCCATGACCCGGCGGGATTCGCTCACGGGCGACTGGTATGCCACCAGCGCGCATATGGTGTGGATCGGCGACCGCACCCGCTTCCCCGGCTCGGCGCATATCGAATTCGCGCGCGGGATCGGCAACCCCCTGGGCATGAAGTGCGGCCCCAGCCTTGAGCCCGATGCGCTGCTGCGCCTGCTCGACGATCTCAACCCGGCCCGTGAGGCGGGGCGGATCACGCTCATCAGCCGCTACGGGCACGACAAGGTCGAGGAGGGCCTGCCCAAGCTCGTCCGCGCGGTGATGCGCGAAGGGCACCCGGTGGTGTGGTCCTGCGATCCGATGCACGGCAACGTCGTCAAGTCCGATTCCGGCTTCAAGCCCCGCCCCTTCGACCGGATCTTGCGCGAAGTGAAGGGCTTCTTCGCCGTCCACCGCGCCGAGGGCTCGCATCCCGGCGGCATCCATATCGAAATGACCGGGCAGGACGTGACCGAATGTGTCGGCGGCGCGGTGGCGATCACCGAGGAACGTCTGGGCGACCGCTATCACACCCACTGTGACCCGCGCCTCAATGCCGAACAGTCGCTGGAACTGGCGTTCCTGGTGGCCGAGATGCTCAACGAGGCGGCAGGCGGAGCGCGCGAGACGGCGGTCAGCCACGCGGCCTGATCGGCGGTTGTCGCGCAACATCCTGTCAGGGACGATGATTTTGCGATAGCTTCCCGGTCCGCAAGCGTCTTTCCTGCGTCATGGCGACAGGGCATACCCGCCCTCTCGCCGACGCAGGCTGTTACGGGAGGCGCGCGTGCTTTGGAGCAAACGACAGGGCGGGGGACAGCCCGAAAGCGGCGGGCATTCGCTGGCGGCGCAGTTCCGCCGCACCCGCGCACTGACCGAAGCGTTCGTCGCCCCGCTCAGCGATGCCGATGCCAGCATCCAGTCGATGGCGGATGCCAGCCCCGCCAAGTGGCATCTGGCGCACACTACCTGGTTCTGGGAAACCTTCCTGCTGCGCGAACACGCGCCCGGATACCGGCTGCATGACGACCGCTGGCCGTTCCTGTTCAATTCCTATTACGAGGCCGAGGGCGCGCGGATTGCGCGGGACGCGCGCGGGATGCTGTCGCGCCCTTCGCTTGAAGAAGTGCTGGCGTGGCGTGCCTATGTCACCGAGGCGATGGAGCCGCTGCTTGAGCGCCCCGAGCTCGAAGCCCTCATCCAGCTCGGCATCGCGCATGAAGAACAGCACATCGAACTGCTGCTGACCGACATCAAGCACGCGCTGTTCCAGAACCCGCTCGGCCCGGCGATGTTCGCCCCCGCTGCGAGCCCCCGCGCAGGCGGGGGCCTCAGTCAACCGCAGGACGACAGCGCTGGAGGTTCCCGCCTGCGCGGGAACGCACAGGGGGACGCACCGGGGGGCGCGCCGGGCGGGATGGACTGGCACACCCACCCCGGCGGCATCGCGCTGATCGGCCATGATGGCTCCGGCTTCGCTTTCGACAACGAAGGCCCGGCGCACCGCGTGCTGATCGAGCCTTTTGCGCTCGCCGAGGCGCTCGTCACCAATGCCGAGTGGCAGGCTTTCATCGATGCTGGCGGCTACCGCGAGGCGCGGCTGTGGCTCTCGGATGGCTGGGCCTGGGTGCAGCGCGAGGGCATCGCCGCGCCGCTCTATTGGCGGGGAGACGGGGCGCACTTCACCCACGAGGGCTGGCAGGCGCGCGATCCGGCCGCGCCTGTCACGCATATCTCCTATTACGAGGCCGATGCCTTCGCCACCTGGGCAGGCGCTCGGCTGCCCACGGAGTTCGAGTGGGAGGCGATTGCGGCCTCCGCTGCCCACGATCCCACGGGCGGCAACCAGTTCGATGCCGCCGCCCCGCCGCTCCCCCTTGGCGGCAGCACACTGTTCGGTGATTGCTGGCAGTTCACCCGCTCGGCCTATCTCCCCTATCCCCGTTTCCGTCCGGCCAGAGGCGCGGTGGGCGAATATAACGGCAAGTTCATGAGCGGGCAGGTGGTGCTGCGCGGCGCGAGCTGTGCGACCGTGCGCGGCCATTCGCGGCCCTCCTACCGCAACTTCTTCTACCCTCATCAGCGCTGGCAGTTCACCGGCCTGCGTCTCGCGAAGGATTGGTGAGATGGCATTTCCCAAGAGCCTCAAACTGGTCGAGCGCGATGCGGGCGGGGTCGATCTGGCTTTCCGCGCGGATGTGCTGGCGGGCCTTGCCGAGCCGCAGAAGGCGGTGCCCGCGCGCTGGTTGTATGATGATGCCGGATCGCAGCTGTTCGAGGACATAACGCAGCTTCCCGAATACTACCCGACCCGCGCCGAGGCGGAGATCCTTCAGACCCGGGCGGCCGAGATCGCCGACCTTGTCGGGCCGGGCCGGGCGGTGGTCGAGTTCGGCTCGGGCTCTTCGGTCAAGACCCCGCTGCTGCTCTCGGCGATCCGCCCTTCCGCCTATGTCCCGCTCGACATTGCCGGCGATTTCCTGCGCGCATCGTCGGCGGCGCTGGCGGACAAGTTCCCGGGCCTGCCGGTCCACCCGGTCGAGGCCGATTTCATGCGGCGGGTGGAGCTTCCCGCCGAGGTTGCAGGCCTGCCCAAGCTCGGCTTCTTCCCCGGATCGACCATCGGCAACATGATCGCCCGCACCGCGACCGACCTGTTGCGCACCATGCGTGCGACGCTGGGCGAGGGGGCGATGCTGCTGATCGGGATGGATCTGGTGAAGGACGAGAAGCGCCTGCTCGCCGCCTATGACGATGCGGCGGGGGTGACGGCGCGATTCAACCTCAACCTCTTGGCGCGGATCAACCGCGAGCTTGGCGGGGACGTGCCGATCAAAGCCTTCGCCCACGAGGCGCGCTGGAATGACGCTTTCGCGCGGATCGAGATGCATCTGGTGGCGCAAGAGGAGGTGCGCTTCACTGTCAGCGGCCAGACCTTCGCGATGCGCGGCGGCGAGAGCATTCACACCGAAAACAGCCACAAGTTCACCAGGCGTTCGGCGCAGATGCTGCTGGCGGCAGGCGGCTGGGAGCCGTGCGCGCGCTGGACCGACGAGGCACGGCAGTTTGCGCTGGTGCTGGCCGAAAGCCGCCCGCCGCGCTCGGCACCGTGAAACGAACCCGCCTCCTGCGCGTTGGCGCGGGATGGACGGACAGACTGACATTCTCATCATCGGCGGCGGCATGGCCGGGCTTTCAGCAGCCACCGCCCTCGCCAGCACCGGACGGCGCATCATCGTGCTCGACAAGGGCCGTGGCCCGGGTGGACGGATGGCGACGCGGCGGGTGGACATCCAAGGCACCCAGGCGAGCTTCGATCACGGCGCGCAATACTTTACCGCCCGCGATCCGGCCTTCCGCGAAACGGTTGCGCAGTGGGAGCAGGCCGGCATCGCCGCGCGCTGGCCGGTTGCGGGCGAGGATGCCTGGGTCGGCACCCCGGGCATGAACGCCTGCATCAGGGCCATGGCGTCCCGCCTCAAGGTGCGCTGGGGCGTGCGCGCCGAGCGGTTGGACCGCGACGGCGCGCTCTGGCGGGTCGCGGCGGGTGAGGAGGTCTTTACCGCCTCCACCGTTCTGGTCGCTGTGCCTGCCGAGCAGGCCGCTGTGCTGCTGGCCGACGCCGCACCCCGCATGGCTGCGCTTGCCGCCTGTGTCGATTCCGCACCGTGCTGGGCGGTCATGGCAGGCTTTGCCGGGCGCCTGCCGCTGGCGGACACTATGCGTTCCGACAGTGGCCCGATCAGCTGGGCCGCGCGCAATTCGGCCAAGCCCGGACGGGCGGACGGCGAGGCATGGGTGATCCACGCCAGCCCCGCGCGCAGCCGCGAATTGCTCGATCTGCCCAAGGACGATGTCGCAGGCATCCTCCTTGCCGATTTCTTCGCGGCCGCCGGGATCGCCCCGGTCGCGCCGCTCCACTGCGATGCCCATCGCTGGCTCTATGCCTTGCCCCAAGCCCGCAAGGGCACGGGCGCGTGCTACGACGCGGGCCTCGGGATCGGCATCGCGGGCGACTGGCTGCACAGCCCGCGGGTCGAGGGCGCGTGGCTTTCAGGCCGGGCGCTCGCCGAGGCTGTCGCTCAGGAGCGGGTCGCCAGCACGTCGTAGTGATGGCCCCGCCCGTATTTGGTGAAGCGGGTGAAGCCGCCCGCGCGCAGCAGACCCTCGATCGCGCCCGCACTCGCCCAGCGGTCGTCGACCTCGTAAAAGATCGCGGCGATGCGGGCGAATGCGTCGGTTCTGGCGAGTTCGGCGATCACCACCGCCTCCAGCCCCTCGACGTCGATCTTGACGAAGATCGGCAGTCCCGGAGGCAGGTCGTCGGCCAGCAGCGCATCGACCATGGCTGCGTCGATGGTGCGGATCGTCACGCCGCCTGGCGAAGGCGTGCCGGTTTCACGCCCCACCAGCGTCGCAGTGCCGGTGTGGCCCGCCGCGACGCTGATCGCCACCTCGCCCACGTTGTCGGCGATAGCCAGCTGGTGCAGCACCGTCCGGTCCGCGCCGCCATTGAGCGCGACATTGGCGGCGAGGCGCGCATGGGTGGCGGGCACCGGCTCGAAGGCGATCACCTTCCGGCACTTCGGGTTCTGCGCGGCGATCAGCGAATAGAGCCCCTGGTTCGCGCCGATGTCGACAAAGACGAAGTCCTCCCCGTAGCCCAGCAACAGGTCGGCAAGATCGCGGCCATAGGTGCCGAAGATGCAATAGCGAAAGGTGGTGTCCTGCCAGTTGGGCACCATCAGCACCCCGTAGGCCGAACGCACCGCCGCCGCTCCCCCGCGCGCCGCCATCAGCGGCGACAGCGCCGCCTGCCACTTGCGCAGGCTCTTGACCACGCCGTAGCGCCAGAATGCCGCAAGATCAGCCACCCGCTTGTCCTTCCAGAAAGGCGGTGATCGCATCCGCCGCCCGCTCGGCCGAGGGCCGATCCGAAAGCGAAAAGGTCGCGTCGATCAGCGCCTGCTGCACCGGCGCATAATCGGGATGCGCGGCAAGAGCGGCATCTATCGCATCGAGCAGACCATCGGCGCTCTGCAGCACTGGCCCCGCCTGCCAGTGGAGGTAATTGGGATCGTCGCGCCAGTCCACGCCGTGACTGTCGAGGAACAGGCAGGGGCGGGGCACGCGCAGGAATTCGTAGACCTGGCTGCTGACATCGCCGAGATAGATGTCGGCATGATTGGTGTAGCTCATGTCGCTGCTCGCCGCGCTGCCCGTGTCGATGTGAATGCGCGGCTCACGGGCGAATTCCGGTCCCGGCGGCACCACGCGCGCGAGGCTCGGCGGGTCGATCGTCACCACCCATTTGCGCTCGAACAGCATCACGTGCGGCGCGAAGATCAGGTTGTAGCGATCCTGATTGCGGAAGGCCGCCAGCACCGCCGCGCCGTGCCTGAACCAGCTCGACAATTTGGGCGAAGGATGGGGGTTGTAGATCACCGTGGGACGCTGCGGCGCGGGAAAGCTGCCGGCGAAGCGGTTGTTCGCGCACAGGTCGAACTTGGGATAGCCGACCAGCGCGATCTGTTCCGGCGCAAGGCCCGCATCATCGATCAGGCGGCGTTCGATCTTCGGGCCGGAGACCAGCACCAGATCGAAGGCCGCGCTTGCGCGGTTGAACCCGATCGCGCGGTCGCCCGCGCCGTGGCGGGTATGGATCAGCTTAACGCGTTCGAGCCCGTAGCGGGTCTTGAGCAGGAGCGTGGTCTTTTCGGACACCACCACGGCATCGAAGCTGCGGAAGAAATCGAGATTATCACGATATATCATAAGTTTGGCCGCTGGAACCAGCCGTTCCAGCGCCCCGGCCAGCATCCGTGTGCCCGCACGTTTCAGCCCCAGCCTGACCAGTTCGACCCTCACGATCAGCGCGGGGTCTGCCTGCCGCTCGATCTCCGCGCGGATCGCCTCGCGCGCATAGGCGAGGATGATCCGATGCTCGCCCCGCGCCGCAAGCGCCAGCGCGATCGGCAGCGAATGCGCCACCTGATGCGTCTGGTCGTGGTTGAAGAGAAAGCAGATTCGCTTCATGCGGGCGCTTGGGCCAGCAGGCGCTCTGCCAGCGCGTGATCCTCGGGCTTGTCGACATCGACGCCCATGCGCCCGTCAGAAAGCAGCACCGGGGTGGCCGAGGCCCCGAGCTTGCGTCCGGCTGCGGCGAGGGCATCGGCAAGCGTCATTCGCCTCAGCAGCAGCTTTACCATCAGCACCGGGCCGAAATGGGCGGCAAGGCGCGCGACGGACTTGCGATCCTGTTCGACCCGCTCCCAGAACTTCAGGGCGTTCGCTGCCGAGGGGCGGGTAAGCGCGAAAAGATTGGCGCCGGTGAAGGCCCCGTCCCGGAATGCCAGCCAGGTTCGCCTGTTCGGGCCTGCCGCGCGTTCGAGATTGCCGCGCTCGACCATCGCCACCGCAACATCGCCGCTGCCCGCCGCAGCAAGGAATTCGGCGATGGTGGCGGGGGTCAGCATGACATTGTCGGCAGTGGTGACAAGCACCGGCAGGCCGACCGCAGGATCGGTGACCGCGTCCAGCACCGATCCGCTGATGGTGCGGCCCGAAATGCGCGCCTCGATCCGGGTGTCGCCGACCGCATCGGCAAGGGCGGGATCGGCAAGCAGGGCGGGTGCATCCTGCGCCAGGACGATGATCCGCGCAATCTGCGGCGCTTGCGAAAGCGCGCGCACCACCCTTGCCAGCATCGGCGTGCCCGCGACCGGGATCAGCGCCTTGGCCTCGCGCCCGAAATGCGCCGCAAGCCGGTCCACGCCCGGTCGCTGGCCGGCCAGCACCAGTGCAGTCCAGCCTTGCGGAGCGTCAGTCATGGGCAGGTGAGACCTCGGGAGGGGGCTGGGGCAGGGCAGGCTGCCCCTTTCCGCCGCCGCCCCGGTTTGTCAAGGAACCGCCCTCGGGGTGTCTTGCTCTGCTGCCGGCACCGGACGATGGCGGATCGCCCGCTGCGTATTGTTGACCTTGCGCGCGGTTGTCACCGGATCGCGCGCCTCGCGCCATGGCGCTGTCGCCGCTCATCGCGATATCGCGGAAGGGCGCGGGCAATTCGCAGCGCCAGGGCTGTGCCGCCCCCTCGCTCTTGGCCCTAGGGCGTGACGATGTCGAAGCCCTGTGGCAGCGGATCAAGCGCATCGACCAGCGCCTGAAGCGCGGCGCTGTCGCCCTCGACCTGAAGCCCGGCCTGCTCCAGCGCCGCGACCGGCTGCCTGAGGAACATCAGCGCGAGCAGCGCCCGGCGGGGACCGCGGATCGTGACGTCGGGCTGTTCCGGCAGGGCCCCCACACGCCCGATCATCGCCTGCGCGCCGACTTCGATCATCGCCTGTTCCTTGCGGTCGGTGAGTTCGATCCCGACGATCAGGGGCCGCCCCCCGTGGCGTTCGGGGGCAAAGCGCGTGGCCGCCGAATCGAGCAGTTCCTGCGTCGCCAGCGCGGCGATCAGGTCGGTGCTCTGCGCGGCGCTCATCGGGGCGCGGCCCCTGCGCAGGTCGCTCGCCGCAGCGAGGAACTGGTTGCGCCAGATCGCGCTTTCCGACTGGTAGCCCTGCTGTTCGTAGCTGCTTGCCAGCATCGCCTTGGCCCGCGCATCGTCCGGCTCAGCGAAAACGAGGTTCTGGAGCAGGTCCGAGGCCCAGCGATAATCGCCCGCAGCCATCGCGTTTCCGGCCAGCGCCAAGGTCCGCTCCGCCCCGCCGAGCGCCTCGATAAGCCGCCGCGCACGCGCGGCCGGGGGGTGCTGGTGAAGGTTGGCCGGCACCGCATCGTACCAGCCGAGATAGAACTGGTAGATCGCCTTGGCGTTGTGGCTGATCGTGCCGTAATAGCCGCGCGTCGACCATTCCAGCGCATGGCCCGGCGGGGGCGATTGCTCCAGCGCCTCGGCGATCTCGTGCATCGTCTCGCCGCGGTTCATCCGGCGCACGGTCTGGTCGTGCAGCCAGCGGTAGTTGTCGCGCTGCGCGGCAAGCCAGGCGGTGCCTTGCGCCTTGCCGAAGATCGGCCAGCAATGGCTCGAGATCACCGTGTCGCTGCGCGGCGCATAGCGGGTCACGGCCTCATCGAGATAATGCGCCCAGGCCCGCGCATCGCGCACCTTGGCCCCGCGCGGGGTGAGGATGTTGTGCAGCGTGCAGGTCGCGATTTCGGCTGCGAGGAAGGTCTTTTCCGGCGCGATCATCACATTGAATTCGGCCGGGGCTTCCGTCCCCGAGACGATCTGGAATTCGAGCACGACACCGTCCACCACCCGCGTTTCGCCGGTTTTCGCAACCGTATCGGTCGGAGCGATCAGCGAGAGCGTGCCCGATGACAGGCCCATGCCGATCCCGCTGCCCATCTGCCCGGTCGGGCCGGGGACAAGTCCGGTGCCGAACTGGAAGGCGGCGCGGCGCATCATCGCGCCTCCGGCCATGACGTTCTCGGAGGTGGCTTCCTCCATGAAGCCCTCCGGCGCGATCACCGGCACCTTGCGCGCGGCGGCATCGGCGGGATCGATCACGCCTCTGGCACCGCCGAAATGATCGCCGTGGCTGTGCGAATAGATGAGCCCGCTGACGGGCCGCTTGCCGAGCGTCGCATCGACCAGTTCCATCGCCGCCGCCGCTGCCTCGACGCTGGTGAGCGGGTCGATCACGATCCAGCCGGTCGCGCCGCGAATGATCGTCATGTTCGAAACGTCGAAGCCGCGCACCTGCCAGACATTCTCGGTGACCTTGAACAGGCCGTGATGCCTGAGGTGGGTCATGTGCCGCCACAGGCTGGGGTTGACGGTGTCGGGCGCGGGGCCGGTGACGAAGGCATAGGCATCGAGGTTCCAGACCGGCTTGCCGTTGGCGGCGAGGATCACCGGATCCTCGCGCGTGGCGAGAAAGCCGCGCCGCGCGAAATCGGCATCGCGCGTGCCTTCGGGCGGAAGCTGTTCGGCGGCGGCGCTCTGGGCCGCCCGCGTGGGCGTGCTGGCGGTTCCGGCAGCGTCCTGCGCTGCCCCG
>Ga0208370_100366_pt1 | contig 12002 bp, 10 predicted proteins | sample Subbio12Jun_QV11_FD_184822 | JGI IMG/M metagenome (GOLD analysis project Ga0208370, IMG submission 184822) | Serpentinite rock and fluid subsurface biosphere microbial communities from McLaughlin Reserve, California, USA -CR12Jun_QV11 (SPAdes) | ecosystem: Environmental > Terrestrial > Deep...
TGCGGCAGCGAGGCAGGAGCCGAGCGCCGCGCGTGAGGGCAGGACGCCCGATCGCGCGGAAAGCAGGTGGCCCGATCCGCCGACAGGCTCGCCTTGCCGAGCCTGAGCACGCTCCGATCCGCCGACAGGCTCGCCTTGCCGAGCGCCCGTCCCGAGCGCGCCTGCCGCCGTGAGGACGGCCATCGCATCCCGGCCATGACAGCCCACCCCGGTCCGGGCGACAATGGCGGGCTGCACGGCCCAGCGCCCCCAAGGATCCGAGGTCCCGCCCATGTCCGAACGCGAGGTGATGGAGTACGACGTCGTCGTCGTCGGGGCCGGCCCCGCCGGCCTCTCGTTCGCCATCCGGCTGAAGCAGAAATCGCCGGACACCACGGTCTGCGTGATCGAGAAGGCCTCGACCATCGGCGCGCAGATCCTCTCCGGCGCGGTGATCGAGCCCGGCCCGCTCGACGAACTGCTGCCCGGCTGGCGCGACAACCCGCCGCCGATCTGCGTGCCGGCCACCGAGGACGAGTTCTGGTTCCTCACCAAGACCGGCGGCTTCAAGTTCCCGATCGTGCCGCCGCAGATGGCGAACCACGGCAATTTCATCGTCTCGCTGGGCGCCACCTGCGCCTGGCTTGCCCCGCAGGCCGAAGCGCTGGGCGTGGAGATCTACCCCGGCTTCGCGGCTGCCGAAACGCTGATCGAGGACGGCCGCGTCGTTGGCGTGCGGATCGGCGACATGGGCGTGGCGAGGGACGGTTCGCCCAAGCCCGGCTACACCCAGGGCATCGACATCCGCGCCAAGCTGACCGTGCTCGCCGAAGGCGCACGCGGGCATCTCGCCAAACGGCTGATCCAGCAGTACGCGCTCGACGCAGACTGCGACCCGCAGGGCTATTCGATCGGCATCAAGGAGCTCTGGCAGTTGCCGGAAGGTCGCGTCAGGCCCGGCAGGATCGTGCACAGCCTCGGCTGGCCGGCCGATTCGCGCACCTACGGCGGCAGCTTCCTGTACCACCTCGACCAGAACCGCGTCGCGCTGGGCTACGTCTCCGGCCTCGACTACCGCGACCCGGAGTACCAGCCCTACGAAGCCTTCCAGCAGTGGAAGCACCACCCGACGGTCAAGCCGCTGCTCGAGGGCGGGACGATCCTCTCGGCCGGCGCGCGGGCCATCGTGACCGGCGGCTGGCAAAGCCTGCCGAAGACCGAGATGCCGGGCGCGATCCTGATCGGCTGCGACGCCGGCCTCGTCAACGTGCCGAAGATCAAGGGCGTCCACCAGGCGATCCGCAGCGGCATGCTCGCCGCCGACCACGTCGCCGCGAAGGGGCCGGTGGCCGAGGGCTTCGATGCCGCGCTGCGCGCCAGCCCGGTGATGGCGGAGCTGAAGAAGGTCCGCAACTTCAAGCCCGGCTTCAAGAAGGGCCTTTGGTTCGGTCTCTTGAATTCCGGCTGGGAGACGCTCACCGGCGGCGCCTCGCCGTGGACGCTCAAGGTCTCGCCGGACTGGAGCTCGCTGACCAAGCTCTCGCAGCAGGAGTCGCCGAAGCGCGACTACGTCGAGCGCAGTCTCGCCCCGCGCGACCGCCTGGCCGGCGTCTACTTCGCCGCCACCGAGCACGACGAGGACCAGCCCGTGCACCTGCGCGTGGCCGACACCAGCATCTGCGTGACGAAGTGCGCGGAGGAGTACGGCAACCCCTGTACGCGCTTCTGCCCGGCCGGCGTCTACGAGATCGTCGAGGACGAGGCCGGTTCGCGGCTGCAGATCAATGCCGCCAACTGCGTGCACTGCAAGACCTGCGACATCAAGGACCCCTACCGGCTGATCGACTGGGTAACGCCGGAAGGCGGCGCCGGCCCGAACTACCAGAACCTGTAAGCCCCCAGCGGCCCGGGACGGGGCCCCGCATCCCCAAGGATCACCGAATGCAAACCTGGCTGGTCACCGGCGGCGCCGGCTTCATCGGCGGCAACTTCGTGCTGGAAGCGCGCCAGCGTGGCCTGGCGCGGATCGTCAATCTCGACGCCCTGACCTACGCCGGCAACCGCGACACGCTGGCCGCCCTCGACGGCGACGCCGACCACGTGTTCGTGCACGGCGACATCGGCGACCGCGCCCTGGTCTCGCGCCTGCTCGCCGAACACCGCGTCGACGCGGTGCTCAACTTCGCCGCCGAGAGCCACGTCGATCGCTCGATCGATGGCCCGGCGGCCTTCATCCAGACCAATGTCGTCGGCACCTTGGCCCTGCTGGAAGCCACGCGGGATTACTGGAAAACGCTGTCGACCGAGCGCGCCGCCGCATTCCGCTTCCTGCACGTCTCCACCGACGAGGTCTACGGCTCGCTGGGCGAGACCGGGTACTTCACCGAGGACACGCCCTACGCACCGAACTCGCCCTACTCGGCCTCGAAGGCGGCCTCCGACCATCTCGTGCGCGCCTTCCACCACACCTACGGGCTGCCGGTGCTGACCACGAACTGCTCGAACAACTACGGGCCGTTCCAGTTCCCCGAGAAGCTCATCCCGCTGATGATCCAGAAGCTCATCGGCGATCAGCCGCTGCCGGTGTACGGCGACGGCAGCAATGTCCGCGACTGGCTGTTCGTCGGCGACCACTGCGCCGCCATCCGCGCGGTGTTGGCGCGCGGCCGCGTTGGCGAGACCTACAACATCGGCGGCGATGCCGAGCGCCGCAACCTCGACGTGGTGCACGCGCTCTGCGAAGCGATCGACCTGCGCCGCCCGCGCAAGGATGGCCAGTCGCGCCGCGTGCAGATCAGCTTCGTGAAGGACCGCCCCGGCCACGACAAGCGCTACGCCATCGACGCCTCCAAGATCAAGCGCGAGCTGGGCTGGGCGCCGACCGTGAGCTTCGAGCAGGGCCTCGCCCGCACCGTCGACTGGTACCTCGCCAACGCGGCCTGGGTCGGCAAGATCCTCGACGGCAGCTACCGTCTCGAACGCATTGGCCGAGGCGCATGACATCCATCCAGCCCGAACATCCGGAGCGACGCTTTCCTTGGAAAGTCTGCACAGGGATGTGCGGGCTCTTGTGGGGGATCCACACATGAAACGCAAGGGCATCATCCTCGCCGGCGGCTCCGGCACGCGGCTCTACCCGATCACCAAGGGTGTCAGCAAGCAGCTGCTGCCGGTGTACGACAAGCCGATGATCTACTACCCGCTCTCGGTGCTGATGCTGGCCGGCATCCGCGAGGTGCTGATCATCAACACCCCGCACGAGCAGGCGATGTTCCAGGCCCTGCTCGGCGACGGCGCGCAATGGGGCATGCGCTTCGAGTACGTGACCCAGCCGAGCCCCGATGGCCTCGCTCAGGCCCTGATCCTCGGGGCCGACTTCCTCGACGGCGCGCCCTCCTGCCTGGTGCTCGGCGACAACATCTTCCACGGCAGCGGCTTCACCGAGCTCTTGAAGCGCGCCGATGCCCGCGAGCACGGTGCCACCGTGTTCGGCTACTGGGTGAAGGACGCCAAGGCCTACGGTGTCGCCGAGTTCGATGGCGAAGGCCGCGTGGTCGGGCTTGAGGAGAAGCCGGCGCAGCCGAAGTCGAACTACGCCGTCACCGGCCTGTATTTCTACGACGGCCGCGCGCCGGCCTTCGCCTCCGGACTGAAGCCTTCCGCGCGCGGCGAGCTGGAGATCACCGACCTCAACCGCCGCTACCTCGAGGACGGCTCGCTGCAGCTCGAGAAGATGGGCCGCGGCTACGCCTGGCTCGACACCGGCACCCACGAATCGCTGCTGCAGGCCGGCAACTTCATCGAGACCATCGAGCAGCGCCAGGGCCTGCGCGTGGCCTGCCCGGAGGAGATCGCCTACACCCAAGGCTGGATCAGCGCCGCCGAGCTCGAAGCCCTCGCTGCGCCGCTGGCCAAGAACGGCTACGGCCAGTACCTGCTCTCGCTGCTGACCCACGGCCCGGTAGCCTGAGGCGAGGCATGAAGTTCATCGAGACCGCCCTGCCCGGCTGCATCCTCGTCGAGCCCGCCGTCTTCGGCGACGCCCGCGGCAGCTTCTTCGAGAACTGGAACGCGGCGAAGTTCGCCGAGGCCGGCATCCATGCCTCCTTCGTGCAGGCGAACGTCTCGACCTCGGCGCGCGGCGTGCTCCGTGGCCTGCACTACCAGTGGCCGAACCCGCAGGGCAAGCTGGTGCAGGTGCTCGAAGGCGAGGTCTGGGACGTGGCCGTCGACATCCGCCGCGGCTCGCCCCACTTCGGCCGCTGGACCGCGGCGGTGCTGAGCGCGGCGAACCGCCGGCAGTTCTGGATCCCCGAGGGCTTCGCCCACGGCTTCGTGGTCTTGAGCGAGCAGGCCATCTTCTCCTACCTGTGCACCGCGCTCTACGACCGCGAGGCCGATGCCGGCCTGCGCTGGAACGACGGCCAGCTCGCCATCGACTGGCCGGTCTCCGAGCCCTCGCTGTCGGAGAAGGACGCCAAGGCACCTTTCCTCGCCGACATCGCGCCGGAGCGGCTGCCGGTGTTCGCGGTATGAGCGCACTGGCCTCGAACCCGCTGGCCCGCGGCCCGGTGCTGCTGGTCGGTGCCGACGGCCAGCTCGGCACCGAACTGCGCAAGGCCCTGGCGACCCGCGGCATCGCGCCGGTGGTGAGCTCCCTGCACGGCACGCTGCCGGACGGCGGCAGCGCCCTGCCCTGCGATCTGTCGGTGCCCGGTGCCCTGGCCGCACTCGTCCGTGCCGTGAAGCCGGCGCTGATCCTCAACGCCGCCGCCTACACGGCGGTCGATCGCGCCGAATCCGAACCGGCGCTCGCCCACCGCGTCAACGCCGAAGCCGTGGGCGAACTCGGCGAGGCGGCGAAGGCCCTCGGTGCCATCGTCGTGCACTACTCGACCGACTACGTCTTCGCCGGCGACGGCACGCGCCCCTACCGCGAGGACGACGCGCCGGGCCCGGTCTCGGTCTACGGCCGCAGCAAGCTGGAGGGCGAGCAGGCGCTGGCCGCCAGCGGCGCCGAGGCCCTCACCTTCCGGCTCGCCTGGGTGTACGCCGCGCACAGCACGAACTTCCTGCGCACCATGCTGCGCGTCGGCGGCGAGCGCGAGTCCTTGCGCGTCGTCGCCGACCAGGTCGGTGCGCCCACGCCGGCGCACTGGATCGCGGAAGGCTCGCTGCGCGCGCTGGAGGCCGGCGCACGCGGCCTCTACCACCTCGCCCCGCAGGGCCGGACCAGCTGGCACGGCTATGCCGAGGCGATCTTCGCCGGCGCCGTCGCGCGCGGCCTGCTGGCGAAGGCCCCGGCGGTCGAGGCGATCGCGTCGAGCGAGTACCCGACGCCTGCCGCGCGCCCCGCCTGGTCGGTGCTGGACAGCGGCAAGCTCGAACGCGAGGCCGGCATCGCCCTGCCGCACTGGTCGCAGGGCTTACAGGAAGTGCTGGACGCGATCGCGACGGCCCGCTGAAGCCGGCCCCGGCCTCCGCCCGCCCTCAGCCGGCCAGGGCCCGGAAGGCGTCGTAGCTGCGGATGTACTCGTCGGCGTCGTAGGGCTCGGAGGCGAACACCAGCAGCACGGCATCGCGCGAGTAGCGGTACTGGGTGCCCCAGGTCATCGGCGGCAGGTGCAGGCCGAGGTCGGGTTGGTCGAGGGTGAACTCGGCGCGCTGGCGGCCGTCGTCGGCCAGCACCCGCACCGAGCCCGAGACGCAGAGCAGGAACTGGTGGCAGCGGCGGTGCGCGTGCTCGCCGCGGGTCTCCGCGCTCGGCACGTCGAAGACGAGGAAATAGCGCTGCGGGGGGAACGGCAGGTCGCGCGCGAACTCGCCGACCGAGAGCGCGCCGCGCAGGTCGGCGAAGCGCGGCAGGCGGTGCAGCGTGACCCCGCGCACCGGGGTCGCGACCACGCCGGGCCGCTCCGGCGGGGCCACCGGACCGGCCTCCGTGCCGGCCGGCCCGGTGGCGCCGACGTAGCCGACGATGCGGCCCGGGTTGCCGACCACGATGGCGTTCGGCGGCACCGAGCGGGTGACCACGGCCCCGGCGCCGATCATCGCCCCGCCGCCGATGGTGATGCCGGGCAGCAGGGTGGCGTTGGCGCCGATCGAGGCACCGCTTTCCACGACCGTCCTCGGGAACTCGGCCGGGTACTGGCGGCTGCGCGGGAAGCGGTCGTTGGTGAAGGTGGCGTTCGGGCCGACGAACACGTCGTCGCCCAGCCTCAAGCCGTCCCAGAGCTGCACGCCGCATTTCAGCGTGACGCGGTCGCCGACCACCACGTCGTTCTCGATGAAGACGCCGTCGCAGATGTTGCAGTCGGCACCGATGCGGGCACCGGGCAGCACGTGGGCGAAGGCCCAGATGCGGGTGCGCGGCCCGATGTGCGGCGATTCGCACAAGGCCTGCGGGTGGACGAAGAAATCCATGGTTCAGGCCTCCGGGAAGGCGTTGCAGGCGGCGATCACGGCTTCGACCTCGGCGTCCGCCAGTTCCGGGAAGCACGGCAGGCTGAGCACCTCGCGGGCTTCGCGCTCGGCGCCGGGCAGCAGCAGCGCGTCGTAGCGCCCGCCGAAGCAGGGCTGGCGGTGGTCGGGCAGCGGGTAGTGGACGTCGGTCTGCACCCCGGCGGCGTGCAGATGGGCGGCCAGCGCCTCGCGCCGGGCGCTGCGCAGCACGAACAAGTGGGCGACGTGCGCTTCCCCGTCGTCCAGCACCGGCAGGCGCAACTGCGGGTGGCGGATGCCCTCGACGTAGCGGCGCGCGATGGCACGGCGGCGGGCGTTCCAGCCGTCCAGCCGCGGCAGCATCGCGAGCAGGAAGCGCGCCTGCAGTTCGTCGAGCCGCGAGTTGCGGCCGCCCGGCAGGGCATTGGTGTACTTCGCCGACCAGCCGTACTGGCGCAACTGGCGCAGGCGCGCGGCCCGCTCCGGGCAGGCGGTCAGCACCGCGCCGCCATCGCCCAGCGCGCCGAGGTTCTTGGTCGGGTAGAAGCTGAAGGCGGCGGCATCGCCGAAGGCCCCGGCCCGGCGGCCGCCGCGGCGCGCGCCGTGGGCCTGCGCGCAGTCCTCGACCACGGCCACGCCCTCGGCCGCCGCCCAGGCGACGATGGGTTCGATGGCGGCCAGCCGGCCGTAGAGGTGGGTGACGATGACGGCCTTGGGCAGGCCCTCGCGCTCGACCGCGGCGCGCAGGGTGTCGAGGGTCATCAGGCCCTCGGCATCGACATCGACATCGACGAACAAGGGTTCGGCAGCGCAGGCCAGGGTGGCCGAGCTGCCGTACATGGCGGCATTCGGCGCCAGCGCGACGCGGTCGCCCGGGCCCACGCCGACCGCCTTGAGCGCCAGCTCCAGCGCATCGGTGCCGTTGGCCACGCCGACCGCCTCGGCCACGCCGCACCACCCGGCGAAGGCCTGCTCGAAGGCGCGCACGCCGGGGCCGAGCACGTAGTGGCCCGAGGCGACGACCTCGGCGGCGATGGCCGCGAGTTCGGCCTGCAGGGGCGCGACGTGGCGCCCGAGCGCATTGATCGGAATCATCCGCGGATCCTTGCTGGTGGCCACCATTCTAGCGCCCGGTCGGCGGCTACACTGTGCGCTTCCCGTGGGACCGCCGCCGCGCATGCGCATCGCCCTTGCCACCGCCATCGCCGCCTTCGCGCTCGACGAGGACCTGCCGCCCCTGCTCGAGGCCCTGCGCGCGCGTGGCCACGCCGCCGAGGCGGTGGCCTGGGACGACCCGACCGTGTCCTGGGCGCGCTTCGACCTGGTGCTGCTGCGCTCGACCTGGAACTACACCGATCGCCCCGTCGATTTCCTCGCCTGGTGCGAGTCCGTCGCCGCGCGGACGCGGCTCTCGAACCCGCCGGAACTCGTGCGCTGGAACACCGACAAGCGCTACCTGTCGGACCTCGCACGGAAGGGCGTGCCGGTGATCCGCTCGCATTTCCTCGCCCCCGGCGACGACCCCGACGGCTTCCCTGCGCTTGCCGAATTCGTGGTCAAGCCCTGCATTGGCGCCGGCTCGCGCGACACCCGGCGCTACACCGCACCGAACCGCGCCACCGCCGTCGCCCATGCCAGTCGCCTGCTCGATGCCGGCCGCCACGTGCTGGTGCAGCCCTACCTCGAGGCCGTCGACAGCGCCGGCGAGACCGCGCTGCTGTTCTTCGCCGGGCGCTATTCGCACGCCATCCGCAAGGGCCCGCTGCTGGCCCGCGACGGCGAGGCCACCCGCGCCCTGTTCGCGCCCGAGGCGATCACCGCGCGCGAGCCCTCCGCCGACGAGATCGCGGTGGCGCAGCGCGCGCTGGCCGCCATCCCGGGCGGTGCGCCGCTGTACGCCCGCGTCGACCTGCTGCCCTCGCCGGAGGGCCCGCAGCTGCTGGAACTGGAGCTCACCGAGCCGTCCTTGTTCTTCGTGACTTCGCCGGGTTCGGCGGCGCGTTTCGTCGCCGCGATCGAGGCGGCGATGGCGGAGCCGATGCGGGCCTGAACCGCCCTCGGCGACCCGGGCCGGTGCCCGTGCCGCGGCCTCAGCCGCCGATCGCGTCGAGCACCTGCCGCGCCAGCGCCTCGGGCGTCGCCGCCGTCGTGTCGAGGCGCACCTCCGGTGCCTCGGGGCGCTCGTAGGGCGCGTTGATGCCGGTGAAGTTCGGGATCCTGCCCGCCCGCGCCTTCGCGTACAGGCCCTTCGGATCGCGCGCCTCGCAGACCGCCAGCGGCGTATCGACGAACACTTCGAGGAACTCGCCCGGCGCGAACAGGCTGCGCGCCATCTCGCGCTCGCGGGCGTAGGGCGAGATGAAGCTGACCAGCACGATCAGTCCGGCATCGACCATCAGCCGCGCCACTTCCGCCACGCGGCGCAGGTTCTCGACGCGGTCGGCCTCGGTGAAGCCGAGGTCGCGGTTGAGACCGTGGCGCACGTTGTCGCCGTCCAGCACGTAGGTGTGCCGCCCCTGGGCGACGAGGGCGCGCTCGACGAGGTTGGCGATGGTCGATTTGCCCGAACCGGAGAGCCCGGTGAGCCAGATGCAGCGCGGGGTCTGGTTCTTCTGCGCGGCACGCAGTGCCTTGTCCACGGTGAAGGCCTGCCAGTGCAGGTTCTCGCCGCGGCGCAGGCCGTGGCGCACCACGCCGGCGCCGGCGGTCGCGTTGCTCAGGCGATCGACGAGGATGAAGCCGCCCAGTGCGCGGGATTCGTCGTAGGTGGCGAGCGGGATCGGCGCGGCGAGGCTCAGCTTCACCAGGCCGACATCGTTCATCACCAGCTGCTTCGCGGCCTCGTGCGCCTGCGTGTTGACATCGATGCGGTGGCTGATCGCGGTGACGGTGGCCGCCACTTCGCGCGTGCCGATACGCAGCCACCAGCTGCGCCCCGGCAGCAGCGGAGCCTCGTCCATCCAAATCAAGTGGGCGGCGAACTGGTCGCTGACCGGCAGCGGCGCGGCGGCGGCGCAGAGCACATCGCCACGGGAGACATCGCGCTCGCGGTCCAGCGTGAGCACCACGGCCTGCCCGGCCTCGGCCGCATCGACCTCACGCCCACCCACCGTCACCGAGGCGATGCGCGCATCGTGGCCCGAAGGCTGCACCACGACGGCATCGCCCCGCGCCAGCCGCCCCTGCGCCAGGGTGCCGGCGTAGCCGCGGAAATCCGCGTCCGGCCGCAGCACCAGCTGCACCGGCAGGCGCGCCGGGCTTTGCGTGTCGAGGCCGGGAACCGGCGCGGCCTCGAGGTGTTCGAGCAGGGTCGGGCCGGCGTACCACGCCGCACCGCCGCGGCGGGTCAGGTTGTCGCCCTGAAGCGCCGAGACCGGCACGGCCTGCACGCGCTCGATGCCCACCGCCGCGGCCAGGGCGGCGTACTCGTCGCGGATCGCGCCGAACACCGATTCGTCCCAGCCGACCAGGTCCATCTTGTTGACGGCCAGCAGCACTTGCTTCACGCCGAACAGGGCGCAGATCCAGCTGTGCCGGCGGGTCTGCGGCAGCACGCCCTTGCGCGCGTCGATGAGCACGATGGCAAGATCGGCGGTCGAGGCGCCGGTCGCCATGTTGCGGGTGTACTGCTCGTGGCCGGGGCAGTCCGCCACGATGAAGCGGCGTCGCGGCGTGCCGAAGTAGCGGTAGGCGACGTCGATGGTGATGCCCTGCTCGCGCTCGGCGGCGAGGCCGTCCACCAGCAGGGCGAAATCCAGTGCCTCGCCCTGCGTGCCGTGCTTCGCCGAATCACGGGCCAGCGCCGCCAGGTGGTCGTCGCGGGCCTCGCCGGTGTCGTGCAGCAGGCGGCCGATCAGGGTGCTCTTGCCGTCGTCCACGCTGCCGCAGGTGATGAAACGCAGCAGGTCCATCAGAAATAGCCCTCCTGCTTCTTCTTTTCCATCGAATCGCCGGGCGCATGGTCGATCACCCGGCCCTGGCGCTCCGAGGTCCGCACCTGCTCCAGCTCGGCGATGATCCTGGCGACCGTGTCGGCCTCCGATTCGACGCCGCCGGTGAAGGGCCAGCAGCCCAGCGTGCGGAAGCGTACGCGGCGCAGCACCTCGCGCTCGCCCTCGCGCAGCGGCATGCGGGCGTCGTCGCGCATCAGCAGCACGCCGTCGCGCTCGACCACCGGGCGCTCCTTCGCGAAATAGAGCGGCGGCAGCTCGATGCCCTCGCGTTCGATGTAGCGCCACACGTCGATCTCGGTCCAGTTCGAGAGCGGGAAGGCGCGCACGCTCTCGCCGGGGTGGATGCGGCCGTTGTACTGGTTCCAGAGTTCCGGGCGCTGGGCCTTGGGCTCCCAGCGCAGGGCCGCGTTGCGGAAGCTGAAGATGCGCTCCTTGGCACGCGAGGCCTCCTCGTCGCGGCGCGCGCCGCCGATGGCGCAGTCGTAAGCGCCGGCGGCGAGCGCCTGCTTCAAGCCCTGCGTGCGCATCACCTCGGTGTGCACCGAGACGCCGTGCACGAAGGGGTCGATGCCGGCCCTCACGCCTTCCTCGTTGACGTGGACGCGCAGCTCGACGCCGTACTTCGCCGGCACGGCGTCGCGGAAGCGGTAGGTCTCGGCGAACTCGAAGGTGCTGTCGATGTGCAGCAGCGGGATCGGCGGCCGCGCCGGCGCGAAGGCCTTCCGCAGCAGGTGCAGCAGGGTCGTGCTGTCCTTGCCGATCGAGTACAGGAGCACCGGGTTGCGGAACTGCGCCGCCACCTCGCGGATCACGTGGATGGCCTCGGCTTCGAGGCGGTCCAGATGGCTCAGCGCCACGACGCCGCCTCCGCGATCACGGCCCGTGCCGGACGCCGCGCGCCAGCCTCAAGCATGGCGGCCGTACACATCGTCCAGCCGCACGATGTCGTCCTCGCCGAGGTAGTCGCCGCTTTGCACCTCGATCAGGGCCAGCGGCTCGCTGCCGGGGTTGCGCAGGCGGTGCACACTCCCTTTCGGAATGTACGTGCTCTGGTTGCGTTCCAGCAGGAACACGCGCCCGTCGCAGGTGACCTCGGCCACGCCATCGACCACGATCCAGTGCTCGGCGCGGTGCGCGTGCTTCTGCAAGCTCAGGCTGGCACCGGGCTTCACGACGATCCGCTTGACCTGGAAATGCTCGCCGCGGTCGATGCTGTCGTAGTGCCCCCAGGGCCGATACACCTGCCGGTGGTTGACGTGCTCGCCGCGGCCGGCGGCCTTCAGTGCATCGACGACCGCCTTGACGTCCTGCACGCGGTCGCGGTGGGCGACGAGCAGCGCATCGGGCGTATCGACGATGACCAGGTCGCGCACGCCGACGGTGGCGATCAGGTGTTCGCCGAAGGCATGGACGAGGCAGTCGCGGGTGTCTCGCGCCACCACGTCGCCGGTGACGACGTTGCCGTGCCCGTCCTGCGGGCCGATGGCCCAGAGCGCGCTCCACGAGCCGATGTCGTTCCAGTCGCAGTCCACCGGCACCACGGCGGCGCGGCGGGTCTTCTCCATCACCGCGTAGTCGATCGAATCGGAAGGCGAGGCGGCGAAGGCCTCGCGGTCGACGCGGATGAAA
>Ga0208370_100372_pt1 | contig 11793 bp, 14 predicted proteins | sample Subbio12Jun_QV11_FD_184822 | JGI IMG/M metagenome (GOLD analysis project Ga0208370, IMG submission 184822) | Serpentinite rock and fluid subsurface biosphere microbial communities from McLaughlin Reserve, California, USA -CR12Jun_QV11 (SPAdes) | ecosystem: Environmental > Terrestrial > Deep...
GAGGCGGACGAAGCGACGACACCCGCCTCGGCCGCCGGGCCTGTCCCAAGCGGTCCCGGTGACAACATCATCCCCCTCAATCCTCCCGTCAGAACCATCGGAACACCCGCATGACCATCAGAACCATCCTTGTCGACGACGAGAAGCTCGCCATCCAGGGCCTGCAACTGCGGCTTCAGGCCTTCGACGATGTCGAGATCATCGACACCTGCGCCAATGGCCGCGAGGCGATCCGCAAGATCAAGACCGAGAAGCCCGATCTGGTGTTCCTCGACATCCAGATGCCCGGCTTCGACGGCTTTTCCGTCGTCAAGGGCGTGATGGAGATCGAACCGCCGCTGTTCGTCTTCGTCACCGCCTATGAAGAACATGCGATCCGCGCGTTCGAGGCCAACGCTGTCAATTACCTGATGAAGCCGGTCGACGAACAGAAGCTCGCCGACACCATCGAACGCGTGCGCCAGCGCCTTGCCGAGAAAAAATCGGCCGAGGATGCAGGGCAATTGCTCGACGTGCTCGCCGAAGTCGCGCCCGAACGCGCGGCGGATTTCGCCGACACCGCCGCCCCCGCCGCCGAAAGCGAGGGCCGGTTTGAAAAGCTCATCAACGTCAAGGACCGCGGCCAGATATTCCGGGTCGAGGTTGACACGATCGAGCATATCGAGGCTGCGGGCGATTACATGATCATTTCCACCGGCGACAATTCGCTGGTGCTGCGCGAGACAATGAAGGACCTGGAACGCCGCCTCGACCCGCGCAAGTTCCAGCGTGTCCACCGTTCGACCATCGTCAACCTCGATCTCGTGCGGCAGGTGAAGCCGCACACCAATGGCGAATGCTTCCTGGTGCTGGAAAGCGGTGCCGAGGTGAAGGTGTCGCGCTCCTATCGCGACGTGGTGGCGCGTTTCGTGCATTGATCTGCGCGCGCTGTGGCCTGCTGCGCGGCCTGGTCGGCCGTCAGGCGCTCGCGGGTGTCCTCGTCGTGCTGGCGGATCATGGCGGGGATGCGGAACAGGTCGGCGATCGCCCATGCCGCAGTGACGGGAAGACCGATGATCGTGATGCCGATGGCTAGCATCGCGGCGCCCGTCTTGCGATCACCCAGATAGAAGCGGTGCGCACCCAGCACCCCGAAAAAGACACAAAGGACATAGGCCGCCGACTTGCTCGGCCTATGCGCGATGACCTGGAAATCGATCCGCATCTTCTGCTGAAGACTGAGCGGAATCTGCCGTCCCCCGTCGTCCTGCGAGTCCATTTCCTGCGATCTCCCCAATCGCGTTTGCCATTCCTGTTTCCGGCTGGATTGGTACAAGGCTATGGCATGTCACGCCCCTGGGCAACTAACTTTCAACCAACGGCTTGAACCCATGACCGATTTCGTCATTCCCGGCTTCGATCTCGCCCTCTTCGTCCGCGCGACGCTGGCCGAGGACTTGGGCGAGGGCTTGCCCGGCGGGGGGCGGGACGTCACGTCCGAAAGCGTCATCCCGGCCGAAGCGCGCTTTTCCGGCGTCATGGACAGCCGCGATGCGATCACCGTTGCCGGGCTGCCGCTGGCCGAGGCCTTCTTCCGCCATCTCGACCCGGACTGCACTATCGAAACCCTCGTGCATGATGGCGACAAGGTGCCCGGCGGAACCGATCTGATACGCATCGAGGGAAGGGCACGGGCGTTGCTGACAGCGGAACGCAGCGCGCTCAACATCGTGCAGCACCTCTCCGGTATCGCCACCCTGACGCAGGCCTATGTCACCGCCATGCGGGGGCCCGGAGGCAATCCGGCCTGCACCCTGCTCGATACCCGCAAGACCATCCCCGGCCTCAGGCACCTCGAGAAATACGCCACCCGGCAGGGCGGGGCGCAGAACCACCGCATGGGGTTGTGGGACGCGGCCATGATCAAGGACAACCATGTCGCGGTCGCGGGCTCTGTCGGCGAGGCGGTGCGCCGCGCGCGCGCGGCAGGCGTGCCGAAGATCATCTGCGAGATCGACAGCCTCGACCAGATCGAGCCCGCGCTCGCTGCGGGCGCGCATCACCTGCTGCTCGACAACATGGACCCCGCCACGCTGGCGGCAGCGGTGGAAATGGTCGCAGGCCGCGTGCCGACCGAGGCGAGCGGTGGCATCGACCTCGATACCATCGCGGCGAAGGCGGCGAGCGGGGTGGATTACATCTCGGTCGGGCGCCTGACTCAGAGCGCGCCAGCCGCCGACATCGGGCTGGATTTCAAGCCGCTGTGAAGCTTGCGCGGGGGCCCCGGCCGCTGGCGATCCGCATCTTTGCCGCCGCCTTCCTTGCTGCGGCGCTGCTGCGGCTGACGCGCGGGCTGGACGATCTGACGCGCGCCCAGAGCGCCTATGCCGCCCACCTGCCGTGGTTCGCGTGGGACCGCGACGGGACGATCATCGCGCTTTCCGCGGAGTTCACCATCGCGTTGATCCCGCTCGTGTGGATCTACCTTTTCGCCGCGCCCTTTGCCCGCTGGCTGGTGCTGGGCTTCGGCGCGCTGCGGCTTGCCTTTCTCGATCCCGCCGCGCTGACCGGCGCGCTGCTCGTGGCGGTCGCGATGGCGAGCCTGCTCACCGCGCAGGCGGGGCGCTGGTTCGCGCGAGCGCCGGAGCCCGATGAGGACGGTCCTGCCGTTTTCGAATAGACTTGTATCCGCCCGATGTTAGCTTGCCAGATGGTGTTGCTGAAAAGGGGATATTCATGCGACCGGCTTCCATCACGCGATTCGATCAGCTTTACCTCGGCGCGCTGGCGCTGGGGATCGTGAACACCGTGCTTGCCTACGACGCCACCATGACGCAGCTTGAGGCCGATCCGGACGTGGCCGCTGCGGGCATGGCGGGTCCGGGCGTCATTATCGGCGCGTTCGCCTTCGGCTTCGCCATCTCGCTGCTGTTGTGGTTCTTCATCTCGCGCCGGGCCTCGGGCATCGCCAAGTGGGTGCTGGTGGTGTTCACCGTAATCGGCACGCTGATGCTGCCCCTTTCGCTGACGGCGGTGCCGCTCGTCCAGTTGATCGTCACGCTGGTCATCACCGCGATGCAGATTGGCGCCGTATGGTATCTGTTCCGGCCCGATGCGAGGGCATGGTTCGCGCATGGCCCCGGGGGCATGGATCCGGCCGCCTTCGAATAGGCGCGCGGCGGCGTGAGGGCGGGGATTGCGGGACTGGCGGCGCTGGCCGCGCTGCTGCCCGCCCCGGTCTTGGCGCAGGCCTACCAGTGCCGCGCGCCGCAGGTGGCGAGCGTGCCGCGTATCGCCCCCGATGGCCCGCGCCGCGTCTTACCGGTGACGGGCTACACCCTTGCGCTGAGCTGGTCGCCCGAGTTCTGCAAGCCGCGCGCGCAGGATCGCGGCCATGCCTTCCAGTGCGCAGGCAAAGGCGCAAGCTTCGGCCTTGTGGTTCACGGACTGTGGCCCGAAGGTGCAGGAAACTGGCCCCAGTGGTGCGAGGCCCGGCATCAGCTTACCCCCGCCGACCTGCGCGCGGCGATGTGCCTGATGCCTTCGGAGCGGCTGATCGCGCGCCAATGGGCCAAGCACGGTGCCTGCATGGTGAAGCGTCCGGCGAACTACCTGAAGATCATCCGCATCCTCCATTCGGGCCTGCGCCTGCCCGATTACGACCGCATCAGCCGCGAGGAGGGGCTGACAGCGGGGCGCATCCGCGCCGCCTTTGCCGATGCCAATCCCGAATGGCCGGAAGCTGCGATCGGGGTGAAGCTGAATGCGCGCGGCTGGCTGGAGGAAATCCGCCTGTGCTATGCCAGAACCTTCCGCCCGACCCGCTGCCCCGCGTCGCGCTGGGGGGCGAAGGACACCGCGCCCGCCCTGATCTGGAGAGGGCTTTGACAGGCCATGCCGCACGGCGGGCTGTGGCGGCTTTCGGGTTTGCAGGTTGCGGCGGGGAACGTGGGCAAGCCGGTGGGGAGTTGCCGCCACTTCAAGGCCTGTCGACCCGTGCCGGACACGGGGCTTGGCTTCGTTTGTTTCAGAACCGCAACAGAAAAGCCCGCCCCCGGATCAATTCCGGGGCGATGATGGAATGTGATGGCACGAACGGTGTCGCCGACCGAACGGCGGCTCTGGGCTCGATCCCGCCGAGGCTGCCCTCACCGCCGCTCCCGGAAGAACGCCCGCAGCATCTCCGCTGCGTCTTCCTCGCCAATGCCGGAGTAAATCTCGGGGCGGTGCAGGCACTGCTCCTGCTCAAACACCCGCGCGCCGTGCTCGACCGCGCCGCCCTTGGGGTCGCTGGCGGCGTAATAGAGCCGCGCGATCCGGGCATGGGCGATCGCGCCCGCGCACATCGCGCAGGGTTCGAGCGTCACCCACAGCTCGCAATCGGTCAGTCGCTCGTCGCCCAGCGCCTTGGCCGCCGCGCGGATCGCCATGATTTCGGCGTGGGCGGTGGGGTCATGGTCGGCGCGGGGACGGTTGTGGGCTTCGGCGATTACCACCCCGTCCTTGACGATCACCGCGCCAATCGGCACCTCGCCGCTCGCCGCTGCCATGCGCGCGAGCGCCAGTGCCCGGTGCATCGGCGCAGGAAGGGGCCAGCTGGTCATCCTCGCTGCGCTAGCCGGGGCGTGAGCGGGGCGCAACGTGCTTGACGATTCGGCCTTGCCCCGTTATGCGCGCCGCTCTCCCGGATAGAACCGTTTTTTACGAGAAGAGACACACCATGTCGCGCATCTGCGAACTGACCGGCAAGGGCCGCCAGGTCGGCCACAATGTGAGCCACGCCAACAACAAGACAAAGCGCGTGTTCCTGCCCAACCTGCAGAACGTGACGCTCATGAGCGAAAAGCTGGAGCGCAGCTTCAAGTTCCGCGTCTCGACCCATGGCCTGCGCTCGGTCGAGCACAATGGCGGGCTCGACAACTGGCTGCTCAAGACCAGCGACGACAAGCTTTCGGCCAACGCGCTGAAGGTGAAGCGCGAGCTTATCAAGGCTCAGGCTGCGGCCTGATTGTCTGCCGGTCCTGCGGGACACGCGACGAAACGAGGAAGCGTCCGGGTCTCCGGGCGCTTTTTTCGTCAGGGGATGGTCGAACTGTCCCAGTCGAAGCGCGCCAGCAACGTGCGCTGGAAGATCGAGAAATTGTCGTCCGAGATCAGCCAGACGCTTCCGCGCGAAGGGTCGGCGGCCGAGGGGACATAGGCGATCCCCTCGAAGTTATCGGCCAGAATGCCATCATGCATATGCACGATAAGGCGCGCCTCCCACACGCGCCCGGCACGGATCATGCGCGGATCGGCAACCGCGATCGCGGTGTTGAAGCTGGCCGGGATGCTGAAATCGACCAGTCTGAGAAGGATCAGCACCCGCCCGTCGGGCAATTGGGTCGCATCGACCGGATCGAAATAGGGCGGGGCGGCGAAGCGGAAGGCCAGCGGCGGCGTTCCGCCTTCGGCAGGATCGCCCGGATACAGCAGCGCATCGTGCAATCTGCGGTCGCTGCGAATGTTGCCCTCGGCAATCATCAGGAAGCGCCCGTCGGCGAGCCGCTCCATTGTCTCGGGCCCGCTGTTGGCGCTCCATTTCGCGATTCCGGGGGGCGCGTGGATGCTGCGTCCGCCCCCGGACGGGAAGCGCATCACGAGGTTATCATATTCGAAGGCCGCCCACAGCGTGCCGGTCGCCGGGTCGCGCGCGAGCGCCTCGAGATCGACGAATTCCTTGCGGCCTCGGGTGCTGACCCCGACGAAGCGGAAACTGCCCGGGACAGGGCGGGGCGCTTCGCCCGCCAGATCGATATCGAGCAGGAAGCCGCGATCACTCCCGGCGATCACCGCCGCGCCCTTACCCGCCACGAGCGCGGAAAAGCCTCCGAACCAGCCGTGCTCGGATGTCAGTTCCCACAGGCCATCGGGCGGGCCGAGTTCGCCTGTGACTAGGCCCTCTACCGCCCGCGCCGTGACGGTGATCTGCGCCGGATCGGAGCGCAACTGACCGGGCGCGCGCAGGAAGGTGCCCGGTGCGAGCGCCAGCGCCACCGCCGCGAGCAGAAACAGCCGCAGCGCCCGCACGTGCCCGGAGCGCCGCGCGCGGGGGGCGTCGGGGGTCATGGATGCGCTGGGATCAGGCGAGGCCGAGCAGGCGGCGCGTGGCGATCTCGGGTGAGGCGTAGGCTTCCTGCCGCTCGGCGCTCCAGTAGAGCAGTGCGGGCAGCGGGATCGCTTCGCCCGTGACCGCGCAGAGCACGTGGCTTCCCGGGCGCAGCACCCGGAAGCTGGAGGGGCCGTAGTAGAGCTTGGCGACCTTGTCGGCGGGTGTCATCAGCATGGCGACCCTGATAGCACCGAGCGGCTAAGCGAACAAATCATCTTGGGCAGGCGGCGGCGAGGATTTCGCGGGCTTGCGTGCGGGCATCGGTGCAGGCGGGAGCGGGGCGGCGCCCTCAGGCGCGGCGGTGAGCGTCCCGTCGCGCCATTGCAGGAGAAGGCGCGCCTCGCCTGCGGCTTCGGCGCGGGTGGTGAGCGCGCGGCCCCCGGCATCGCGGATGATGGCATAGCCGCGCTCCAGCGGCCTTTCGGGATGGAGCTGGCTCATCACCCGGCTGAGCGAGGCGAGGCGGTGGGCACCCTCGCGCAAGGGGCGCTCGACCAGCGCCGGGGCGAGGCGCGCGCCCGCCAGCCGCCGCTGCGCCTCGGCGGCGGTGCGCGACAACAGGCTCGGCGTGAGGCGTGCGGCGGCCCCTGCGAGCCGCTCGCGCCCTCTGGCCGAACGGTCGCCGAGCGCGCGGCGCAGGCGCTCCGACAGGTCGTCGAGCCGCTGGGCCTGGGGTGCGAGCAGGTTTTCCGGGCGGGGCAGCAGCCGCACCCGCGCAGCAAGGCGCTCGCGCCCCAGTTCGACCGGGCGATAGACCGCACGGCGCTGGCGCTTGGCGAGATCGGCGAGGGTGAAGGCGAGGTCGGCGCGCACCGGCACCGCCATCTCGGCGGCGGCGGTGGGGGTCGGCGCGCGGCGGTCGGCGGCATAGTCGGCGAGCGTGGTGTCGGTCTCGTGCCCCACGGCGCTGATGACGGGGATGGTGCAATCGGCGATGGCGCGGACCACCGCTTCCTCGTTGAAGCTCCACAGGTCCTCGATCGACCCGCCCCCGCGCGCGACGATCACCACGTCGGGACGCGGCACCGGGCCGCCCGGCTGGAGCGCGCAGAACCCGCGCACTGCCGCCGCCACCTGTTCGGCCGCACCCTGCCCCTGCACCAGCACCGGCCAGACGAGCACGTGGCTCGGGAAGCGGTCGGCGAGGCGGTGGAGAATGTCGCGGATCACCGCGCCGGTCGGCGAGGTAACGACGCCGATCACGCGCGGCAGGAAGGGCAGCGCCCGCTTGCGGCGCTCGTCGAACAGACCCTCGGCCGCGAGCCGCGCCCGCGTCTTCTCGAGCAGCGCCAGCAGCGCGCCCTCGCCCGCCAGTTCGAGGCTGTCGATCACGATCTGGTATTTCGAGCGCCCCGGATAGGTGGTGAGCTTGCCGGTCGCGATCACCTCGAGCCCGTCTTCCGCGCGAAAATTGAGGCGGGCGGCGTTGCCTTTCCACATCACCCCGTCGATCACCGCGCCTTCATCCTTCAGGGCGCAATAGAAGTGCCCCGAGGCGGCGCGCTTCACCCCCGAGAGCTCGCCGCGCAGGCGCACGAAGCCGAAGCGGTCCTCGACCGTGCGCTTCAGCAGCGCGGAAATCTCGCTGATGGTCAGCGGCCGGGCGTTGTCGCCCTGCCGCTCGCGGGCTACGAGCCCCGCATCGTCATCACTGTTCGGCGGAGGCGCCATGAATATCCTGCTGCTTGGTTCGGGAGGCCGCGAACATGCGCTGGCATGGAAGCTGGCGCAATCCCCGAGCCTGACAAAGCTCTATGCCGCCCCCGGAAATCCCGGCATCGCCGTGGAGGCCGAGGTGGTGGCGCTGGAGGTGACGGATCATGCCGCCGTGATCGCCTTCTGCGCCGACAAGGCCATCGGCCTCGTCGTGATCGGCCCCGAGGCGCCGCTGGTCGACGGGCTATCCGACAGCCTGCGCGCTGCGGGCGTGCCGGTGTTCGGCCCCTCCAAGGCCGCCGCGCGGCTCGAAGGTTCCAAGGGCTTCACCAAGGATCTGTGCGCGCGCGCAGGCATCCCCACCGCCGGTTATGTGCGCGCCGCCAGCCTCGAAGAGGCGCGCGCCGCGCTTGCCCGTTTCGCCGCGCCCTATGTGCTCAAGGCCGATGGGCTGGCGGCGGGCAAGGGCGTGGTGATCGCCGAGACCCTCGCCGAGGCCGAGGCCGCGCTTGCCGAGATGTTCGGCGGTGCCTTCGGTGCGGCAGGGGCCGAGGTGGTGATCGAGGAGTTCATGGCGGGCGAGGAGGCGAGCTTCTTCGCGCTCACCGATGGCACCGTCATCCTCCCCTTCGGCTCGGCGCAGGATCACAAGCGCGTGGGCGAGGGCGATACCGGCCCCAACACCGGCGGCATGGGCGCCTATTCCCCGGCCCCGGTGCTCACGCCGGAGTTGCAGGCGCGGGTCATGGCCGAGATCATCGAACCCACGGTGCGCACCATGCGCGAAGAGGGCACGCCCTATCAGGGCGTGCTCTTCGCCGGGCTGATGCTGACCGCAGAGGGGCCAAGGCTGATCGAATATAATGCCCGCTTCGGCGATCCCGAATGCCAGGTGCTCATGATGCGGCTGGAGAGCGATCTCGCCGCGATCATGCTCGCCTGTGCGCAAGGCAGCCTCGAAGGGACCCGCGTTGCCTTCCGCGAAGAGGCCGCACTGACTGTGGTGATGGCCGCGAGAGGCTATCCCGGCACGCCGGAGAAGGGGGGTGTGATCGACCTCGGCGCGGCGGAGGCGGATGGGGCCAAGATTTTCCACGCCGGCACCGCCTTGCGCGACGGCGCGCTTGTGGCGAACGGCGGGCGGGTGCTCGCCGTCACCGCTTGCGCGCCGAGCGTCACCGAGGCGCAGGCGCGCGCCTACGCGGCGGTTGACGCGATCAATTTCCCTGCGGGCTTCTGCCGCCGCGACATCGGCTGGCGCGAAGTGGCGCGCGAGGCGCGGGCGAATCGCTCCTGCGGGGATTGAGCGCGACCAAGCCCCGCCACTCCGGTGTCAGTCCGGCTTACCTGCCGCAGCCTCTGCCAGCGCCTGCGCCGTGCGGTAATCGGGCTTGCCGTTGTTGAGCCTGAGCGACTGGTCGGTGAGGATGTAGAGCCGCGGGATCTTGTAACCCGCCAGCCCCGCGCGGGCATGGGCATCGAGCGCCGTCTCGTCGACCGCGCTTTCGGGCTGCACCACGGCGACGACCTTGCGCCCGAAGCGCGGGTCCGGGAGGCTGACGATCCGCACATCCTTGACCGCCGGGTGATCGAGCAGCACGGCCTCAACTTCCTCGGGAAAGACCTTCTCGCCGCCGGTGTTGATGCACATGTTGTCACGCCCGATGAATTCGAGCGTCCCGTCCGCCGTCCAGCGCGCGCGGTCGCCGGTCATCAGCCAGCGCTTGCCGTCGATGACAGGGAAGGTCGCGGCGTTCTTCGCATCCTCGCCGAGATAGCCCAGCGGCAGCGGGCCGGTGCGCGCGACGATGCCGACGCCTTCGGTGCCGGGGAGGATTTCGGCGAGGTTCTCGTCGAACAGCTTCGTTTCGCGTCCGGGCAAGGGCTGAAACTTGCCCCCGCCGGTCGAGCCCTGCGCGGTGGTGATGACGATCCCGGTGCCCGAGCTTTCCGAGGAGCCGAGCGCATCGACAATCATCAGCGCCGGATGGTGCGCGATAAGCCGCGCCTTCACTGCGGGCGAGAACACCGCGCCCGAAGAGGTGATGCTCCTGAGGCTGGCGATGAGCCCGGCGCCGTCGCCGCGCGCATCCAGCCGGTCGGCGATGGGCAGGGCGAAGGCATCGCCGACGATGAAGATGCCGCGCGCGGCCAGCCGCTGCACCTCGTCGAGCGCGAGGTCGGCGTCGAACTTGGGGGCGGGCAGCAGCGCCAGGGTGCCGCCCTTCAGCAGGTGAATCAGCGCGCTGAACTGCCCCGCGCCGTGCATCAGCGGGCTGAGCAGCAGGAGCGGCGAGGTGCTCGCCGGGTGATCGGGGCCGATCCGCGCCGCTTCGGCGACTTGCTCGGCAAGGCTGGCGACGACCAGCGGCGGTGTGCCGGGCGGGCGCTGCCACACCCCGATACTGAACGCCTGCCACGCCTGATCCATCGGCCACATCACCGCCTTCGGCATCCCGGTCGTGCCCCCCGTCGCGGTGAGGAACAGCGCCCCGGCGTCAGCGTGCGGCGCGAAGCCCGTGGGCACAGGCGTGTCGCACAGCGCCGTCCAGTCGCCGCTTGCGACATCCACCGTCAGCGTGCCCTGCGGCATGGCCTCGCGCGCGCGATCGGCGAAATCGCTCTCGCTGAACAGGGCCTTGAGGCCGAAGCGGGTAAAGATGTCCGCCAGCTCGCGCGCGGTGTAGTGGTAATTGACGTTGACGGGCACCACTCCGGCCTTGGCGCAGCCGAACCAGGCGAACAGATATTCGGGCGTGTTGCGCAGCATCTGCCCGGCGATGTCGCCCGGCTTGAGGCCGCGGGCGGTCAGCCCTGCCGCGATCCGGTCGGTCAGCGCGTCGAACTCGCCCCAGGTCACCACCCGCGCGCCGTGGATCAGCGCGGGCCGCTCCGCCGGGATCGCCGCAGCCAGCGCCTTGAGCGCCACACCGAAATTCGTCCCTTCGAATGCCATCGACCACAATCTCCTTCCGCAATTTCGCTAGCCCTGCTGCGTCCGGCATTCCCCTACGTAAATGATGAGGACTTTGCCGGAAATTGCGTTAGGCTGGCACAGCGGGAGACACATGGAGAGGAGCGAGGCTGACAATGGCCCAGAATGTTGTCGAGCTGCGGACACCGCAAGGCCGCGAATCCCTTGAGCAATTGCTCGAATCTGTCACGATCACATGCCCCGAGGACATCCACGATGCCGCCGTCAACCTGGCGCGAATCGCGCAGCAGCGGGGGATGCAGATCGCGGTGTGCGACGACATTTCGTCGAAGGAGCCGATGGTCGATGCCGAAGGCACGATCCTCAACGCCGACATCTTCCGCTGGCTGGACGATGGCGCGCGCTGGTGGGAGGATCATAGGCTGGCGCTGCATTCGCCCCTGCCCCGCGCCTGCCGCTACGAGAGCGAGCCGTTCTGGGTCAACGCGCGCGGCTTCCACACCCGCTGGCGCAACCACTATCTCGCCGAAATCGACCTCGCCGATTTCGAGAAGCGCTCCTTGTGCAAGGCGGCGATCGTAATCCCGGTGCACCTGCCCTTCGGTCAGATCAGCGCTTCGAGCTTCATCTCGATGGACCGCCAGAAGGAGGACCTCAGCCGCGAATTTGCCGAATACGGCGCGCTGTTCGCGATGGTGACGCGGTGCTTCGTCGCCGGCTACGTCCAGGCCAACCGCACCAAGCGGCGCATCCCTTCGGACTGCGTGCTCTCGAAGCGCGAGGTCGAATGCCTGCGCTGGGCGGCGATAGGAAAGACCGACAAGGAAATCAGCATGATCCTCAACCGGTCGCACGCCACGATCCGCTACCACATCCACCGCGCCGGCGAAAAGCTGGACAGCGTGAACCGCGCGCAGACGATCTTCAAGGCGGGGCAGCTCGGGTATCTGGGGGCGTCGGATTAGTTTCAAGAGCGCATGTGCGCTCTCGTCCTCGGTGCTCTTCGGGTTCCCGCTTGCACGAACACCTGCGGCTTGCCCCACCGTCGATCCTCTGCGCAAGGCGGGCGGGG
>Ga0208370_100373_pt1 | contig 11734 bp, 12 predicted proteins | sample Subbio12Jun_QV11_FD_184822 | JGI IMG/M metagenome (GOLD analysis project Ga0208370, IMG submission 184822) | Serpentinite rock and fluid subsurface biosphere microbial communities from McLaughlin Reserve, California, USA -CR12Jun_QV11 (SPAdes) | ecosystem: Environmental > Terrestrial > Deep...
AAAGCCGATCAGGCGTATGCGATTGTGCTCGCATGAAGCGGCCCCTTAGCTGCCGATCATTGCAAATCTGCCTAAGCATTAATCATTTGCTTAAAGATTAGGCAATTAATTTCCCGCAGGTGCGAAGAATCCGGCTGATTCCATTGCGTCAAACGCGTTGCACAATCTTGGCACGCATTTTGCTCTGCTCCCTGTAGCCGGACGAATCCGGCGCAACAGGGGCCGCAGATGAAGTTCATCATCGCCATCATCAAACCGTTCAAGCTCGACACCGTGCGCGAGGCCTTGGGCGGGATCGGCATCGCCGGACTGACCGTGACAGAGGTCAAGGGCTTTGGCCGCCAGAAGGGACAGACGGAAATCTACCGCGGCGCCGAATACTCAACCAACATGCTTCCCAAAGTGAAGCTCGAAATCGCCGCCAGCGACGAGATCGCCTCGCAGGTGGTCGAAACCATCCAGCAAGTCGCCAACACGGGTGCGATCGGCGACGGCAAGATCTTCGTGCTCGATCTCGCCTCGGCAACCCGCATCCGCACCGGCGAGACCGGCGAAACCGCGCTCTGAAGGGGCAAGTTCATGAAGCGTTTTCTCGTTGACACCGCAGCATTGATGACGGGCACCCTGCTGCTGGCCGCGCCGACGCTCGCTGCTCCTGCGGCTGACATGGCCGCAGTCGTCGCAGAAGTGGCCGAAGCCGCGCCTTCCGTGCCGAACCCGGGCAACAACGGCTTCATGATGACGGCGACTGTTCTCGTGCTGCTGATGATCCTGCCCGGCCTTGCGCTGTTTTACGGCGGCCTCACCCGGTCGAAGAACATGCTTTCGACCATGACCCAGATCGGTGCCGCCGCCGCGCTGGCGATGCTGGTGTGGGTGATGTGGGGCTATGGCCTCGCTTTCGGACCGGAAGGCAACCAGTGGATCAGCTGGGGCAAGTTCTTCCTTGCTGGCGTGACCCCGGATTCGACCGCAGCGACCTTCACCGACGAGGTCATCAGCGAATACATTTTCATCAGCTTCCAGATGACCTTCGCCGCGATCACCGCCGCGCTGGTGCTGGGATCGGTGGTGGAGCGGATGAAGTTTTCCGCGACCATGGTGTTTACGATGGTCTGGCTGACGATCGTCTATTTCCCGATCGCCCACATGGTGTGGGAAGCGCGCGGCTTCTTCTTCGCGATGGGCGCGCTTGATTTTGCGGGCGGCACGGTGGTGCACATCAATGCAGGCGTCTCGGCGCTGGTCGCCGCCTTCATCCTCGGCAAGCGCCGCGGCTATCCCCATGAACCGATGCCACCCCACAGCCTGACGCTGACGATGGTGGGCACGGGCCTGTTGTGGGTGGGCTGGTTCGGCTTTAACGCGGGCTCGGCGCTCGAAGCCAATGGCTCGGCCGCGCTGGCGATGATCAACACCTTTGTGGCGACCGCCTCGGGCGGGCTGTTCTGGATGCTGACAGAACGGGCAATGGGCCACAAGGGCTCGGCGCTGGGCTTCTGCTCGGGCGTGATTGCGGGCCTTGTCGCGGTGACACCAGCGGCCGGCAATTCGGGCCCTTTCGGCGCAATCCTGCTCGGCGCGGTCGCCTCGGTGGTCTGCTATGTCTTCGTCGCCAAGGTGAAGCCGGCGCTCGGCTATGACGACGCGCTCGACGCTTTCGGCATCCACGGGGTGGGCGGCATCGTCGGCGCGATCGGCACCGCCATCGCCTATTCCCCCGGTCTGGGCGGCCCGGGCGGCGAGGACTACGACGTTGTTGCCCAGCTCGGTGTGCAGGCCTTCGCCTCGGCTTTCACCATCGCTCTCGCCGCCGTCGGCACCACCATTGCAATCCTTATCGCCAAGGCCGTCACCGGCCTCAGGGTCGACGAGGAGAGCGAAGTCAACGGCCTAGACATCTCCGAACATGGGGAGCGTGCCTACAACTGACTGCGCACCCTTCACCTGTTTGGCGGGGGGAGGCCTCTCTCTCCCTCTCCCCTCCCCCCGCCTCACCTTGTTCCTCCTGCGAACGAACAAACTGACAAAGGCCGGAGGTGCGAAAGCTCTCCGGCCCTTTTTTGTATTGCGCATGCCCCTTCCGGGTGAGCGTCCTTGGCACTGATCTCTGCGCTACGCTGGGGGTGCCTGCGGCTCACGCAGCGGCGCTCGCAGGCCGACCTTGGGCGGGCCGATTCCATCGCCGGTCGCGAGGGTGGGGGCTGATCCGGGCGCAAAACGGCCGCAAGGCCGAACGGTTGCTCCGCCCGGCGCTTATGGGCGCAACAAGCTATGCCCGCTCCGCCGCCATCACGAAGTCCGCACAGCGCTCGCCGATCATGATGCTCGGCGCATTGGTGTTGCCGCTGACGATCTTGGGCATCACGCTGGCATCGGCCACCCACAGCCCATCGAGCCCGTTCAGCCGCAGCGCCGGATCGACCACCGCGTCCGCGTCCGCGCCCATGCGGCAAGTGCCGACCGGGTGGTAGACCGTGTCGGCCCGCGCGCGGATCATTGCATCGAGCGCGGCGTCGTCGTCAAGGTCGACCGGGTGGCGGTCCTTCGGCCCGAAGGCCTGCATCGGCGGGGCCTCGGCAATGCGGTGCGACAGACGCACCCCGGCGCGCAGCACCGCCATGTCGCGCGCATCGTCGAGGAAATTGGGATCGATCAGCGGCGCGGCTGCCGGGTCGGCGCTGCCTAGCCGCACCGTGCCCCGGCTCTCGGGCCTGAGCACGCAGGCATGGAGCGAGAAGCCGTGCCCCTTCACCTTCTCGCGCCCGTGATCCTCGAGCACCGCAGGGACGAAGTGCCACTGCACATCGGGCGCAGGCGCATCGGGCATCACGGTCCAGAACCCGCCGGCCTCGGCATAGCAGGTCGTCATCACGCCCGTGCGCTTGAGCCGGTGCTCAACCATCGCGGCGGCCATGCGCAGCGTGCCCTTCAGCGTGCTGCCGATGGGCACATCGCTCTCGGTCTCCCAGCCGGATACGTAGTCGATATGGTCCTGGAGATTGCCGCCCACGCTTGCGCGATCCAGCACCACGGCGATGCCGTGCTCCTTGAGATGCGCGGCCGGACCGATGCCCGACAGCATGAGGATCTGGGGCGAGTTGAACGCACCCGCAGACAGAATGACCCCGCGACGAGCGAGCAATGACTGGGCAACGCCCCCGCGACGAACCTGCACGCCGGTGACACGCCCATCCTCGATCAGCAGCCTTTCGACCAGCGTCTCGGTGCGCACGGCGAAGTTGCCGGCATCGCGGATCGGCTCGACATAGGCGCGTGCCGCCGACCAGCGTTCGCCCTTGCGCTGTGTCACCTGGTAGAGGCCGAAGCCCTCCTGGCACGCGCCGTTGAAATCGGGATTGGTGCGCAGCTGCAATGCCGCCGCTGCATCGACGAAGGCGTGGGAGGCGGGGTTGGCGTGCTTCTGGTCCTCGACGAACAGCGGCCCGCCCGATCCGTGGAAATCATCCCCCCCGCGTTCATTCGCCTCGGCGCGCTTGAAATAGGGGAGCACGTCGTCATAGGCCCAGCCGGTGCAGCCTTCGGCCGCCCAGTTGTCGTAATCCCAGCGGTTGCCGCGGATATAGACCATCGCGTTGATTGCCGAGGAACCGCCCAGGCCCCGCCCGCGCGGCTGGTAGCCGGTGCGTCCGCCGAGGCCCTTTTGCGGAACCGTCTCGTATCTGTAGTTCGACGTTTCGGGGATGAAGGGCATGAAACCCGGCGTCTTGATCCAGACGTTGTCGTTGCGTCCGCCTGCTTCGAGCAGGCACACGCGGCGCGTGCCGTCGACCGCGAGACGCCCGGCCACAGCGCTGCCCGCGCTGCCACCGCCGATGACGATGTAGTCGAAACTTTCCATGATCTCTCCCTTTTTGCCGGAGAGATTAGGCAGCTTCGGCCTCGCCCGCAATCGCGTTTCGTTCCGCCACCGAAGTTGCTTGCCGCGCAACTGTGCCCACCCGTGCCTCCCACCGGCTGCGGATCATGCCGGAGGTTTCGCGGCTGCCGTCATGGCTCCAGCCGGGTTCGCGCAGCAGGTAGGACAGCTTGTGCCGCCACGGCGCGCGCCAGATATCGCCCAGCATCCCGATCCATTCGTGGAACACCGCCCACAAGAGGTTGAAGCTGCCCAGCTGCCTGACGATGCCGTAGCGGATCGGCTCGTCCTCGACTTCCGGCGTGAAGGTGCCGAACATCCGGTCCCAGACGATAAAAACGCCCGCGTAATTGCGGTCGAGATAGCGCGGATTGGTGGCGTGGTGGACGCGGTGGTGCGAAGGGGTGTTCATCACCGCCTCGAACCAGCGCGGCATCCGCTTGATCGCCTCGGTGTGGATCCAGAACTGGTAAATCAGGTTGAACCCGCCGCAGATCGCGATCATCGCCGGATGGAAGCCGAGCAGCACTAGCGGCACCGCGAAGAGGAAGCCGAAGGTCAGCGATCCGGTCCAGGTCTGCCTGAGCGCGGTCGACAGGTTGTAGTGCTGGGAGGAATGGTGGTTCACGTGGCTCGCCCACATCCAGCGGATGCGGTGCCCGGCGCGGTGCACCCAGTAATACTTGAAATCGTCGAGCACGAAGCAGACCGGCCAGGCCCACCACACCGTCCACCATTCGGGGCCGAAATCGAACAGGCGGTATTCGTAGGCCCGGATGAACAGCGCGACTGCGAAGCCCCCCAGCAGCGCCCCCGCCACAGTCGAGCCGAGGCCGAAGGCGAGGCTGACGAGCGTGTCTTTCGGCTCGTAGGCTTCCGGCGCGCGCAGTCGCGCCCAAACCATCTCGGCGAGCACCGCCACCACGAACAGCGGCACGGCATATTGTGTGGGGTTGAAGTCAGGCATCCTGCCGCGCTTCTACCCGATTGATCGCCATGGCCCAAGCCTGCGCGTCGGGTAGCGAGAGGAGGACCTTGCCGAAGCGCCGTTCGCCCGGGTCGACGACGAGCCAGGTTCCGCGCACGTGAACCTCGAACGCGGCTCTCGCGGCGGGGCCGAGGACGCGGCCGACGAAGCGGTTGCCGTGCCTGCGGATGACCATGATCCGCCCGTGAGCGTCGCGGGCGAGTGCGCCATTGCCCTCGGCATCGCAGGACCAGGCGACAGGATCGAAGCCATCCTCGACTTCGCCCGCCGCGCGCCGCACGGCAACCTCGCTGTCGAGCCGCGGCAGGCCACCGAGCTTCAACCACCATGCCAGCCCCGTCAACGCGAGGATCGCGACGAGCGAACCGGCGGTCTGCATCAGCAAGTCCACCGGCAAGCGGCTCAGCGCGCAGCAAGCATGTCGATCATTGTGCGAATCGGGCTGACGTCGTAGCCCGCCCGCGCGGCGGCGTGGGCGATTGCGTCCGGTGCCTCGCCCTGCTTCGCCGAAGCGAGCGCCCACAGCAAGGTCGATCGCGTGCCCGAGCGGCAATAGGCGAGAATCGGGCCATCGGCCTGTTCCATGGCGGCGATCATCGCATCGACCTGCGGCTCGCTGAAGCCGGCGTGGCCGATCGGAATGGCGACATAGTTCAGCCCGGCCGCGGCGGCTGCTGCTTCGATTTCGTCACCCTGCGGGGCCGAGGGCTCCTCGCCGTCGGGGCGGTTGTTGACGATCATCTTCACGCCGCGCGCGGCGGCGGCGGCGATGTCTTCCAGCGCAAGTTGCGGGCTAACCAAAACATTTGCGTTGATGCTGCGGAAATCGCTCATGCTGTGTCCTGCTTTCGACCGGGCCTCTCGCTCCGTTCATGCCCAAAGCCCGCCCCTTGCACAAGCACCGCCGGACGGGCCTGCCGCGATACCCCGGACCGCCCGGTAATTTCGTTCGCAAAGCAAGCTTTTGTGCGTTATACCTGCGCGACGTGCGCTCCGGACCACTAGATCGGCGCGTCTGTGTCCGGTGCGGCTCACTGTCCACGCCATCGGCACAATGGAGGACGGGCAGTGTGGCAAGGTACGTACTGATCTATGGGTTACGATAGGGGACGCCGGCGCGGTCGAGACAAGCGCGACGGTTTCGGTGAAGATGGCTTCGATCCGTTTGGCGGCGGGATGGACGGTTTTCCGCCCCCGCGTGACTTCGCAGATCGTGGCGGCGACCGTTTCGGCGGGGGAGACCGCTTCGGCGGCGGCGGCGGTGATCGCTATGGCGGCGGCGGCGGTGGCCCGCGCGGCGGTGGCGGTTTCGGCGGCGGCCCGCGTGGTCCGGGCGGTGGCGGCGGCGGTGGCGCTGGCGGCGGTTTCAGCCGGATGCCCGCCCAGATCGTCGGCACCGGCAAGGGCATCGTGAAGTTCTTCAACGCTCAGAAAGGTTTCGGCTTCATCCAGCAGGAAGGCGGCGGAGAAGATGTGTTCGTCCACATCAGCGCGGTGGAGCGGGCCGGCCTTGAAGGCCTTGCCGAGGGCCAGGAACTTCAATTCAACCTCGTCGACCGTGGCGGCAAGGTGTCGGCGCAGGACCTTCAGGTTGTTGGCGACGTGATCGCCGTGGCGGCCAAGCCGGCCGCGCCGCAGCGCGAGCTGACCGGAGAGCGCGCCAAGGGTACGGTCAAGTTCTTCAACGCGATGAAGGGCTTCGGCTTCCTCGTGCGCGATGACGGCCAGCCTGACGCCTTCGTCCACATCAGCGCGGTCGAGCGTTCGGGCCTCAGCGGCATCAATGAGGGCGAGCGTTACGAATTCGATCTCGAAGTTGATCGACGCGGAAAGTATTCCGCCGTCAATCTGGCACCGATCGAAGGCTGACCCGCCTGCACCGCTCCCCGGCGGTTTGACGAAGGGGAAGCGGAAGATTAACGGTAAAGCGGATGGCGGCTCTGGTTCAGGGCCGCCATTTGCGTTCAAGTCTCCCAAGCGTCTGCAATCTCAGGAAACAGCATCATGTCGATCACTCCGCTCATGCCCGTCTATCCGCGTTGCGGTGTCCGGCCGGTGCGCGGCGAGCACTGCCATCTCATCGATGAGGACGGCACCCGCTACCTCGATTTCGCAAGCGGCATCGCGGTCAACCTGCTCGGCCATTCGCATGAAGGCCTCATCGGCGCGATCCAGCAGCAGGCCGCGACGCTGATGCACGTCTCGAACCTTTACGGCAGCCCGCAGGGCGAACGCCTTGCGCAGATGCTGGTCGACACCACCTTCGGCGACACGGTGTTCTTCACCAATTCGGGCGCGGAAGCGGTCGAATGCGCGATCAAGACCGCGCGTGCCTATCACCAGAACGCAGGCGATGCGGGAGATGCCGGGCGGTTCGAGATCATCACCTTCCACAACGCCTTCCACGGCCGCACCATGGCGACGATCAGCGCCTCGAACCAGACCAAGATGCACCATGGCTTTGCGCCGCTGCTCGACGGGTTCAAATATGCACCGTTCGACGATCTCGAAGCCGCCAGCGCGCTGATCGGCCCGCGCACGGCGGGCATTCTGGTCGAGCCGATCCAGGGCGAAGGCGGCATTCGCCCGGCCTCGCAGGAGTTCATGTCGGGCCTGCGCGCGCTGTGCGACGAGCACGGGCTGATGCTGATCCTCGACGAGGTGCAGTGCGGCGTGGCGCGCACCGGCAAGCTTTATGCCTACGAGCACTACGGTATCACGCCCGACATCATGGCGACCGCCAAGGGCATCGGCGGCGGCTTCCCGCTGGGTGCCTGCATCGCCACCGAGAAGGCCGCGCGCGGCATGACCTTCGGCACCCACGGGTCGACCTATGGCGGCAACCCGCTCGCCATGGCGGCAGGGATGGCGGTGATGGAGGCCGTGGCGAATGACCAGTTCCTCGCATCCGTGGCGGAAAAGGGCGAGCGACTGCGCGCCCGACTCGAACAGTTCATCGGCAACTACCCCGAGCTGTTCGAGCTGGTGCGGGGCAAGGGCCTGATGCTCGGCCTCAAGATGAAGATGGAGAGCCGCCCCTTCTATGTGCACCTGCGCGACAATCACCAGCTGCTGACCGTGGCGGCCGGCGACAATACGATCCGCATCATCCCGCCGCTGGTGATCGGCGATGCCGAGATCGACGAATTTCTGGACAAGCTGTCAGCGGCCGCCGCGACCTTCAAGGTGCCCGAACCGGCATGAGCGCGGCGGGGGGGCGGATGCGGCATTTCCTCGACCTCGGCGATGCCGGGGGCGATGCGATCGCGGCGATGATCAACGACGCGATCGACCGCAAGGCGGCGCGCGGCGGCTTGCCCAAGGGCGCGCCCGATGCCGATGCGCCGCTAGCGGGCCGGGTGCTCGCGCTGGTGTTCGAGAAGAACTCGACCCGCACCCGCGTCAGCTTCGACATTGCGATGCGCCAGCTGGGCGGCACGGTGTTGCTGCTGGATTCGGCCTCGAGCCAGCTTGGCCGCGGCGAGAGCATCGCCGACACCGCGCGGGTGCTGAGCCGCATGGTCGATGGGATCATGCTGCGCACCGACGATCACGCCAAGATCGAGGAAATGGCGGCGCACGCCGCAGTGCCCGTAATCAACGGCCTCACCGACATGTCGCACCCCTGCCAGATCATCGCCGATCTGCTGACCGTAATCGAGCACGGCAAGGCGCTTCCCGGCCTTGAGGTTGCATGGTTCGGGGATGGCAACAACGTGCTGCACTCGATCCTCGAGGCGGCCGGGCTGATGAAGTTCAACGTCCGCGCGGCGACCCCGGTCGGCTACGAGCCGGACCCGGCCTTCGTCGCACTGGCGCGCGAACGCGGGGCGCAGGTGACGATGACGCAGGATGCCGCAGCGGCTGCGCGCGGGGCCGACGTGATCGTGACCGACACCTGGATTTCGATGGGACAGGCCCACGCCGAGGCAAAGCTCGCGGCGATGGCACCCTATCAGGTCAATGCCGCCCTGATGGCGCTTGCCAAGCCTGATGCGGTGTTCCTCCACTGCCTCCCCGCCCATGTGGGGGAGGAAGTGACCGAGGACGTGTTCCAAGGCCCGCAATCGGTGGTGTTCGACGAGGCAGAGAACCGCATCCACGCGCAGAAATCGGTGCTGTTGTGGAGTTTCGGCCAGCTCGGCGATTGAGCGCCATCAAGCGGGGTCTTTCGCCTGACGCGAAGCATCCCCATATGCCGCGCCATGGCTGACACGACCGACATTGCCGAGACCTTCGCCGACACGCTGATGGGGTTCACCTTGCCGGGGCGCAATGCGCGCGGGCGGATGGTGCGGATGGACAGCGTGCTGGAGCAGGTGCTCTCGGCCCATGATTATCCCGCACCGATCACGCATCTTCTGGGCGAGGCGCTGGTGCTGGGCGCGCTGATGGGCGGGCTGCTCAAGGGAGAAGAGGCGCAGATGACCATGCAGGCCCAGACCCGGAGCGGGATCGTGAGCCTGCTGGTGTGCGACTACAGGGCGGGAGCGGTGCGCGGCTATGCCGAGTTCGATGGCGAGCGGCTGGCCAGACTGGGCGCGAATCCGGGCCTCTCGGCACTGTTCGGCGAGGGCTATCTCGCGATCACCTTCGAGACCGAGGGCCGCCAGCGTTATCAGGGGATCGTCCCGCTCGAGGGCGACAGCCTTGCCGAAGCGTGCGAAAGCTATTTCGGCCAGTCGGAACAGATTCCGACGCTGATCCGGGTCGCCAGCCGCGCGGGCGCGGGCGGGCGGACGGCGGCAGGGCTGTTGGTCCAGCACCTGCCAGAAGGCGAGGAAGGGCGCGAGCGGCTCCACGTGCGGATGGATCATCCCGATTGGGAGCACGTCGCAGTGCTGGCGGGCTCGCTCAGCCATGAAGAGCTGCTCGATCGGGACTTGTCGCTCGAGGCGATCGCCTGGCGGCTGTTTCATGAGGAAAAGGAAGTGCGGGTGCAGCCCGGAGCGGCGCTATCGCGCGGATGCCGCTGCACCGCCGCGCATTACGAGGCCATCATCGCCCGCTTCCCGTCCGAGGAGCAGGAGGACATGCGCGGTCCCGACGGGAGGATCTCGGTCGATTGCGCCTTCTGCTCGAAGACCTTTGCCCTCGCCATCTGAACCTTCGTCGAAAAGGCCGGGCATTTTTGTGCCCGCAGGCCAATTTCTGCAATTCGCAGCCGCCGAAAGCTGGCAAGGGAAACGGGATGACCAACGCGAATACAAACGGGATGCGCAGACCGGCACCTTGGAGCCTCGCGGCTGCGGGCGCGGTGCTGTGCCTCGCCGTGCCCGTGCTCGCAGAGAGTGCCGGGCTCGCCATGCTCGGCACGCTGGCAAAGGGCGAATGGACGATCAAGCAGCGCGGCGGTGCTGCGGACAGGAAGATCTGCCTCAAGTCCGGGGCCGAGCTGATCCAGCTCATGCACCGCGACGGGGGCTGTAGCCGCTTCGTGGTCGAGGACAGCGCGGCGCGGGTGACGGTGCAATACACTTGCCCCGGCAACGGCTATGGCCGCACCAGCATCCGCCGCGAGACGGGAGCCCTTGTTCAGCTCGAAAGCCAGGGCATCCACGAGGGTATGCCTTTCCAGATGACCGCCGAGGCGCGCCGCACAGGGCCGTGCTGAGGCGGCTCCATTGCCTTTGCCCGTCGCCGTGTTAGGGCCGCGCGGATGATTGAACCGGAACAAGCCAAGCCGCTCGCCGTGGTGCTGCTGTCGGGCGGGCTGGACTCGATGGTGACGGCGGCGCTGGCGCAGGAAGCGGGCTTTGCCGTCCACGCGCTGACGGTCGATTACGGACAGCGCCACAAGGTCGAGCTGCAATCGGCGGCGCGCATCGCCGAACGGCTTGGTCTTGCCCGCCACACCCAGATCGCGCTCGACTTGCGTGCCTTCGGAGGCTCGGCCCTCACGGATGCGATCAATGTGCCCAAAGGCGGGGTGGGGGACGATATCCCCGTGACCTACGTGCCCGCGCGCAACCTCGTGTTCCTCGCGCTGACCACGGCCTGCGCCGAAGCGGCCGGCGCGCGCGACGTGTTCATCGGGGTCAATGCGCTGGACTATTCAGGCTATCCCGATTGCCGACCGGAGTTCATCGCCAGCTTCGCCGAGACCGCGCGGCTCGGCACCAAGGCGGGAGTGGAGGGCGCGCCCTTCATGATCCATGCGCCGCTCCAGCACATGACCAAGGCTGATATCGCCCGCGAATGCGCGCGGCTGGGACTCGATTCGGCGTGGAGCTGGTCGTGCTACGACCCGACCCCTGAGGGGCTGGCCTGCGGCCTGTGCGATTCGTGCCGCCTCAGGAAAAAGGGTTTTGCCGAGGCGGGGATTGTCGATAGCACCGCTTACAACGCCTGAAACGGCGCGGCCCTTGCAGACCAGGGGACTTTCCGAAAGAGGGGATCAGCATTGACCGAGGACACGACGGCTGCCGACAGCCGCAGCGAGCAACCTGCTTCTGCCTACAGCTGGTATGTGTTGGGCGTTCTGGTGGTCGTCTATATCCTCAATTTCATCGACCGCCAGATTCTCTCGATTCTCGCGGTCGACATCAAGCGCGACCTTGACCTCACCGACGGGCAGCTCGGCTTTCTGGGAGGCGCTGCGTTTGCGGTGTTCTATGCGCTGTTCGGGGTGCCGCTCGGTCGTCTGGCGGATCGCTGGCACCGGGTGCGGCTGCTGACCATCGGCTTGGTGCTGTGGTCAACGATGACGGCGCTGTCGGGGCTTGCCCGCAATTACCTGACCCTGTCGCTCGCCCGCATGGGCGTTGGCGTGGGCGAGGCGACCGCCAGCCCTACGGCCTATTCGCTGATCTCCGACTACTTCCCTTCGCGTCAGCGGGCGACCGCGCTCGCGATCTATTCCTCGG
>Ga0208370_100380_pt1 | contig 11533 bp, 9 predicted proteins | sample Subbio12Jun_QV11_FD_184822 | JGI IMG/M metagenome (GOLD analysis project Ga0208370, IMG submission 184822) | Serpentinite rock and fluid subsurface biosphere microbial communities from McLaughlin Reserve, California, USA -CR12Jun_QV11 (SPAdes) | ecosystem: Environmental > Terrestrial > Deep...
CCGCCTCGGCGGCAGGGGTGAAGGGGATCTCGATCAGCACGGTGAAGCCGCCCCCGGCCTCGGATCTCGTTTCAAACAGATGCTGGTCGCCATAGGCCTGCGCGAGGCGGTTGCGGATGTTGGCGAGACCGACGCCGGTCGAGACAGGTCGCCCCGGCACAGGATCACCCGTGGCCGGACGCGGCATGTCGTCAGCGCCCGGCCCGGTATCCTCGACCGTCAGCCGGAGCCGCTCGCCGATCACCCGCGCGGTGAGCGCGATGCGCGCGCCTTCCTCCTGCGAACTGACGGCATATTTAATCGCGTTCTCGACCAGCGGTTGCAGCAGCATTGCCGGAAGCTGGCCCTCGAGCGCGGCATCCTCGATCTCGAAATGGGTGCGCAGCCGCTCTTCAAAGCGCATCCGTTCGATGTCGAGATAGAGCTGCAACGTCTCGATCTCCTGCGCCAGCGTAACCTGGCTGCCCGGCTCGGCGATCAGGGTGTGCCTGAGGAAGCCGGATAGCCGGGTGAGCATCGCGTTGGCGGGCTCGGTCTGCTTGAGCAGCACCAGCGTGCTGATCGAATTCAGGGTGTTGAACAGGAAATGCGGATTGAGCTGGTAGCGCAGCATCGCCAGCTGCGCGGCAGTGGCCTGGGCTTCCAGCCGTTCCAGCCGATCGGCCTGCTGTTCAACGGTCAGGAAGAAGTTGATCGCATAATAGAGCGCGCTCCAGCCGCCCAGCAGGGTCAGCGGCAGGTAAAGCAGGCCGATCAGGCGCTGGGCGAAGGTCGTCTCGCGCGCGGCGGCATAGTAGACCCCCTGCACCCAGGCATCGATCGAGGCGTGGAGCAGCACGGCAAACAACAGGACCACGGCGGTCAGTCCCCACGTCACCAGCGGCTGCTGGCGGATCAGCTGGCGATAGATCACCGAAAGGATCAGGCTGATCGAAAAGCCGGTGATGGTGGTGACGAGGATCAGCGCGAGAATATCGAAGGGCTGCTGGTTCGCCAGCGCCGAGACCGCGCGCAGCAGGAAGGCCGCGCCCCAGCCGGCCAGCTGGAGGTTCCAGAACGCCCGGTTCTTGCTTGCAAAGAACGGCGCCGCCTGGATCTGGAGCACTGCCATAAGCGCGAGGGTCTAGCTCATTTCGCCGTTGAGGGCACCGCAAATCGCGTTCGCCGCCGCTGGCGCGCCACGGCTCGGCGCAAGGCTCAACGGCCTGCGGCGCGGCGCGGGCCGCTGGCCGGATCGATTTCGCGGCGGAAATGCCTGCGCCAGTCGGCCCGGCCCTCGCGCACCATCAGCGCCTTCACCAGCACCACCTCGGCGGCGATGGCATCGGCCCGTTCGTCCCAGCCGTCATGGCCGAAGCGCATCCTGAGGCCTGCATCATGCACCGATCCCCAGCGGGTCATGAAGGTCACGCCGGCCTCGGGATCGTAGCCGCCATTGGCGAGCAGCCAGGGGATCAGCCGGTCGGCTTCGCGTTCGATCCGGCGCACCAGCTTCGCCCTGCGCCCGTTGCGGTCGAGCCAGGCATCATGGCCGAGGACATTGTGCGCCAGCTCGTGCGCGACCAGCGCGGCAAAGACCGGCTCCTCGGCATAGGCGAAGGCGGGAAAGCCGATGCCGATCACCACCCGCGCGCCATCAGCCACTGCCTTGCCGCCCTCGCCCATCAGCTCGAAGCGGGTGGCGCAGACCTCGGCCGACGTGACCCGCGCCTCGCCGCCATCGGCAAAGCCGATCACGATGCCGCCGTGCTCGGTCAGCATCGTCTCGACATGATCGTGCGCGCGGGCGAGCCGCTGCCAGTCCATTGCCGTGCCTGCGGGCCAGCCGTTGGGATCGAAGCGATCAAGCCGCACCACCTCGCGGTTGCGGGCGAAGGCCCCCGAACGCGCGGCCGGCGATCCGCGCGCGGCGGTCTGGACGGCAAAGTCGCCCGCCAGACCCAGCGCGGAGCGGGCAATCGCAGGCGCGCCGTAGCTCGCCATGTCCTGCAATTGCAGTCCGATCGAAGGCACAACCCGGGGGCAGAAGGGCGCATTGCCGCGCGCGAGCTGCCAGCCCACGTCCTGGAGCCGCTGGTCGGCGTCCTGGTAGCGGGCGATGGCAGCGCGTTCGGCGGCGTAGTCGACGCGCGGCGGCGCCGCGGTCTCGGCGGTAAGCGGCCCGTCACACAGCCCCGCAGCCAGCAATCCGGCCAGCGCAGCCCCGCGCATCGCAGCGGCCTCAGCCCGCCTCGCCCGCCTTGGCGAGCGCGGCCTTCAGCCTCTCGTAACCGACCGCCCCGCCGAACGGCGTCTTGCCTGCGATCCAGGCCGGCGTGCCGGTGAAGCCCAGCGCGCGGGCGTGATCGAGATTGCGGGCGATCTCGGTCGAGACCGCCTCGGATGCCGCGTCACGCTGCGCGCGCGCCAGGTCGAGCCCCGCAGTCCGCGCCGCTGCCTCGACATCGCCGGTGGCGAACATCGCATCGTGGAAGGCGCGATACTTGCCCTGAAGCCCCGCCGCGAGCGCCATGCGCGAGGCAACGTCGGAGCCTTCAAAGATGGGCCACTCGCGGATCACCACCTTCAGATCGGGGTCTTCGGCGATCAGCCGGTTCACGTCCTTGAGGCTTGCTGCACAATAGGGGCAATTATAGTCCGTGAACTCGACCAGCACGCGCTTGCCTTGCGGATTGCCGAGCACCACGCCGGGGAAGGGCTCGAACACCGCGCCCCCCATCTGCGCGAGGCGCTTGGCTGCTTCCTGTTCTTCGTAGGCCTGCGCCATCTGCGGCAGCATGTCGGGGTTGTCGAGCAGGAAGGCGCGGGTGCGGTTGTCTGCAAGCCCCGACCATGACCACGCCGCCGCCCCGAGAAAGCCGAACACCAGCGCCATCAGCGCGGTCAGCAGGGTGTAGCGCAGGGACGAGGGAGCAGGTTCGGCAGACATGGCGGTTCCGTGAGCGAGAGGCGGATGGGCACCAGCCTTAGCGCCGGTTCCTCACGCGTTCCAGCGCGGCGCGCGCCTCAAGCGCGACATCCTGTGCGCGGATCCAGTCAGCCGAACCGTAGGGCAGGTAGGCCTCAGCGGCCTGGGCATTGGCGAGCGCTTGCGGAAATTGCCGGTTCATCACCTGCACCTCCGCGCTGGCGAGGCGCGCGCGCGGGATATCCCCGCGCGCCTCGTAGACCACGCCAAGCTGGTACCAGGCGAAAGGATTGTAGCGATCCCGCTGCACCGAAGCGCGCAGCACCTGCTCGGCCTCGGCGAAATTGGCGGGATCTTCGGTAGCGATCAGCGCATGGCCGAGCATTCCGGCGATCAGCGGATGGGCGCGGGTCAGCTCGGTCGAGCGGCGCAGCGGGCCCAACGCATCCTTAGGCCGCCCGGATTCCAGCAGCACCTGTCCCTTCAATTCGAGAAACCACGGGTTGTCGGGCTCCAGCGCCAGCAGCGCCTCGGCCTCGGCCAGCGCGAGATCGACCCGCGCGTCCTTGTGATAGGCATAGGCGCGGGCATAGCGCGCCGCCACGCTGGTGTCTGCGGGCGGATAGACGTTGAGCGTGCGGCGCGGCTCGGACAGGTAGCCGAACAGCTTTGCCCTGGCGCGCACGAAGCGTTCCTGAAGTTCGGGATCGGGCTCGACATTCCACGCCCGGTCCTCCTCCAGCAGCCCGCGCAGGGTCTGGATGCGGTCGCCGGTGAGCGGGTGGGTGCGGGCATAGCCGGCTTCGTCGGACTGGCTGTAACCGGCGCGGATCTCGTTGCCGCGCAGCCGCTCGAAGAACTTGATCATGCCCTTGCCGCTGATCCCCGCACCCGAAAGGTAGCGCACGCCGGCGAGGTCGGTGGCGGCCTCCTGGTCGCGGTTGAAGGCGAGGAAACTGCCCATCGCCGCCTGTTGCCCGGCCGCGATGATCCCCATCGCCGCCTCGCCCGCCCCGGCCAGCGCCGCGCCGACGCCGAGCAGCAGCGAAAGGATCGAAATGCCGTTCGCCGCCTTGGTGCGTTCATTGAAGCGCACCACGTGGCCTGCGGTGATGTGGCCGAGTTCGTGGGCGAGCACGCCCTGCACCTCGTTGGCGGTCTCGGCAGCGCCGAGCAGGCCGGAGTGGACATAGATCACCTGTCCCCCGGCGACGAAGGCGTTGATCGAGCCGTCGTTGATCAGCACCAGCTCGACATTGCCGGGCTCAAGCTCGCTCGCCTCGATCAGCGGAGCCGCCATGTCGAGCAGGAGCTGCTCGGTCTCGGCATCGCGCAGGACCGATTGCGCCGCCGCCGGGTGAGCCGCGAAGACAAGGCTTGCCAGCAGCGCAAGGCAGAAGGCCAGAGAGTGGGGGCGAGCGCGCATCGACCGCGACACTACCGGAGTCGCGCCTGAACGCAAACTGAAGGCGCGGCCCCTGTCATGCGCACGGCAGGGCCCCGCGCGGACATCAAGTGGGCCTCGGGGGTTGTTGTCGGGGCGGAGAAGGGGGAGTGGCGGGCGCCTCAGCCGACGAGCTTGCGGGCAGCGCGTTCGATCTGGGCGACGTCTTCGGGCAGTTCGGCAAGGATTTCCGCGCAGCCGATCTCGTCGCGGCGGATCAGCACCAGCGCGAATTCCGGGCCCGCACCGTCGAGATGCTCCAGCGTGATCGCCTCCAGCGCGCGCAACTGTGCGGCGAGCGCCTCGCGCACGAATCCGGCATCCTCGATCGGCTTGCCCTGTTCCTCGCGGCGCAGGCGGCGTTCGGCCCTGACCACCGCCTTCACCCCGCCCTCGGTCTCCGCAAGGAAGCCCGCAAGGGTCCCGCGAGCGAGTTTGAGCCGATGCGCGTGGGTGAGCACGGCGGCATATTCGGTGAGGCGGGTCTTGTCGTAATCGTGCCCGAACACGAGCTTGACCACCGGGGTCATCGGCGCACGGTCCTGGACGGTGAGACCGCTTTCGGCGATCAGTTCGGCATAGTCGTCCGGCGCCGCGGCGGCGGCGAGCGAGAAGTCATAGGCGCGACTGACCGCAGCATAAAGCGCGCTGCGGCTGCGATCCTCGGTGCTGTCGGCGGCCCGGGCAAGCTCGCGCGCGGCGGCGAGGCAATCGTGGAGGTCGGCGTCTGCGGGCAGGTCGTCGGCAAAGACGCGATCATCGTCGTTTTCGCCGGCGCAATCGTCCACGGCGGCGAAGAGCGGCACGCGCGCCGCGACCGGAGCGGTGGCAAGGGCAGGGGCAGGGGCAGGGATCGGCGCGGCAACCACCTCGGGCACGAACCTGTAAGCGGGCGCGGCGTCCTCACCCAAGTCCTCGCCAATGTCCATGTCCATGTCCATGTCCTCATCGTCGTGATCGGCGAAGGGCATGGGCTCGATGCCGGTCAGGTCGATCGCCTTCTTGGCCGGGGCCTCGATGTAGTCGGCGAGGCTGGCGAAGTTGTAGCCGGCGCTCTCGCTCTCGCCCTCGTCCTCGTCATATTCCTCCTCATCGTCACCGAGACTATACTGGCTGAAATCGGGGAGCGCGTCGTCATCCTCGTCCGGCCCGCCGTGTGCGGCAAGGCCTGGCACGGCGGCGTAATCCGAAGCGAAGTCGTTGTAGCCGAGGACGGGCACCGTGGGCTCGTCCTCGTGCTCGTTGGCGGGCGAATCCGCCCATTCGGTGACAGGCTCCGCCGCGCGCGGGGCCGCCTCTTCCTCGAGTTCGAGATCGCCGCCGAGTTCGAGCGCCTGGTCGATCTCGAGCAGCAGTTCATCGGCAGTCAACTGGTCGGCCATTTCCTTCCAGTTGATCACCCCGTAGATGAAGTCGATCGTCTCGTCGTCGCTCGAATAGGGCAGCAGGATGCCGCGATAGAGAATCGCGACCCCGGCATGATTGACGAATTCCGCCTCGAATCCGATCGGGGCCTGGTTGGCGAGGATCTGCATGTAGTGATCGGTGATGCGGCTGAGCAGCGAGCGCGGCGGCACGTCCGAAAGGCGGGTGATGATACCTTGCGTGCCGCATTCCGCCGCCAGCTTCTCGCCGAGGAATCGCACGCCGGGGTTCTCGATCCCGTAGGAGAAATCGAGCAGCACCGAGTGCGGGCCGAAATCGGGGAGGCTGGCGGGGTCGAGGTCCTCGATACTCGGGAAACTCCGCTCGCCGAGCAGGCTCGCCCAATGGTTGTAGGCGCGCACCTGCATCCGGCGCTCGTCCTGGCCGATCGCTTCGGGCGGCAGCTGGCGGGGCGCCGGTCCGGCGCTTTCCTCCTCCTCGATTGCGTCCCAGCTCCGATCCGATGCCGAGTCGGACCCGAAGGCGCCGCGCAGAGTGTCCATGGCTGTCTTACGCCCCTTGGTGAACCTGTGTCGGCCCGTTCTGGCGCGGCGTGGTAAACATCACGTTAAACGGCGGGGGAGTCTTTGCGTGATGCGCCTCCGGTGGCACAGGCCGCCCGCCCCGCCCCCCGGCCGGGTGGGCGATTGGCATCGCGGGCAAGCGCGACCTAGAGAAAATACCGCATCTTGATGGCGATGCGGCTGGTGCCTTCGCCCTGGACGAACACCGCGTCCTTGAACCGGGGCGGGGCCATCTTCACCGGGGCATCGCGCGAGAAACCGTAGCCCTCCTTGGGCATCATCCCCATCGCGCGGTCGGCCTTGCCGTTGTCGTTCTCGTCGTGGAGCAGGGCAATGGCGTAATTGCCCGGCTTCACGCCCGTGAAGCGGATCTCGACCTTGTCGGTGGCAGGCACCACGGCGCGATGCGCGCCCGCGTCCTTGATGCATCGCGGGAAGATGTCCTCACGCGTGGTCATGCAGGCGCGCACCACCCCCTTGGTTGACCTGAGGTCGGTGACCGTGATCACAACCTCGCCCGCCAGTGCCTGACCGGCTGCCGCCGCCGTCGTCGTCGCCCCCAGCACCAGCAGCGCCGCGCGCCTCACGCGGGCGCTTGCGTCCCGTGCCCGGCCTCGGCGACGATCCGCTTCGACAGCCCCCTGTCGGTGCCGCACAGCCGGTCCCAGACCCGGAAATAGAGCCCGAAATTGCATCTGTATTCCTCGTGATGGCGCTCGTGATGGCTGGCGGTTATCAGCCAATTGCCCAACGCCGAGTGAACGAGCCAGCGCGGGAACATCTCCCAGCCCATGTGATTCGTCACTCCCATCACGGTCGCGATGGTGAGGACAAGGCCGAGCATGACGACATGGATCGGCACCAGAAACACAAGGCAAGGCACAACCACCGCGCCGGTCAGCGCCTCGATCGGGTGGAAGCTCATCGCCGTCCACGCTGTCGGCGGGCGACTGTCGTGGTGGACCGCATGGGCGATCCGGAACCACCTCGGCCGGTGCATCCAGCGGTGGCTCCAGTAGAAACAGGTGTCCTGCACGAAGAGATAGATCAGCACGCTGAGCGGATGCCACCACAGCGGCAAGGCGGCCCAGTCGGTGGTGAGCAACGTCCAGCCGTGATGCCGCCACCCCCACAGCACGATCCCCGCAGGCGCGCCATAGACCGCTGCGGAGAGCAGCGACCAGCGCACCTCGCGGGCGATCTGCGCGCCCTTGCCCGCATAGAGCCCGGGGCGCATCCTTGCCGTGGCAAAGGCGAACAGGCCGCTCGTCAGCACGTAGCGCAGCGCGACGATGGCGGTGACGGCAAGGCTGACGACCAGCAGCGCAATCGGAACGGGGGTATCGGCGGGGAGCATCGCGCGGCCAGCTATGCCGCAATTCCGCAAGGCGCGACAGGCCTATCTCAGGGAGCTGCGTCCCATGCCGCCGCCAGCGGGTCGATCAGTGCCATGTGCCGCCGCAACGCGATCCTGGCAAGCTGCTCGACCAGCGTCTTGCGCCGCGCCGCCGCGAGGGGCGCGAAGGCGGCGGGGCGCAGGATCTCGGCATCATAACCATCCGCCACGATCACCCCGCAGGTTTCGGGCCGGAAGCCCTCGCCCTCTAGCGGCGAGCGGTCGAGGGCGGGCGGCAGGCCCCAGTAGAAGCGGTCGCAGAAATCCAGATAATCCGGCCACTTGACATCGCCCAGCAGATCCGTCCGGGCGACCTTGATCTCGACGATCACGACAAGGCCCTTGCCGTCGATCCCCATCAGATCGGCGCGGCGACCGTTCTTCAGGGGCACCTCCGGCAAGCACCAGATATCGTTACGGGCAAACAGCCGTCCGATGCCGCGCGCCACATCACCGGCGGCCAGCAACGGCGATGTGGCACACGAATCGGACGGCGAAGACGGGACACCGGACATGCTGCGGCGTTGGAACGAAAGTGGAACGCAGTCAAGCCCGGGCGGTGCTGCCTCAGGCAGGGTCGCGGGTTTCGAGCACCCGCACCATCGCCGTGCGCGCGGCATGGAACTCGCGCCACAGCACCAGCGCCGGGGCGGCGGTGTCCTGCCCGCGCCGGGTGAGTGTGCCGAGCGCGGCCAACCCGGTCTCGAGCATCGCCGTGCAGTCAGCCACGGTGCGAGCGACCAGCGCGCGCTGCCACGGATCGGCCCGCAGGATCGCCACGCCAAGCTCGCCGCCGATCTCGACCGGTTCGGGCGCGAGCCGCGCGAGCAGCGCCAGCGCCGCAGCCTGTCCGTGCAGCGCAGCCAGCGCCTCGGCCAGCACCTCGGGCGCGGCATCGAGTGCGACCGGGGGCGCGGACGCGGAAACGCCGGGGCCGGTTGACGGGGGCAGAATCGTCTCGGGCGGGAGCGTGGCCATGCGAGGGAACCTAGGTCGCCATCCTTGCCGATTGGTTAAGCCTGCCCCCGATGGCACCGCGCCGCGCGCCGCCCACATTTGTGTGGCGCCGCGCCGCGCCTCTTGCTAAGCGCCGCGCCGCACGCAACATTGCGCGCAAGGCCCACACCGCGATGCACCCGTAGCTCAGCTGGATAGAGCGCTGCCCTCCGAAGGCAGAGGTCACAGGTTCGAATCCTGTCGGGTGCGCCATTGCTTCGCGTTTTGCCTCAAGGGCTTAGCTCTTGATTTTGCGCCGCTCGCGGGTTCATTGTTCCTATAAGCGGATCATAAGCGGGTTCTCGCGCTGCGGCACTGCGCCCGGTCGGTGCTGGTGCGATGTTGTGGCAGAGAGGGACGGTTATCTTCAGTTGCTCAAGGTTGAGGCGGGTTTGGGCTGGTGATGGATTGTCGCGGGACACGACTGATTGCAGCGCGATTATGGTTCAGTAACGAGATAGCACTCTCATTTGCTTCGTATTCTCATCAATCTCAGGCGCAATCTTGGCGACAATTAACCCCACCCAGCCCGAGCGCTCATCGTTGGAGGACGCGCCTACGCCAGACAGATACTGCCCGGGTATCCAAGCGACTGCGTCGCCGGGCACAAGCCTATCTCCCTTCCCTGACGCCGTTTGCGCGAGAACGACAAAGCCGCCGTCATCCGAAGCGACGCGAAGCATCGCCATCTGATTACCGTCTTCATCTACCTTGACCGCGACGGGTACTCCCACGCGTTGCATTGCGTCCAGAACCACAGCTGCCAGTGGTGATCCCACCTGCAAACGCGTGTTCATGTACTTGCAGTGATAATCAACGAACGCTTCGCCAGTCTCAAACGTCATAACTGGCAGTCGGCTTTTCTTTTTCCAGTTGAAGATTCCCATCGAGCTTACTCCGCGTTCACCGTTTATGACGTATGGTCGCAACGGAGACAGCCTTTCGCAATTGAAAATTGATGATAGCTAAGCGAACCAAGGCAGCGAGGACTAGGGCTTGCGCTGAATGCTCGTAAAGCACGACCGATGATGGTGATGGTGAAGCTACGCAGCTTAAGGAGCCCTGTAGCTGGGGTTTAAGTCAGTGTCGTCACGCCGCATCATTGACATCAGCCGGGCCAGAGTAGTTTCATGCGATATTATGGCGATGACGCCGAAAACTGGGTTGCGAGATGAGAGAGATATGGCGGCGCTGGGCATATAGGCGATATGAAGCTCGAGTGGCCTCGGCAGACAACTTTGCTGAATTTGAAAAGTTTACCACCGGGCCGTGGTCACCTGATATGGTCACAAAAATGCCTTGGGATGTGCTCGTGAAGGGCCCACAGCTTGGCAGCATTGACGCCGAGACACGTCGCGTGATTGACATGGAAATGGCTCGGCGCGCGCAGCCGCTAAGTCCTATCATCGCCAATGTGATCTCATTTCTGGCGCTCATTTTGTCAGCTGTGGCGCTTCTGCGGTCTTCGTGAGGATTTGAGACGAATATGAAACTGAACTTTGCGGCTGTAATTATCATTAGCGCCTCATTGATTGGGGCACCCGCACATGCTCAGTCTGACCCCCTCGCTATGCAGTGGGGGCGCGATGCGCTTGCGACATGTTCCCATACCGAAAATTTGAGGGCACGTGGCACTGACTCGACCTCAGCGCTCATTTGTCTGGGGTGGATTAATGGAGCGGTTCAAGCTGCAGGCAACTCGATCTCACTTAATCCTGAAAAACCAAATTATTGTACCCCTAAATTTGGTGGCTCAACCGGCCAATATGCTGCGGTGTTTCTGAAGTTCTTGCGTGACAACCCTGCCAAACGCCACCTACCAGCGATATATCTCTTTCATCAATCAATGGCCGAAGCGTTCCCATGCCCCTGAGGCGTTAGAATCCTTAGAACAAGCCTCAAGCCGCCAACCACTCCAAGTCCACGACTGCGCCTGATCCGCGCCGCTGCTTGGTCAGCTCCCTAACATTGCCCACAGTCGAAGTGTGGCCATAGTGCTTCTCCAGCATGGCAACGGACGTGCCCATGTTCTTGGCGAGGTGATATTCCTGCACTCCGGCGTTTAGGCGCTCGGTGGCGTAGGTGTGGCGCAGGGAATAGGGTGTTCTCATTCGCCCGTCGGGACTGTGCGTGACCCCGGCCATTTTGAGCAACGCAAGGAAGCTCTTCTTGAATGACCCAATGGGCTCACCGTTGGGATGGCAGAATACCAAGCTGCTCGCCGGGACATCGTTGTGCAGGTAGATGTCGGAGGCGGGATTGTGCAGGTCTTCGCGCCGCAATTCCAAGATCGCTGCGAAATTGCGCCGCACCTCGCCTGAGCTGGCAACAGCGGTGCGCTTTCCGGTCTTGCCTGACACGTTGAGCGCCACATGGATTACGCCGGGATTGTCGGGATCAGAAATGGCCCGAATGTCTTCCCAGCGCAGTCCCCGCGCTTCACCCATTCGCAATCCGGTGTGATACAAGACCATCATCCACTGGATGAGCATGAACCTGTCACGCTTGGTTGCCACGCCTTCTGCCAAAGCGAACGCAGGCATTGCGGCCAAAACCTTCTCCCAATCTGCGTTGGAGAAATGCGGGCGACGGTTTTGCTCGGCCTGATAGACGGGCAGCTGCGGCATCGTGGGCAGGTAGTCATTGGCCACCCACCATTTGATGATCGTTTTGAGCCGCGTGGTGTTGCGGCGATAGGTGTTCTGCGTTGCTGAACCCTTGTGGCCATTGGCAGCCACATAGTCCAGCATCTTGCCGATATAGGCCGTGTCGATTTCTGAAGCGGCCCCCAAAATGACCGGACAGGACCTCACACTTATGTAAGAGTGAGGCATATGACC
>Ga0208370_100382_pt1 | contig 11514 bp, 9 predicted proteins | sample Subbio12Jun_QV11_FD_184822 | JGI IMG/M metagenome (GOLD analysis project Ga0208370, IMG submission 184822) | Serpentinite rock and fluid subsurface biosphere microbial communities from McLaughlin Reserve, California, USA -CR12Jun_QV11 (SPAdes) | ecosystem: Environmental > Terrestrial > Deep...
AGCCGCCTTTGCCATGTAGCAAAACTGAGGATCGGCGTCATCCAGTCGCTTAATGCCGGTCACAACCGACACTTCTTTGAAGCTCATTCACCCTTTGAGCTGGCCATATCGTTCCAGACCTCTGCCCAGTCGTGGCAGCGGCTTGGCGGTGGATCACGAATGATCTGCCTTTCCGGTATGTTGTGTGATCCAACTGCCGCCATTGCAGTGCATCGGCCTGGACCATCGTTATCCGCGGCGATGTAAAGGGTGTCAACATGGTCTGGAACGTTGATTAGCGCGAGACGCTCATTCCCGAGTCGGCCTCAGTGCATTATGGGGACACAGATATACGGTAGTCGGCCGCACTGTCCCGGACCTGCTATTTCCTGAGCTTTTCGACCCCAAGCTCCCGCCAGATCCAAGAAAAATCATAGGTTGCCATGGGATCCGCGTCATCGGGGTGATTTGCTGCCCGGTTTTCAATGAATTTGAGCCACTCAGCGATCTTTTTGCGCCCGCTCGCGGTTTTTGCTGCCTCGCGAGGTGTGAGCTCGCCCAGCATGCCGACAGGCTGGTCGAGCGCTTCGCGGTAATGTCTGTCCATGACATCATGGACCAGCTGCGCAGCCGCTTCCGGCGGAACAGCAGGCTCTGCCGACGGCAGACGTTGGTGGTCGCGCATGGCCTGCTCGATCGTCACGATTTCGGTCAACGGCTTGCCCACGGCGGTGCCCAGCAATTCGGATAGCGCTGCGGTGCCGATCTTGGCCCGATTGGCTGAGTTGACCGAAAGAGCGAGAGACTTGCCCTTGAGTTCGATGGTGCCGAACACCGTCCGGCCATCATCGGTGCTTGTTCCGAACGCGAGTTTCCCGGGCCCTTTTGCACGCGGTATCGTGTCTGCTGACGGCTTCAGCCAGTTCCAATACTGATCGTTCGCGCGGTGCAGTTCGGGGTGCGCATCGAGCAGCGCAGCGACGGCTTCAGCGGAAGCGCCGCGCTTGACCGGAAAGCGTACATTGTGGAACACGAGGTCATCGCCATCGGTATTCTGCACCATGGGGGATTGCAGCCCCATCGCTCTGGGCAGGACGTCGAACAGCCATGCAGTGGTGAACAGATGTGCGATGCTGGCAAGTGTTTCGTCTTCGATATCTATCTTGGCCGACTTTCGGCGCTTCCCGCTCGCGACCCTGAACCCATCGAGCAGGTTTTCGGCAGCCTCAAGCGTGAAAGGCAGGATGACACCGGACAACACGTGGGCGCTGCGTTCGGGCACGACCCGCACGGCAATCCTGTCCCATTGCCGCAGCGTGCGCGAACCGGATTTTTCCCTGATACGAATGGGGTCCCCGCCACGCACGAGATCGCGAGCGGCAAACCCCTCACCTGGAACGATGTCACTGACTTCGTACAAGCTCATCGCTGAGTCCCGAAGGGCGCGAAGATAGGTCTTTGTCGGTGCCTTTTCGTTCCAGCCACGCCGCTTGAGGTAGTCGTCGACCAGATTTTCGCCATCGGGTTCGAACCGGCGTGTCATCAGGTCTTCAAGCGCGCAGCCAAACAAAACCCCGGTGTAATGATCGCTGATGATGTCGCCGATCTCACCAAATTCGAGGTTGAACTCCTCCATTGCGGCACCGACGTGGTCGGAAAGCGCATCATGCAGGGCTTCGGCCCAATCATCGCGGGTTGCGAATTTTATGATGCGGGAGAGATCGTGGCCGACGTTCATACGGTGTCTTTGAGGAAAGCGCGCCGCGCGGCAACAATCCGCGACACTGTGGGTTGGCTGACACCGAAGATGCGGGCCATTTCAGCAGCGGACTTGCGGCCCGATGTCACGCTGTCGGCTATTTCGGCGCGTTGCCTGGCATTCAGCTTTGGTCGGCGGCCACCAACGCGACCCTCGGATCGCGCCTGATCGAGACCGGCTTTGGTGCGCTCGCGGATCATGGCGCGTTCGAACTCGGCGAAGCTGCCGACCATCTGCATCATCATCCGGCCTGCCGGTGTCATCGTGTCGATGCTTTCAGTCAGCGATCGAAAACCCGCTTTAGCCGCCTCGATCCGATCGAGCAGGTGCAGCAAGTCTTTCAATGATCGTGAAAGGCGATCCAGCTTCCAGACCACCACAACATCACCGTCGCGAAGCTGATCGAGCATTCGGTGCAGTTCGGGCCGATCCCAGCGCCCACCGCTTGCGGTCTCCTCAAAGACCCGCTGGCACCCCGCGTCCTTCAAAGCACGCATCTGCAACGCGGTACTCTGATCGTCGCCCTTGGAGATACGCGCATAGCCGATCAGCATGTGACCTCATTTGCAAACGGTCGTTTCTGAAAGGCCGTGGGCAGTCACGTTCCCGTCAGCGATTACGGCTTTCAAAATCCTCTTTCAATTCGATAACGAATGGAAAGACGTTTGTGAAGGGATTCGGTTGATGCCTGCACGCATTCCAATGACAGAAAGGCAAAGAGCAGAGCTTTTGGCGCTGCCCGGCACCGAGCAAGAGGTGGTTCGGCACTACAGCCTCGACGATACCGATCTTGCCCTGATTGCCAGGGCTCGCACGCCAGCAACGAGGCTGGGCTACGCCCTTCAGCTTTGCTGCCTGCGTTATCCAGGCCGATATCTGCGTCGGGGAGAAGTGCTGCCGGCGATCATGCTCGATTACATCGCCGAACAGGTCGACGTCGATGCCGAGGCGATTGCTGAATTCGCGCGGCGAGGGCCGACGCGATATGAGCAGCTGGCGACCATCAAGCGAAATCATGGCTTTCGCGACCTGAGCCATCCGCTGCGTGCCGAGCTTGGCGCATGGCTTGACGATGAGGCTGTTGCGCTAACGGATGGCCAGGCATTGCTCGAACGCCTCGCCGATAGGATGCGCACAGATCGGATCATCATTCCGGGAGCGAGCGTCATCGAACGGATGGTGGCATCGGCGCTGCACCAGGCCGACAAAGCTTTCGCGGCTTCAATTCATGCCCAGCTCGACACCGCGTCCCGGCAAAGGCTGGACGCAGTTCTGGCCGAGAAAGTCCATGATCAGCAAAGTCGGTTGAGCTGGCTGCGAGCACCGCCAAACCGCGTGAGCGCCCGCACACTGCTTGAACTTCTCGACAAGATCGATGCGATCCGAGCGTTTGGGATCGATGAAGTTTCGGTTCCTGACGCGGCATGGGCCAGGATGAACCAGTTGGCGCGCGAAGGCGTTCGTCTGACCGCCCAGGCGCTGCAGCAGATGACGCCGCCTCGCCGCATGGCAACGCTGGTGGCAACAATGCGCGAATTGGAGGCCACCACAACCGATGCGGCGCTTGCCATGTTCGGATCGCTGGTGGGGCGGGCCAACCTCCGGGCCCGCAAGCGCCTGGGCGAAACCATCCTTGCCTCGGCCGATCAAGGACGAGAGCGGCTCGTAAGGATCGCTGCAGTGCTCGAAGCAATGACTATGGCTCTGCGCAAAGGCGAAAATGTTGAGGCTGCCGTCACCTCTGTCGCTGGCCTCGATCTGATTGAAGCCGATGCGCAGCTTATTCGCCGCTCGACGAAGCCAGGGCGTTCGGATGTGGTGGGCGAACTCCAACCGGAATACCGGGTATTCAAGCAGATCGGCAGCCGCTTTCTCGCTACGTTTGCGTTCGATGGGCGCAAGTCAACGTCCTCGCTCCGTACCGCAATGGGCATCCTCGTCGATCTTGGCGGAAACTGGCGCAAGCCGCTCCCTATCGATGTTCCGCTCGGTCATATCGAGCATCGATGGCGCCGACATCTGTTCGCCGACGGAAAGATCGACCGGACATATTGGGAGCTTGCCACATACTTTGCCGTGGCAAGCGCGGTGGCTTCAGGCGATCTTTGGGTTCCCACGTCGCGAATGCACCGTGCGCTCGAAGACTTGATTCGCCCCTCGGTGGCACCGATCATTCAGCCGTCGAGATTGCCTGATCCTGGCAAGCTGGAGTTCGAGCAGTGGATCGCTGCCAAGTCGGCGCAGCTTGACCGGGCGTTGCTCGCGACGGCGAACAGCCTGTCGTCCAAGGATGCGGCGTTGTTTACCGGCGACCGGCTTCGGTTCCCGAAGATGCCCAAGGAAAGAGCCGCAGACGAAGAGCAATCGCGCGACACAGCTTTGCAGTTCTACCGGATGTTGCCGACGGTGCGAATCACCGACGTGCTGCATCAGGTCGCCAAATGGACGGGCTTCATCGACCATTTCACCCATGTCTCGACCGGACTTCCCCCGAGTGACGAAAAGGCATTCATTGCCAGCCTGATCGCTGAAGCCACTAACCTGGGCCTCAGCCGAATGGCCGATATCTGCAACGTCGCATCACGGCGGGCATTGCTCAGAATGCAAACCTGGCACATGCGAGAGGACACATTCAGGGCGGCATTGGCCACGCTGACCGACGCGATCCATGCCGAACCTGTCGCCGCATGGTTCGGTGAGGGTTGGCGCGCTTCGGCTGATGGCCAGCATTACTATCTTGGCGGACCAGGGGAAAGTGGCGGGGCAGTCAACGCCCACTACGGTCGCGATCCCATCGTCAAGATCTACACCACGATCACAGATCGCTACGCCCCACTGCACCAAACCGTAATTGCCGGGACCGCGGGCGAGGCCATCCATGCGCTTGACGGCATTCTGGGCCATCAGAGCGGCGTCGATGTCGCCGCGCTGCACGTCGATGGCGGCGGGGTATCCGATATCGTGTTTTGCGTCATGACGATGCTGGGGCTCAGCTTCGAGCCAAGGATCCCCCGGCTTTCTGATCGGAGGCTGTACGCGTTCGAACCGAAGGCCCGATACGGCAGGCTTGCACCGCTGTTCGGCCACCGCCTCGACCAAAATCTCATCCGCAGCCACTGGGACGAGATACGCCAGGTCATCGCGGCGATGCACAACCGCGTGGTGACCCCGTCGCTGGTCTTGCGAAAGCTTTCTGCCTATCGGCAACAGAACAGCCTTGCCGCGGCCATGCGTGAAATCGGGCGGATTGAGCGGACCATCTTCACCTTGCGCTGGTTCGAGGACCCAGATTTGCGCAAGCTTGTCACTGCCGAACTCAACAAGGGCGAAGCCCGCAACACCTTGGCGCGGGCCGTTGCGTTCCATCGCCTTGGCCGGTTCCGTGATCGCGGCACCGAAAACCAGCAGCTTCGCGCCGCCGGGCTTAACCTCGTGTCGGCCGCGATCATCCTCTACAACTGCAAGAATCTCGCCCGGGCAGCGCGCGCGCTCAAAGCACGGGGGCAGCCCGGCATCGACGGTCTACTGCGGCAAATCTCCCCGCTGGGCTGGGATCACATCAATCTGACCGGAGATTATGTGTTCTCCGACGATGCCCAACTCGACCACGACGGGTTTTTGCCCCTTTGGATCGACGCGTTGTGATCGAAATCTCCCTATCCTAGGAGATCCAATCCTACCGTATATCTGTGTCCCAATAATGCACTGAGGCCATGACCGCGGAGTGACCGAACGGCGCCAATCATGTAACATCGTTTGACTCATTGAGTATAACAGCGTTACCTGTTTGCGAGAGGAACGTAAGCCATGAAGCTATCCGACTATCTTGGAAAGCAGGAGCTCGCGGGCCTCATGCGGCGATCGAACGCACGGGCCTGGTGGGCAATCCCGGTAAACTGGGGCCTTGTGATCGGCGCGTTCGCGCTCGTCGTCGCGCTGCCGAACCCGATCACCATCATGCTGGCAGTCCTGATCATCGCCGGACGGCAGCTCGGCCTTGGCATCCTGGTCCACGATTGCGCGCACCACGCATTGTTCGAGAAGCAACGGAACAATGAGGTCGTGGGACGTTGGTTTGCCGGCGCGCCGATGGACCTGTCTCTGGCCCAGTACCGCACCTATCACATGGCGCATCATCGCCACGCGGGCACTGCGAACGATCCCGACCTCGGGTTCGTCGCCAACTATCCCATCAGCAGGGCATCGCTCCGGCGTAAGCTGACCCGCGATGTCACAGGTCGCACGGGCTTTCGTGACCTTTCCCGGCGACTGACGCGCTTCGACCTGTCTAAGCAGTGGCCTTGGCTCGCGTTCCACGTCGCGCTTCTCGCGTCGCTGACCGCCGTCGGCGCCCCGTGGGCGTACGCCCTCTGGTGGGCGGCGGAGATTTTCGTCTATCCTGTCATCATGCGCCTGCGCCAGATCGGCGAGCATGGCGTGGTGCCGGACAGGGGCGACAGCGACCCGCGCAACAACACGTCCACGACCGTGGTCCGCTGGTGGGAGCGGCTCTTCATCGCCCCGAACCACGTGAACTACCACGTCGAGCATCACGTCGCGTCCGGGATCCCGCCATATCGGCTCGCCCGGATGCACCGTCTCCTTCGCGAGCGCGGCTTCTACGATCGGCACGACGCGCTGTCGCCCGGCTATTTCGACGTTCTGCGTCGGGCCACCTGCCAGGCAGCCTGAACGAGATCCGTCCCTACGACAAGAACGAGTGAGCAGGAGAGAGGCATGGTAGACGATCAGGCGATGCGGAAGACGATCCGTGTCGAGCGGGATGGACCGGTCACCACCATCATCATGTCGCGACCCGAGCGGCGCAACGCGGTGGATCGGGAGATGGCGTACGGGCTGCGTGGGGCAATTCAGGATTTCGAGGCGGACGAGGCGCAGCACGTCGCGGTGCTGTGGGGGGAGCACGGCGTGTTCTGTGCCGGCGCTGATCTCTCCGCCGTGGAAGATCGTGATCGCTCGCTCGACCTCGATCCTACCGGCGGCGGTAAAGGGCCAATGGGGCCGAGCCGTATCGTGCTCGGCAAGCCCCTCATCGCCGCCGTCGCAGGCTACGCCGTCGCTGGCGGTCTCGAACTCGCACTCCTGGCCGATCTGCGCGTCGCTGAGGAGAGCGCGACGTTCGGCGTGTTCTGCCGCCGCTGGGGCGTGCCGCTGATCGACGGCGGCACGGTACGCCTCCCTCGCATTGTCGGGCAGGCGCGCGCGCTCGACATGATCCTGACCGGCCGCCCCGTCGGTGCGGCTGAGGCGCTGGCCTTCGGCCTTGCTGATCGGGTCGTGCCCGACGGTACGTCACGTGAGGCGGCAGAACGCCTCGCGCACGAAATCGCCGGCTTTCCTCAGCAGTGCATGCTCGCCGACCGCCACTCCGCCTTCGCACAATGGAGCCTGCCACTCGACGAGGCGCTACGGCTGGAGGGCAAGCTCGGTACGCCGATCGTCGCTGCGGAGGGGAAGGCCGGCGCGCGGCGCTTTACCGCGGGCGCCGGGCGGCACGGCACCTTCGAGGGCGCGCGATGACCTCGCGTGGACCGCTCTACCGCGATTTGATCGAGCGCGGCGCGCGAGCGCACGCCGACCGGATCGCAATGATCGTCGACGGGCGCGGCCACACCTTCCGCGAGGTGGACGAGCGCGCCAACCGGCTTGCGCACGCGCTGATCACAGCGGGCGCGGCGAAGGGCGCGCGGATCGCGGTCCTGCTCGACAACGGGCCGGACAGCATCCCTGTCGACTTTGCGATCGCGAAGGCGGGGCTTAACAAAGTACCGCTGAACGCGCGTCTCTCGGCCACCGAGCACGCGCGGATGGTAACGGAGGCGCAATGTGCTTTCCTGCTGTACGGCGCGAGCCTCATCGATCGGGCTGCCGAGCTGCTGGTGGCGGTGCCTGGGCTGGTGCCGCTTGGCGTCGGTGCCGCGCTTGCCAACGGCCGGGATCTCGCCGTGCTCGCAAAAGGCCAGGCGACGACCTGCCCGGAGGTGGTGATCGACGGCGACGACGTGGTGCTCACACTCTATACATCGGGCACCACCGGAGTGCTCAAGGCGGCGCAGCACACGCAGGCGAGCTACGCGGCGATCTGCCGGAACGTGTTGCTCAACCTCTTCCCGATCGCGCGCGATGACCGGATGTTGCACGCCGCCTCGCTGATCCACGCCAGCGGCACCTTCGTGCTCCCGTTCTGGGTTCGCGGCGCGTGCAGCGTGGTGCTGCCCGGCTTCGCACCGGACGCATATCTTGCCGCGATCGAGCAACATGGCGCCACCGCAATCAATCTCGTTCCGACGATGCTGCAGATGCTGCTGGAGCATCCAGGACTCGATGGCTGCGATCTCACGTCCCTGCGCCACATCATCTATGGTGCCTCGCCGATGCCGCGCCCGCTGATCGAGCGTGCCATCGCCCGCTTCGGCCAGGAGCGGTTCTGGCAATATTATGGTCAGACCGAGGTGCCGCTATGCATCGCCGTCCAGCGTCCCGAGGACCACGTGCCGGAGCGGCTCGGTGTATGCGGACGTCCCTCGATCGACATGGAGGTGCGGCTGCTCGACGAGAACGGCGCCGATGCCGGCGACGGACCCGGCGAGATTGCTGTCAGGGCACCTTCGGCCGCGGCCGGCTACTTCAACGACGTGGAGCTCTCGGCGGAGAGCTTCGATGCCGAGGGGTGGGTTCACACCCGCGACGTGGGCGAGTTCGACGCCGACGGCTTCCTGCGCCTGCTCGACCGGACGTCGGACATGATCATTACCGGCGGTTACAACGTCTATCCGCGCGAGGTGGAGGACTCGCTGCTTAGCCACCCGGCGATCGCAGAGGCAGCGGTGGTCGGCGCGCCCGATCCGAAGTGGGTCGAGGCGATTGTCGCCTTCGTCGTGGTGCGGCCGGGGCATACGTGCTCCGATGCCGAGCTGATCGCCCACCTCGCCGAGCGGATCGCGTCCTACAAGAAGCCGCACCGAATAGTGGTCGCGAACACGCTACCCAAGACTGCTGTCGGCAAGCTCGACCGCAAGGCCCTACGTGCGAGACTACGCGTCGACGCCGCATAGTGACTGCCCGATGACCGCGACGCCATCCATTGTCCCCGGGAACGCCAATCTGGCGACGGCGGACAGCTGGGCTATTCTTTCGATGTTGTCGCAAATGGATAACCAATGATGTTGCCGGCTTTCCCGAGAACGAGGGGGCAGCGAGAGGGCCGGGGCTTTCCCATTGGGATGGTGAAGCGGGAAAGTCCGAGGGTTATCGAAACCGACGTTTCGTGTGCTCTGAGAGCGGTCGCTGTCCGAGCCGAGTATCACAACCGTTCTGTTGTCACACCGAGCTTCCGCCAGGAAGGTGGCCGCTTGCGCGCGGAATGTCGGTAGGGCAAAGGCTCCGCGCCGATAAAAGAGTTGCAGGGTGGTGTCTCCTGCGCCCGCACCGCGGGTTCTTCCCAGCCACGGCGTTGATCTGACGACGGTCGGGTTGGCGCACGCGTATGGGGATCGCCTCTACCCGTTGCCGGTCCGCGCAACGGAGTGGGGCATGTGCATAAGCTGACTTTTCGAGACTTCGGCGCGTTGGCCTTGAGCCTGTTCTTCGTCGTGGGCGCCGCCGGGAACTTCATGGCGCCGCCCGACATCGCGGCCGACTATGCCCGGTGGGGGTATCCCTCCTTCTTTCACTACGTCACCGCCGCCTTGGAGATCACGACCGCCGGTCTGCTGATATTCCGGCGAACGCGCGTCACGGGCGCGCTGCTGGGCTGCGTCGTCATGGCGTCTGCCGTCGCGACGCTGGTATGGCACGTGGAATATCTTCACGCGCTCGCGCCGATCGTCGTGTTGGCCGCTTGCGTGGCGATCGTCGCGATCAACCGTCGTCGCGGATGATACAGGGGCGGCCGCCGATCAGGTCTTCCCGCAAACGAGGGGCAGCGAGAGGGCCGGGGCTTTCCCATTGGATGGTGAAGCGGGAATCGGCTTGAGCACGGCATTGGGCGATGTTACGAAACTCGCATGATCCGCGTGGCTGCACACATCCAACAACAACGCCGCAATCTTACGGCGGTGTCTGTGCGCGCGCTCGGCTCATGGGGTAGCTAAATAGAATTTCCCCTAGCTTGATGCTGACCACCCCGCCCAATCGGCGGGGTTTTTTGTGCCGGTTGGGCCTTCATACAAGGACAACAGGGCAATGCATATTTTGGACGAAGCCGCGATTGAACATGTCGCTTTGGGTGTGATCGACCGCACTCTGCCAAAGAGTGAATGGACACATGCGGGGCACTTCGCTGCGGCACTTTGGCTTTGCCGCCATCGCCGCGAACTTACCGAAGCGGACGAAATACGAACGCTCATCTCCCGATACAATGAGGCGACCAAGACCGCGAACACCGACACGGGTGGCTATCACCATACGATCACCTTGGCATCGATGCGCGGAGCGGCTGACTATCTCGCCGGCCATCCCGAAAACGTGCCCCTTCATGTCGTGCATTCAGCTTTGATGGCGTCTCGATACGGTCATCCAGACTGGCTTCTCGCATATTGGAGCCGCGAGGTGCTGTTCAGCGTTCCGGCGCGCCGGGGCTGGATCGAACCCGATCTTGCCCCGCTGCCCTTCTAGACACTAACATGCCAATCCTGGTCGGGAAGGCGACGCCCTTCCCGATTGGGAACCTGTAGTGAAAGGCGGGGAGGGGCATCCGCTGACTGCCGCCTTCAGGCGCCGCTTTCCCGAAACCTGTTCCCGATTGCCTTGTATCAAAACCGGCACCGAGGGCCGGGGAAGCGGGAAGCCTGCGCTGGCGCTTAGTTCAACACCAGCTCATCGCTGGGCGTCGCCACTTGCTCGGTCATCGGCCCATCATAGGGTCTGACCAGCGCCAGCGACTCATCATGCGATCCGTCGAGCCAAGTTGCGAAGTCGCTTGGGTGGAGGATCGCCGGCATGGCCTTGGGATGCCACGGAGAGACGATCGCATTGGGCGACGTCGTGGCGAAGGCGTAGGCTTCGCCTCGCGGCGTCGGCCGCCACAAGCCGGCGAAGAACGCGATCGGCTCCTCGGGGATCGAGAACCACATCTGCCGGGGCTTGCCATCGTCGCTGGTGCCGCCCTCGGGGTGGGGCTCGGCGAAGTGCGTGAAGGGGACAAGGCAGCGCCGCTCCGGGTTAGCAAGCGATGGCTTCCACATCGAGGACGCGAGATTGCGGGCGTTGGTGACATACTTGTCCAGCTTCACGGCCGGGTCGCGCTTGCTCGGCACCTGGGTCGGGAAGCCCCATTCCATCGCGACCGGCTCCAGTGGCCGGTTGCCCTGCGACGATCGCCGCACGACTAGGCCGTGCCGCGCTGTCTTCTTCCCGGTAGGGAAGATCTCGCGCGGCACCGGGTAGGTCTCATCCTCGGGATAGGGCGGCTCGAACCCGCACGCCCGCATGACGGCCGCCTGCTTGGCCGACAGTCGATACCGATTGCACATACCCCCGTCCTCCCAACGCCGTCAGCGGCTCCGGTCCTTATCGCGCGGCGCCGGCGCTTGCGCCGGGGTCTCGCGGCCGATCTCGCCGTCCAGCGATCCGCCCGCTTTGATCCGATCCGCGACGAGCTGGCGCGTCGACTCCCCGATGGTCCCGACCATGCGCCCGCTCTCGCCCCGGTCGCGCGCGGTCTTTATGGCCGCGTCAACGATCGCCTGGGCGGGCGCGAGGCGGGGATCGGCTTGGTTCTTTTCCGGAGTGTTCTTCAAGAACAACTCGGCAAG
>Ga0208370_100383_pt1 | contig 11430 bp, 10 predicted proteins | sample Subbio12Jun_QV11_FD_184822 | JGI IMG/M metagenome (GOLD analysis project Ga0208370, IMG submission 184822) | Serpentinite rock and fluid subsurface biosphere microbial communities from McLaughlin Reserve, California, USA -CR12Jun_QV11 (SPAdes) | ecosystem: Environmental > Terrestrial > Deep...
CCCAACCCCCTCCCGCATGGGGAGGGGGACTGGAGCCCGCAATCCGAAACCCGTAGCGTAGCCGGCTGGGCGCTCGACCAGATCCTGGTGATGCTTCACCCCTTCATGCCCTTCATCACCGAAGATCTGTGGCACAAGCTGGGCGCGCGCGAATATGAATTGATCGTGGCGCAATGGCCCGCGCCGCAAGCGGAAGTATCGAAAGAGGCGACCGACGCGATCGACTGGGTGATCGACCTCACCACCAACACCCGCTCGGCCAGAAACGAGCTCGGCATCGCGCCCGGCGCCAAGCTGGCGGCGTGGCTGGCGAACCCCTCGGGCGTGGCGGCCCGCACCATCCAGCGTTCCTCTGCCGCCATCGAACGCCTCGCCCGCCTGACCCCCGTGACCATCGGCGAGGCCCCCGCAGGCCCGGCGATGCAGGTAACAGCGGGCGAGGACGTGTTCGTGATCCCGCTCGAAGGCATCGTCGACATCGCGGCGGAGAAAGCGCGGCTGGAAAAGGCGCTGGCGGCCTCGCAGAAGGAAGCCAAGAGCCTCGAAGGCCGCCTGTCGAACCCCGCATTCGCCGAGAAAGCCAAGCCCGAAGCCGTCGAAAAAGCCCGCGCCGATCTCGCGCATCACAGCGGCGAAGTCGCGCGGCTGACGGCGGCGCTGGCGCGATTGGGATGAACGTGATCCTCCCCTGCAAGGGGAGGGGGAGGGAATGAACCTCACCCTTGCCACCGACGACACCGGCGGGCCGGAAATCTTCGCCAGCCTTCAGGGCGAGGGGCCGAGCGTCGGCATGCCGGTCGCCTTCGTGCGCCTCAGCCGCTGCAACCTCGCCTGCACGTGGTGCGACACGGCCTACACCTGGCGCTTCGAGGGCGACAACCGGCCCCACCGTGACGGCGTGGCCTATGACCGCAAGGCCAATCAGGTGACGCTCTCGCCGCAGGACACCGCCGAACGGATCGCCATGCTGGGCCAAAAGCGCCTTGTCATCACCGGGGGCGAGCCACTGTTGCAGGCGGGCGCGTTGGCGGAGATGCTGGCACACCTGCCGGACATCGCGGTCGAGATAGAGACCAATGGCACGGTCGCCCCGCCCGTGCGGCTCGATATCAGGGTCGACCAATACAATGTCAGCCCCAAGCTGGCGCATAGCGGCAACGCGGCCGATCTCGCGCTGATCCCCGAACGGCTCGACGTCTGGGCGGCCGAACCGCGCGCCTTCCTCAAGTTCGTGGTGGCTTCACCGGGGGACGTTGACGAGGTGCTGGCGCTCCACCGCCGTTACCGCTTCCGGCCCGAACGGGTGTTCCTGATGGCCGAAGGCACCGACAGCGCCGCCCTGCGCGCGCGGCAGGCGTGGCTGTCCGATCTGTGCGTGAAGCACGGCTTCAGGATGAGCGACCGGCTCCACATCCACCTCTACGGTGATACGCGGGGGACGTAGCTTGTCCGCCTGCGCGCGGAGTGTAGCGAAGGAACATCGCCGAGGATGCAGGCGCGGATGCGCCTGCTACCCTTGAGAGCGCCAGCGCATCACCACCCGTTCGACCAGTTCTTCCTCGCCGCCATCCTTGCTCCACAGTTCGACAAAGCTCGGGTCTTCGGACGCCGGGCGCTTGTGTTCCTCGAGATTGTCGAAGCTGACGCGGATCGGGATCGCCACGCCCTCGCCGCAGATGATGCATTCGCGGTTGCGCAGCGCCGGGATCGAATCGAGGAACCCGCGCGCGCCTTCCGGCATCGCCGCCTTGACGAAGGCCTGGTCGCGATCATTGTTCAAACGCATCGCAATGATCGTGCCGCACTGCGACAGCACGCCTTCGGCAAGGTCCGAGGGGCGCTGGGTGATGAGGCCGAGGCTGATGCCGTATTTGCGCCCTTCCTTGGCGATGCGGCTGAGGATCTTGCCGACCGAGGAACCATCGGCGTTCTTCTCGTTGGGCACGTAGCGGTGCGCTTCCTCACACACCAGCAGCACCGGGCGGGTCTTTTCGTCACGGCCCCAGATCGCAAAGTCGAACACGAGGCGGCTCAGCACCGCGACCACGGTCGAGGTGATGTCGGACGGCACGCCCGATACGTCGATGATCGAGATCGGCTTGCCGTTGCCGGGCATGCGGAAGATCTTGCCGATGAAGTCGGCCATCGTGTCGCCGACCAGCATGCCGGAGAACATGAACTGGTAGCGCGGATCGGCCTTGATCTCGTCCAGCTTGCCCTTGATCCGCATGTAGGGCGCGCTGGAGGTGGCCTTGTCGAGCTTGCCCATCTCGTCCTGGAGGATGTTGCCGAAGTCCGACAGGAGATAGGGGATGGGCGAATCCACTGTGATCTTGCCCATCGTCTGGGCCAGCCGGTTCTTCTGCCGCGCGCCCAGCAGACACTTGGCGAGAATGTCGGCATCGACCTGGCGTTCGTTGCCGCTGCTGGCGAGCAGCACCTCGCAATGTTCCTCGAAGTTCATCAGCCAGTATGGCATTTGCAGGTTCGACACGTCGAGGATCTGCCCCGTCGTGCGGAAGGCGGCGGAATATTCGCCGTGCGGGTCGATCATCACGATGTGACCCTTGGGCGCGGCCTCGCAGATGCGGTGGAGGATCAGCGCCGCGCTGGTCGACTTGCCCGTGCCGGTCGAGCCGAGCAGCGCGAAGTGCTTGCCGAGCATGGCGTCGACATAGAGGCCGGCGCGGATGTCCCTTGTCGGGAAAACCTTGCCGATGGTGATGCTGGCGCGCCCGTCGCTGGCGTAGATCTGTTCGAGATCGCGGGTGGTGGCGGGATAGATCATCGCGCCCGGGATCGGATAGCGGGTGACCCCGCGCTTGAAGCCGTGGATGCGGCCCGTCAGCTTCTCCTCGCCGCCCTCGCCGAGAAAGTCGATATGGGCGATGATCCCGCCATCGGTGCGGCGGTCCTTGCGCTGGTCGCGGACGTTGGCGAGCAGCCAGGCATCGCCGACGCGGATCTTGATCTGGCTGCCGACCTGCCCTGCCATCTGCACCGAAGGATCGGCGTCCTGCATACATTCGTTGATGCGCTGCAAGTCGAGCGCGATCTGCGAGCCCGAGCCCGAAATTTCGAGCACCACGCCGATCGGCAGGCGCGCATTTTGCACCGTGCCGCGCGAAGAGGCGACCGCCGCTTCCACAGGCCCGACCGGATCGGGCCCGGTGAAACGTTCAAAATCCTGTCTCAGGGCATCGGTCATGGGTGCCCTTCCCTAGCGCAGTCCTGCGCAATCCCCTAGGGGCATAGGACGGACAAAGTTAAGATCGTGTCAATGTGAAGCCTTGCAGGTCAAGGACTTCACGCCCGCGCGAACAGCCGCCCGGCCAGCCAACCCATGCCCAGCGACAGCGCGATCGCGCCGAGGCCATAGAAGAACGACCAGCGCTGCGCGGCGCTGACCACCTGCCCCTCGAGCCCGGCCTTGACCACTTCGATCCGCGCGGTCGCGCTCGCCAGCACCCGGCCGCGGGCGATGGCGAAGGTTTCGGCGGTATAACGCCCGGTGGTGACGTTGGAGGGCAGATCGATGCGCGCCTGGTAGAGCACCTTCTCGGCGATCCGCACCCCGCGCGGGTTCTCCTGGTAAAGTCCCTGCCCGCGGCGCAGCGCCACCAGCCCTTGCGCGAAACGGGTCTGTTCCTCGGGATCGATCTGGCCCGAAGGGGAAAGCTGGATGAAGTCGGTGCCGAGTTCGTAGATCGCTGCGGTGCGCTCGTCGACGATCTCGGTCACAGGGCGCGAGGAGGCAACCGCGAAGAAGGCCGGGGCGGAGCGGAAATCGCTCGAACCGGCGTTCATCCAGATGCCCGCGATGCGTTCCTTCTCGCGGATCCGCACCGGCTCGGTCGGGCCCTTGAGCACCACCACGATGTCATAGTCGGTGCCGCGCCCGCCCGTGCCCTCGGGGTCGATCACCGCGCCGTAAAGCAGCAGACGCGCGCCGGTGAAGCCCTGCCGCACCTCGATCCGCGACTGGCTGACGGCGGGCACCAGCACGGGTTCGCGCTGGGCTGACGCCGGAGCGGGGGCGGCGGCGAGTGCCCCCCACACGATCAGCAGGCTGGCACACCTTCCGGCCAGCCTCAAAGCGGCACCACAGTATAGATCTCGTCGGGCTGGACGCCGAGGCCGTAGAGCATCCTCAGCGCGATCAGCAGCACCAGCGCGGCGAGCGCGAGCCGCAGGTATTCGGGCCGCGCCTTCAGGGCGATCTGCGTCCCGAACTGCGCCCCCAGCACCGATCCCAGCAGCAGCAGCGCCGCCAGCACCAGATCGACCGCCTTGGTCGTGAGCGCATGGGTCATGGTCGTCACCATGGTCACGAACAGGATCTGGAACAGCGAGGTGCCGACCACCACATTGCCGCTCATGCCCAGGATGTAGAGCATCGCCGGCACCAGCAGGAACCCGCCGCCCACCCCCATCAGCATGGTCAGCACCCCCACCGCCATGCCGAGGATCATCGGCGCAAGCGGGGAAATGTAGAGCCCCGAGGCATAGAAACGCCAGCGGTAGGGCAGGCTGGCGACCAGCGGGTGATGGCGGCGCTTCCTGACCTGCGGCCCGCCCTTGCCCAGCAGGCCGGGGCGCAGCGCCTCGATCGCCTCGCGCATCATCAGCGTCCCGATCGAACCGAGCATCACCACATAGAGGATCGAAATCACCACATCGATCTGGCCGACCGCCTGGAGCGCGCTGAACAGCCCGGCACCGATCAGCGCGCCGACCATGCCGCCGCCGACCATCACCGCACCCATGCGATAGTCCACCCCCTTGCGCCGCGAATGGGCGAGCACGCCCGAAACGCTGGCCCCGGTGACCTGCGTGGCGGCAGACGCGGCGGCGACTGTCGGAGGGATGCCGTAGAAGATCAGCAGCGGGGTCGTCAGGAACCCGCCGCCGACGCCGAACAGCCCCGACAGAATGCCCGTCAGCCCGCCCAAAAGGACGATGTAGAGCCCGTTGACCGAGAGATTCGCGATGGGCAGATAAACGTCCATGCGGGGCAGGCTAGCCGAGGCGGCGGGGCGATAAAAGCCGCACCGGATACTTGTTCCATGATCGCGCCGACCCCGGCTTGCCGAGCGCCCGGCCCTTCCCTTCAGAACCCGGTCGAGAGCGTCGCCGCGACCCCTGAACCGGGGGAAGCATCGCCCGCCACCCGCGCGCGCCAGTCGATCATGAGGCGCGCGGGCACCTTGCCGATCTGCGCGTCGAGCCTGAGGGTGGGGCCCATGTCGAGCCGCTCGGCATCGCGCTGCGCCCCGCCCCATGCGGCCATGCCGAGGCTGAGGCGCAGGGCCGTGTCGCCAAGCCGCGCCGCCTGCGGCAGCTCGCGGGTGAGGGCCGCGAACCCGTCGGCAAAGGGCGTCGCCCCCGCGCCGCCAACCCAGCCCGCCTGCCCATAGGCCTCGATCTGCGCGCCGAGCGGCAGGCGCAGCGGGGCAAGCTCGGTCATGGCGAAGGCGGCGGGGCGGACATCGGCGAAAAAGGCGGCGTCGGTGTAGCGCAGCTCGCCCGCCACCCGCACCGGCACGCGCGGCAACGGGCGCAGCGAGGCACCGGCTGCGACTTCGCTCTCCCCCCGCTGCACCAGCGCGCGATAGGCGCGGGCGTAAAGGCGCGGGTCGCGTGCGGATGCCGGGGCGAGGCGATATTGCAGCACCGCCCCCGCCTGATTTGCGCCATAGATCGGCACCCGCCCCTCGCTGACCAGGGCGGCATCGGAGCCCTGCCGCCAGAACGCCCAGGCATCGAGCGACCAGCGCCCCGCAGGCGCTGCCCCGCCGGGGCGCATCGGCGCAGGCAAGAAAGGAGGCACGGCAGGAACGGCGGGAACGGCGGAAGCGCGCGGGGCAGGCGGCGCGCCCTCGCCCGCAGGAAGCGCAGCAAGCGCGGGGGCGTCCGCCAGTGCGCCGCCCGTTGTCGCCCGTGCAGGCGCACCGGGCGGCTGGGGCAACAGCAACCCACCGGCACGGCGGGCCGTGAGCGGCAGCCCGGCGGCGACGGCGGCGGCGGGGGCCGGCGCTGTGGGCATCAGCCCGGCATCCCCTTCATTGCCGGACAGCGGCGCGGGTGCCGCCGCGATCAGCGACCTGGCCCCCGCAAGGCCGAGATCGGACGCAAAGGGGTTTTCCCACCACAGCGCGCGCCCTCCGCTCCAGCCCGCCAGCAGCATGACCAGCAAGACCAGCGGACTGCCGCGAGCCGGGAGGCGCCGGGACGAACGCATCACGAGCGCGCCGCGCCGATCAGCCCGGGTGCGGCGGGATGCATGTCATGCTCGGTCTTGTCCCACACCGCCGCAGTCCCGCCCAGCGTGCAGGCATAGGTGAACACTGCGCGCCGCCCGGCGATGATCGCAATGACGTTGGTAAGCGGCAGGCGCGCCACCGCCCACAGCCCCTCGCGCGCGCCATATTCGCGCGCGGTGAAGGCATAGCGCATCGCGATCCGCCAGACGAAGGCAACGGCGTTGGCACCCAGCACCGCCGCCAGCAGCGGGCTCAGCGGCGGCGGCTCGGCAAGGCCCGCCGCCACCATCAGCCCCATCGCGCCGGTCAACACCACCAGCGCATAGCCCACCAGCAGCACCAGGGCGGTCAGCGGCCCGCGCCGGTCGCGCGCGCGCATCCAGTATTCGCTCGGCCCCCCGGCCCAGCCGACGCGGTCCCAGCCCAGAAGCGCGATGCCGAGCACCCAGCGGCTCTTCTGCCGCACCACGGGGTCGAAGCGGTGGGGGAAGAAGGCGCGGGTGGCGATCAGCCGCCCATCTTCGCCGCGCACCCGCACAAAGCGGCAACGCCCCCCGGCGGCGGCGATGGCGAGGCCGAGTTCGTAGTCCTCGGTGAGCGAATCGCTCGCGAAGGGCAGGCCCTGCCCGCCCTCTGCGCCCTGCCGCGCGGTGAGCCAGCCCAGCGCCCGGCGAGAAACCGCACAGCCCACCCCCGCCCCCGGCAGCGCCGCGCCCAGTGCATCGCGCACCACCATCGCCTTGCCATGCGCCTCGGCGAATTCCTCGCAGTAATGCGCGCCGATGTGCCGGTCGAGACAGGGCCGCCGACGCGGCACCAGCGGCTCGACCGGCAGCTGCACGAAATCCGCGCCCGCCGCCACGCTTTCATCAAGCAGGCCGAGCGCGCCGGGATCGACCATGTCCTCGGCATCGTGGAACACCACCATGGCGAAGCTGCGACCGCTGCGCGCCTCGTCGAGCGCCATCGCGGCATGGAGGCGGTTGAGGCAATCGGCCTTGGTGGTTGGCCCGTCGTGCCCGTGGATCACAATCCGCAGGCGCACATCGCCGCGCGCGGCGGCGACCGCCGCGCCGAGCGTGGCCGGATCATTGCGGTAGCACCCGACGAAGAGCCGCAGTTCGCGGTGTGGCCAGGTTTCGAGCAGGTGGCGGATGGTCTGGCCGATGACGGCGGATTCCTGCCAGGCCGGGATCAGCACCGCGACCGGTCCTGACAGCGGGCGGCGCAGCAGCGCGCTGCGGCTGCGGCGCGGCGTGACCGCACGTCCTGTCGCCCTGAGCCATAGGTAAGCGGCATCGACCGCCAGATCGTCAAGCGCCCCGATCAGGAAGAACACGCCTGCAAACAACAAAAGTTCATGCTGTAGCAGGGCAAGCCCCTGCCACAAACCAGGCTCTGTGATGGACAAGGCGACCCTCACTCCAAGTAAGGGGTCAACCTAGGTTGACAGAAACTCCAATGCAATACTCTTGATTCTTTTGTTGGTTTAAATCACATTAAAGGCATGTGTCCAGTAAAGCTGACACCTACCAGCTGCCGACATTGGGCATGGTGGCCCACGGCTCGGCCGGTTCGAGATAGCCTTCCTGAAGCAGTTCGATCGAAATGCCATCGGGCGATTTGACGAAGGCCATGTGCCCGTCTCGCGGGGGGCGGTGGATGGTGTGGCCCGCTTCGGCGAGCCTCTGGCAGGTCTCGTAGATGTTCTCGACCCGGTAGGCGAGGTGCCCGAAATTGCGCCCGCCGGAATATTCTTCGGGCGCACTGCCATCGGCAGGCGGCCAGTTATACGTCAGCTCGACCTCGGCGAGGCCCGCCTGCCCCGGCGCGGCGAGGAAGATCAGGGTGAAGCGCCCCTGTTCGCTGTCGAAGCGGCGCACTTCCTCAAGGCCGATCAGCCGGAAGAAGGCAACCGTCGCCTCCGGATCGGCGACGCGGATCATGCTGTGCAGATAGCGGACCATCGGATCTTCCATTCAAAAACGGTTCATCGTTATTGATGCACATCCCGTCGCACCAACTCTCAGGGGGGACAATGCGATGAGCGGTGACGAGATGCAACCTGCGACTGCGCCGGGCGGTGCCCTTGGCGAGCCGGCCAACCAGCGCTGGTTCGGCACGGCGGCGATCCTTGCGGTCGGGATGGTCGCGGGCGGCTATCTCTTGGGCGACGGGCTGCTGCGCGCCAAGGATGCCGAGCGCGCGGTGACCGTGCGCGGCCTGGCCGAGCGCGATGTCACCGCCGATCTCGCCACCTGGACGATCTCCTACGCTGCCTCCTCGACCAGCCTTGCCGAGGCGCAGGACAAGGTCCGGCGCGACACCGCCAGTATCGAGACCTTTTTCAGCGAGCTCGGCTTTCCCGCCGATGCGCTCCAGCCGACCGGGGCCAACGTCACGAGCTTCACCAGCGAAGGGGTGACCACCTACACCGTCCGCCAGCGCCTTGCGCTGCGCACCACCGACATCGCCCGCGCGCAGAAGGCGGTCGCCCGTCAGTTCGATCTGGTCGGGCGCGGGGTGTTTCTCGAGGAAGGCTCAGGCATGGCCTACACCTTCACCCGGCTCAACGATATCAAGCCCGCGATGGTCGCCGCCGCCACCCGCGACGCGCGCGCCGCCGCCGAACAGTTCGCCAAGGATTCGGACTCGGGCGTCGGCAAGATCCGCGACGCCACGCAGGGCTATTTCGAGATCGAGGCGCGCGACGGCGAGGCGGGAGGCTGGGGCATGGCCGACAGCCCCTACAAGAAGGTGCGGGTGGTCACCACGGTCAGCTTCACGCTTGATTGACCCGAGGTGTGCGATGACCGTTGAACGCCAATTTCGCACTTTCCATCGTGCGCGCCCGAGGGTCGGTTGCGCACCCGCGTTGCCGGGAGTATGCGCGCCTCTCTGCCATGGCGGCGCGCGCCTCCCCGTCCCTCGGCAGAACCCTCCGGGGTCGCACAACCGGACAGCCTGATCGATCATGCTACACAAACTGCGCGAATTTTTCAGTCCACCGCCACCGGCCAAACTGCCGGAGGTGCCAGCGGGCACGCGCTATTACGCGGTCGGCGACATCCATGGGAGGCTCGATCTGTTCAACGCCATGATCGGCGCGATCGAGGCGGAAATCGCCGCCGCGCCGCAGCTTGACCACCGCATCGTCCTGCTCGGCGACCTCGTCGATCGCGGGCCTGACAGCGCGGGCGTGGTCGAACGGGCCCGCGCCTGGCAGCAGACCCGCAAGGTGCGCATCCTCGCCGGCAATCACGAGGAGATGTTCCTCGCCGCCTTCACCAAGCCCGAGGCGCTGCGCCACTTCCTGAAGCATGGCGGGCACGAAACGGTGCTGAGCTACGGCTTTTCCAGCAAGCAGTTGGCGCGGCTGGAGCTTGAGGAGATCTTCGAGCGCCTGCCCGAACTCGTCTCGCAGGACACCCGCGACTACATTGCCTCCTTCGAGACGATGATCCGCGCGGGCGACTATGTCTTCGTCCATGCCGGGATCGACCCTGCACGCCCGCTCGGCGAACAGAATCGCAGCGACCTCCTGTGGATTCGCGAGCGGTTCCTGACCCATGAAGGTCCGCTCGAAAAGGTGGTGGTCCACGGACACACGATCTTCGACCGCGTGATGGACTGCGGCAACCGCATCGGCATCGACACTGGCGCTTTCCGCTCCGGTGTGCTTACAGCCCTCGTGCTCGAGGGCGATCAGCGGCGGATCCTCCAGGCCTGCGCCGACGAGGCCGGGTCCATCGCGATTTTCCATGGCGAGCGTCCGCGCTAGTCCATAAACGGCGGCGCGGCGCAGCGCGCGGGCCGCTTCAGGGAATGCATTTCAGGGAAAGCCGGACATGAAGATTGCGATGGTGGGTTCGGGCTATGTCGGGCTTGTGTCGGGGGCGTGTTTCGCCGATTTCGGACACGACGTGGTCTGCATCGACAAGGACCAGAGCAAGATCGACCGTCTTCACGCCGGGATCATGCCGATCTACGAACCCGGGCTCGATGCGCTTGTCGAGAGCAACGTCAAGGCCGGTCGCCTCAGCTTCACCACCGATCTGGGCGAGGGGATCGCGGGCGCGGATGCGATCTTCATCGCGGTCGGCACCCCCAGCCGCCGGGGCGACGGCCATGCCGACCTCACCTTTGTCTACGAGGTCGCCCGCGAGGTTGGCGAGAAGCTGTCGGGCGATGCGGTGGTGGTCACCAAATCGACCGTGCCGGTCGGCACCGGCGACGAGGTGGAACGGATCATCCGCGAGACCGGCACCGGACACCGCGTGTCGGTCGTCTCCAACCCCGAATTCCTGCGCGAGGGCGCGGCGATCGGCGATTTCAAGCGCCCCGACCGCATCGTCATCGGTGCCGAGGACGAGTTCGGCCGCGAGGTGATGCGCGAGGTCTATCGCCCGCTGTTCCTCAACGAATCGCCGATCCTGTTTACCTCCAGGCGCACCAGCGAGCTGATCAAATACGCCGCCAACGCCTTCCTTGCGACCAAGATCACCTTCATCAACGAGATGGCCGATCTGTGCGAGAAGGTGGGGGCGAATGTGCAGGATGTCAGCCGGGGGATCGGGATGGACAACCGCATCGGCGCAAAGTTCCTGCACGCCGGGCCGGGCTATGGCGGCAGCTGCTTTCCCAAGGACACGCTCGCCCTGCTCAAGACCGCCGAGGATTACGACAGCCCGACCCGGATCGTGGAAGCCGTGGTCAAGGTCAACGACAGCCGCAAGCGGGCGATGGGCCGCAAGGTCGTGGACGCGCTGGGCGGGGCCGAGGCGGCGCGCGGCAAGCGCGCGGCGCTGCTGGGCCTCACCTTCAAGCCCAACACCGACGACATGCGCGATTCGCCCGCCATCGCTGTGGCGCAAACGCTGACGGACGCGGGTGTGTCCGTCGCCGCCTACGACCCCGAGGGCATGGAGCAGGCCCGCCCGCTGCTGCCCGAAGTCACCATGTGCGACAGCCCCTATGCCGCGATCGCAGGCGCGGACGTGGTGGTGATCGTGACCGAATGGGACGCCTTCCGCGCACTCGATTTCCGCCGCATCAAGCAGATCGCCAAGGCGCCCGTGCTGGTCGACCTCAGAAACATCTACAAGCCCGACGACATGCGCGCGGCGGGCTTCACCTATGTGAGCGTGGGGCGTTCTTGATTTGCGTG
>Ga0208370_100384_pt1 | contig 11426 bp, 10 predicted proteins | sample Subbio12Jun_QV11_FD_184822 | JGI IMG/M metagenome (GOLD analysis project Ga0208370, IMG submission 184822) | Serpentinite rock and fluid subsurface biosphere microbial communities from McLaughlin Reserve, California, USA -CR12Jun_QV11 (SPAdes) | ecosystem: Environmental > Terrestrial > Deep...
ACCTGCCGCTCACCCATCATCTGATCGTCTCCGCTTGCTTGCAGAGACATAGAATCAATACTTTACCACCATTGCAAGGGGGTGTTTTTCAACACAATCCACCCACTTCCCGCCATTCGCTAGCCTTGCCAGTCCTCCCGAAAGCGGACGCGCGGCTTGCTTTCCCACTGGCAGCCTTGCGGCTAGACTTGGGGCGCTCTCTCGCATTGTCGCGGCCGCGTCAAACTGCCGGACTGGATGGCGCGCGCGCCATCGGAAGCAGAAAAACGCAAGACACAGTGTCAACTTTGTAAACTTCGCTCGTCTGCCCGCCTCCGCCCCCCAACCGCAAAGAGGGCGGCCGCCACCCCCATGGCGTCCGCCCTCACTCCCGTCCAAGGGAGAACCGTTAATGCTGTCGGCCGGGAAGACTCAGGCCGCAGTCGCCATCCGGGCCAGTTCGCAGTGCGACCAGATCTCGGAGAGCGCCTTGATCAGCCGGTCGATGTCGCCATCCGAATGCACCGGCGAGGGCGTGACGCGCAGCCGCTCGGTGCCCACCGGCACGGTCGGGTAGTTGATCGGCTGCACATAAATGCCGTGGTTGTCCATCAGCCAGTCGCTGATCATCTTGCACTTCTTGGCGTCGCCCACCATCACCGGGATGATGTGGCTGGGGTTCGCAAGGTGCGGAATCCCCATGATGTCGAGCGCGCGGCGCACCTGCGCCACCCGCTTCTGCTGAAGCTCGCGCTCGGCGCTTGAGATCTTGAGGTGCCGGATGCTCGCCGCCGCGCCTGCGGCCACGGCAGGGGGCAGGGCGGTCGAGAAGATGAAGCCGCTGGCGAAGGAGCGCACGAAGTCGACGAGGTTGGCGCTGGCCGCGATGTAGCCGCCCATTACCCCGAAGGCCTTGCCGAGCGTGCCTTCGATCACGGTGATCCGGTCCATCAGCCCCTCACGCTCGGCGATGCCCCCTCCGCGCGGGCCGTAGAGGCCGACCGCGTGAACCTCGTCGATATAACTCATTGCGCCGTGCTTTTCGCACACGTCGAGGATGGCGGCGATGGGCGCGATGTCGCCGTCCATCGAATAGACGCTCTCGAAGGCGACCAGCTTGGGCACTTCGGGGCCATACATCGACAGCAGCTCGTCGAGATGGGCGACATCATTGTGCCGCCAGATCTTGTAGGGCGCGCGGGAATAGCGGATGCCCTCGATCATCGAGGCGTGGTTGAGCGCATCGGAGAACACGACGCAGCCCGGGATCTTGCCCGCCAGCGTGCCGAGGCCCGCCCAGTTCGACACGTATCCGCTCGTGAACAGCAGCGCCGCTTCCTTGCCGTGGAGATCGGCGAGTTCGGCTTCCAGTTCCACGTGGTAGTGGTTCGTGCCTGAAATGTTGCGGGTGCCGCCCGCACCCGCGCCGCATTCATCAAGGCACGCGTGCATCGCCTCGAGCACCGCCGGGTGCTGGCCCATGCCGAGATAGTCGTTCGAGCACCACACGGTTACCGCCTGGGTCTCGTCGGCGATGAACCGGGTAGCGTGAGGGAAGCGGCCGCGGTGGCGCTTGATATCGGTGAACACCCGGTAGCGGCCGTCCTCGCGCACCGCGTCGAGTTCGCCTGCGAAAAAGGCTTCGAAGTCCATGCGCATTCCCTCTGCTGTCTTTGTCATTGTCGTCATTCTCGGTTCGTGGGGGCAGCGGGTTTGCGCTGCGCAAGCGCCCAGCCCCACAGCATCCCGTCACGGAAGGGCAGAGCGAGAAACAGGTGTTCGAGCACGCCGAGCAGGGCGAGCGTCGTCAGCAGGCTGGCGCCGACCATCTGCGCCGATCCCACCGGCGCGGCGAGCGCGAGGGTTGCGAACCAGCCGCTCGCCGCCGCGATCACCGCGATCGACAGAGCCAGAATTAGAGTCATGCGGCTCGGGCCGAAATAGGACTTTAGGTAGGCCAGCTGTTCGGGCAGCATCTCGGAGCTGGCATTGGGCACGCCCACGAACAGGTTGATCTTCGAGATGAGCCGCATCGCGAACATCAGCACAAACACCGTCGCGCCGATCTGGTTGGGCACGTCCCATGACAGCGAGATCAGCAGCAGCGCGGTAAGGGCCAGCGCCACTTCGTGGTGCATCACCGTGGCGGCCGCCTGGCGGAAGCGGGCGAGGCCGGTCAGCCCCGGATCGGCGAGGCCCCGGCGCGGACCGGCTGATGCGCCGGTGAGAAAAGAGAGCTCGTGCCAGCCCCACACCATCAGCGCACCGATAAAGGACAGGTAGACGGCCCAGACTTGCGTGGAGAGAGAAGAAAGCAAGATCACCAGCAGGCCGGCAATCCCGGCGATGCTGCCCACCATCAGGCTGCGCGAAAAGGTGGCGCGCTCGCGGTTGTCCGCCCAGGCAATCAGCCCGGTCGCCACGAACCAGATCGCCACCGTCACGATGAACGGCACAACATGGCCGCTCCAGCTTACCACGCCGGTTGCAGCCGGATCGAGCGGGGAAGGGTGTTGGGCTTGGGTGCCATGAGATACATCCGGGCGAAAGCGAGACCTGCGCCGAGCGTGCCCGAGACCCTGTTCAGCAAGCCGCCGAGGCCGCCACTGGCCTTGCCGTCCTCGATGCGGGCAGCCGCGAGGCGAAGCTTTTCCATCTGGCGGCGGAAGGCCGGGCTGTCGATGTCAAGCTCGACCGGGAAGACCTGGCGCGCGATCTGGTTGGTGATCGCAAAGACCTTGTAATCATAATCGGTCGGATCGACGCCCAATGCGGCGTGGAACACCGGACGGTTGTGATCGCGCACATACATGGTGGCGTAGACCGAAAGGAGGAAGAAGCGCACCCACAGGGTGTTGGCGCCCTCCAGCAGCTTGGGGTCCGAGCGCAGCAGCATGGCGAAGGCCTCGCCGTGGCGGAATTCGTCGTTGCACCACTCCTCGAACCAGTCGAAGATCGGGTGGAACTTGTATTGCGGGTTGCGCGCCAGATGCCGGAAGATGGTGATGTAGCGCGCATAGCCGATCTTCTCGGACAGATAGACCGCGTAGAAGATGAACTTCGGCTTGAAGTAGGTGTATTTCTTGGTTTTCGTCAGATAGCCCAAGTCAACGCCGATGCCGGCATCCTTGAGGCTTTCGTTGATGAAACCGGCATGGCGGCTTTCGTCGCGTGCGAGCAGGCGGAAGAGCTGCTTCACGTCCGGGTTCTTGGTGCGCCGGGCGATCTCGGCATAGAGCACGCAGCCCGAAAATTCGGAAGTCATCGAGCTGACGAGGAAATCGGTGAATTCCTGCCGCAGCGAAGGCTCCAGCCCCTCGATCACGCCCTTGAAACTGTCGGAATGCTTGAAGTGCAGCTTGTTGGGATCGCCCACCATGTCGGCGATCAGCTGGTCCCATTCAGCCCGCACCGGGCTCACGTCGATCGCGTCCAGCGCGTCGAAATCGGTGGTGTAGAAACGCGGGGTCAGCATGGTGTCCTGCGTTGCCAGCGCCATCGCCTCCTCGCTGGTCATCGGCTTGTAGGCGTTCATTTGATCCTCCCGGCGTTGAAGCTGACTTCGTAGAGTTCGCTGAGGTCGAAATAGGCGGCGACCTTCGTGAGGGCGCGCATCACAGGGCTGGCGCGGGTGACAGTGGCGCGGCGCTCGAAGACCTGGCGGGTGCCGAACGGGATCTGGATCGGCGCGCCGTGGACGCGCACCTTGTCGCCCGGCTCGATGGCGATGTCTTCGGCCAGTTCGACATGGGCGTGAAAATGTTCCGAGCTCTGCTCGACCGTGACGGTGCAGGGCGTCTCGAAGCTTGTCGCGGCGAGGAAGGCGAGGGCCATCAGCGGGTTCCCTCCGGCGCGGCGGGCAGCAAATTCGCGTAGACCGCGCGGTTGTCCGGCCCGAAGGAACTGACCTCGACCGCACGTCCCGTGACGGGATCGGCCAGCGTCAGCCCGCCATTCTCCCACCGGGTCAGGGTGAAGGGCTCTGCGGCTCCTTGCTTGCGGATGCGGCGCTGGTGGACGAGGCTGCGCACCGTTGCGCGGATGAAGCCGCCTTCACCGACGCCGTGGCGGGCAAGCACTTCGCCCGTGGCACCGTCTTCGATCCGCACGCTGCCGTCGGCCTCGTCGAAGAACCGCAGCGTGCGTTCCTGTGCCGCCTCGATCCCGGCAGCGGCGCGCGCTTCGGCGGGCACCGACTGCTTCGGGAAAAGGCCCATCGTCACCGAGGCCGTCAGCACGAGCGAGATCGCAATAATGCCGCCCATCAGGAACAGGGGCACCTTGTGGACTGTGATTTCGTCCTTTTCGTATTCACGAACGATCATGCGGGCGCTCCTTCCAGACCCTGCTCGCGGCGGTGCAGCACCGGTGCGAGACGACCGGCTGCGGCCGCAGGCTGATGGCCGTGTTGGACGCTGGACGGTCCAGCTTCCTTGATCTCGCTCAAATTCCGCTCGATCGCACCGAAGCGCGCGCGGGCCTCGGCAATCATCTGCGCGACGCTGGCCGCATCGGGAATGGCACGCAGCATCGGCTGCGGCATGGCATAGTGCCAGGGGCGCACGTGCGGCCACAGCAGCAGCGTGCCGAGCAGGCGTTCGCCCGAAAGCTCGAAGGCGATATCGCCGTGCCCGTCCTTGCCGTGCGGCGCGAGATGGGCGGCGGTGACCTGTTTCAGGGGAATGTTGATGCGCTTCTCGATCGCCACGCCGATGCGCATGATGAGCCGCGTGTCGGTGAGGATGTAGAGCGTGCTGCGCGCGCTCGCCCAGGCCAGGACGTAGAGCAGCGCCACCAGCACCACCCCGAGCACCCCGGCGACAATCGCGGCATCGGTGTTGCCCATCGCCAGCGCAATCCCCGCGAGCGCCGCCATATAGGCCCCGGCCTTGCGGGTGTGGAGCGCGGTGCGGGCCAGTAGCGCGAGCTGCGGGCGGCCCTTCCAGAGCACGGTCTCGTCCGGCGCGGGAGTGCCCATCCGGTCGCCGAAGGCCTTGGGGCCGTCATTCTCGAGCGCGGCGTGGTCGAGCCCGGCCGGCAGCGGCGTTGCCACCGCTGCCGTCTGATCCGTCTTCGCCGCAGGCAGGTTCAGATCCATGCTTCCGACCTTTCCGGTGTCGCATACATGTAGCCGCCGCCGAAATAGGCCTGGATGCGGTCTTCCTCGTAGCGGGTGATGATCCCGGCCGTCTCGAGCGCGGGCACGTTGTCGAACTGGGCGGCGGTGATCGCGTCGATCTCAACATATTCCCGCTCGTCACTGGTGGTCGGCAGAAGCTTGGCCAGCAGGCTGTTGCCGTGAACTGCCGCGACCATCATCGGCGCGAGCACCTTCTTGCCGCTCGTGGTCTCGACCTCGAGATAGCGGATGATGTGTTCGGACTGATCGACCCAGATGTCGCTGACCTTGCCGACGGTGACGCCATCGGCGGCGACGACATCCCAGCCGATCAGTTGCGGATCATTGGGCGAGACCACCAGTTCGTGGCTCTGCGCGATCGGCACGATCCGCGGGCGACCGTCGAAGGTGAGATCGGGATACTTCGCGCGGTTGGCGAAGGCGGCGGGGCCCATGCCGTCGATCATTGGATCGCCCGTCGGAACCCAGGGCGCGCCGCCGGCACGGAAGGCCTGCACCGCAGGGACGTTCACGTCGTCGCGGGCGACATCCTCGGGCACATAGGTGCCGCGACCATTGGGCAGCGGGAAGCTCTTCTTGGCCCCGTCGAACAGCCGGGTGTCGGGCTCGACCGCGCCGGTGACCTCGTCCTCGAGCGGATAGCCTTCGCGGCGGCTTTCCTTGTTGAGGTAAAACACCAGCGCGATGAAGAAGCCGAAAAACAGCAGGAAGGCGAGTTCGGCAACATCGAAGGAGCCGACGATATAGGCAGCGTTCATTTCACATTCCTCTCGTGAAATAGGCCGGCTGAGGCGGAGCCGGGGAAGTGACGGGACAGACGGGCACGGGCAATCATGTCGGGAACTCCATCAACCCGAATGGCCGGGCGGACGGGTTTTCGGCATCGGGTTTGGCGCGGCGCTGGTGACCCACCAGCGGGCCGATGGCGGCAAGGCCGATCAGCAGCAGCGCGACTTCGACAATGTAGACGGTGGCATAGCCGGTGGCGCGCATCGCCATGCTGGCCGTTGCCGCATCGCTCTGGAGCAGCAGGGCTACCCCGTCGCGCAGCAGGCCGCCGATGGCAATGCCCAGTCCCGCGCAGGTGGCCTGCACCGCGCCCCAGGCACCGAGCGCAAGGCCTGCGGTCTCGGCGCGCGCGAGGCTCATCGCCTCCATCAGCGTGCCGACCGAGAACAGGCCGAGGCCGACGCCAATCCCCAATGCGCCGCCATAAAGCATCAGCGGCGCGGCGAAGGGGCCGGCGAAGAGCACCAGCAGGAAGGCGTTGATGCCGATCACGAGCCCTGCGCCCGCCAGCCGCAGCGGATCCCATCCGCGCGCCAGCGCCCGTCCGGACAGCATGAATCCCAGCAGCGACCCCAGCGCCCAGGCACCGGTCAGCCCGGTGGTCGCCCCGACCGATAGGCCAAGGATCTCGCCACCATAAGGCTCGAGAAGCGCGTCCTGCATCGCAAAGCCCGCAGCCCCGATCCCGATCGCGGTCAGCAGCCGCGCATTGCGTCCGTCGCTCACGAAGGCCTGCCAGATCTGCCCAAAGCTTGCCGTCTCGCGATCCGGGGCCGTGGCGGCGGGGTTGCGCGCTTCCTGCTTCCACAGCGCGGTCAGGTTAAGCACCATCGTCAACAGCGCGCAGCCCTGGATCACCTGCACCAGCTTGGTGGCCGAATAGTCGACAAGAATACCGCCGATCACGAAGGCGGAGAACATCATGCCCACGAGCAGCATCACGTAGAGCAGCGCTACCGCGCGTGGGCGCTTGTCTTCGGGCGCAAGGTCGGTCGCCAGGGCGAGGCCGGCGGTCTGGGTGACGTGAAAGCCCGTGCCGGTCAGGAGAAAGGCAGCAGCACCGGCGAGCAAGCCCAGCTCGAAGCGGCCCTCCACGTCCAGCAGCAGCAGCGCGAAGGGCATGATTGCAAGCCCGCCGAACTGCATCATCGTGCCGAACCAGATATAGGGCACCCGCCGCCATCCGAGCACCGAGCGGTGGGTGTCGGACTTGTGGCCGACCAGCGCCCGGAACGGAGCGGCAAACAGGGGCACAGCGATGAGCAGCGCGACCAGCCAGGTCGGCGTGCCGAGTTCGACCACCATCACGCGGTTGAGGGTGCCGTTGAGCAGCACCATCGCCATGCCCACGCTCACCTGGAAGAGCGCGAGGCGCAGCAGACGGGGCAGCGGAAGATCGATGCTTGCAGCGTCCGCGAACGGCAGCAGACGGAACACCAGTTCCGTCCAGTGCGGCTGTTTCGGGCGCGCGGGGCGTGTCATCCGTGCCTCACCAGTTCGAGCGCCTGCGAGGTGTAGAACCCGGACTGGATGCGCTGGGTGCGCCCGATGCTCCAGCCCTTGAGGTCGGCGAGCCGTGCGCGCAGATCATCCTCAGCGGTGGGGACGATGGCGGGCGAGCGGTCGGATTTCGGGAAGAACTTGCCGACTTCGTGCATCGCGGTGAGCAAGCGGGTGCGCGGGGCGAAAGTGAACAATATGCTCCCCGTTGTCCGACCGCCCAGCTGAGTCAGCGCGTCGACAAGGTCTTCGGGCTGATAGTGGATCAGCGAATCCATCGCCACGATATGAGCAAATGTGCCAAGGTCCGGGTCGAGCATGTCGCCGCTTTTCCAGTGGATGCGCCCGTGGCCGATGAACGAGGGCGTGCGCTGGCGCGCCACCTCGACGAGGCCCGCCGCCACGTCGATCCCGGTGACTTCCGCGCCCCGGCAGGCGGCCGCCACCGCCAGCGATCCGGTGCCGCAGCCCGCGTCAAGCAACCGGGTGCGCCTGAGGTCGGCCGGAAGCCATCCAAGCAGCGTCGCGCGCATCGCCTCGCGCCCGGCGCGCACCGTGGCGCGGATGCCGGAGACCTTGGCATCGGAGGTGAGATCAATCCACGCCTGGCGCGCAGTGCTGTCGAAATAGGTCGCCAGCGCCTCGCGGCGGGTGTCGTAATCGGAAGGGAGCCGGGTTGCCATTATTCAAACCCCAGAAAGTCGAAGATGTCGCGGTCCTTCATCGGCTGCGCGCTTGACGGCTCGACGCCCGCCCATAGCAGCGCGGCGAGGCGCAGATATTCGTCCTGCGCCGCCACCACTTCGGGCTCGTCGCCCATCTCGAACAGGGTGCACTTCTTCAGGCGCGAGCGGCGGATGGCGTCGACGTCGCGGAAGTGGGCGAGGCGCTGCATTCCGATGCGGTCGCAAAAGCGGTCGATCTCGTCGGTCTCGCGGCTGCGGTTGGCGACCACGCCTGCTAGACGGACATCGTAATTCTTGGACTTCGCCCCGATCGCCGCGACGATGCGGTTCATGGCGAAGATTGAGTCGAAATCGTTCGCTGCGACCACGATTGCGCGTTCGGCGTGCTGGAGGGGCGCGGCGAAACCGCCGCACACCACATCGCCCAACACATCGAAGATCACCACATCGGTTTCTTCGAGCAGATGGTGCTGCTTGAGCAGCTTGACCGTCTGCCCGACGACATAGCCGCCGCAGCCCGTGCCCGCCGGAGGCCCGCCAGCCTCGACGCACATCACGCCGTTGTAGCCTTCAAACATGTAGTCCTCGGGCCGCAGCTCTTCTGCGTGGAACTCGACCGTCTCCAGCACGTCGATCACGGTCGGCATCAGCTTCTTGGTAAGCGTGAAGGTCGAATCATGCTTGGGATCGCAGCCGATCTGGAGCACCCGGTGGCCGAGTTTGGAGAAGGCGGCGGAAAGGTTGGACGAGGTGGTCGATTTGCCGATCCCGCCCTTGCCATAGACAGCAAAGACCTTTGCACCCTTGATCTTGTCAGCCGGATCGAGCGCGACCTGCACCGATCCCTCGCCATCGGGCGGGCTGAAGGTGGAACGCGGGTTGTGCAGGTTCATATTGGAGATCCCTCTCTCATTCGGCCGGGAACACGCCCTCGAGGCGGTCCTCGAGTTCGTCATTGGCTTCGCGCAAGGCGGCGAGCGTGGCTTCGTCGGGTGCCCACAGGTTGCGGTCGCAGGCTTCGAGCAGCCGTCCCGCCACGCGGCCCGCGCTCTTGGGATTGAGCTGCGACATCCGCCGCCGCATTTCGGCATCGAGCACGAAAGTCTCGGAAATCTTCTGGTAGACCCAGGGCGCAACCTGGCCGGTGGTGGCCGACCAGCCGAGGGTGCTGGTCACGTGCCCCTCGATCTGGCGAACGCCCTCGTAACCATGTTCAAGCAGGCCCTCGAACCACTTGGGGTTCAGCGTGCGGGTGCGGGTCTCGAGGTCGATCTGTTCGGCAAGGGTGCGCACCTTGGTGCTGCCGCGCGTGGCATCGAGGATATAGACTGGCGTCTCTGCCCCTTTGGTCCGAGCGACCGAGCGGGTCACGCCGCCGAGGCCATCGACATACTGGTCGACATCGTTGATGCCGAGCTCGATGCTTTCGAGGTTCTGGTAGGTGAAATCCACAGTGCCGAGCGCGCTCTGGAGCAGTTCACGCTGCTGCACCGGCTTGCCGGAGACCCCGTAGGCAAAGCCCTTGTTGACCTCGAAGGCGTTCGCCAGTTCATCGGGATCGGCCCAGACGCCGCCTTCGATCATCTGGTTGACGTTGGCGCCATACGCCCCTTCGGCATTGGAAAAGACCCGCAGGGCTGCGGTTTCGAGATCGCAACCGTGTTTTGCCATCTGCGCCAGCGAGTGCTTGCGGACGAAGTTGGCTTCCGGCCCCTCGTCCTCGGCCAAGCTGGCGAGAAGCGCGGCCTCGGCGAGCATCCGGGTCTGCATCGGCAGAAGGTCACGGAAGATACCCGACAGTGTCATCACCACGTCGATCCGCGGGCGACCCAGCTCGGTCAGCGGGATCAGTTCCGCACCGGCGAGCCGACCATAGGTGTCGCGCCGCGGCCGCGCGCCCATAAGGGTCATGGCCTGTGCGATCTGGACGCCTTCGGACTTCATGTTGTCCGTGCCCCACAGCACCATCGCAATGCTTTCGGGGAAGGGCTGGCCGCCGTTGACGTGCCGGGCGATCAGTTGCTCGGCTTGCTCGCTGCCCATGCGGCAGGCGAAGGCCGAGGGCAGCAGGAAAGGGTCGAAACCGTGGATGTTGCGCCCGGTGGGGAGCACATCGGGATTGACGACCACATCGCCTCCCGGAGCCGGCGCGACATAGCCGCCATCGAGCGCGTGGATAAGCGCGCCCATCTCGTCGGAAGAATCGAGCAGCGCCGCGAGCCGCGCGCGATCAGGAGTAGGGCCGTCATGACTGCCCGCCTCCATCATCGCATCGAGCATGTCCTCGGCTTCCGCACCCGCAGGGTTGCGACCGAAGACGTGGAGGCCGTGCGGGATCAGCGCCTGCTCCATTTCGTAAAGCTGCGCAGGGAGTTCGCCGATGTCGGCATAGGTGATGTCGAGCGCCTCGCACTGGTCGGCGATCAGAGCCGCCAGATCGGCGCGTTCCTCGGCATGGGCGGCATCGTCGATGGTCGTGCGCCAGCGCTCGACGCTCGCCTTCAGTTCCGACAGGCCCTTGTAGAGGCCCGCCTGCGCCAGCGGCGGGGTAAGGTAGCTGATCAGCGTCGCACCCGAGCGGCGCTTGGCCAGCATCCCTTCGGACGGATTGTTGGCGGCGTAGAGGTAGAAATTGGGGGTGTCGCCGATCAACCGGTCCGGCCAGCATTTGCCCGACATGCCCGCCTGCTTGCCGGGCATGAATTCGAGCGCGCCGTGAGTGCCGAAATGGAGGATCGCGTGGGCACCGAAATCCTCGCGCAGAAAGCGGTAGAAGGCGCTGAAGGCGTGAGTCGGGGCGAAGCCGCCCTCGAACAGCAGCCGCATCGGATCGCCTTCATAGCCGAAGCCTGGCTGCACGCCGACGAACACGTTCCCGAAACGCGCGCCTTGCACGAGAATATGACCGCCGTCCGAAAGCTGCTTTCCTGGCGCGGGGCCCCAGGCGGCCTCGATCTCGGCGAGGTGCGCCTCGCGCCGCACGTGCTCGTCGGCAGGGATGCGGTGGGCGACATTGGCGTCGTTGCCGAAACGGTCTCGGTTGCCTTCGAGCAGCGCGTTGCGCATCGCATCGAGGCTCTCGGGCACCTCGACATCATAGCCTTCGGCGGCAAGGCGCTGGAGGGTCGCATAGAGGCTCTCGTGCACCGCCATGAAGGCTGCCGTGCCGGTTGCCCCGGCATTGGGCGGGAAGTTGAAGACGACGATGGCGAGCTTGCGGCTTGCGCGTTCGGTGCGGCGCAGCCGGATCAGCTTCAGGGTCTTGGCCGCGAGCGCCTCGGCGCGTTCGGGGCAGGCCTGCATCGGGCGCGCCTTGTGCGAGGCGGGGCGGG
>Ga0208370_100385_pt1 | contig 11410 bp, 9 predicted proteins | sample Subbio12Jun_QV11_FD_184822 | JGI IMG/M metagenome (GOLD analysis project Ga0208370, IMG submission 184822) | Serpentinite rock and fluid subsurface biosphere microbial communities from McLaughlin Reserve, California, USA -CR12Jun_QV11 (SPAdes) | ecosystem: Environmental > Terrestrial > Deep...
GCACGCCCCAGCCCGAAAACAGCGCGTACAAAAACCCCAGCGCCAGCCCGCCCAAGGCCGCCGCCACCGGCGTGGGCACGGCCAGCAGCAGCGCCGGCAGGCGCCGCCCGGCCAAGCGCCAGAGCAGACCGATGAGCGCCATCGCCATCCAAGCAAAGAGCGTGATATGGGTGCCCGAGACCACCATCAGGTGCGTGACGCCGGTCACGCGAAAAGTCTCCCAATGCGCTTGCGGGATGGCACCCTGATCACCCACCACCAGCGCCGCCAGCACGCCGGCCGTGGCCGCGGGCTGCACGCGCTCGAGCATGCGGTCGCGCACCCACTGGCGCGCCTGCTGCAACGGAAATTGCCAGCCGTGGCCAAGCAACTGCGGCGCCGGCGTGGCCGGCCCGGCGCGCACGCTGCCGGTGGCGTGGATGCCCTGCTCCCACAGCCGCAGCTCAAAATCGAAGACACCCGGATTGGCCAAGCCGTGCGGGCGCTGCAAGCGCGCCGTCAGGCGCCAGCGCTGGCCGGCGCGCAGCTCGGGCAGGCCCGCGACGCCCACTTGCGCGCCGGCTTGCGCCAGCTGGCCGGGGTTTGCACCTTGCGCGCCCGCCTGTGCCTGCTGCCCACGCCCCGGGCGCGGCGCAAACCACGCCAGCCGCAGCCGCTGCGGCACCTGCACCGCTTGGCCGGATTGGCCGGGTGGGGCTGCTTCGCCGGGAAGGGCTGCTCCGCCCACGAGAGCGGTTTGGCCCACTGGCCCGGCTTGCCTGCTGCGGCCACCGGCCTCAGCCAGCGAGGCCTGCAGCACCACAAACTCAAACTGCCAGCCCAGCTCGCCTTGGCGCGGCAAACCGGCCACGTAGCCCTCCAGCACCAGATCGCGCCCTTCGAGCTGCGCATCCAGCGCCCCGGCCTGAAACCACAGCGCCCGACCGCCCGTGCTGGCAAACAACAGCCCCGCCCCGACCAGCAGCCAGCCCAGGCTCCACAGCTTTTGCCTAGCGCCCCCAAGGCCCGGCTGGCGGCCCCAGAGCAACGCACCCAGCAGCAGCGCCGCCGCCGCCAGCGCGCCATAGGCCCCGGCCGACCACAGCAGCGGCTGCTGCAACTGCAACCACGCACCACCGATGCCACCCAGCATCAGCGGCAAGCCCAGCGCCAGCGCGGCGTGCGTTGCCACGGATTTGTCCATCCCTGCTGCCCCCCTGCTCTAGGTTGCTGACGCGGCGGCCACTTTTCCGCACGCATCCACGCGTACATCTGCACGCATCATATCGCCCTAGAATTGCTGTGCGCTGCAACCTCAAACTCAAGCGCAGCCGCTGCCTTCAAACGCAGCCGCCCATTTCCAGCGCACGATTCCCCCACCGCCGTCCACCCATTCCACCTTTACCCAAGCCCCCCATGAGCGTCTATCACACCCTGCAAGCCTTGAACATCGAACTGCCGCCCGTGGGCACCCCGGCGGCGGCCTACCTGCCCTTTGTGCAAACCGGCAACTTGGTCATGCTCAGCGGCCACATCGCCAAACGCGGCGGCCAGCCGTGGGTCGGGCAGCTGGGCCTGAACCTGAACACCGCCGAAGGCCAAGCGGCCGCACGCGCCGTGGCCATCGACCTGCTGGGCACGCTGCACGCCGCTTGCGTGGCCGCCGGCACCGACCTCAACGGCGTGCGCCGCATCGTCAAAGTGATGGGGTTGGTGAACTCGACCGACAGCTACACCGAGCAGCACCTGGTCACCAACGGCTGCTCGCAGCTGCTGGCCGAAGTCTTTGGCCCAGTCGTGGGCGCGCACGCCCGCAGCGCCTTTGGCGTGGCCCAATTGCCGCTTGGGGCCTGCGTCGAAATCGAAATGATCGCCGAGCTGGCGCCCAAGCCCTAAAGCACGCGCACGATGCGCTCGGGCTTGAAGCCAAAGTTGCCCGGCTTGCCCTTGCCGCCCCTGGGTCCGCGGGCGTTGTTCAGGCTGCGCAGCTCCAGCGTCTCTTCGCGCGGCTTGGCGCTCCGGCCCGTGCCCTCGATGCGCACGCTGCGCGTGTAGGGTTGCGCGCCCACCAGCCGATCGCTCGCCTCGAGGCTGATCAGTTGCAGGCCGCGCCCGCCTTTGGGCTGATGCCGCAGCTGGGCCAGCTCGAAGCACAAAATGCGCCCCGCCGCCGACACCGCGCACACCTGCTGCGCCCCGGCCACCGGCGCCGGCGGACACAGGGTTTCGCCCTCGGCCAGCGCCAAAAAAGCCTTGCCGGCGCGCTGGCGCGAGAGCAAATCTTCGGTCGCGGCCAGCAGCCCGTAGCCGCCCGAGCCGCACAGCAGCCACTGCACAGACGCCGCGGCCGCCAAATAGTGCTGCGGCTGGGTGCCGCTCTCGAGCTCGATCAGGCTGGTGATCGGCTGGCCGTCGCCACGGGCCCCGGGCAGGCTGGCCACCGGCACGCTGTAGGCGCGGCCGTTGCTGCCCAGCACGATCAGGCTATCGACCGTGCGGCACTCGAAGGCGCCATAGAGCGCGTCGCCGGCCTTGAAAGCGAAACCGCCGGCCTCGTGGCCGTGGCCGCTGCGGGCGCGCACCCAGCCCTTGGCCGACACCACCACCGTCACCGGCTCGTCGATCAGCTTGACTTCGGCGCTGGCCTTGCGCTCGGACTGGATCAGGGTGCGGCGCGCGTCGCCAAAGGCCTTGGCGTCGGCCTCGATCTCGCGCACCAGCAAGCGGCGCAGGCTGGCCGGTTGCGCCAGCACCTCTTCGAGCCGGCCCTGCTCGGTGCGCAGCTCGCTCAGCTCTTGCTCGATCCGAATCGCCTCGAGCCGCGCCAGTTGGCGCAAGCGGATGTCCAAAATGTCGTCGGCTTGGCGCTCGCTCAGGGCAAAACGCGCCATCAGCGCCGCCTTGGGCTCGTCGCTGCTGCGAATCAGGGCGATCACCTCGTCGATATTCAGCAGCACCAGCGCCCGCCCCTCCAGAATGTGGATGCGCTCGAGCACGCGCTCCAGCCGGTGCTGGGTGCGCCGCGTCACGGTCTGCTGCCGAAACGACAGCCACTCGCTCAGCATCTGGCGCAGGCTCTTGGGCAGCGGCTTGCCATCCTGGCCCACCAGCGTCAGGGTGATCGGCACCGAGCACTCGAGGCTGGTGTGCGCCAGCAGGGCCGCGATCAGCTCGTCTGGGCTGGAGCGGCTGCTCTTGGGCTCGAACACGATGCGCACCGCCGCGTCTTTACTCGATTCGTCGCGCACGGTGTCGAGCAGCGCCAGCAGGCTGGCCTTGAGCTGCGTCTGCTCGGGGCTGAGCGCCTTTTTGCCGGCCTTGACCTTGGGGTTGGTGATCTCCTCGATCTCCTCCAGCACCCGCTGCGTGCTCACGCCCGGCGGCAGCTCGGTCACCACCAGTTGCCACTGGTTGCGCGCCAAGTCTTCGATGCGCCAGCGCGCGCGCACCTTCAGGCTGCCGCGCCCCGTGCGGTAGGCTTGTGCAATGTCTGGCGCCGGGCTGATGATCTGCGCCCCACCCGGAAAGTCGGGCCCGGGCAGCAGGGCCAGCAGCTCGTCTTCGCTCAGCTCCGGGTTTTTGATCAAGGCCACGCAGGCGCTGGCCACCTCGCGCAGGTTGTGGCTGGGGATTTCGGTCGCCATGCCCACCGCAATGCCGCTGGCGCCGTTGAGCAGCACAAAGGGCAGCCGGGCCGGCAGCTGGCGCGGCTCCTGCGTCGAGCCGTCGTAATTGGGCACAAAGTCCACCGTGCCGGCGTCGATCTCGTCGAGCAGCAGCGTGCTGATGCGCGCCAGCCGCGCCTCGGTGTAGCGCATGGCCGCAGCGCCATCGCCATCGCGGCTGCCAAAGTTGCCTTGGCCGTCGATGAGCGGATAGCGCTGCGCGAAGTCTTGCGCCATGCGCACCAGCGCATCGTAAGCGGCTTGGTCGCCATGCGGATGAAAGCGCCCCAACACATCGCCCACCACGCGCGCGCACTTGACCGGCTTGGCCGCACCCGCCGCCGCACCCGCGCCCCCGGCCCCGCTGTGCCCGAGCCCCATGCGCTGCATGGCGTACAAAATGCGCCGCTGCACCGGCTTTTGCCCATCGCACACATCCGGCAGCGCCCGCCCCTTGACCACACTCAGCGCGTACTCGAGGTAGGCGCGCTCGGCGTAGTCGGCGAGGGTGTCGGTGCCGTCGGTGCTGTTGGTACCGGGGGGAGAGTCGGGTTGGGGGGGGACGGTATCGGGGATGGGCGGAATGGGGTTCATGCGCCGATTTTCGCGCACGCGGGGGCAGGATTGGGGTCGCGGCTCAGGCTCGCGGCTTTAAAGCGCATCGAGCGGGCTGCGCACGCCCTTTCCACCTTGGTTGAGCACGTGGGTGTAGATCATGGTGGTGGCCACATGGGCATGGCCGAGCAGTTCCTGGATGGTGCGGATGTCGTAGCCGTTTTGCAGCAAATGGGTGGCAAAACTGTGGCGCAGGGTGTGCGGAGTCGCCGGTTTGGCCAGCCCGGCCGCCTGCACCGCCCGTTTCATGGCGCGCTGCAACAGTTTTTCGTCCATGTGGTGACGCCGCTGCACGCCGCTGCGCGGATCCACCGAATAGCTGCCAGAAGGAAAGACGTACTGCCAGCCCCACTCTTGCGCGGCGAGCGGGTATTTGCGCTCCAGTGCATCGGGCAGATAGACGGCTGCCATGCCCTTGGATCGATCGTCTTCGTACAAATGCCGCCGCCAGACCCAATGCGCACGCAGCGGCTCGGCCAGCTTGCGCGGCAGCATGGTCACCCGATCCTTGCCGCCCTTCCCGTCGCGCACCAGCAACTCGGCGCGCTCAAAGTCCACGTCCTTGATACGCAAGCGCACCACCTCCATCAAGCGCATGCCACTGCCATACAGCAGTCGCGCCATCAGCGCGTGCGTGCCCTGCATCCGCTCCAGCACCGCCGTCACTTCGCCGGGCGTGAGCACCACCGGCAAGCGGTCTGGTCGTTTGGCACGCACCATGTCTTGCATCCAGGGCAAATCCTGGCCGAGCACCTCGCGGTACAAAAACAACAGGGCCGACAGCGCCTGGTTCTGCGTCGAAGCCGCCACCTGGCCCTCCACCGCCAGATGCGTCAAGAACGCCTCCACCTCCGGCGCCCCCATCCCAGACGGATGGCGCTTGCCATGAAACAAAATAAACCGCTTGGCCCAGTGGACATACTGGGTTTCGGTTCTTATACTGTAGTGGCGCAAGCGGATGCGCTCGCGCAGCAGGTCCAGCAGCTTCGGTGCCGCGGGGCCTGCGGTAGCCTTGCCAGAGACCGAAAAAGGTGTGGGATCAGACATCACAAGGGGCTGGAAGATGAGATATACACCTGCTGGACGGCTTGAGTATACGCCGTTGGCGGCGTATACTTTACGTTAGAACTCTCGGATTCAGTTGTTCTGTGATAACTTTCAAACCAATTAGATTTTTGGAAAGGATATGGAAATGGAATCAAGAATATTTTCGGTAGCAAAACATATTCGTCCATCTGACGGTGAACCAATTCGCTCAGTGGTTCTGGAAACCGAAGACTCAGCAGTTGTTGTTTGGCATACCCATCCTGGACAAGAAATAGCTGCTCATATTCACCCGCACGGCCAAGATACTTGGACAGTTATCTCTGGAGAAGCAGAATATTACCAAGGAGGCGGCATAGTCGCTCATCTAAAGGCTGGAGATATTGCCATAGCAAAACCTGGTCAAGTTCATGGCGCTTTAAATTCTGGTTCAGTGCCGTTTGTGTTTGTCTCAGTGGTTGCGTCCGGCAACGCGGGTTTTGCGTTGGCTGAAAAATAGTCGCTCTCAAATGTGTGCCCAAGAGAGTTCTAACCCGGCGTTCGAGCGGGACGCCGCAAAAGCGCGGCGCCCCTCAACTTTACGTTAGGCCCCTCACGGACATCCATGCTTCACATCTCGCAGGCCGCTGCCTCTGAAGAGATCGCCGCCGTTCGCGCGCTAATGCTCGAGTACCACGCTCTTCTTGGCGTCGATCTCTGCTTTCAAGGCTTCGAGGCCGAAGTGCGCGACCTCCCCGGTTCCTACGCTCCTCCCAGAGGCCGCCTCCTGCTCGCCATCCATGCCGGTTCGGCCGTCGGCTGCGTCGCACTTCACGAGGCCGGCTGGCCGCGCGCAGAGATGAAGCGGCTCTTCGTTCGTCCCTCCGGTCGGGGCCTTGGCCTCGGCCGCGCTCTCGTTTCGGCCGTTCTCGCCCAGGCTGTTGCCATCGGCTACACCGAGGTCGTCCTCGACACCCTGCCCTCCATGGCTGAGGCGCAACAGCTCTACGAGCAGTTCGGCTTCCGCGACATACCCCCGTATCGCTCGAACCCAGTTCAGGGCGCACGTTATCTCTCCAAATCCCTTCTCGGGGCCTAACCTCGGCACGCAGCGGACTCACTACGCTCGCCGCTGATGCCAGACGTTAGGCCTTGGCTGGGTTTCTGTTCTCCACGCCCTCGGGCTCCGGCGACGCAACCCGGTTGCTGGCCTGCTGCTCGGCCTTGGTAGAACAGCACAGGCACATCGAGCTTGCTTTCCTGCAAGGCCTCGGCCATAATCTCCGTCGAGGGCCGCAGCGTTCCAAGGCCTCAGCACCCTTTCCCACAGCGCCTAACCTGCGGTTCAACTCGGACGTGCCTTCGGCACGCCGGTTAACCTCTACGTTAGGCCTCGCTCTGGCTTCTGCCGTTCAACCTCCACGCGCTCCGGCGACGCTTCACGGTTGCTGGCCTGCTGCTCCCCGGTCTGCCCACCGTCACCCAGTGCACCACGCTTGCTTTCCTCCAAGGCCACGGCCATAATCTCCGGCAACGCCGCAGCGTTCCAAGGCCCAGTTACCCTTCTCGCCATCGCCTAACCTGCGGTTCAACTCGGACGTGCCTTCGGCACGCCGGTTAACCTCAACGTTAGGCCTCGGTTTGGCTTCCACTTTCCACCGCCTCGCGCTCCGGCTGAGCTTCCCGGTTGCTGTCCTGCTGCTCGGCCTTCGTAAAACGGCACAGGCACACCGCGCTTGCTTTCCTGCAAGTCCTCGGCCATAATCTCGGGCAGTGCCGCAAGGCAGCGGCGCCCTTTTCCACAGCGCCTAACCGGCGGCTCAGTTCAGGCGTGCCTTCTACCCGCCGGTTAACCTCAACGTTAGGCCGCACATCATGCTCATTACCACTGCTGGGAGGACTGTATGAGAAATGCCATCGTACTAGCGCTTGCATTTGTGGCAACACTCGCAGCCGCCCAAAAGACTTCGACTGTAGGGTTGGGCGCATCCTCTTGCGGTTCCTACAATGAGTTTCGCGCGAAAGGAGATGAGGAATCAAGAATGATGGCTGGCTTCTACCTTCAGGGCTACCTGTCGGGCATAAATGCTGGGATGCTTGCAAATCAGCGACAAACCAAATCGATCCCGGATGGCGCAGCTCTACTATCGTTTGTGGATTCCTATTGCAGACGTAATCCGCTGGAGAGAGTAGATGCGGCGTTAATCGCCCTGTACATGCAACTTCGGTAGTCCCCAGACACGCTGCCCCTCAACACTATGACGATCAAAATTCTCCTACCTGCCGCGTCTGATCAGGCCGATCTCGGTCTTGCCGGGATAGTGTTTCGACATGGCGGATGCCAATCGGTTGCCATGGAGTCAAGGCGCAGCGTGGAGGGCGACAATTGGAGGCTCAAGTGCCCCTGTGGGCTGGAGTTATCCTTTCCTCAGGTTGGACTTGCAGCAACTGCCATTTCACATACCCGCACTGACGGAACAACTAGGCCCCTTCCCGAAGGCAGCTTTGATTCAACCATCAGAGACGCAATCGAGGTCTGCTCATTGCAAAGTTCGGCCTAACCGGCGGTTCAACCCAGACGCGCCTTCGGACCGCCGGTTAACCTCTACGTTAGCTCCACAATCAAATATATATTGCATTCGAGATAATAAACAAAATGGCATTTGTTGATATTTATAGAAATAATGTTTCCAAGAAAAGAGAAGATATTTCAAAGTTGACGGAGCAAAAGGCTCGAGAACACAAAAAAATTGCCGACCTCAGTAGCAAAATAGAGAGTTCAACACGTCAAATGAACTCAACAACAAGTGCAAGCACCAAACAAAATAAGTATCGGGAAATTTTGAGATACCAAGAGGATATATCAAAAGTTGAAAAACAAATAGCTGATTACGAACATAAAATATCTCAAAAAAATAAAGAGCTTCATGGTGAATTAAAAAAAATGAGCGATGAAGAAATGAGAGAAGCTAAAAAAATACGTACTCAGCAAACAGACTTTCAAAAAAAACAGATTCAGAACTTTTCTGATTTAAATAGAACTTTGTCTGCACATCATCAAGCGATACAAGAACTGAAGTCACTTCCAGAAGAAGTTACCGTACTATTTTTTGCGGCAAATCCACGAGACCAGATGCAATTAAGCTTGGACGAAGAAGTACGTTCAATTAAAGAAATGATATCAAAATCTAAGCATAGAGACGCTGTAAGATTTGAATCTTGCTGGGCAGTAAGGCCAGGTGATATATTGCAACACATCAATCAATATCAACCGACAATTGTGCACTTTAGTGGTCATGGCAGCGAAAGTGATGAATTGGTTTTAATGGATAACCAGAAAAACACTAAGATGGTTTCCTTAAACTCCATCGTTCATGCCATGAGCGTTGCCAATGACAATCTTCGATTAGTTTTTTTCAATACTTGTTTTTCAAATAATCAAGCCATTAATGTAGTTAATCATATAGAGGCTGCTATAGGGATGCAAACATCCATATCTGATGAGGCTGCAAGAGTTTTTTCAGCAAGCTTTTATTCTGCAATAGGATTCGGCCTTTCTGTCGAAAAATCTTTCAATCAAGCAAAAGCTTCATTAATGTTGGAAGGCATTAAAGAAGAGGACACACCTCAACTCTTTGTCAAAGATGGACTTAATCCAAAAGAAATATTTATTGTTTCAGCCAATGCGGATTAAAAAATTACTCATAGAAAATATTGGTTATTTATAAGTTAAATGACATTAATGCTAACCTGGCGCTCAAGCCGACCCGCATACTGCGGGCGGCTTACCTAGTTCGTTAGCTCTCTTGTTGCAAAGTCATTGTGACATTCCAGTGCGAACCAGCGAAAATACCAAACAGTTATAGAGAATTTTTCTGGAAGCAAGTAAATGAGTAACTTTATAAAAGAATCAAAAGAAGCAGTCACCGTTTACAACGGTGACTGCTTTGCATGCCTAGCCGATATTGAAGATCTTTCGGTAGATTTAATTTTTGCAGATCCACCGTACAACATTGGGAAGAAATTCGGCGACTTTAAGGATGTATGGCCGTCCGATAAGCACTATGCCGAGTGGTGTTACAAATGGCTAGAATTGTGCATAAATAAATTAAAGCCAAGTGGTAGCTTATACGTTATGACGAGCACGCAGGCAATGCCTTACCTTGATTTATGGCTGAGAGAGCGGCTTACCGTTTTATCTAGAATAGTCTGGCACTACGATAGCTCCGGAGTTCAGGCAAAGAAATTTTTTGGCTCAATGTATGAGCCAGTTATTTTTTGCGTTAAAGACCAAAAAAACTACACATTTAATGCTTCAGATATTGAGGTTGAGGCTAGAACCGGTGCGACACGCAAGCTCATTGACTATAGAAAGGAAATCCCAACACCTTATAAAACGACAAAAGTTCCGGGCAATGCGTGGTATATGCCTCGTGTAAGATATCGAATGCCTGAGTATGAGGAGCACCCAAGCCAAAAGCCCGAGGCGTTACTAGAGAGAATCATTAGGGCCAGCACCAATCCCGGCGATTTAGTGCTTGACCCATTTTCCGGAACGTTTACCACATGCGCAGTTGCACAACGCTTGGGTAGGCGATCTATCGGCATTGAAATGCAGTCAGAGTATTTCAAAATCGCACTCAGGAGGCTTGGCATAGCCGACCATTTCAATGGCGAATTATTAAAGCCACTTGACAAAACATTCATTCGAAAAAATGGTAATGGCGTTCGGCAATCTTACCAAGAACAACAAGAAGGGTTTTTTGATGTCAAAGTTTGAAATAACTAACCACTCATTTACCGCGTCAATAAATCAAATACTAGAGAAGCATTTTGGAGAGTATGCCAACGACGTATTTGAAGCTAGCCCGTTACTTGGCTATCTGAATAACAAAACAAAATCGGCAAACCGTGGCTCAAAGGCGCGCGGCGCTTTTGCAAATCATTATGCGCTCTATGTTGTAATAGAAGACTACTTGGAAAAAGGATTTCTCGACGGAAAGGCCAATATTCCGTATTCAAAATATGAAGGCGCCAGGTTTTCCGATCTTTTTCGCAGGCAGCGAGAATTGCCTTTTGGGGCAAAACTACAGAATCATGGTCTAAATGCACGTCTGAATGACGAATTTAAAAAATTCTACCCGACTGTCGGCAAACCACCCATTGTGAGAGATGTCGAGAGTCAAAGATACTGGTTTCAAGAAGATTTATTGCTGGTGCAAATACGTCAAAAAAATGGCAAGGATGTCACATACAATATTGCAGAAGTCGTTATTGAAATAATTGATGTTTATGTAGCCACAAAGAGAGCTGCTTTTGAAGGATTTCTTGAGGCCTGCCGAAAAATTGCAGAGCTTGGAAAGGAAAACCCAGAACATGCCACTGAATTTGTAATTCAACAACTGATGCCAAATGTTGATGCGCGGGTCTTTGAGATAGTTAGCTATGCTGTATTGAAGGCAAGGTATGGGCAGCAAACGGTCTGGATTGGCGATGCGAAAGAATCGGTATCTGAGGAAGCGCTAATTCTTTACAAGACAGGCCGCACAAATGCGAATGACGGTGGCATTGATTTTGTCATGAAGCCTCTCGGAAGGTTTTTTCAGGTAACGGAAACAATCGATGTTAGCAAGTATTTCCTAGACATCGACAAAGTTCAGCGATTCCCCATCACATTTGTTGTTAAGTCTGACGAAACCGCACAACAAATACGATCTGCTATTCGAGTTCAAGCTATAGCGAAATATAAAATTGAAGCCGTCGTTGAAACCTACATGAAGGCTATTGAAGAAATAATCAATGTCAAAGACTTGATCGAGGCTTTTTCGGAGGTCGTCAAGTCGGGAAACCTTCAAGAAGTGATGGATGAAATCGTCATCCAGAGCAAGGTTGAGTTTAATTACAGCGATGAAGAAGAATCAGAAGTAGAGAACGTATAGCCAGCGAAAACGGGCTAACAAGTCGTTGCAGCGGACGCGCTAAAGCGCGCCGCTGAACTCCAACGTTAGCGCTCATCACAGGAGGTACTCATGTCTATTTCTACCGAAAAAGAGCTTGGCGATGCACTCAAAAACAATCAGGACAGCATTGAGATTGAGGGCGACCTATCAAAAAAAGTTATCAGAATT
>Ga0208370_100386_pt1 | contig 11382 bp, 12 predicted proteins | sample Subbio12Jun_QV11_FD_184822 | JGI IMG/M metagenome (GOLD analysis project Ga0208370, IMG submission 184822) | Serpentinite rock and fluid subsurface biosphere microbial communities from McLaughlin Reserve, California, USA -CR12Jun_QV11 (SPAdes) | ecosystem: Environmental > Terrestrial > Deep...
ACGCGGCCGCCTGTTCAGGGGGGGGAGATTGGCGGCCGCGTCTCTTTCGCTGCGGGCCTGGCGCAAGCGCCGGGCGATGACGGATCACGACGGTCTGGCGAGGGGGGAGAGCCAGACGGTCCTGCCGTCCGGCAGGCGGGCAATGGGGCCGCATTCGGCCTCGATTACCGGGCAATGCATCCTTGTGGACTGACGGCGGGGCTGGAGAGGAGGCCCCGCGCTGCATCGCTTGCTGGCGAAGTGGTGTTCGCAGGCGCACAATTCAAATGCGAAAACGCCAATTGCGATTGCACGAAGCGCAACACTTTATCATGCATTCAACGCAAAGCGACCGCCGGATCGCTCCGACGGTCGCTGCGATTACAGGGGCTTGCGATCAGTTGGCGGCAACAGTACGACCGCTGCGGGCCCGCATGGCGACGACCCGGTCAACTTCGGCAAGCGCGGCGGTGCGAGCCTCGGCGACGCACCTGTCATCGATCGCGGGGCGACCGTAGCTATAGCGCGCGGCCGCTTCGACCGTGCAGGCCTTGCGCAGCTTGGCGGCGATCCGCGTCTCGAGCGCGGCGCGGCCTTCGCTGGTGGTGACATCGACATCGCCATAGGCGATGCGGACGGTGACGACTTCCTCGGCGGGCGCAGCCAGCGCGGGCGCGGCGAGGGTGGCGAGGGCGATCAGGGGGAGAGTGAAACGCATGGGACATACTCCGAAAGATTGAGAGAGGGTTTCGGCGAAGTGTGATGCCGTTGACCGGCATTCGGTTGCGGTTTGAAACTCTGGTGCAGCGCACAAGAACTTTGTGCAAATGCGAAATAGCGCAAGACGGTTCCAAAGATTGCAACTTTTTCTGGGCAGAATCCCGGGAACCCGTTGAAATCGCCTTGGCCGTTTTGTGTTGCACCGCAGAATCACCTGCCTGCGGCGCGGCGATGCTGGACAGGCGGGGGCGCGCTCCTTAATCCGCCGCCATGACCGTGCATCGATCAAGCGGCGAGTCCGCTGTCCCCGATTCCATCCTGATCGTCGACTTCGGGTCGCAGGTGACCCAGCTGATCGCGCGCCGGGTGCGTGAGGCGGGGGTCTATTCGGAAATCGCGCCCTTCACCCAGGCCGAGGCCGCCTTCGCGCGCCTGAAGCCCAAAGGCATCATCCTTTCCGGCTCGCCCGCCAGCGTGCCCGACGAAGGCTCTCCGCGTGCGCCGCAAATGCTGTTTGAGGCCGGGGTGCCGATCCTCGGCATCTGCTACGGCCAGCAGGTCATGACCCACCAGCTCGGCGGCGAGGTCCGCCCCGGGCACGAGACGGGCGAGGGCGGCGAGTTCGGCCGCGCTTTCCTTACGGTCACCGCCGAGTGCACCCTGTTCAACGGCCTCTGGGAGGTCGGCGAACGGCATCAGGTGTGGATGAGCCACGGCGACAAGGTGACACAGTTCGCGCCCGGCTTCGCGATCGTCGCCACCAGCGACGGCGCGCCCTTCGCGGTGATCGCGGATGAGGCGCGGCGCTTCTACGGCACCCAGTTCCACCCCGAGGTCGTCCACACCCCCGATGGCGGCCGGCTGATCGCCAATTTCGTGCGCCACGTCTGCGGCCTTGCAGGCGATTGGACCATGGCCGAGTTCCGCAAGACCAAGATCGCCGAAATCCGCGCTCAGGTAGGCGACCGGCGGGTGATATGTGGCCTCAGCGGCGGGGTCGATTCGGCGGTCGCCGCAGTGCTGATCCACGAAGCCATCGGCGACCAGCTGACCTGCGTCTTCGTCGACCACGGCCTCATGCGCCTGAACGAGGCCGAACAGGTCGTGACCCTGTTCCGCGATCACTACAACATCCCGCTTGTCCATGTGGAGGCGGAGGCGCTGTTCCTCGGCGGGCTCGCGGGCCTCACCGATCCCGAGGCCAAGCGCAAGTTCATCGGCAAGACCTTCATCGACGTTTTCGAGGCCGAGGCGAGGAAGATCGGCGGCGCGGATTTCCTCGCCCAGGGCACGCTCTATCCCGACGTGATCGAAAGCGTCAGCTTCACCGGCGGGCCGAGCGTGACGATCAAGAGCCATCACAATGTCGGCGGCCTGCCCGAACGCATGAATATGGCGCTGGTCGAACCCTTGCGCGAACTGTTCAAGGACGAGGTGCGCGATCTCGGCCGCGAACTCGGCCTTCCCGAAGCCTTCGTCGGCCGCCACCCCTTCCCCGGTCCGGGTCTCGCGATCCGCATCCCGGGCGAAGTCACCAGGGAACGCTGCGACATCCTGCGGAAGGCCGATGCGATCTATCTTGAGGAGATCCGCAACGCGGGACTCTACGATGCGATCTGGCAGGCCTTCGCGGTGCTCTTGCCGGTCAAGACAGTCGGCGTGATGGGCGACGGGCGCACTTACGATTCGGTCTGCGCCCTGCGCGCCGTGACCTCAACCGACGGGATGACAGCGGATGTCTATCCCTACGATGCCGGCTTCCTGACGCGCGTTGCGACGCGTATCGTCAACGAAGTCAAGGGCATCAATCGGGTGGTCTACGACTATACCTCGAAACCGCCGGGGACGATCGAGTGGGAGTGAGGCGCCGGGTGCCTCTGCTTTCATCCCCCCTCTTTCCGCCGCGCCACAAATCGCATATCCCTGCGCACCGCACGTCCTGCATGAAAGGTCGCCCGTTGTGATGCCCAAGTTCCGCTTCCTGTCCGCTGTGACCGCGCTTGCCATGGGTCTCGTCGCCTGCGCCCAGCCCGGGGGGGACACGCCCGCCAGCGAGGCACCCGAGACCGCGCCGGTGATCGAGGGCGCGTGGACGCTCGATCCGGCGGGCTCGCGGCTCGCCTATGTCAGCATCAAGGCGGGCGAGGTGGCCGAGACCAACCGTTTCGACACCCTCGCGGGCAGCGTCGCGGCCGATGGCACCGCCAGCCTCGACATCGACCTTGCCTCGGTCAACACCGGGGTCGATATCCGCAACGAGCGGATGCGCGACATCTTCTTCGGCGTGACCGAAAACCCCACGGCGACGGTGACGGCCAAGCTTGATCCTGCCGCCTTCGCAGGGCTGGCGGTGGGTCAGTCGCTCGCCCGTCCGCTGACCGCCAGCGTCACGATCAAGGGGGCCTCGGCCGATTTGGAGACCGAGGTGCTCGTCACCCGGGTCAGCGCCGACCGCGTGACCGTGGTGCCGACCGCGCCGGTGATCGTCTCGACCGACATGTTCGGTCTCACCGACGAGCTGGGCGAGCTGCGCGCTTTGGCGCAACTGCCCTCGATCACGCCCGCCGTGCCCGTGACCTTCTCGCTCGCCTTCAAGCGGGGCTGATAGGCCTTGCGCTGGATCGGTGCGCTGGGGCACCGGGCTGAATACATCGGCAGAGCCGGGCGACGGCACGCCGCCCGTTTCCGGCGCGCCCCCCTGCCGCCCGGCATCCCCCCGTCGATTTCCTGAAACCGCCTGACGCTACGGCGCGCAAGCGTGCGGCGCGGGCCTCTCAAAAGCAGGCTTGAAAGCCTTGCGCAACTCGGCTTGTCTCCGGCGCAAACACGGCTTTGCACGGGAGAACACAGGCCATGAAGACCGCGATCACCGAGATGTTCGGCATCGAGCACCCCATCATTCAAGGGGGAATGCACTATGTCGGCTTTGCCGAGATGGCGGCAGCGGTCTCCAACGCGGGCGGGCTCGGGATCATCACCGGCCTCACGCAAGGCACGCCCGAAAAGCTCGCCAACGAGATCGCGCGCTGCAAGGACATGACCGACAAGCCCTTCGGCGTGAACCTGACGATCCTGCCGACCCTGACCCCGCCCGACTACCCGGGCCTTTTGAAGGCGGTGATCGCGGGCGGGGTGAAGGTGGTCGAGACGGCCGGGCGCAACCCGATCGAACTGCTGCCGCCGCTGAAGGACGCCGGGATCAAGGTGATCCACAAGTGCACATCGGTGCGCCACTCGCTGAAGGCACAGGAGATCGGCTGCGATGCGGTGAGCGTCGACGGGTTCGAATGCGGCGGCCATCCGGGCGAGGACGATGTGCCCAATTTCATCCTGCTGCCGCGCGCCGCCGACGAACTCGAGATCCCCTTCGTCTCCAGCGGCGGCATGGCCGACGGGCGCAGCCTTGTCGCCAGCCTCGCGATGGGCGCGCAGGGGATGAACATGGGCACCCGCTTCATCGCCACCAGGGAAGCGCCCGTCCACGACAACGTCAAGCAGGCGATCCTCGCCGCGAGCGAGCTCGACACCCGCCTCGTGATGCGCCCGCTGCGCAACACCGAACGCGTGCTCAACAATGCCGCCGTCGAACGCCTGATCCAAAAGGAGAAGGAACTCGGCGATGCCGTCACCTTCCAGGACATCATGGAGGAGGTTGCGGGCGTCTATCCCTCGATCATGATGGAGGGCGAGATGGACAAGGGCGCGTGGAGCTGCGGGATGGTCGCCGGGCTCATCCACGACATCCCGACCTGCAAGGAACTGATCGACCGCATCATGCTTCAGGCCGAGGAAATCATCGCCCGGATGCAGGCGATGGCGCGCGCTCAAGGGTCCGCGCCTAGGTAAAGCTCCGCATTCTCTGCCATGCCGCGCTGCGGCACCATACGGGGATCGCGGCCCCGATTCTGGGGGGACATCGGTGCCGCACGCGAGGCTGTTTATCTGCGCTAGGCTGTGCGGGGGATCGGTGCGGGGAGTAAGCGATGGAACTTTCGGCTGGTCCGGCGGCGCTGGGCGGTATCATGATGGGCGTGGCGCTGGGCGCATGGACGCTGGGCCGGTGGCAGGGCGGTTTCGCCCTGCCCGATGACGGCGGCGGGCATGGCCCCACGCGTGTCGGCGATGCCGCGCCGACACCGCCCGGTGCCCTTGCCGAGGCTCCGGCCAAGCCCGACCAGCAGCACGCCTTTGTCGCACGCGGCGCAGCGGTGGCGGATCCGCTCGGCGAACTCCATGCCGAGATCAGCGCCTATCGGCGCGCCGAGCAGGTGCTGGCGGATGTCGGGCCGGACGAACTCGTGCTGCGGCACCGGTGCGGGAACACAGGCCCGGCCTGCCGCCATCCCGCTCTTACCGGAGAACCGGTCTGCGATCTTTCGGGAACCGTCCGGCCGCCCTGCGCCACAGGCGCTTCCGGCGCCCGGGCGGGCAGTGCATGCAGGGCTCAGCCTTCGCCCGCCGCCTTCGCGCCCTTGCGGGTATAGGGAACGAACCGCTCGAAGAAGACCGCCCCGGTGAAGAAGCCGTTGAAGCGGTTGACTGTCGTCATCACGTCGAACTGGCACAGCTGCGTGGCGTTGAAGCGGTTGGTGACGAGCGCGTCGCTATCGTCGATCTCTTCGGGATTGGCGGTGCGCTGCACCCAGATCGTGTCGCCCGCGCCGTAAACGAAGGCTGTGCCCGGGATGGTCTGAACGCGCTGGTTGACGAACGCGGGGATGCAGATCTGCGGTTCGCCCGCCACGCGGCCCTTGAGCAGCTTGGCGAGGCGCTTTTCGCCCTTGGTGGAGGACACGACAAGGTCCGTTGCGGCAGGAGACTCCGGCGCCGGATCGGCGTGGGCTGGACCGGCGAGGAGGCCGCCGACCAGCGCCAGCGGGAGCGCGGCGATCAAGGCAGAGCGGGAACGGGTCATGGCGGGATCCTTTCGAATCGTCATGCAGGTTGGTTGCTACACAATGCCTTAACCCGCGCTGAGCGCCCAGCCCGGATCACCGGTGCGCCGGGCTCGCGCCCGAGGACACGTCGAGGAGGCCGGCCTGGTCTGCGCCGTCCGCCGGGCCGCCGCGCAGCACGAAGCGGCGGTCGCAATAGCCGCAGTCGACATAGCCGCGCTCGTCGATCTCGAGGAACACGCGCGGGTGGCCGAGCGCGGCGGGGCGATAGCCTGCGCCGCCGCGGATGCCGCTGGCCCCGTCGCACGCCACGCGATGCGTGTCGACCACCAGCACTTCGGGAGGGGGGATGCTCATGGCGCTGCCGATACAGCCCCGCGCCGCGCGGCGCAATTGCCTTTGCCGCGCCTGCGCCCTAGGGCTCCCCCATGCCGACCGAACCCGCCATCCGCATCGACAAACTCGTCAAGCGCTATGCCCCGGCCAAGGGGGCCAAGGGCACGCTGAGCGAGGGCAAGCTCGCGCTCGACGGAGTCAGCTTTGACGTGCCGCAGGGCGCGATCTTCGGCCTGCTCGGGCCGAATGGGGCGGGCAAGTCGACGCTGATCAACATCCTCGCCGGGCTGGTCAACAAGACCGCAGGCCACGTCGATATCTGGGGCTTCGATATCGACGCGCAGCGCCGCAATGCCAGCCGCTCGATCGGGATCGTGCCGCAGGAGATCGTTTTCGATCCCTTCTTCACCCCCTTCGAGGTGCTGGAGAACCAGGCCGGGTTCTACGGCCTCCCCGCCGCCCGGCGGCGCAGCGCGGCGCTGCTCGAGGCCGTCCGCCTCGCCGACAAGCGCGATGCCTATGCCCGCACCCTCTCGGGCGGGATGAAGCGGCGGTTGCTGGTGGCAAAGGCAATGGTGCATTCGCCGCCGATCCTCGTGCTCGACGAGCCGACCGCCGGGGTCGATGTCGATTTGCGGCGCCAGTTGTGGGATCTGGTCGGCGACCTCAACCGCGAGGGCGTGACGGTGGTGCTGACCACGCACTACCTTGAGGAAGCCGAGCAACTGTGCGAGCGCATCGCGATCATCAACCACGGCCGACTGATCGCCAACAAGCCGACCCGCGAACTGGTGGAGATGGCGCGCGAAAAGATCGTCGCCGTCACCGCCGCCGACGATCTTGCCGCCGCCCCGGCACACGAGGCCTTCGCCCGGGTCGAATGGGACGGGGCGCGGGCGGTCGAGGTGGCCTATGACAAGGACCGGCTCAACGCGGGCCAGGTGCTCGCGATCCTACAGGCCCAGGGGCTTACCATCGCGGACGTGACCACGCGCGAAGCCGATCTGGAAGACGTGTTCGTACAGTTGACGGCTGGGGCTGCCTGACGTCAGGCTCCGTCAACCCCGACATCCGTCTTGCGTCGGCGCCAGTCGCGATGGCCCTCGCGCTGGATCGGCGCGCCGCAATGACGGCATTTGCCGACGAAGGTGAGCCCGTCCCACGTGATATCGCGCCGCCGGGGCTCGTGCTGGTTGATGAGGCAACCGAAGAACCAGAGGTAGGCCATGAGGAGAGAACGCCTTTGATGCTGGTTTGCAACTCACTATGCAGTGGGGGCCTGCGTCCATGCGTCCTTTGGACACTCTGGAGACCGGCGCAGCCCAGATTCGGACAAGAGCCCCACCCCGTAGAATCCCGTAGCCAGTTTCGGAGTAAATCAGGCGACATTTTTGATCGCGCTTGCCCCTTTCCCGGTTCCGCGCCATGGCGCGATCATGGCGATGGACACAACATTGCAACAACCCGGTAACAGGCCCTCGCATGATGTGCTGGTGATCGGTTCGGGCGCGGCGGGGCTGACCGCCGCTCTGGCGCTGGCGCAGAAGTGCCGCGTGCTGGTGCTGGCAAAGGGTTCGCTCACCGGCGGCTCGACCGCCTGGGCGCAGGGCGGGATCGCCGCAGTGCTTGATGCGGGCGACACCTTCGAGGATCATATCCGCGACACGATGGTGGCGGGGGCGGGGCTCAACGATCTTGCCACGGTCGAATTCGTGATCGAACGCGCGCCGCGCTCGATCGACCGGCTGTGCGAACTGGGCGTACCCTTCAACCGCGAGGCCGAAGCCCTGCACCTCACCCGCGAAGGCGGTCATTCGCACCGCCGCATCGTTCATGTCGATGATGCCACCGGCTGGGCGGTGCAGGAAGCGCTGCTGCGCGCTGCCGATGCGCACCCGAACATCACTCTGCTTCCCGGCAGAACCTGCATCGACTTCATCACCGACCGCCACCGCGAGCAGTTTTCCGCCGCCGGCCGGGTGTGGGGGGTCTATGCCCTCGACGAGGCGACCGGGCGCGTCGAGCGCCATGTGGCGCGCGCCACGATCCTCGCAACCGGGGGCGCGGGCCGCGTCTACCAGTTCTCCACCGCCCCGCGCGGCGCGACGGGTGACGGGATCGCGATGGCATGGCGGGCCGGCGCGCGGGTCTCCAACATGGAGATGATGCAGTTCCACCCCACCTGCCTCTACCATCTGGAGGTCAAGAACTTCCTGATTACCGAGGCGGTGCGCGGCGAGGGCGGACGGCTGGTCAACCCGCGCACCGGCAAGCGCTTCATGACCTTCTACGATCCCGAGCGGATGGAGCTGGCACCCCGCGACGTGGTGGCACGGGCGATCGACGCCGAAATCAAGCGCTTCGGCCTCGATTACGTCCATCTCGATATCAGCCACGAGAGCCCGGACTTCGTGAAGGGTCACTTCCCGACCATCTACGACAAGCTGCTGGGCCTCGGGATCGACATGACACGCGCGCCGATCCCGGTCGTCCCGGCGCAGCACTATACCTGCGGCGGGGTGGTGGTGGATTTGCAAGCACGCACCGACATCCCGGGCCTTTGGGCGGCGGGCGAATGCACCGAAAGCGGGCTGCACGGCGCGAACCGGCTGGCGTCCAACAGCCTGCTCGAATGCTTCGTGTTCGGCGAAGCTGCGGCGCAGGACATCCTTTCGCGCTGGGACACGCTGGAAGCCCCCCCCGCGATCCTCCCGTGGGACGAAAGCCGCGTCACGGATTCGGACGAAGAGGTCGTCATCAAGCAGAACTGGACCGAGATTCGCCGCTTCATGTGGAACTACGTCGGCATCGTGCGCACCACCAAGCGGCTGGAACGCGCGGCAAGCCGCATCGAACTGCTGAAACGCGAGATCGAGGATTATTACGGCGCCTTCCGGGTGACGACCGACCTGATCGAGCTGCGCAACCTGCTGCAATCGGCCGAGCTGATCGTGAGGAGCGCGCTCCATCGGAAGGAAAGCCGGGGGCTGCACTACACGCTGGATTATCCCGAGCTGGCGGAAGAGGCCAGGGATACGGTGCTGGTGCCCTAGCGGCCCGCGCGGAACCTCACAGCCAGGCCATGGTTCATTCAGTGCCGACCTGCCACCCGCGCTGGTCACTTTGGGCAAAGGGCGCTGCGATGAAGACCTTTCCGTTTCTGACTGTCCTGGCCGGGCTGGCCGCTGCGCCGCTCGCTGCCCAAGATCCCGCTCCTGCCGGATCGGAAAACGCCATCGTCGTCACCGCCCAGCGCTCGGGCGCGCCTATGTGGGTTGTCGAAACCCCGACCGGCACCGTCATCCTCGTCGGCGAGATCCGCGCGATCCCCAAGACCACCCCGTGGGAGCCCGCGCGGCTGGAAGAAGCCACCCGCGCCGCCGATCGCGTGATCCTCGGCGCGCGGCCCAAGATTTCGCCGGGGGACATCTTCCGGCTCATGTTCTCCGGCGGCAAGCTCACCAAGCTGCCCAAGAAGTCCGTCGCCGCCGATTACCTCGATCCCGCGCAGCTCCAGCGGCTCGAAGCGCTCGGTGCGGCGCACAAGGAGGATTATTCGCGCCAGTCTTTCTTCCTCACCTCGTTCGAGATGCTGCGCAAGGAGTTGCGCTTCAACCGCGACACCGCGCGCGATGCCTCGGACGTGGTCAAGGACGCGGCGGAGAAGGCCGATGTCGCGATCACCCGTGCCGCGACCCTCAGGGGCGAGGACGTGATCGACAACCTGTTCGCAGCATCCCCCACCGTCCACATTCCCTGCCTTGTCGCCGCGATGGACGCGGTGGAAGCCGGCCCGCAAATCGTCGAGGAGCGCGCCACCGACTGGCGGCGGTTCAGGATTCCCGCCGTGAAGGCCAACCCGCTCGAAACCGCGCTCGGCCAGTGCTGGCCCTGGGCGGACGAAACGCTCGGCAGCGAACTCAGGACCATCTGGACCGATCGCATCGCCGAGGCGAGCGCGGCGAAGGGCACCACGCTGGCCGTTGTGCCGCTCAGGGTGTTGGCGGAAGGCGGCGGGGTGCTTGACCAATTGGACGCGCGCGGCTTCGATATCGCCGGACCCCCGTGGAAGTGACCGCCGGGGCCGCGCGCCAGGATCAAGCCGCCACATGCCCACGATCACCACGCCCAACACCGGCATCGAACTGTTCTACGACGACCAGGGCGACCGCCAGGCCGAGGTGATCCTGCTGGTCATGGGCCTCGGCGCGCAGATGATCCTGTGGCCCGACGAACTGGTCGAGGCGCTGGCGGGCGAGGGCTTCCGCGTCATCCGCTACGACAACCGCGACATCGGCCTCAGCCAGAAGATGGAAGGCACCCGCGCGCCCTCGCCGGCGGTGCAGGTGCTGCGGCAGAAGATCGGCTTTCCCGCCAAGGTCCCCTATACCCTCAGGGACATGGCCGAGGACGGGATCGGCCTGCTCGACGCGCTGGGGATCGCGCGCGCGCACGTGGTCGGCGCTTCGATGGGCGGGATGATCGCGCAGTTGATGGCAGTGCATCATCCCGACCGGCTGATGACCCTGACCTCGATGATGTCGACCACCGGCAACGGCAAGCTTCCCAAGGCGGAAAAGCGCGCGATCGCGGCCCTCACCGCGCCGCTCAAGGCGCGCGACGAGGAAACCGTGGTCGCCCACGGCCTCAACATCATCCGCAATATCGGCACGCCCGACAGCCCGGAATTCCCCTTCGACGAGGCGCGCCAGCGCGAACGGGTGCTGCGCGGCGTGCGGCGCTCGGTCTATCCCGCAGGCCTGCCGCGCCAGCTTGCCGCGATCATCGACGACGGGTGCCGTCGCACGCGCCTCGCGCAGGTGCGCACGCCGACGCTGGTGCTGCATGGCGAGGCCGATCCGCTGGTCAGGCCCGCAGCCGGTGAGGATACCGCACGGCACATTTCCGGGAGCCGGCTGGTGACGATCCCCGGCTGGGGGCACGACCTGCCGATCCCGCTCGTCCCGCGGCTCACTGCCGAGATCGCCGCACACGCGCGCGGCGGATAGGCTTCGGCCCTGACCGCCAGCAGGCAGCGACCGATCCTGTCGCCAGCGATCCGATAGGCGAGCGAAGTTTACAAACCTGACACTGTAAACTTCGATTTCCTAACGGAATTTCGGTTATCTTCCAAGCCGTTGTTTGGCAGAAGCAAAGTTGACACCGGATTGGGCGGCGTCTCCGCCTGACCGCGTGCCGCCCCCTGCCGCACGCCAGTGCCACACGCCATCGACAATGCCAAGGAACCGCCTGAGCCTGTCCGCAAGCCCACCGGTAGGAAACCGCACCACGCGTCCGCTTTCGGGAGCACGGAAAGTTGGCGCGGCTGGCGGGAAATGGGTGGATTTGCGAATGACATCTGTGGACGCCCCTTTGGATGCAAGCGGTATTTTCGGGTATGTTGGCACGTAGTCGGATGCTGTCATCTGTCCGGCCTCGATGAGCAGCGCCA
>Ga0208370_100390_pt1 | contig 11295 bp, 7 predicted proteins | sample Subbio12Jun_QV11_FD_184822 | JGI IMG/M metagenome (GOLD analysis project Ga0208370, IMG submission 184822) | Serpentinite rock and fluid subsurface biosphere microbial communities from McLaughlin Reserve, California, USA -CR12Jun_QV11 (SPAdes) | ecosystem: Environmental > Terrestrial > Deep...
CGTCCTGCCCTCACGCGCGGCGCTCGGCTCCTGCCTCGCTGCCGCAGGTCGGCCCTCACCGCCGCGGCTCGCCCACCAAGCACCGCGCTCGCGACCGCGCCGCACCCGTGGGCCACGAAGGCAGGCGCGTTCGAAAACGGCCTCAGGCCTTGGGCTTGCGGAAGCGCAGGGTCATGCGGTCGGACTCGCCGATGGCCTCGTACTTGGCGCGGTCCTCGCCCTCCGGCACGTTGAGCGTGGGCGGCAGGGTCCAGACGCCGTTCGGGTGGTCGCGGTCGTCGCGCGGGTTGGCGTTGATCTCGCTCCTCGCCTCCAGCACGAAGCCGGCGGCCTCGGCCAGGGCGATCACCTGTGCCTCGCTGACGTAACCCTGGATCTGGTCGGGCGGCACGTCCACCAGCGCGCGGTGCTGCTCGACGCCGAGCACGCCGCCCGGCTTCAGCACGGCGAAGAAGGCGCGCATCTGCGCCTCGGCCTGGCCGTTGCGGATCCAGCCGTGCAGGTTGCGGAAGGTCAGCACGGCGTCGGCCGAGCCCGGCTCGCCGTAGACCGGCGCGGCCGGATCGACCTCGATGAAGTGGACGCGGTCGAACACCGCCGGGTGAGCGGCGAGCCGTTCGCGCAGGGCCTGGTTCTGGCGGGTGAAGAAGCCGGCCGCGCGCTCGTTCGGGGCACGCGCCGGGTCGTTGAGCGCCGCCACCAGCCGGCCCTGCCCGCGCAGCCAGGGCGCCAGCAGGTCGGTGTACCAGCCGCCGCCCGGGCTCACCTCGACCACCGTCATGCCGGGCTGGATGCCGAAGAAGGCGAGGGTGGCCGCCGGGTTGCGGGCGTCGTCGCGGGCGACGTGGGCGGCCGGGCGCCAGTCGCCGGCGAGGATCGGGGCGAGCCCGGTCTCGATGTCGACGTTGGCAGCCGCCGGGGCCGCTCCGCCGTGGTGGGAGGTCGTGGCCGCTCCACCGCAGTGGGCGGCCAGCACGGCCGGCGCGACCAGCGCGGCCAGGGCAAGGGACAGGACGGCGAGGCGCATCGGGTTCTCCACGGCTGGATGGAAGTCAAAACAGCGTGCGCGGCAGGGCGTTATCGTGGCGACAAGATCCCGCCGGAACCCCAGCCCATGCAGATCACCGTGTTCCAGACCCTGCCGCACGACCGCGAGTTCTTCACCCGCGCCAACCAGGCCGGCCAGCACCGGCTGCACTTCCTCGAGGCACGGCTGGACCCGGTGAGCGCCGCCCTGGCGAAAGGCTCGGAGGCGGTCTGCGCCTTCGTCAACGACCCGCTCGATGCGGCCACGCTCGCCGCCCTCGCGGCCGCCGGCGTGCGCCTCGTGCTGCTGCGCAGCGCCGGCTTCAACCACGTCGACCTCGATGCCGCCGCCCGGCTCGGGCTGGTGGTGGCGCGGGTGCCGGAATACTCGCCGCACGCCGTGGCCGAGCACGCCGTGGCCCTGCTGCTGGCGCTCAACCGCAAGATCCATCGCGCCTGGGCGCGGGTCCGCGAGGGCAATTTCGCGCTCGACGGCCTGCTCGGCTTCGACCTGCACGGCAGCACCGTCGGCGTGGTCGGCACCGGCAAGATCGGCGGTTGCTTCGCCCGCATCCTGCTCGCCTTCGGCAGCCGGGTGCTGGCCTTCGACCCGGCGCCCGACGCGGAACTGGCGCGGCTCGGCGTGCGCTACGTCGCGCTGGAGGAACTGCTGGCGGCGAGCGACGTGATCAGCCTGCACTGCCCGCTGACCCCGGCCACCCGTCATCTGATCGACGAAGCCGCGCTGCGGCGCATGAAGCCGGGTGCGCTGCTCGTCAACACCAGCCGTGGCGCGGTGGTCGATACCCGCGCCCTGATCGGCGCGCTCAAGCGCCGCCATCTCGGTGGGCTGGCGCTCGACGTCTACGAGGAGGAGGACGACCTGTTCTTCCGCGACCTCTCGGCCGAGGGCGTCGACGACGACGTGTTCGCCCGCCTGCTCACCTTCCCCAACGTGCTGATCACCGGGCACCAGGGCTTCTTCACGGTGCAGGCGCTGACCGCGATCGCCGAGACCACGCTGGCCAATGCCGGCGCGTTCGAGCGCGAGGGCCGCCCGCTGCACCCGGTGGGCCGGGCCTGAGGTGGTGACCGGCCAGGCCCTGCTGGCCGCGCTGCCGCTCGCCGCCACGTTGGGCCTGATGCTGCTGGCCGGCGGCTCGGCGGCGCGGGCCGGCGGGGTCGGGTTGGCGCTCGCCCTGCTGCTCGCCTTCGGCGCCTTCGGCTTCGGTGCCGACGGCGCGCTGCCGGCCCTGCTCGGGGTCGGGGCCGAGGCTTTGCTCCACACCGCCGCCATCCTCTGGATCCTCTGGCCGGCGCTGGCCCTGCACGAGCACCAGCAGGCCGGCGGCGGCATCGCCATGCTGCACCGCCAACTCGGCCGCATCAGCCCGCGGCCCGGCATCCAGGTGCTGCTGCTCGGCTGGTTCCTCGCCCTGTTCCTGGAGGGCGCCGCCGGCTTCGGCACGCCGGCCGCCATCGTCGCGCCGCTGCTGCTCGCGCTCGGGGTGCCGGCGGTGCAGGCGGTGGTGGTCGCCCTGCTCGGCCATGCCGCCGGCGTGGTGTTCGGGGCGCTCGGCACGCCGCTGGTGGCACAGGCGGCGGTGACCGGCCTCGCGCTCGACGACCTCGCCGGCCCCACCGCCCTGCTCAATGCCGGCGCAGCGACGGTGCTGATGCTGGCCCTGTGCCGGGTCGCCGCCGAGCGGTCCGGCACGCCGGCACTGGAGACGCGGGTGCCGGCCGGGGCGGCACTGCTCGCCCTGCTGGCCTTCCTGCTGCCGCAGGCCGGCATCGCGCTGGCGCTCGGCCCGGAACTGGCCACACTGGCCGCGGCCGGCCTCGGGCTCGCCGCCTTCGCCGCCTGGCCGCGCGAACGCGGCAGCGGCGGCCCGGAGCCCGGGCTCGGCCGGTTGCTGGCCCCCTACCTCGTGCTGGTCGGGCTGGTGCTGCTGGCGCAGGGCCTGCCGGTGCCGGAGGCCTTGCAGCACCCCGGCAGCCTGCTGCTGCTCGCCCTGCTCGCCGGTTGCCGCCTGCAGGGCCGGCCGCTCGCCTCGCTGCGCCCGGCCCTCGCGGCCTCGGCGCGGCGGCTGCTGCCGGTGGCCGTGGCCCTGTTCGCCATGCTCGCGCTGTCGCGGCTGATGCTGCACGCCGGCATGGTCGAGGCCCTGCAGGACGGGCTGGTCGCCACCGTCGGCGGCGCCTGGCCCTGGGTGGCGCCGGCGCTCGGCGCGCTCGGCAGCTTCGTCACCGGCTCGGCCACCGCCTCGAACCTGCTGTTCGGGGCGCTGCAGGCCGAAACCGCGGCCGAGCTCGGCCTGCCGGTGGCGTGGCTGCTGGCCGGCCAGGGCGTGGGTGCGGCGATCGGCAACCTCGTCTGCCCGCACAACCTGGTCGCCGCCGCCGCCGCGGTCGGGCTGGCCGGCCGCGAATCGGAACTGCTGCGCCGTACCCTGCCGGCCTGCCTCGCCGCCCTGCTGCTCACCGGCGCGACACTGGCCGCGCTGGTGGGCTTCGCGGCAACGCCTTGAGCGCATGGCATAGTGGAAGCATGACCGAGACCGTCCCCGAACCGAGCACGGCACGCTGGGCGCAGGTACGTTCGCTCTTCGACTCGATCTGCGACCTCCCCGACGCCCAGCAGCGCGCGCGCCTCGCCGAACTGGGCGCCGACCCTGAGCTGGCCGAGGAGGTGATGGGGCTGGTCGCCGCCCAGACCGCGTTCTTCATCCGCGCGGTGGAGCCCCTGCAATCGCTGGTGGCCGGCCTCGACCGCGAGGGGCTTCCGGTCGGCGCGCGGATCGGCGTGTGGACGATCAGCGCCCGGCTGGCGCGTGGTGGCATGGGCAGCGTCTACGTGGCGGAGCGCCACGACGCCCTGTTCCGGCAGAAGGTGGCCATCAAGGTGCTCGACTCGCCACGCCGCGAGGGTGCTGCCGAACGCTTCGCCGCCGAACGCGCCCTGTTGGCTGAACTCATCCATCCCGACATCGCCCGCCTCTACGACGGCGGCTGCACCCAGGACGGACTGCCCTTCCTCGTCATGGAGTTCATCGACGGCCTTCCGCTCGACCGCTTCGTCCGCGAACGGGGCCTGGGGCTGGAGGCACGGCTCCTGCTGTTCGAGCGGATCGCCGCGGCGGTTTCCTTCGCCCACCAGCGGCTGGTCATCCATTGCGACCTGAAGCCGGAGAACGTACTGGTGCGCGCCGACGGCAGCCCGGCCCTGCTGGACTTCGGCATCGCCCGCCTCGCCGACCGCGAGGGCGGCGGGGAGGGTTGGTGCACCCCCGCCTACGCCAGCCCGGAGCAGATCGCCGGCAAGCGCCTCGGCACCGCGACCGATGTGTTCTCGCTGGGCGTGATGCTGGCCGAGCTGCTGGTGGATGGCCGCTACGGGCGCGGCCCCGCCGATGCCGGCAGCCCGCTGCCGGCCCCCAGCGCGGTGCTCGCGGGAGCGTCGGCCTCGGCCGTCGCGAAGGGCTGGAGGCGGGCCCTTCGGGGTGACCTCGATGCCATCGTCGCACGGGCGACCGCGCTGGATCCGGCGCAACGCTACGCCAGCGTCGCCGAGTTGCTGGCCGACCTTCGGCGCCGCCGCGAACACCGGCCGGTGCGCGCGCGGCCGGCGACGCTGCCGCTGCGCCTGGGCCGCTTCCTGCGCCGGCAATGGCGCAGCGCCGCCACGGCCGCCGCCCTCGTCGTCATCGTCAGCGGCTTCAGCCTGCAACTGGTCCGCGAGCGCGACCGCGCCCGTGAGGCGGCGGAAACCGCCGAGGCCACCAGCCGCTTCCTGGTCGACGCCTTCGCCGCCGCCGACCCACGACGCGGCGCTGCGGTCGGACAGGCCAGCGCCCGCGACGTGCTCGACGCCGGGGCAGCCCGCATCGACACCGAACTCGCCGACCGCCCGGCGGTACGCGCGCAACTGCTGCTCTCGATCGGCCGTGCCTACTTCAACCTCGGCCAGGACGCCAAGGCCGAGCCGCTGCTGACCGAGGCCGTGGCCCTGTTCCTCGACCCGCGCGTCGACCGTCCGCTGGACGCGGTCGAAGCCCTGGAGGAATTGTCGGTGCTGGCCGGCAACGGCCATCGGGGCGACGACGCCGTGGCCTTCGCGGAGCGCGCCGACGCCCTGCGCCGCGAGGCTGGCGACACCAGCACCGTGGGGCGCGCGGAAGCTCTCAATCATCTCGGCATCGCCTACACCGTCGCCGATGATCTGGATCGTGCGCGCAACGCGCTGGTCGAATCGCTGGCCCTGCGCCGCACCCTCGACGAACCGCTGGCGCTGCTGGCCACGCTGAACAACCTCGGCCGCGTCGAGCGGGAAGCCGGTCGCCTCGGGGAGGCCGAGTCGCACTACGCCGAAGCGTTGCGCCTGTCGGAGGGAATCGGGCCCAGGGCCGGTCCTTCCCGCCAGACCGCACTCGTCGGGTTGGCTCAGGTCCACGTGGAACGCGGCCAGCGCGAGGCGGCCCTGCCGATGCTGCGCGAGGCGCTGGCGCTGGCGATCGACCTCTACGGCGCGGACGGCGCGATCGTGTCGAACGCGCACAACAATCTTGCCAACGTGCTGCACGACCTCGGCCGGCTCGACGAGGCCGAGCCGCACTACCGCCGCTCGCTGGCCATCGAGGCCGCGATCCGGGGCGAGGGAAGCCTCGGCCATGCCGTGCAGCTCAACAACCTCGCCTCGCTGCTCGAGGACCGCGGCGACCATGCCGGTGCCGAACCGCTGGCGCGGCGCTCGCTGGCCATCCGCCAGGCCGAGTTGGCGGCCGACCATCCGATGGTGCTGCGCAGCCAGTCCAACCTGGCCCGGCTGCTGGTCCGTACCGGACGGCGCGACGAGGCGGCCGAGCTGCTGGGCCCGGTGATCGCCCACCACCGCGAGCGGACCGCGCCGGAAACCACGGAACGCGTGCGCGCGGAGCTGGTCCAGGCGGAATGGCTGACGGCGGAAGGCCGCCTCGCCGAAGCCGAGGCCTTGCTCTCCGCCATCCAGATCCCCGCCGACCCGGGGCGGGCACGCGACCGCCAGCGGCGGGAACGGCTCTGGATCGCGCTGCGCGAGGCGCAGGGCCGGCACGACGAGGCACTGGCCCGGGCCGAAGCGCTGGACGCCGAGCTGGCCGCCGACCCCGATGCCTCGCCCCTGCACCGGCAGCACAGCGCGGCGGAAGTGCTGCGGCTGCGCGAAGCCGGCCGGGTCCGGACCGTTCCGGTCAGAGGTGCTGAATGATGCCGTCGGCGAACTCGCTGCACTTCACCTCGGTCGCGCCCTCCATCAGGCGGGCGAAATCGTAGGTGACGCGCTTGCTGCCGATGGCGCCGTCCATCGCCTTGAGGATGGCGTCGGCGGCCTCGGTCCAGCCCAGGTAGCGCAGCATCATCTCGCCCGACAGGATGACCGAGCCCGGGTTGACCTTGTCCTGGCCGGCGTACTTCGGTGCGGTACCGTGGGTGGCTTCGAACACCGCATGGCCGGTGACGTAGTTGATGTTGGCACCCGGCGCGATGCCGATGCCGCCGACCTGCGCGGCCAGGGCATCGCTGAGGTAGTCGCCGTTGAGGTTCAACGTGGCGACCACGTCGTAGTCCTTCGGGCGCAGCAGGATCTGCTGCAGGAAGGCGTCCGCGATCGCGTCCTTGATGACGAGGCCCGCACCCGGCTTGCCTTCCGGGATGACGTGCCAGGGGCCGCCGTCGAGCGGCACGGCACCGAAGAACTCGCGGGCCACGTGGTAGCCGAAGTCACGGAAGGCACCTTCCGAGAACTTCATGATGTTGCCCTTGTGCACCAGCGTGACCGACCTGCGCTGGTTCTGGATCGCGTAGGCGATGGCGCTGTGCACCAGGCGCTCGGTGCCGAGGTAGCTCACCGGCTTGATGCCGATCCCGACCTGGACGGGCAGCGAGCGCGGCGGCTGGCCGATCGCCTCGAGCTGCTTCGTCCACGCGTCGTTCTTCGCCTGCGTGCCGAAGCGGATCTTGTCGAAGCCCTTCGGGAACTCTCTGGCGAGGAAGTCGAGCAGCTTCTGCGCGTCGGGCGAGCCCGGCTCGAACTCGATGCCGGCGTAGATGTCCTCCGTGTTCTCGCGGAAGATCACCATGTCGGTGTCCTGCGGGCGCTTCACCGGCGAGGGCACGCCGTCGAACCAGCGCACCGGGCGCAGGCAGACGTAGAGGTCGAGCAGCTGCCGCAGGGCGACGTTGAGCGAGCGGATGCCGCCGCCGACCGGCGTGGTCAGCGGGCCCTTGATGCTCACCAAGTAGTCGCGGCAGGCCTCGACGGTGGCGTCGGGCAGCCAGTTCTGGGTGAGGTTGAAGGCCTTCTCGCCGGCCAGCACCTCCATCCAGTGGATCTTCCGCTGCCCGCCGTAGGCCTTGGCCACCGCCGCGTCGAGCACGCGCACGCTGGCGCGCCAGATGTCCGGGCCGATGCCGTCACCCTCGATGAAGGGGATGATCGGGTTCGTCGGGACGTGCAGCTTCCCGCCGTGGAGGGTGATCTTCTCGCCGCCGGGCGGCGGCGCGGGGGTGTGCGGCATGGGGGGTCCTTGGCGACGTGGGCCGCCATTGTCGCGGTTCCGGGGTGGCCGGGGAAAGCACCATCGGTCAAGCCGACGTGAGCGGGGACGGCCAGCCGAAGAACGCCCGCACCTCGTCGGCCCGGGCCATCACGTCGGCCTCGCCCAGGGCCAACAGCTCGCGGGTGAATTCCGATTCGAACAGCAGGTAGCTCGCCAGCACACCGCCACCGGCGGTGCCCTCGCCGCTGCCGATGCGCTGGCGGACGCCGACCGCACCCAGCATCGTGCGCACCGCCCGCGGCAGGGCGTCGATGTGGCGGGCGGCGATGTCGTCGATGCGCTGGCTGGGGGCGATCACCAGCAGTTCCAGCGGCCGCAGCGACGACTGCGCCCGCAGTTCGGCGGGAAGCAGGGCGAGGGTGGCGTTGATCCGCTGGGCACGCTCGACGTCCACCGCCAGCGCGTCGAGGAAGATGTTCGACAGGGCATGGCCGCCGATCTGCGCGAGGCTCGGGTAATCGCCGTTGGCGCGGCGCGGGATCGACGGTTCGTGCAACCGGCCGGCACCGACCACCAGCAGGCGGTCGGCACCGAGGTGGATGGCCGGCGAGATCGGCGCGGTCTGGCGCATCGCGCCATCGCCGAACCAGTGCCGTTGGCCGTCCAGTTCGAGGCATTGCGAGGGGAACACGAAGGGGATCGCCGAGGAGGCCAGCAGGTGGGTGGTGGTGATCCGGCTGCGCACCGCGATGCGCTGCGAGCGCGCCCACGGCGACTGCTGCGGGACGGCATCGAAGAAGGTGACGTGGGTGCCGCTGGTGTAGCTGGAGGCGGTGACCGCGAAAGCGCGCAGCACGCCGCTGGCGACGAGGCCGGGGATGCGCTCCAGGGCGACGCGCTCGGCCAGCAACTCGGCCAGTGGCGAGTTGTCGAGCAGGGACTTCGGCTTGGCCCGGCGCCAACGCGCCAGCGCCCAGCCGATGGTGAACATGGTCAGCCAGCGGGCGCCGCTGCGGACCACGCCGAAGGCGTCGGCCCGGTAGACGTCGCTGGCCTGGAAGTCGTGCCAGATCCGGTGCAGGCGCCGCAGCGCCCGCGGGTAGTCGTCGGCCTCGCTGGCCAGGGCCGCGGCATTGATGGCCCCGGCCGAGGTGCCGGTCAGCACCTTGAACGGACTGGCCGCGCCACCGATCCGGCATTCGCCGCGCAGCCGCTCGATGCCGCGCAACACCCCGACCTGGTAGGCCGCGCGGGCACCGCCACCGGTCAGCACCAGGCCGATGCAGCGATCCCGGCGCGGGAGGGCCTCCGCCATGCTCGGCTCCTGGCGCGGCGCCGCGCCGCGCGTTCGCTGGCGGCAGTGTGCCCGCACGCCGGCCCGGACGGGAAGCCACCACGCCACGACGGCCCGGTCGATGGCACAGTTCGCCCTGGTCCCCGCCGAGCCCCCGCCATGCGCCTGCCCCGCCGCACCCCCACGCCCCGCCTGGGCCTCGCCCTGCTCGCCACCCTGGGCGGTGCGGCCATCGCCGCACCCTCCCCGACCGTGGCCCCGCACGGCAGCTGGGCCAGCCCGGTGGCGGCCGCCGACCTCGCCCGCGCCGCGGTGGCGATGAGCGATGTACGGGTCGAGGGCGAGGCCCTGGTCTGGCGCGAGAGCCGGCCCGCCGAGGGCGGCCGCCTGGTGCTGGTGCGCCGCGAGGCCGACGGCCGCCTGCACACGGCCACGCCGGAGGGCTTCAGCGTGCGGACCCGCGTGCACGAGTACGGCGGCAGCAGCCACTGGCGGGTGGGCGATGCCACGGTGTTCGCCAACTTCAGCGACCAGCGGCTGCACGTGCAGCGCGACGGCGCCGCGCCGGTGGCGATCACGCCGCCCGGCTTCCGCTACGCCGATTGCGTGGCCGAACCGGCCCGCAACGCCCTGCTCTGCGTGCGCGAGGACCACACCGCATCGACCCGGCGCGCCAACGGCGAGGAGCGCAACGAGATCGTGCGCGTCCACGTGCCCGCCGCCGGCGCCGCCCACGATGCCGATGCCCCGGCGGCGGCCGGCACGGTGCTGGTCACCGGCCATGACTTCGTCGCCTACCCGCGGCTCGATCCAGAAGGCGCAAGGCTCGCCTGGATGAGCTGGGAACACCCGCAGATGCCCTGGGAGCACACCCGCATCCACGTCGCTCCGCTGCGGCCGGACGGCAGCCTCGGCGACCCGCAGGTCGTGTTCGGCGGCGACCGTTCGGTGCTGGAACCGCAGTGGGACCGGGATGGCACCCTGTACTTCATCGACGAGCGCAGCGGCTGGTGGAACCTCTACGCCTGGGACGGCCGCGCGGTGCGCGCGGTGGCGCCGATGGCGCGCGAGTTCGGCGGGCCGCTCTGGCAGCTCGGCATGCAGACCTACGCCCTGACCGGCGACGGCCGCGCGGTGGCGCGCACCAGCCTCGCGGCGGTCGACGAACTGGGCGTGATCGACCTGGCGAGCGGCGCCTACCGCCGGCTCGACCTGCCGTTCGTGGCCTTCGGCGACGTCCGGCTCGACGCCCGCGGCCGCATCGTCACGCTGGCCACGCCGGTCGACGACGAGACCGCGCTGCTCGCGGTGGACCCGGCCGACGGCCGTTTCGAGGTGCTGCACCGCACCGCGAAGCGCACCCTGGACCGCGCCTTCGTCTCGATCGGCGAGCGCATCGAGTTCCCGACCGCACCCGGCCCCGACGGTGAACCGCGCACCGCCCATGCCACCTTCTACCCTCCGGTCAACCCCGGCTTCCGGGGCCCCGAGGGCGAGAAGCCCATCCTCATCGTGCTGATCCACGGCGGCCCGACCTCGGTTTCCAAGCCGACCTTCGCACTCTCGCGGCAGTTCTGGACCAGCCGCGGCTTCGCCCTCGTCGACGTCAACTACGGCGGCTCGACCACCTTCGGCCGCGACTACCGCCGCCGCCTCAACGGCCAGTGGGGCGTGGTCGACGTGCAGGACGCGGTGGCGGCGGTCGATTTCCTCGTGGCCCAAGGCAAGGCCGACCCTGCGCGGGTGGCGATCCGCGGCGGCAGCGCCGGCGGCTTCACCACGCTGGCGGCACTCGCCTTCACCGACCGCTTCCGGGCCGGCGCCAACCTGTTCGGCGTCAGCGACATCCAGGCACTGGCCGCCACCAGCCACAAGTTCGAGCGGCTCTACGACGTCTCCCTGGTCGGCCCCCCGGACGAGGCGCTCTACCGCGCCCGCTCGCCGTTGTTCCACCTCGAGGGCTTCACCGAGCCGCTGATCACCTTCCAGGGCGACGAGGACCGCATCGTGCCGCCCGAGCAGAGCCGCGCCATCGTCGCCGCCCTCGACCGCCAGGGCGTGATGCACGCCTACTTCGAGTTCGCCGGCGAGCAACACGGCTTCCGCAAGGCCGAGAACATCATCCGCGCGCAGGAGGCGGAACTCGCCTTCTACGGCGCGGTGTTCGGCTTCATCCCGGCCGACACCATCGCCCCCTTCGAGATCCGGCACCGGCGGCCGCCGGCGGACTGAAGCCGCGGGCTCGGGAGGGCTCGGCAAGGCGAGCCTGCCGGCGGATCGTGGATCGTGCCCTCGCAAGGGCGAGCCTGTCGGCGGATCGTGGATCGTGCCCTCGCAAGAGCGAGCCTGTCGGCGGATCGGGCCACCTGCTTCCCGCGCGATCGCCCATCCATGGGCTCACGCGCGGCGCTCGGCTCCTGCCTCGCTGCCGCAGGTCGG
>Ga0208370_100391_pt1 | contig 11268 bp, 8 predicted proteins | sample Subbio12Jun_QV11_FD_184822 | JGI IMG/M metagenome (GOLD analysis project Ga0208370, IMG submission 184822) | Serpentinite rock and fluid subsurface biosphere microbial communities from McLaughlin Reserve, California, USA -CR12Jun_QV11 (SPAdes) | ecosystem: Environmental > Terrestrial > Deep...
AGGCGGGCGCCGCCGCCTATCTCGCCGCGGCGATGAGCGCCAAGAAGCGCAAGGAACTGCGCCGCCAGCACAATCGCCTCGCCGAAGAGGGCACCCTCGCCTTCGAGCGGTGCGAGGATGATGCGGGACTTGCCGATTGGACGGCGGAATTCCTCGCGCTCGAAGCGGCCGGATGGAAGGGCAAGGCCGGCTCGGCGCTCGCCTGCGCCCCCGATACCCGGGCGCTGTTCGAACAGGCGCTGGCGGGCGCGGCGGCGGCAGGGCGGCTCGAACGGCTCGCGCTCCGGCTAGACGGGCGCGCCATCGCCATGCTCGCCAATTTCATCACCCCGCCGGGTGCCTACAGCTTCAAGACCGCCTTCGACGAGGACTATGCGCGCTTCTCTCCGGGGATGCTGCTGCAACTGGAAAACCTTGCGCTGATCGAGCGGCCCGACGTGGCCTGGGCCGATAGCTGCGCGGCCGAGGGCCACCCGATGATCGAGCGCCTGTGGCGGGCCAAGCGCCGCATGGTGAGCCGCAACATCGCCGTCGGCGGGCCGCTGCGCCGCGCCTGCTTTCGCCTGCTGATGGCCTGGGAAACCCGTCCGAGGAGGATGCCATGAACGCCCCCGCCGGTTTCGCCGACGCCCTGCCCGCAGCCGTCTTTGACAGCCCCGCCCGCGCGCGCTTCGCCGTGCATTACCCCGAAACGCCGCATCTCCTGACGCACAGCCTCACCAGCCACCCGCTGCTGGAGATCGAGGCGCTGGCGCAGCTCGCCGAGCGGCTGCCGCTTGCCTCGGTCGAATACAACCGCGGCGATCTGCCGATCGGAGTCGATGGCAAGCCGGGTCCGAACGGGCTGACCATCGCCGAAACCATCCGCCGCGTCGCGGAGGCGGAAAGCTGGGCGGTGCTCAAGAACATCGAGCAGGTGCCCGCCTATCATGACCTGCTGATCGGCCTGCTCGAGGAAATCCGCCCGGAAATCGAGGCCGCGACCGGCGCGATGCTGACGCCGCAGGGGTTCATCTTCGTCTCCAGCCCCAATTCGGTCACGCCCTACCACTTCGATCCGGAGCACAATATCCTGCTTCAGATCCGGGGCACCAAGGTGATGACCCAGTTTGCGGCGGGCGACACCCGCTTCGTGCCCGACACCGCGCACGAGACCTACCATTCGGGCGGCCCGCGCGAATTGCATTGGGACGATGCGATGCTCCCCCACGGCACCGAATTCGCGCTCGTCCCCGGCGAGGCGCTGTTCGTGCCGGTGATGGCACCCCATTTCGTGCGGAACGGGCCTGCGCCGTCGGTGTCGCTGTCGATCACCTGGCGTTCGGAATGGAGCTACCGCGAAAGCGACGCGCGGATCTTCAACGCGATCCTGCGCGAACGCGGGTTCAGCCCGAGGGCACCGGGACGCTGGCCGCGGCAGAACTATGCCAGGGCCTATGCCTTCCGGGTGATGAGGAAGCTCGGCTTGACGGGTTCGTAAACCCGCCGCATGGCCCTGCGCCATGAGTGACACGCCCTCGAATGACGAACTCGTCGCCGGCCTCGTCCGGCTCCTCACCGTCGAGAAGCGCGCCGCCGACATCTATGCCGGGCCGCCGCAGCAGGACGGGATCGGTCGGGTGTTCGGCGGGCAGGTGCTGGCGCAGGCACTTCAGGCGGCGCAGGCGAGCGTTGCAGACGGCAAGGCCGCCCACTCGCTCCACGCCTATTTCCTGCGGGGCGGGCGTGAGGGGTCGGGGATCGAATACCGCATCGAACGCGACTTCGACGGGCGCAGCTTCGCCAACCGCCGGGTGGTGGCGAGCCAGCAGGGCGAGGACGGCACGCCGGTGCCGATCCTCAACCTCACCGCCAGCTTCCAATTGCCCGAGGCTGGTCTTGAACATTGCGATTCGCCCATGCCCGACGTGGCGCGTCCCGATGACCTGCGCCCCGACATGGAACTGCGCCGCGAACTGGCCGAACACTGGGGCGACCGGCTTAACGAGACCCAGCGCCGCATCATGCTGCGCCCGCGCCCGATCGAGATGCGCACCATCGATCGCCTTCACTGGATGAGCCGCGAACCGCAGGAGCCGCGCGCCCACACCTGGTTCCGGGTCTGCGCCCCGATCACGGGCGATGCCGACACGCCCGCACTCCACCGCGCGATCATCACCTATGCCAGCGACTACACCCTGCTCGGCACCAGCGCCCTGCCGCACGGGCTGAGCTGGATGCGGGGCGAGCTGGTCGGCGCGAGCCTCGACCATGCGATCTGGTTCCACCGCGATTGCCGCGCCGACGAATGGCTGCTTTACGCCACCGACGCACCTTGGAGCGGCGGCGGGCGCGGCTTCAATCGCGGGAGAATCTTCAATCAGGCAGGCGAGCTTGTCGCCAGCGTCGCGCAGGAAGGCATGATGCGGCGGCGTCTTTGAGTTCCGCATCGCCGACACCGAAGGTGTCGCAAGCGCGACCTCGCGCCGCGCCTTGTGGCGCGAAAGCCAAGCGGCCCGGACAGGCTGCGCCCGGTGCCTGAGGGCGCAACAGATTAATGCGCCAGCAGCACCGGCATCTGCGGCCCGCTCAGCATTCGCCGCGTCACCCCGCCCATGATCAGTTCGGCGAGCCGCGACTGGCCATAGGCCCCCATCACCAGCAGCCCGCAGTCCCGCATCTGCGCCGCCGAAAACAGCGTGTCGGCAATGCTCGCCTCGCCGCGGGGGATCTCGACGATCTCGCACTCGATCCCATGGCGGCTGAGATAGCGCGCGCCCTCGGTCGAAGGCAGGTCGAAGCGCGCGCGGTCGCGTTCCTCGACGACGCTGGCGAGCGTCACCTTGCACGAACAGGCCAGCAGCGGAACCGCCGCCCGCAGCGCGTGGGCGCTTTCTGCCGAACCGTTCCACGCGACCAGCATCGGTGCGCCGACATCGAAGCTCCGGGTTTCGCCTGGCACCACCAGCACCGGCGCCTGTGCCTTGAGCACCAGATCGCCCACCAGCGCGGAGGGGCCGCGCCCGTCTCTGCCCGCTTCAGCCGCGCCGAGCACGACGATGTCCGCCAGCGGCGAGGCTTCGAGAAGGCGGTGCGGCGCGAGGCCGTAGACAAAGCGCCAGTCCCACGTCACGCCTTCGTTTTCAAGATCGCGCTCGATCTGGCTCCGCAGCTTCTCGGCATTCTCCTTGATGATCGGCATCGCCGCAGCGACCGCCGAGCCGTAGAAATCGCCCGGCGCGAATACTTCGTAGCTGACCGCCTGAAGGCAGGTGATGTGGCCGTTGGTCGCCCGGGCAATGTCGAGCGCCACCTGCAGGCGCGCCTGCATCGCCTTGTCATGATCGATGTGCAGCAGAATCGACTTCATGGCTTGTCTCCCGTTGATGGGACCGAGTATCCGACCCCGGCTTAGCCCGACCTTGACCGAAATCAAATTTCGCAGCGCCGCTTGCCAGCCACCGCGCGCTGGCGCATTTTCGGCGCCGAGGGAGAGAGCCAGCCATGCAGATCACGCGCCATCCGCCGGTAAGGACCAGCCTTGAACCATCGAACCACCCCTATCTGACCGGGCCGTGGACGCCGCTGCACGAGGAGGTCGATGTTGCCGACCTGCCGGTCATCGCGGGCATTATTCCCCCCGACATCGACGGGATTTACCTGCGCAACACCGAAAACCAGGTGCACCAGCCGCTCGGGCGGCACCATCCCTTCGATGGCGATGCGATGATCCACCAGGTCAACATTACGGGCGGCAAGGCAAGCTACCGCAACCGTTTCGTGCGCACCCATTGCTTCGAGGCCGAGCAGATCGCGGGCCGATCGCTATGGGGCGGGCTGATGGACCCGTGGGGCACCTCGGTGCGCCCCGGCTTCGGCGCGCACGGGGGGCTGAAGGACACCGGCAGCACCGACATCATCGTCCACGCCGGCACGGCCTATGCGACGCTTTACCAGTGCGGAGAGGCGTGGATGCTAGATCCGGTCACGCTCGGCAGCCGGGGCAAGGCACCGTGGGTGCCCTTGGATGGCATCTCCGCCCATCCCAAGGTGGATGAAGCGACCGGCGAGCTGATGTTCTTCAACTATTCCAAGCACGCCCCCTTCATGCATTACGGCGTGGTCGACCGGGAGGGACGGCTGGTCCACTATATCCCGGTGCCGCTGCCGGGGCCGCGCCTGCCGCATGACATGGCGATCACGCCGAACTGGTCGATCCTCAACGACATGCCGCTCTACTGGGACGAGGCGCTGCTTGGGCGCAACATCCACGCCGCACGGCTGCACCCGGGCGTCCCGACCCGTTTCGCCCTGATTCCGCGCCGCGGCCAGCCGCAGCACATCCGCTGGTTCGAGGCCTCGCCGACCTATGTCCTGCACTGGACGAACGCGTGGGAAGAGGGGGACGAGGTGATCCTCGAAGGCTATCATCAGGCCAGACCCATGCCCGATCCGCTTGAGGAGATGGGCCGTTACAGCCACATGATGGCCTATGTCGACGAACACTCCTTCCAGTCCCGCCTGCACCGCTGGCGCTTCAACCTTGCAACCGGCGAGACGCGCGAGGAGCGTTTGTCCGAACGCATCGTCGAATTCGGGATGATCAACCCGCGCTTTGCCATGCACAAGAGCCGTTATGTCTGGTCCACCACCACGCGGCCCGGCTGGTTCCTGTTCAACGGCTATGTCCGCCACGACACCCAGACGGGCGCAGAGCAGGTCTATCGCCTGCCCGAGGGCGTCTATGCCAGCGAAAGCCCGATGATCCCCCGCAAGGGTGCCACAGCTGAGGAGGATGGCTATCTCGTCACCTTCCTGATCGACGAGAACACCGGCACCTCCGAATGCGCGATCCTCGATGCGTCGGACATCACCAAAGGCCCGGTCTGCCGCCTTGCGCTGCCGCACAAGATCTGTTCGGGAACCCACTCGGTATGGGTCGAGCATGACCAGTTGCGGGCAGATGCGGCCTTCCATGCACGGCGTTTTGCGATGGGGTGACGCCTCGCACCGCGTCGTTTCGTCGCATCCCCTGCCCCGATGACCCGTTCCCGGCCCCGGCCCGGGGGCGCTGTTCATCTGGCAGCAAGCTTTTGCCCAACAACCACGGCGCGCACATCAAGCCAATCAGGGTCAATCATCAAGATTGCGGCCCGAAAACGGAGAGCAACACACGTGACCACAACCCGATTTGCCGCGCGCAAGCTTGCCCTTGCTGCCGTGCTCGGCGCTTCTGCTGCCACCGGCCTTTCCGCCCAGGCCCTTCCGGTCGAGGTGCCGCAGGATCAGGGCGAGGTGCTGACCACCGTCTATGGCACGCTTCCGCCGCTCGCCGAGATGGAGGCGGGTCCGCGCGTTACCGGGATCATCTCGGCCCGCCAGGGCTCGCGTCTCCAGATCACCGCCGATGACGGCACGGTCACGATGGTCACGCTTCACCCCGAGACCGAGATCCGCACCCGGGGCGGTTTCCTCGGGATCGGCAACAAGACGCTCGACCAGAGCGCTCTGATGAACGGCCTGCCGGTGATCGTGAAGACTGCGCGATATGGCGAAGGCCTGATGGCGAGCGATGTGCGCTTTACCAGCGATGATCGCCAGATCGCGGCGATGATCCGCAGCGGCACCCAGCAGCGGTTCGGCGAGCAGGGGGCAGCGATCGAGGCCAATGCCGCCGCCACCGAGGCCCTGCGCGGGCGCCTTGGCGACATCGACAAATACAACCTCAAGAGCACCACCAACGTCTATTTCGACACCGGCAAATGGGCGCTTACGGCGGCTGCCAAGAACGAATTGTGCGCCGCCGCGCAGGCGGCGAACGCCAACGAGAATTCGCTGATGCTGGTGCTCGGCTACACCGACACCACCGGTTCGATGGACTTCAACCAGACCCTGTCGGAACGGCGCGCGGCGGCCGTGGTCAACCACTTGCAGCAGGTGTGCAAGTGGAAGCCCTATCGGATGCTGACCCCCACCGGCATGGCGACCGCTGACCCCGCAGCCGACAACACCACCGCCGCCGGGCGTGCGCAGAACCGCCGCGTCTCGGTCAATGTGCTGGTGAGCAAGGCGCTCGACGGGCAGTAGGCGCGGGCTAGCCGGGCGGATTGGCGGGCGGCGCATTGGCGGGGCCAGCCCGCCGCCCGGTCAACTCAGATCGACGAATTGGTGCACACCACGTCGGCGAGGTAGACCCGCCCGCGCACGGTTTCCATCGTCTGGCGCGCCGAACGCCGCCAGCGCATGGAATCGCAGAACGCATCGGCGCTGCGCTGCGCACAGCTTGTCGTCGCATTGCCCGACGCGCAGGCCAGCACGCGGTAGCCGTTGCGGGCCGGGGCGGGATAGAATTCCGAGGCCATGCCGCGCAGCGAGGGGTTAGCGCCCGGTTCGCCGCTTCCCCCGCTCCCGCCGAGCGGTCGCATCGATTGCACGGCGATCCCGCGCAACGCATTGCCGAGCACCGGCCGGTCGGCATCGATCGTGCGGCAGGCGCCGCGATAACCGGTCTTCTCACACAATTGCCAGCTTCCCGAGCGCACCCGGATCGAATTGACCCGCCAGGCGAGCCCGAGGTTGGGATTGGCCGCACTGACATTGACCGCCGGGCCCTGATAGCCCGCATCGCGATAGATGATCGCTTCGGGCGGCGCTTCGGGCCGCCACATCTTGTCTTGCTGCGCCGCAGCGCCCCCGATCCCGGCCACCGCCGCACCCGCGAGCACCAGCGCGGCTGCCCAACCCTTGCCCATCATGTTGCTTTCCCCCATTCCGGCCGCCCGCACAGACCGGCGCGGCCAACGCACGGCAGTGTGACCCAGATGCACCCTTGCCGCAAGCGTGCATCAGCGCCCGGCATGATAGAAATCATAGACCTTGCGTGCCACTGCGGCGCTGACGCCGGGGGCGCGTTGCAGGTCTTCGAGGGCCGCCGCGCGGACCTTGGAGGCGGTGCCGAAATGCAGCAGCAGCGCGCGCTTTCGCGCCGGGCCGATCCCGGGAATCTCGTCCAGCGGGCTCGCGGTAATCGCCTTCGACCGCCTCGCCCGGTGCGCGCCGATGACATAGCGGTGCACCTCGTCGCGCAAGGACTGCAAGTGGAACAGCAGCGGCGCGTTCACCGGCAGCATCTTCTCGCGCCCGTCGGGAAAGTGGAACACCTCGCGTCCCTCGCGCCCGTGATGCGGCCCCTTGGCGATGCCGATCACCGCCACCTCGTCAGCGATGCCGATCTCCTCGAGCACCCGCAGGACGCTCGACAGCTGGCCCTTGCCGCCGTCGATCAGGATCAGGTCGGGAAGGAGGTTTTCGTGCCCGCCCGACTTCGCCTCGGGGGTCTCCTCGCCTTCTGCAAAGTTGCGGAACCGCCGCGCCATCACCTCGCGCATCATTGCGAAATCGTCGTTCGATTGCGCCTCGCGGATGTTGAACTTGCGGTATTGGCCCTTCTCGAAGCCGTCCGGTCCGGCCACCACCATCGCGCCGACCGCCTTGGTGCCCTGAATGTGGCTGTTGTCATAGACCTCGATCCGCTGCGGCGGCGCGTCCAGTTCCAGAAACTCCGCCAACTCGCGATTCAATCGGGCCTTGGTCCCTGTCTCGGCCAGCCGCCGCTCCAGCGCCTCGACCGCGTTCCTCTGCGCCTGCTCCATCAGCTTGCGCCGGTCGCCGCGCTCGGGGATGGAAAGGCGCACCTTGCGCCCCGCCAGCTCCGACAGGGCGGCCTCGATCAGCTCGGCCTCGGGCAGTTCGCGATCGACGAGGATGGTCGGCGGGGGCGGCACCTCCTCGTAGAATTGCAGCATCACGCTCGCCAGCACCTGCGCCTCTGCGATCTCGGCGGTGTGGCGCGGGAAGAAGGCGCGGTGGCCCCAGTTCTGCCCGCCGCGAATGAAGAAGGCCTGCACGCTCATCTGCCCGTTCTTGGCGGCGAGCGCGAACACGTCCGCATCCCCCAGCCCTTGCGCATTGATCGCCTGGCTGCCCTGAATGAAGGTCGCCGCGCGCAGCCGGTCGCGCAGCATCGCCGCCGTCTCGAAATCGAGGTTCGCCGCCGCCTCGGCCATCTGCCGTTCGAGATCGGCCTGCACCGCGCCCGATTTGCCCGAGAGGAAATCCTTCGCCTGCCGCACCAGCGCGTCATAGCCCGCCTCGTCGATCCGCCCGACGCAGGGCGCCGAACACCGCTTGATCTGATAGAGCAGGCAGGGCCGGTCGCGGTTGTTGAAGAAGCTGTCGGTGCAGGACCGCAGCAGGAAGAGCTTCTGGAGCGCGTTCAATGTGGTGTTGACGCTGCCGGCGCTGGCGAAAGGCCCATAGTAATTGCCCTTGGCCCGCCGCGCGCCGCGGTGTTTCTGGATGCGCGGGTAGGCATGATCGGCGCGCAGCAGGATGAAGGGGAAGCTCTTGTCGTCGCGCAGCAGCACGTTGAAGGGCGGGCGGAAGCGCTTGATCAGCTGCGCTTCGAGCAGCAGCGCCTCGGCCTCGGAGCGGGTGACGACGATCTCCATGCTGCGGGTCTGGCTGACCATGCGCTGCAAGCGGCCCGAAAGCTGGGCGATCTGGGTATAGTTCGCCACCCGCGCCTTCAGCGAGCGGGCCTTGCCCACGTAAAGCACCTCGCCGCGCGCGTCACACATCCGGTAAACGCCGGGGACGGGCTTCAGCACCTTCACCGTCTCGCGGATCGCCCTGACCCCGCCTTCCAGATCGGGCTGGGCGGACGCGACCGTATGGGCGGCGCGCTCCTCGTTGAAGCGCTCCGCGCCGCGGGGATCGTTGGGGGTGCCTGCGGGGGTTCGGGCCATGGGGGTCAGATAGGGACTGCGGGGCGCGATTGGCAATTCCTGCGCGCGCGCCTATCGGCAGCTTCGTGGAACAAAGCGATGTCATCATCCTGGGCGCGGGCGCAGCCGGGCTGTTCTGTGCGGGTGAGGCCGGACAGCGGGGCTTGCGCGCGGCGCTGCTGGAGAAGGCAGAAGCCCCCGGCAAGAAGATCCTCATATCCGGCGGGGGACGGTGCAACTTCACCAATCTCGGCGCGGGGCCGGGCAACTATCTTTCGGCCAACCCGCACTTCGCCAAGAGCGCGCTGGCCCGATACAGCCCCGCCGATTTCGTCGCGCTGGTCGAAAAGCACGGGATCGCCTGGCATGAAAAGACGCTGGGCCAGCTGTTCTGCGATGGCTCGGCGAGGCAGATCGTGGCGATGCTGCTGGCGGAATGTCCCGCCGACCGCGTGACGCTGACCTGCGGTGTGGACGTGGCGAGCGTTGCGCGGGCCGGAGACGGCACATTCACCGTCACCGCCGCCGATGGCCGCCGCTGGCACGCGCCCGCGCTGGTGATCGCCACCGGCGGACCGTCGATCCCCAAGATGGGGGCAAGCGATTTCGCCTACCGGCTGGCGCGCCAATTCGGCCTCAGGGTGGTCGAGCCTCGCCCTGCCCTCGTCCCGCTGACGCTGGGGGGCGAGGAAGCGCTGTTCCGCGAGCTTTCAGGTGTCGCCGCGCCGGTGCGGGCGCGCGCCGGAAAGGCGGAGTTCGCCGAGGCTGCGCTGTTCACCCACAAGGGGCTATCGGGACCGGCGATCCTGCAAGTGTCGTCCTACTGGCGGCATGGCGATCCGGTCGGCATCACCTTCCTGCCCGAGGCCGCGAGCGACTGGCTGATCGCGGCCAAGCGCGACCGGCCCCGCGCCCATCTTCGCACGCTGCTGAGGGAACGCCTGCCCGATCGCCTGGCCGATGCGCTGGCCGATGCGCTGGCCGACCGGCTGGCGCTCGACCGCGAGCTTGGCAACTGCGGCGACAAGGACCTGCGCGCCGCACAGGCCCGCCTCGCCGACTGGCGCTTCGCCCCGACCGGCACCGAGGGCTATGCCAAGGCCGAAGTCACCGCTGGCGGGATTGCCACGGCAGAGCTTTCCAGCCGGACGATGGAAGCGGCGAAAGTCCCCGGCCTTTACGCCATCGGCGAGGCGGTGGACGTTACCGGCTGGCTCGGCGGCTACAATTTCCAGTGGGCCTGGGCGAGCGCCCACGCCTGCGCCGAGGCGCTGGCGGTTTAGCCCCTTCCCCGTGGGGATGGGGGAAGAAAGTCAGAACAGCTTCCGGAAATCGATCCCGAGATAGAGCCCGAGCGGGTCGATCACGAAGGGATTGTAGTTGACCGGCGTGATGCCGTTCGAATCGCGCACCCGGCGCTGCGCATCGAAGACGTTGTCGGCGACGAGGCTGACGCGGAAGTCCTTGAGCAGCCCCTCGTTCTTGCCCGTCACCTCGCCCATGTTGGCGAAGATGCGCAGGTTGAAGGTGACGATGTCGTCGAAGAACACGTCGCTGGTTCCCACCGCGCCGTCGAGCCGGGTCTCGCCGGTGTAAATGCCCGACAGGCGGAAGCCGAGGCCCTTGCCGAACAGGCCCGCTTCCAGACGGCTCGAATGGCGCGGCAGGCCGAAGGCACCGGTCGCCTGCCCGTCAAGCTGGTCGAGCGGCTGGAGGCCGGGAGCGATCAGGATTTCGTTGGCAAGCTCGATCGTGTGGGTGAGGTTGAAGAAGTAGCGCCAGCCCTGAAAGCTGCGCCCTGCCAGCGGGTTGAACGCCGGACCGCCGCCGGGCGCACCGCCGCCCGCAGCCGGAGCCCCGCCGCCCGGCGGCGCCGCCGCGCAGAAGCGCTGCCTGAACTGCTCGAGCGCCTCGGGCGGGATCGTCCCGTCGGGGCGGCGCGAACGGTCGAGCGCCATCTTGATGAAGGCCGGATCGACCCCCGGCAACTCGGCCGAGACATCCTCGCCGCGTTCGATCTTGCCGACCAGCTCGGCGATCGCGGCAGTGCCGTCAGGGCCGCAGGCACGGGCCCGCAAGGCGGCGAGTTGCGGCGGCATGGCCTGTCCGGCCGGTCCTCCGGCAGGCGCGCCGCCGGGAGCGCCGCCGCCCATCACCGCCGGATCGATGGCGCAGATGCGGGTGCGGAACTGGGCAAGGCGGGCGGGATCGATCTTGCCGTCCGTGCCGCGCAGGCGGGCGAGCATCGGGGCAAGCCGCGCCGCGTCGATGCCGGGGTAGTCGCCCGAAATGTCCGCGCCGCTGTCGACGGCGGCGACGAGCCGGGCGAGGAAGGCCTCCCCGTCATCGGCGCACAGGCGGGCGCGGAAGGCCATGAACTGCTCGCGCTGCTCCGGGCTGGGGGCAAAGCCGACGCCGCGGCCGCCTGCCTCAGGGCCGCCGGTGTCCGGCTGGGGTGCGGGGGCCGGTCCTGTGGTGGGCGGGGCCGGCTGCGCGCCCGCCG